>FTKL01000391.1_pt3 | contig 17161 bp, 12 predicted proteins | sample 2434061 | NCBI WGS metagenome assembly FTKL01 (sample SAMEA3914816, study PRJEB12502) | metagenome | biome: forest; material: soil | place: USA | collected 2011-09-16 | depth 0.3 m
GTCATGGCCTCCTCCTGGTCGTGGGTGACGTGGACGAAGGTGATGCCGACCTCGGTCTGGATCCGCTTGAGCTCCAGCTGCATCTGCCTGCGCAGCTTGAGGTCGAGAGCGCCGAGCGGCTCGTCGAGGAGCAGCACCTGCGGGTGGTTGATCAGGGCCCGGGCGACGGCGACGCGCTGCTGCTGGCCGCCGGAGAGCTGGTGCGGCTTGCGCCGGGCGTACTGGCCGAGCTCGACCAGCTCCAGCATGTCCTCGACCTGCTTCTTGACGTCCTTGCGGCCGCGTCGGCGCAGGCCGAAGGCGACGTTCTCGAAGATGTCGAGGTGCGGGAAGAGCGCGTAGCTCTGGAAGACGGTGTTGACCGGCCGCTTGTACGGGGGCAGCGCGGTGACGTCCTGGCCGCCGATCACGACGGTGCCGCTGGTGGGCTCCTCCAGGCCGGCGATCATGCGCAGCGTGGTGGTCTTGCCGCAGCCGGACGCGCCGAGCAGGGCGAAGAAGGAGCCCTGGGGGACGGTCAGGTCGAGCGGGTGGACGGCGGTGAACGCGCCGTACGTCTTGCCTATGCCGGTGAGGCGGACGTCGCCGCCCGCGGCCGCGTCGCGCAGCTGCTCTGTCATGGTGTCTCTCTGTCTGAAGCCGGTGGGGGCCGGTGGGGCCGGCCTGTCAGGACGGGACCGTCGGGCGGGGTCAGGCGCCGATCAGCTTGGAGAACTTCTCCTCGAAGTCGCTCTCCTCGGCCTCGTCGAGGGAGCGGAACACGTGGACCTTGGCCGCCATCTCGGGGGTGGGGACGACCAGCGGGTTGGCCGCGGTCTCCGGGGAGATGGCGGCGAGTTCGGCCTGCATGCCGGTGACGGCGGAGACGAAGCCGATGCCCGAGACCAGTTGGGCGGCGATCTTCGGCTGGTAGTAGAAGTCGATCAGGTGCTCGGCGTTGGCCTTGTGCTGGGCCTTGGCCGGAATGACCATGTTGTCGGTGGAGGACACGTAGCCCTTCTCCGGGATGACGAACTCGATGTCGGGGTTGTCCGCCTTGAGCTGGATCAGGTCGCCGCCCCAGGCGAGGCAGGCCGCGATGTCGCCGGAGGAGAGCTCCTGGCCGTAGTCGTTGCCGGTGAACTTGCGGATCTGCTTGCTGTCGACGCCCTTCTGGAGGCGGGCGACGGCGGCCGCGTAGTCGTCGGCGGTGAACTTCGCCGGGTCCTTGTCCATGTCCAGCAGGGTCATCCCGATGGTGTCGCGCATCTCCGAGAGGAAGGTGACGCGGCCCTTGAGCTCGGGGTCGTCGAGCAGCTGGCTGACGCTGGTGACCGGCTTGCCCTTGGTGGCCTTCGAGTTGTACGCGATGACGACCTGGATGCCGGCCCAGGGGTAGCTGTACATCCGCCCCGGGTCCCAGTCGGGGGCGCGGAAGCGGGACTCGATGTTGGTGATGGCCGTGGTGACGTTGGACTGGTTGAGCTTCTGCACCCAGCCGAGCCGGATCAGCCGGGCGACCATCCAGTCGGTGAGCACCATGACGTCGCGGCCGGTGTCCTGGCCGGCGGCGAGCTGCGGCTTGACCTTGCCGAAGAACTCGACGTTGTCGTTGACGTCCTCGGTGTACTTGACCTTGATCCCGGTGGCGGCGGTGAAGGCGTCGATGGTGCCGTGCTTCTCGGTGTCCTGCTCGTCGGTGTCGACGTAGAGCGGCCAGTTGGAGAAGTTCACCACCTTCTCGCTGTCGGAGTGGTCCTCGGCGGCGCTCGCCGCGGAGTCACCCGCCCCGGCCGTCCTCGCCGGCGGGATGCCGCAGGCCGCGAGCGTTCCGGCCCCGGCGGTGAGGGCGGCGGCGCGCAGTACCGTCCGGCGGCTGAGGGCGGCGCGGCCGTTGGCCAGACTGCGTTCCCAGGCCCTGCGGACGGGATCCGGCAGACCGTCGGTGATCTCGTTGAGCTCCATGCTGGAACGCCCTCCCGGGGGAAGTGAGGGGGACGGCCCGCCGGTGACCGTGGGGGTGGCGGGCCGTCCACGAGGGGTTATCTGTCGCCGAAGACGGTGCGGTGCCAGTCCTTGCGGGCGACCGCGGTGGTGTCGTACATGACGTGCTTGACCTGCGTGTACTCGTCGAGCGAGTACTGCGACATGTCCTTGCCGTAGCCGGAGGACTTGTAGCCGCCGTGCGGCATCTCGCTGATGATCGGGATGTGGTCGTTGACCCAGACGCAGCCGGCCGCGATCTCGCGGGTGGCGCGCAGCGAGCGGTGGATGTCGCGGGTCCAGGCGGAGGCGGCCAGGCCGTACGGGGTGTCGTTGGCGAGGCGCAGGCCCTCCTCGTCGCTGTCGAAGGGCAGCGCGACGAGCACCGGGCCGAAGATCTCGCCCTGGACGACCTCGCTGTCCTGGGTGACGCCGGTGATGAGCGTGGGGCGGTAGTAGGCGCCGCGGGCGAGGTCGGTGCCGTCGTGGCCCTTGACCGGGGCGTGGCCGCCGGCCGCGATGACGGCGCCGTAGCCCCGGGCGCGCTCGACGAAGCCGGCCACCCGGTCGCGGTGGGTGAAGGAGACCAGCGGGCCGAGGTCGGTCTGCGGGTTCAGCGGGTCGCCGAGGCGGATCGACTCGAACAGTTCGGCGACGCCGGCCACGAAGGCGTCGTACAGCGGGCGCTGGACGTAGGCGCGGGTGGCGGCGGTGCAGTCCTGGCCGCTGTTGATCAGCGATCCGGCGACGGCGCCGTGGATCGCGGCGTCCAGGTCGGCGTCGTCGAAGACCACGAAGGGGGCCTTGCCGCCGAGCTCCAGGTGGGTGCGCTTGGCGGTGGCGCTGGCCAGTTCGGCGACCCGCCTGCCGACCGGGGTGGAGCCGGTGAAGGACACCATCGCGACGCCGGGGTGCGAGACCAGGTGCTCGCCGGCGCCGCGTCCCGCGCCGGTGACGACGTTGACGACGCCGTCCGGGATGCCGGCCTCGGTGCAGGCGCGGGCGAACATCAGCGAGGTGAGCGGGGTCAGCTCGGCGGGCTTGAGCACGATCGTGTTGCCGGCCGCGATCGCCGGGAGGATCTTCCAGGCGGCCATCTGCAGCGGGTAGTTCCACGGCGAGATCGAGCCGACCACGCCGATCGCCTCACGCCGGACGTACGAGGTGTGGTCGCCGGAGTACTCCCCCGCGGCCTTGCCCTCCAGGTTGCGGGCGGCGCCGGCGAAGAACGCGGTGTTGTCCACCGTGCCGGGGACGTCGAACTCGGTGGAGAGTTTGATCGGCTTGCCGGTCTGCGAGGTCTCGACCCGGGCGAGGTCCTCGGCCGCGTCGGCGAGTACGGCGGAGAGCCGCAGCAGCGCCTCGGAGCGGGCGCCGGGTGTGGCGCCGGCCCACCCGGGGAGCGCGGCCCGCGCGGCGGCGACGGCGGCGTCGACGTCCGCGGTGGAGGCCAGGGTGACCTGCTGGACGACTGTGCCGTCGGCGGGGTTGACGACCTGGAAGGGCTCGTCGCCGGTGCCCCGGCTCTGCCGGCCTGCGATGTACTGCGCTCCCGCGCTGAAGTCGGTCAGGTCCATCTCTGGTTCCTCCATGTGCCCGGTGGTTCGGCTGCGGCATGTCGTGATCAGTGCTGCACTGCATGCTGCACGCCGTGGTCGGCGCGATCCCGCAGCCAGGCGGTGCGGCTGGTCGAGTCGCCGCCTGGCGCTGTACGGGGGATCCCATCCGGTTGATCACCGAGATGCGTGATCCTGACACCACGGCATTGCGCCTACAAGGGATTCCGTTGTTGCTTTCTGGTTACACGACGGATTCCGAGGTGGTGTCCGCGATTCGCCACAGCGGGTGTGCCGCAGCCGACTCGCTGACGATGCCTGCTGGCGGGGCAGGGTGACAAGGACCACTCCGCCAGCCTCCGAACGAAGGGCCTTACAGAGTGCAAGGGTTCGAGGAGGGCAACAGGTCGTCGCCGCGAGGGATGATTTCCCTGACACAGTGCCTGCCCGCACAGTGCTCCCACTGATGCGGCGCCTCCTGTGCGCCGCGCCCACCCGCCCGTGCCCCACCCCGCTCCCGGAGGACCGACGTGCTCCCCACCGTCGCCCGCGTACTCGACCTGGAGGTGATGCGGCGCGGCCTGCCCCAGGTGGTGGCCGGCGCGGCCCACCTGGAACGACCCGTCCGCTGGGTCCACGTCAGCGAGCTGCCGGACGTCGCCGGCATGCTGCAGGGCGGCGAACTCGTGCTGACCACCGGCATCGCCCTGCCCGAGGACCGCGAGGGCCTCGCCCGCTACGTCCGTGAGCTGGACGAGGTCGGCGTCGCCGGGCTGGTCATCGAGTTCGGCCGGCGCTACTTCGACAACCTGCCGCGCGCCCTGGTGCACGCCGCCGAGCAGCGCGGGCTGCCGCTGATCGCGCTCCGCCGCGAGCTGCGCTTCGTCGCCGTCACCGAAGCCGTGCACGCCCTGGTGGTCAACGCGCAGCTGGAGCAGTTGCGCATCTCGGAGGCCGTGCACCAGGTCTTCAACGAGCTCGCGGTGGAGGGCGCCGAGCCCGCCGAGGTGGTCCGCCAGGTCGCCCGGATGGCCGGCGCACCCGTCGTCCTGGAGAACCTCGCCCACCAGGTGCTGGCCCACGACACCGCGGGCCACCTGGAGACCGAACTGCTGGAGGGCTGGGAGCGCCGATCCCGCGGGGTCCGTCCGCCCGGCCGCACCGGGCACGACCCGCGCAGCGGCTGGCTGGTCACGGCGGTCGGCGCCCGCGGGCAGGACTGGGGGCGGCTGGTACTGGTGGACGAGCCGGGCCCACTGCCGGACGGCACGGCGCACCCGCACACGATGCTGCTGGAGCGCGGCGCCGCCACCCTGGCGCTGAACCGGCTGCTGGTCCGCGACCGGGAGAGCCTGGAGCGCCAGACCCACCGCACACTGCTCTCCGGCATCCTCACCCACGCCCTGACCGTCTCCGAGGTGGCCCTGCGGGCCCAGGCGCTCGGCGTGCCGCTGGAGGGCCGGCGCCTGGTCGGCGTGGTGCTGCGCCAGCGCCGCGGGCCGAGCCCGGCCGCACTGGAGGCCCAGGCCCGGCTGCGGGACTTCACCGAGCTCGCGGCGACCGCGGTCCGCGTCTGCCGGCTGTCGGCCCTGGTCGGCGCGCTGGACGACGAGGGCGTCGGGGTGCTGATCGCGCTCGGCTCGCAGCAGGACGAGCACAGCGCGCTGGACGCCTTCGCCGCCGCCCTGCGCAAGCTGGCCGCCGACACCGGCCGGGACGCCGCCCCCGCCGGCCCGCAGCACGTACCCCCGCACGTGTTCGAGCCGGTGGTGGCTGTCGGCTCCTCCGTCGGCTCGGTGCGCGACGCCCGACGCACCCTGCTGGAGGCCACCCAGGTCGCCGACGCCGCCCTGCACGACGCCCCCGGCGGGCGCGCCGCCGCGTACTACCGCCTGCCGGACGTCCGGCTGCGCGGCCTGCTCCACCTGCTGCGCGACGACGCCCGCCTGCAGACGTACGTGGAGCGCGAGCTGGGCCCGCTGCTGGCCTACGACGCGGAGCACGGCGGCCAGCTGGTGCAGATGCTGCGGATCTACCTGGAGCAGGGCCGCAACAAGTCGGCCGCGGCGGACGCGGCGCACCTGTCCAGGCCGTCGTTCTACGACCGGCTGCACAAGGTCGAGCGGATCCTCTCCGTCGACCTGGACCAGGTGGAGTCCTGCCTGTCGCTGCACGTGGCGCTGCTCGCGCTGGACGCCGTCCGCCGCTGAGCACCGCGGCACGGGCCGGTCAGACGCCGGTGATCCGTCCCCAGACCCGGTGGAAGTCGGGCCGCTCGGCCGCGGTGACGTCCCGCATGGTGTGCAGCCGGGCCCGCATCTCGTCGGTCGGGAAGATCAGCGGCTGCTCGGCGAGTGCGGCGCTGTCCGCGTCCCCGCTGTCCGCCAGCACGTCCCGGGCGGCCGGCACCGGGCAGATGTACTGGACGAAGGCGGCCAGCTCGGCGGCGACCTCGGGCTGGTAGTAGTGGTCGATCAGCCGCTCGGCGTTCTGCTTGTGCCGCGCCCGGTTGGGCACCAGCAGGCTCTCCGACCACAGCTCGCCGCCCTCCTCCGGCACGACGAACTCGATGTCCGGGTTGTCGGCCTTCAGCTGGATCGCGTCCCCGGAGTAGGCCTGGCAGGCGACGGCCGCGCCGGAGGCCAGGTCGCTGGTGTAGTCGTTGCCGGTGAAGCGGCGGATGTGCCGGCTGTCGACGAGCTTCTGCACCTGGTCCATGGCCCGGTGCGCGTCGTCGGAGCCGAAGGCGGAGATGTCCGCGCCGTTCGCGAGCATCAGCAGCCCGATCGCCTCGTCCAGCCCGGCGAAGAGCGTCACCCGCCCCTTGAGGTCGGGCGCCCACAGGTCGCGGGTGCTCCTGAGCTCGCGGCCGAGCGCCTTGCGGTTGTACGCGATGCCGGTGATCCCCGACTGCCAGGGCACGCTGTGCGCACGGCCGGGGTCGAAGCCGGGGTTGCCGAGCTGCGGGTCGAGGTGCTCGGCGACGTTGGGCAGGTTGGCCCGGTCCAGCGCCTGCACCCAGCCGAGCGCGACGTAGCGCCCGGCCATCCAGTCGCTGATCACCATCAGGTCGCGGCCCGGGTCGCTGCCCTGGGTGAGGACCGGGCCCATCTTGCCGAAGAACTCGTCGTTGTCGTTGATGTCCTCGGTGTAGGTGACCGATATGCCGGTCTCCTCGCTGAAGGTGTCGAGCGTCGGACGGCCCCCGGTGTCCTCGTCGACGTCGATGTACTGCGTCCAGTTGGAGAAGACCAGCCGCTGGTCCTGCTCCGAGCGGTCGTCACCGGAGCGCCGGGCCTCGGGGACGTACGCGGAGGGGATGCCGCAACCGGTCAGGGCGCCGGCGCCGAGCAGGCCGGCGGTGGAGCCGAGAACGGCACGGCGGGAGAGCGTGGTGCGCAAGGTGGGGCCTCCGGGACATGAGACGGCCCCGGGCAGGGCGCTGCCCGGGGCCGGACCGATGGGTCCTGATCTGTGGTCAGACGGTGTGCGCGTCCGTCAGCGTGAGTACCTCGTCGAGCACCGCGAGGCCGGTCTTGGCCTCCTCCTCGGTGACGGTGCACGGCGGCACCACGTGGAAGCGGTTCATGTTGACGAAGGGCCACAGCCCGCGCTGCTTGCAGGCGGCGGCCAGCTGGGCCATCGGCGCGTTGGCGGCGCCGGCCGCGTTGTACGGCACCATCGGCTCGCGGGTCTCGCGGTTCTTCACCAGGTCGAGTGCCCAGAACACGCCCAGGCCGCGGACCTCGCCGATCGACGGGTGCCGCTCCGCGAGCGCGCGCAGGCCGGGGCCGAGCACGTTCTCGCCGATCTGCCTGGCGTTCTCGACGATGCCCTCCTCGGCCATCGCGTTGATCGTCGCCACGGCGGAGGCGCAGGCCAGCGGGTGGCCGGAGTAGGTGAGGCCGCCGGGGAAGGGGCGCTCGGCGAAGGTGGCCGCGATCTCGTTGTTGATCGCGACGCCGCCGAGCGGCACGTAGCCGGAGTTGACGCCCTTGGCGAAGGTGAGCAGGTCCGGGGTGATGCCCCAGTGGTCGGCGGCGAACCACTCGCCGGTGCGGCCGAAGCCGGCCATCACCTCGTCCAGGATGAAGACGATCCCGTACCGGTCGCAGATCTCCCGGACGCCCGCCAGGTAGCCGGCCGGCGGGATCAGGATGCCGGCGGTGCCGACCACGGTCTCCAGGATGATCGCCGCGACGGTGCCGGGGCCCTCGAACGCGATCACCTGCTCCAGGTGCTCCAGCGCGCGCTCGCACTCCTGCGCCTCGTTCTCGGCGTGGAAGTTGGAGCGGTAGGCGTACGGGCCCCAGAAGTGGACGACGCCGGAGACGCCGGTCTCGTTGGCCCAGCGGCGCGGGTCGCCGGTGAGCGCGATCGCGTTGGCGGTGGCGCCGTGGTACGAGCGGTAGGTCGACATGATCTTCTGCCGGCCGGTGTGCAGCCGGGCCAGGCGGATGGCGTTCTCGTTCGCCTCGGCGCCGCCGTTGGTGAAGAAGATCTTGTCGAGGTCGCCGGGGGTGCGCTCGGCGATCAGCCGGGCGGCCTCGCTGCGCGACTCGACGGCGAAGCCGGGCGCGATGGTGCAGAGCTTGGCGGCCTGCTCCTGGATCGCGGCGACCACCTTGGGGTGCTGGTGCCCGATGTTGGTGTTCACCAGCTGCGAGGAGAAGTCCAGGTAGCGGTTGCCCTCGTAGTCCCAGAAGTACGAACCCTCGGCGCCGGCCACCGCGAGGGGGTCGATCAGGGCCTGGGCGGACCACGAGTGGAAAACGTGCGCGCGGTCGGCGGCCTTGACTGCCTGCCCGGCGGCTGAGTCAGCGGTGGGGATGCTCATGCCGCCAAGAGTAGGCAGCCGCGCCCGCGGTGTGCAGCTTCATCCTGTCAGCCGGATGGGCGATCGGCCGACAGGCTGACAGGCCGGCCCGGGGCCCACCGGGCGCCGACGGACGCCTCCGGACGCCTCCGGACGCGCGAAGGGCCCGGACCGTGCGGGCCCGGGCCCTTCCGTTCCGCGACGGACCGTCAGATCGCGGTCATGACGTGCTTGATGCGGGTGTAGTCCTCGAAACCGTACGAGGAGAGGTCCTTGCCGTAGCCGGACTTCTTGAAGCCGCCGTGCGGCATCTCGGCGACCAGCGGGATGTGGGTGTTGATCCACACGCAGCCGAAGTCCAGCCGGCGGGACATCCGCATGGCGCGGGCGTGGTCCTTCGTCCAGACCGAGGAGGCGAGCGCGAACTCCACCCCGTTGGCGTAGTCGACGGCCTGGTCCTCGTCGGAGAACTTCTGCACGGTGATGACCGGGCCGAAGACCTCGTTCTGGATGATCTCGTCGTCCTGGTTCAGGCCGGAGACCACGGTCGCGGCGTAGAAGTAGCCGACCTCGCCGACCCGGTGACCGCCGGCCTCGACCTTGGCGTGGGCGGGCAGGCGCTCGATGAAGCCGGCCACCTGCTTGAGCTGGTTGGCGTTGTTCAGCGGGCCGTACAGCACGTCCTCGTCGTCGACACCGCCCGTCCTGGTCTCGGCCGCGGCCTTGGCCAGGGCCGCCACGAAGGCGTCGTGGATGGACTCGTGCACGAGTACCCGGGTGGCGGCGGTGCAGTCCTGGCCGGCGTTGAAGTAGCCGGCCACCGAGATGCCCTCGACGGCCTCGGCGATGTCGGCGTCCTCGAAGACCACGACCGGGGCCTTGCCGCCCAGCTCCAGGTGGACGCGCTTGACGTCCTTGGAGGCGGACTCGGCGACCTGGATGCCGGCCCGCACGGACCCGGTGATGGAGGCCATCGCGGGGGTGCGGTGCTCGACCATCAGACGGCCGGTCTCGCGGTCGCCGCAGATCACGTTGAAGATGCCGGCCGGCAGCTCCATGTCCTTCAGGATGCCGCCGATGATCTCGGCGAGCAGCGTGCTGGACGCCGGGGTGGTGTCCGAGGGCTTCAGGACGACGGCGTTGCCCGCGGCGATGGCCGGCGCGAACTTCCAGACCGCCATCATCATCGGGTAGTTCCACGGCGCGACCTGGGCGCAGACGCCGACCGGCTCGCGGCGGACGATCGAGGTCATGCCGTCCATGTACTCGCCCGCGGCCTTGCCCTCCAGCAGACGGGCGGCACCGGCGAAGAAGCGGATCTGGTCGGCCATCGGGCCGATCTCCTCGGACTTGGTGAGCCCGCGCGGCTTGCCGGTGTTGCGGCACTCGGCGTCCACCAGCTCGTCGGCGCGCGCCTCGACCGCGTCCGCGATCTTCAGCAGCAGCTTCTGCCGGGTGCTCGGGGTGGAGTCGCGCCAGACCGGGAAGGCCGCGGCGGCGGCGGCCATCGCGGCGTCGACGTCGGCCGCACCGGACAGCGGGGAGGTGGCGTACGCCTCGCCGGTGGCCGGGTCCACGATCTCCAGCGTGCGGCCGTCCGCCGCATCGACGAACTCACCGTTGATGTAGTTGCGCAGCGTGCGAAGGTCGCTCACGGGTCTCTCCTCGGTCAGGGCCTGCGGCGTTGCAGAATCCGGCGCCATGGTACGTCGGCGCCGAGTGGCCGGGCCGGGTTCGGCGCGGTCCACTCGAAGGGGTGCGCACGCCTCCGGCGGAGGTGGGCGCGTACCTCACCAGGCTAACCGGTGGACTGTCCTTCTCGACAGACCAGAACCGGAACAGCGATGAAATCCGCACATGATTTCCGAGCCGACGACGAAATCAGCAGCTTCCTCGCTTGCGAACACGAATCCGATCAGGCACAGTGGCGATGTGGCCAACCGCGACCGGAACGCCAGCGTTCCACTCGACTCCGCCTCCAAGGCGATCATCGAGCAGCTGCAGGAGGACGGGCGGCGCCCGTACGCCGCCATCGGCAAGGCCGTGGGCCTGTCGGAGGCGGCCGTGCGCCAGCGAGTCCAGAAGCTGCTCGACCAAGGCGTGATGCAGATCGTCGCCGTCACCGACCCCCTCACCGTCGGCTTCACCCGGCAGGCAATGGTCGGGATCAACGTCGAGGGGGACATCGAGCCCGTTGCGGACGCGCTGGCCGCCCTCGACGAGGTCGACTACGTGGTCTGCACCGCGGGCTCGTTCGACCTGCTGGCCGAACTGGTCTGCGAGGACGACGAGCACCTGCTCGAACTGATCAACAAGCGCATCCGCTCGCTTCCCGGCGTGCGGAGCACCGAGAGCTTCGTTTATCTGAAGCTCCGGAAACAGACCTACACCTGGGGCACCCGATGACCGCCGACCCGGCACAGAAGGACCTTTCGAAGACCGCCTACGACCACCTGTGGATGCACTTCACCCGCATGTCGTCGTACGAGAACTCCCCCGTGCCGACGATCGTCAAGGGCAAGGGCACCTACGTCTGGGACGACAAGGGCAAGAAGTACCTGGACGGGCTCGCCGGCCTGTTCGTCGTCCAGGCCGGCCACGGCCGCGAGGAGCTGGCCGAGGCCGCCGCCAAGCAGGCCAAGGAGCTGGCCTTCTTCCCGGTGTGGAGCTACGCCCACCCCAAGGCCATCGAGCTCGCCGAGCGCCTGGCCAACTACGCCCCGGGCGACCTGAACAAGGTCTTCTTCTCCACCGGTGGCGGCGAGGCCGTCGAGACCGCCTGGAAGCTGGCCAAGCAGTACTTCAAGCTGACCGGCAAGCCGACCAAGCACAAGGTCATCTCGCGCGCCGTCGCCTACCACGGCACCCCGCAGGGCGCCCTGTCGATCACCGGCCTGCCGGGCCTGAAGGCCCCGTTCGAGCCGCTGGTCCCGGGCACCCACAAGGCGCCGAACACCAACATCTACCGCGCCCCCGCCTTCCTGGAGCGCGACGGTGTGATCGACCCCGAGGCGTACGGCCGCTGGGCCGCCGACGAGATCGAGGTGGCGATCCTCAACGAGGGCGCCGACACCGTCGCCGCCGTCTTCGTCGAGCCGGTGCAGAACGCCGGTGGCTGCTTCCCGCCGCCGCCCGGGTACTTCGCCCGTCTGCGCGAGATCTGCGACCGCCACGACGTGCTGCTCGTCTCGGACGAGGTCATCTGCGCCTTCGGCCGTCTGGGCACGATGTTCGGCGCCGACAAGTTCGGCTACCAGCCCGACATGATCACCTGCGCCAAGGGCATGACCTCGGGCTACTCCCCGATCGGCGCCACGATCATCTCGGACCGCCTGGCGGAGCCGTTCTACAAGGGCGACAACACCTTCCTGCACGGCTACACCTTCGGCGGCCACCCGGTGTCCTCCGCGGTGGCGCTGGCGAACCTCGACATCTTCGAGCGTGAGGGCCTGAACCAGCACGTCCTGGACAACGAGGCGAACTTCCTCGGCACCCTGGACAAGCTGCGCGACCTCCCGATCGTCGGCGACGTGCGCGGCAACGGCTTCTTCTACGGCATCGAGCTCGTGAAGGACAAGGTCACCAAGGAGTCGTTCAACGACGACGAGGTCGAGCGCGTGCTCTACGGCTTCCTGTCGAAGGCGCTCTACGACAACGGCCTGTACTGCCGCGCCGACGACCGTGGCGACCCGGTCATCCAGCTGGCCCCGCCGCTGATCTCCGACCAGTCGACCTTCGACGAGATCGAGCAGATCCTGCGGGTCAGCCTCACCGACGCGTGGGCCAAGATCTGACCTGACCTTCTTTCCCACCCTCCGCCGAAGGGCGGTCCGCTGCACCCGCAGCGGACCGCCCTTCGGCGTTCCGGGAAGATTTCGGCCGGGTGGACACGCCGTATTCGTACCCGTTTCAACCCGTTCGGACCCGTGCGCCGCAACCTCTTCACGCCCTTGTCGTTCTAATCTGACGACTGTCATATCGCGATGGATCACGTTTTTGGACCGGCGGAGGAACTTCATGTCAGCGGCCCCGCCTGACAACGACGTGCTGTGGGCCCGAGGGATCGTCAAGTCCCACCACGGCACGCCCGCCCTGCGCGGCGTCTCGCTCGGCGTCCAGGTCGGCGAGGTACTCGCCGTGACCGGCCCGCGCGGCTCCGGCAAGAGCACCCTGCTCGGCTGTCTGTCCGCCCTCCTGCCGGTCGACGACGGCGAGGTCTGGTTCAACAGCTCCCCCGTGCACACCCTCGGCCGGGCCGGCCGCGCGCGACTGCGCCGCGACCGCTTCGGCTTCGTGGGCTCGGAGCCCCACCTCGTACCCGAGCTGACGGCGCGTGAGAACGTCGCCCTGCCGCTGCTGCTGGCCGGGGCCGGGAACAAGGCCGCCTACACCGCCGCCGACGAGTGGCTGGAGCGCCTCGACGTCGCCGACACCGCCAGGCTGCGGCCCGAGCGGCTCGTCCAGAGCCAGCGCCAGCGGATCTCGGTGGCCCGCGCCCTCGCCCCGCTGCCCCCCGTCGTGTTCGCGGACGACCCCACCGCGCCGCTGCACCACGAGGCGGCCGAACAGGTCCTGCGGATACTGTCCAGCGCAGCCCGCTCCCACCAGCTCACCCTCGTCCTGGCCACCCACGATCCCGCCCTCGCGCGGTACGCGGACCGCAGCGTCGCACTGGCCGACGGACGGCTGACCGTACCTCCCGGCCCCGCGACCCCCGGCGCACCCGGGACGGCCGGGGCCACCGCCGGCGCCGGCGCGTCCGCCGTAGCGGCCACGCCCCGGTAGCGCTGAAAGAGTCGACGTGTTCTATCTCCGCCTCGCCCGTGGCTACCGGGCCCCCGACCTCGGCCGCTGGCTGCTCACCGCCACCGCGGGCGCCGTGGTCGCCGGCTTCCTGCTGCGTGCACTCGGCCGCGCCATGAGCGACCCGCTGGGCGCCGGCGGCGCCGTGGTCCGCCTGCTCTGGTGCATCCCGGCGCTCGCCGCCGTGGCCTGGTTCGCAGCCGTCGCCGCCCGCGCCGTACCCGCACAGCGACCCGAACGAATCACCGGACTGATCGCCGCCGGCGCCGGGCCGGCCAGGATCCGGGCCCTGATCGCCGGGGAGACCGCCCTCGCGGGCGCACTCGGCAGCGCCCTGACCCTGCTGCTGTTCCTCGTCCTGCGCAACGACATCGCGGGCCCGGCGCTGGCGCCCGAGCTCGGCGTGGGCGTGGCCCTGCCGGCCGCCGCCCCCGTCGCCCTGCTGGCCCTGGTTCCGCTGGTCGCCGGAATCGCCGCCGCGGCCGCCGTCCCCGTCGGCGACGCCCTGCCAGGACGGGCACCGCACCCCGCCCCGCACGGCTTCCACGTCCTGCGGATCGCCCTTCCGACCGGCCTCGCGGTCACCGGCATCGCCCTGGAGCTGTACGGGCTCGGCCCCGGCGCCGCCGAGAACGCCGACCCCGTCCGACTGCCCGCCGGGCTCGGCACCACCAACCTCGCCGCCCTCGGCGGCTGGGCGGCCACCGCCCTCGGCCTGGCCCTGCTGACCGGGCCGCTGCTCGCCGCGGCCGGGCGGCTGCTGGTGATCGCCCGGCCGACCCCGCTGCGCCTGCTCGCCGGACGCGGCCTGACCGCCGAGGCCCGGCGGCTCGGCCCGCCGCTCGCCGTCCTCGCCCTGACCCTCGCGGTCGTGCTGACCGTGATCCGCTACTGGGCGGACACCCCCGGCACCGCCGACGTCCTGCCCGTCGTCGAGTCGTCGCTGCTCGTCGGCTGCGCGGTCGCGGCGGTGCTCGCCCGGCTCGCCGAGATCCGCACCGCCCGCCAGGGCGTCACCGACACCCTGCTCCGGCTCGGGGCCGCGCCCCGGCTGCTCTACGGCGCCGTCGCCCTGCGGGCCCTCACCGTCGGGACGGTCCTGCTCGTCACCGGCGGGCTGACCGCCCTGCTCGGCGCCGCCACGCTGTCCTGACGGCGCCGTTCCTGCTCCTGCGCCTACGGACGGTCAGCCCGCCGCGGCGAGCTGACCGCAGGCACCGTCGATCTCCTGGCCGCGGGTGTCGCGGACGGTCGTCGGCACGCCGTGCGACTGCAGCACCCGGACGAACTCGCGCTCGTCCTCCGGGCGGGACGCCGTCCACTTCGAGCCGGGCGTCGGGTTCAGCGGGATCAGGTTGACGTGCACCCGGTGCTTCTTGATCAACCGGCCCAGCAGGTCGGCGCGCCACGCCTGGTCGTTGATGTCCTTGATCAGCGCGTACTCGATGGAGATCCGGCGGCCGGACTTCTCCGCGTAGTTCCACGCCGCGTCCAGCACCTCGGCGACGTTCCAGCGGGTGTTCACCGGGACGAGCTCGTTGCGCAGCTCGTCGTCCGGGGCGTGCAGGGACAGCGCGAGGCGCACACTGAGCTCCTCGTCCGCCAGCCGGTTCATCGCCGGCACCAGGCCGACCGTGGAGACGGTGATGCCGCGCTGCGACATGCCGAAGCCGTCCGGCGCCGGGTCGGTGAGGCGGCGGATCGACTTCAGGACCCGGTTGAAGTTGGCGAGCGGCTCGCCCATCCCCATGAAGACCACGTTGGACAGCCGCGCCTCGCCGCCGGGGATCTCCCCGGCCCTGAGCGCGCGCATCCCGGCGGCGATCTGCTCCACGATCTCGCCGGTGGAGAGGTTACGGGTCAGCCCGGCCTGGCCGGTGGCGCAGAACGGACAGTTCATGCCGCAGCCGGCCTGCGAGCTGATGCACATGGTGACCCGGTCCGGGTAGCGCATCAGGACGGACTCGACGAGCGTGCCGTCGAAGAGCTTCCACAGCGTCTTGCGCGTGGTGTCGTCGTCGCACGAGACGTGGCGCACGACCGACATCAGCTCGGGCAGCAGCGCGTCGGTCAGCTTCTCGCGGCTCGCCGCCGGGATGTCCGTCCACTCGGCCGGGTCGTTGGACATCCGGCCGAAGTAGTGGTTGGACAGCTGCTTGGCGCGGAACGGCTGCTCGCCCAGCTCGGCGACGGCCTCCTTGCGCTCGGCGGGGCTGAGGTCGGCAAGGTGTCGCGGGGGCTTGGCGCCACGCGGCGCGACAAAGGTCAGTTCTCCGGGTACAGGCATGGTTGTTCCAGTGTCGCAGATGGCGGGAAGTGCCCCGGGCGGCCCTTGCGCCGCCCCCTTGTGCCGCAATGTGCCGCCTGGCGCACGCCGCAGGCCCCGGGCGGCGTGCGCCCGGGGCCTGCGTCCGTACCGTGCTGTGGGAGCGTCAGCTGCCGACGAAGGCTGCCAGCAGCAGCCAGACCACCGGAGCGGTCGGCAGCAGCGAGTCCAGCCGGTCCATGATGCCGCCGTGACCGGGCAGCAGCGTGCCCATGTCCTTGATGCCCAGATCGCGCTTGATCATGGACTCGCCGAGGTCGCCGAGCGTCGCGGTCACGGCCGCGCAGCCGCCCAGGATCAGGCCCTGCCACCAGCTGCCGTCATCAATGATCAGCTCCATCAACACCGCACCGGCCAGCATCGACAGCGCGATGCCGCCGGCCAGGCCCTCCCGGGTCTTGCCCGGGCTGATCGCCGGCGCCAGCTTGGTCTTCCCGAACTTGTAGCCGACGGCGTACGCACCGGTGTCACTGCAGACCGTGACGATCAGGAAGAGCACGATCCGCTGCGGGCCGTCGTCCGCGGCCAGCATCAGCGCGACGAAGGTCGCCAGGAACGGCACGTAGAAGGCCGTGAAGATACCGGCCGTCACATCGCGCAGGTAGTTCTCCGGCGGCGCGGCCATCCGCCAGACCATCACCGCCAGCCCGGTCAGCGCCAGCGACGCCGCAGCCCACTGCACACCCGCCCAGTAGCCGGTCGCCAGCATCGCGACGCTGCCCACGGCCAGCGGGATCAGCGGCGCCTTGATCTCCTTGCGCTCCGTCAGCCGGCTGGACAGCTCCCAGACGCCGACCACCACGGCCGCCATCACCACGAACAGGAACAGCGCCTTGACGAAGAACAGCGAGGCGATGATCACCGCCCCCAGGCCGACGCCCACACCTATCGCGGCCTGGAGATTGCGGCCGCCGCGCTGCTTGCGAGGCTGCGGTTCGGGCTGGGCCACCGGTGTCTCCTGCCCTGGGTAGGACGGCGCGGCGTGCTGCTGCGGCGCCTGGTGCTGTTGTTGCGCGTACTGCTGCTCTGCGTACTGCTGCTGTTCCGGGTACGCCTGGTCCTGGTACGGCTGTTGCGGGTGCTGCTGCGACGCGTACGGCGCCGGCCCGTCGAGCAGGCCGGCCAGCGACGGCAGGACGACCGTCTCCTCCGCCGCCGGGACGGCCGCCGCCGGCTGCTCGTCCCGGAACAGCGGACCGCTCAGCCGGCCGGGCACCCGCACCTGCTCCGGCCCGTGGCCCTGGCCCTGGCCCTGGCCCTGGCCGGGATCCTGTGCGGCGCCGTGTGCGGCGTGCGGTGCGGGGGCCTGCTGCCCGTACGGCCCGGGCGGAGTCCCCCGGGGGATCTCCTGACCGGAGCCGTCCTGGACTGGGCGCATGAACTGAGTCTGCTCCGCATCAACTCCCCAGTACACCGGAGACTGCTGCGAGTGACCCATTCGGTGCTGGTCACCCGCAGCAGGCGGCTGCGCGGCGGGGTACGGCGGCAGGTACTGCTGGTCGGATGGGCCCCAGTAGCCAGGGGCGTCAGGGGCGTCGTTCATCAGACTTCGAGCAGCTCGGCTTCCTTGTGCTTCAGGAGCTCGTCGACCTGCGCGACGAAGCGCGCGGTGAGGTCGTCCAGCTCCTTCTCGGCGCGGCGGCCCTCGTCCTCGCCGTGCTCGCCGTCCTTCACCAGCTTGTCGATGGTGTCCTTGGC
>FTKL01012530.1_pt1 | contig 17080 bp, 17 predicted proteins | sample 2434061 | NCBI WGS metagenome assembly FTKL01 (sample SAMEA3914816, study PRJEB12502) | metagenome | biome: forest; material: soil | place: USA | collected 2011-09-16 | depth 0.3 m
ATGTCGACTTTTTCAGGATGGGCCATGTGTTTTTCTTTTTTTTGCTCAGTGCTAACTATATTATAGCGTTGTGTGTGGGAAAATCGCTAGTGCTTACTGATTCCACACGCGCCAGCGGCCGCCACCAACCACTTTGACCTTCTCGCCTTCCACAGAGATCGCGCTTTGGTCGTCCAGGGCATAGAATGCCCGCTTCGTTTTTGCCGCATATTTCTCGGCCAGTTCTAGCGCGATAAAATCTGGAACGTGCGGCAAAAACTCGAAGTCCACCAGTCCTACGCCGCTCAAATCCTTTAGGCCCACTATGTTCTGATCGCCATTTGAAGCAGTCAAAATAGTGGGTGTCACCAAAATAGAGCCAGCACTTGAGCCAACATATACTTTGTCGCCCAGCTCGGTTTGCAGCCATTCGACAAACCCATTCTGACGAGATTGGTCGAGCAAATAATACGTATTTCCGCCGCTCACAAACACCACGTCTGCTGCCGCCAGTCGCTCGCGCCACTGCGTATATGGCAAGCCCGGTTCCACGAGGTCCACGTTAGTGAATCCGAACTGCGCAAGGTTTGTGAACTGTGCCACAAACCAAGACTTCTCGCCTGCTTCCACAAATGCCGCGGTCGGCACAACTGCGACATTCGTCTCTGCGGCAGACTTGCCGAGGAGCCTCAGCAGCTCATCGGCGATCGCCTTGTTGGCTACGCCGCCCGATGTCAAAAGTAACTTCACTTCTTCACCTCGACTTCATCGCCATAATGCTTCTTCAGTCGAGCCGTGATCGAACCAGGATGTCGTCCGAATTCTTTTACGAGTTCATCGAGAGGCTTGCCATCCGTGAAGAGCGCCTTGAGCAGCGCATCGTCCTCAGCCGACCATGGCTTGAATGCGTTCGGATGCGTTTCGCGCATCTTAGCGATCTTGTCGTGCCAGCCGGAGTCGCTTTTCTTTTCCTCTTCGGGTTCGTCTTTGCGTTTCTTGGCGAGCTCGGCCAATGGCGCAAACTTTTCGACGTCTTGCTTTGCCCGGGCACGCAGCAGCTCGTCAATTTCGAGCGCGTCGCGGCTGACCTTCAGCGACATATTGTTTAGGCCGAGCAGGCTCAAACTATCCAGGCGTTTCACTCGAGACAAGGCCACATATCCCATGCCCTCTACAAAGGCCCGGCGCAGATCAATCCTCGCAGCATCCAGAGTCATGCCCTGGCTTTTATGCACGGTGATGGCCCAGGCCAGGCGCAGCGGAATTTGCGTCAGGCTCGCGCGCTTTTTGTCGCCGTCGCGGAGCTCCCATGTTTCGAGGCCGATTGTTATTTCCTTGCCAGATCTAAGCTTCACGATTGGGTAGTTAAGGAATGGCTCAAAGCCTACGACAACGCCAAGCGTACCATTCGCAAACTTCTTGTCGGGGCTGTTGCGGACGCACATCACGAGCGCGCCTTTCTTCAGCACAAGTGTCTCTAGCGCCAGGCACGATCGCTTCAGCGTCTCGACGTAATTTTCCTTGCCCGTCGTGTCCATAACATATGTGTGCTCGTCGCCCTCGATGCCGTTCAGGCGGCTTTCGTTGATACTATCGACGTTCATGTTTGTCACATACAGTTCGGTTACCGCGTTGTTGCTCGGAAGTTCGGCGCCCACACGCTGAAGGAGCACCTCAGCATGACGACGGCGGATGTCGCCAGCGCGCAGAGCGTTCAGAATCTCGAGAAACGCCTCGTCGTCTTGGCGGTGCTGCTCGTTCAGGTAGCAGATGCTTGGATCGAGCTCGCTCCAGGCGGCAGAGTTCACGACAAATCCACCCGATCTTGAATCACTTCGGTTGACCGGCGGCAGCTGGAAGAAGTCACCACAAAGGATCAGCTGGATGCCACCAAAGGGCGCTTCACTATCCCGTACCTTCTTGGCAATTTCGTTGACCATATCGAGCCGATAGTCGTGTAACATCGAAACCTCATCGATGATCAGCACATCAGTCTTCTGGATTGTCTCGCGCCGCGCCTTGCTAAGGTGATCGAAAAACTTTGCCGGCAGCTCATCGTGAATCCCCATGCCACTCCAAGAGTGGATAGTGCTGCCGTTCAGGTGCGTCGCGGCGAGTCCTGTCGTCGCGGTCACCGATACATGTTTGCCAGATTTTTTGGCACGTCGAATAAATTCATTAAGCGCATACGTCTTACCTGAACCTGCTGGCCCAGTCAGCAGCACGCTCTCGCCGCTGAGCATTACCTCCAAAGCCAAACTCTGTTCCATTGCAGTCCCAGTATATCTCAAGGTTCTTTGTAAGAATGTTGTGCTTTAGGCAAACTTGCATATTTAGATATCTCGTTGTACTATTTACATGCTCGACTGCAAGTTCCGACTCTGGAGGCTTACGTGCCTATAGCACGAGTAAAGATTCTGACCGCGCCCACCAAGGGCAGCGGAGCCCAGATCATGTTCCCGGCTGACGCCATCGACACGGCGGAGAAGCAGGGCGTGATCAACGATACCTTCGTGCGGGAAACGCGAGCTACCTACGCTCGCACCAACCCCCGCTACACGGTGGTGTGCAGGGCCGACGAAACGCTCACGGTGGCCCAAATCACCGAGATCCTGCAGGCTGGGATGGAACGGCTCGGCTACAGCTACGACGTCGTCCACGAGCAGATCACGGACGACCGGTTCACCGCCCTCTTCTAGCTAGAGGGCATGTACGCCCAACTGACACCCCGCCCTGGCTCCGCGCCAGGGCGGCGGCAGTTTTGTTGGGCGTTTTTGCAAGTATATATTGACTTATTATGACATAAATGGTTTAATTTCTCTCGGTTCATTCTACCACCGATCAAGGGGAGGTACCCAAACCGATGACGACACAACGTGTCATCAAGGGCGTTTTCTACGCCCACGGCGGCCAGGTGTTCGCATTCATGGACACCAATCAACCGTACGGCATCCCCGGATGCGCCCAGCTCATGCGGCTGGCGAAGGCTCGTTCTAACGCCCAGGTTGGCGCTCTCGAAGTGCGCCTGGTCGAGGACGAGCGCTTCGCGGACATGCAGGCATTCGCCATCCTGACGGACAAGCGCGATGCGAATCGCGGAGTGTTCGAGCGGGCGGTGACTTCGCTGTTCCCCGGCTGCAAGCTGGAGACTAAGTGGATCACCAACTTCCGACAGGAAGATGGCCAGCTGTTCTGGGCGCTCTTGGCCCGCAGCATCCTGCGAAGCCTCTGACATGAACCAGGCTCAGACCGGCCGCGACCACGCTACTTGTGCGTCGCGGCCGGTCTGGCCGAAGTCTTGAACTTATCTAAATCATCGTCCGAAGCTCGCGCAACTTTGGCTTGCCGCTTCGGGTCTTAGGCATTTCATCCAGCTTGATAATACGATCCGGACGCCAGGCACCAGGCAAATTTTTCTTGGAGTAATCGATAATTTCCTGCTCATGTAGGTCAGACACGACAAAGTACACCATCGTGTCACTCAAAGCATCGGGCACCTGCACACCGATCACGACCACATCGTGTACTTCTGGATTTTGCATCAGTGCCCACTCGACATCACGTGGGAACACAGTGTAGCCGAGCTTCTTGATCTTCTCCTGGATGCGCCCCTTCAGGCGAAGTTCGCCATCGTCATTGAACTCACCAATGTCACCCGTAAGCCACCAGCCATCTGCCGTAAAATTCTTCTTGGTCGCCTCGGGATTACGGAAGTAGCCCAGAAACCGACCCGGCGAGCGCATGGCAAGCTGACCGTCAGATTCCACGCGGAGTTCGACGCCAGGCAGCACATGCCCCACCACACCCGGGTGGCGCGCATCGAGAGTATTGCTCGCGATCAAACCAGTCTCGGAGCTGCCATAGCGCTCCAAAATCTCCTGTCCGAAAGCCAGCTTGAACGCCTCCCAAATCGCTGGCGGCAAATACGACGAGCCAGAGATGCACAGACGCACTTTGCTGATATCGAACGTGCGCTCACCTGCGTATTCCACGAGCTTAAAGTAAGCAATCGGCACGTGCATAAAGAGCGAGATGTCACCACTCTGCAGTGCCTTCACCGTGTCTTCTGCGCTAAAACGTTCAGGCAAATACACCGTATTACCACGGTGGATCGCGCCAGCAACGCCCATCACCAACCCGTGCCAATGGCTCAGCGGCAGGGACAGCAAAATCGTGTCATCGGCCGTCCACTTCCATAGATCAGCTACCGCGCCGATGTTCCACATGTGGTTGGCATGCGTGTAGGCTGTCACCTTTGGCTTGCCCGTCGTGCCCGAAGTGAACAGGAGCGTCGCAATCTGCTCCTCGGCCGGCAGACGCAGTGCCTCGGTCAAATCCGCTGCGCCCTTTGGTATTTCCCCTTCAAACAAAATCGTCTCGAATCCGTCAGGAATCTCTGACAGAAACGTATTGCTCGTGACGGTCACGACCGGCTTCACTTGTTCGGTTATTGACTCGTTCTCTAGTTTCTTAAAGCTCGGGTCGAGCGGCAGCACGATGTGTCCAGCCCGCAAAATGCCCAGATACGCCACGATGAACTGCCACGAGTTATACATGAGAAGCCCCACAACTTGCTGCTCGCGGCTTGGGACACGGGCGAGAATTGCGCGCGCCATGTCTTCGGATTCGGTTTGCAGCTCAGCCCAGGTTAGCGTGCGATCTTTGCAGACAAATGCCGGTTTGTCAGGAAACTTCCGCGCCGTTTCAGCCAGGTAATCAGTAATGTGGGTGGGTTGTGTCATGCGGCCTCCTCGTTTGTTAATTGCAATCGCTGCAGCCCGTCAGTCACCTTACGCTTTGTGTGTTTGGTCACGAATGCGACGCTGAGCACCGTGCCGTACACGAACGCGATAACCATCACGCCGAGCAGCGTGTTCAGCAGAAAACCGTGGCTGCCAGGCACCACCAGTAGCAGCGCAAAGATCGTAAAGGCATGCGTCACATACACGACGAGCGAGCGCTCGCCGAGCGTCTTCAGGAAACCGTAGGTGTGCTTCTGAATCCAGCCTTCATGTTGGCGAACAAGGATATAGAGGGCCGTAAACCACACTATTGCCGTAAAGATTCGCACCGGCTCGAGCGTCCACTTCACGATCAGTGGCGTCATGAAATCGCGAGTGCTATCTAGCCACAGAAACGTACTCTGTGCGAACTGGGGCAAGGCCGCAAAGCCAGCATATTCGTGCACCATGGCCTCACCGACGCGGATTGTCAGGACGCTCGCCACCACCATGACCGCAGCCGCGGTGTAAAGTCCTAGCTTCAGCCGTCTCTGCACAAGCGGCGCGAGTGCGCGGGCGCTGGCCTCGATCCTCGGCAAGTACCAGCCAACCACCATACTTCCCATAAAGAGCAGCTGCCAGCCGAGCTCGAAGCTCTGCCCTCGGAAAATCCAACAGGCTGCGCTGACGGCTAAAACAAGCCACGACTTACCGCGCGTGATAGCGTACAGCGCAAGCGGCGCCCAAGCCATAAAGATCGCATAGTACGGCAGGAAGTCGGCCCAGCCATAGTAATACTGGAACGTCAGGGACTTGAAGATAAATTCAGGTATATTTGGCTGCGTCCACAGACCTTCCTTCACATGGGCGACATCACTCAGGTTCCCCCACCAGACGAAAAGGAATGTCAGAAGGACGGTGAGCGAATACAGCAAGAATGCGCGCTTCCAAATCTTCTTGGTTGTGCCCAGCGCGTTGCGAACCATGCGCGGACCATACACATAGCCCACCAGCATGCCCGAAATCATAAAGAACCCCTCCGCCGCCGATGCCCACATTTCGCCACGGCCTGTGAAGAGCTCAAGCGCGCTTGGGAAGAATCCCATATGATCAATTAGGATAACGAAGAGAAAATACCCTCGCAGCAAATCCAATGTCAGTATTCGTGATCTCTTTCCCTCGATATGCACCTATCCATTTAATCGCCCGTTTCTTAGATTTGGCTGAGCGATCTCCCTCCACCCCCAAAGGTGGTAACTCCTCCTAGCCTACGACAATCCCAGGACCAGGTCTACCGCTAATTCGACTTCTCGGCGCTTTTTGCGGCGGTACGAAGTTGAGATGCAATCTGCTTGATTTGCTCAGTGCCTGAGGTGCTCGCAGGCAAACAGAGCGTCTCGATCGGCGAGTGCTCGACCAACTTGTCGCCGTCGTGCCGATAGTACACACCGTGCAGTCCAGACGTACAGCCGTCGAGCTGGCTTCTTAGGCTTTCGAGCTGTGTGGTCGTCAAGTATATTTGGTCTTCTTTAGCATCAAATGTATAGTAGGCGTCCGCAATCGAATCATTGAGCGGCAAAGCCAGATTCCACTCGTGAACCTTGAGTTTATTCGGTGATGTCACATGTCCCGGCCCAGTAAAACGCTGTCCATCATGTGTCATGCAGATCGGCGGATACGTCGTCAAGATAGTACTGCCCTTTGCACGCGCACATTGTTCGTAAGACACCAGCTTTTGGTTTGACGACCAAAAGAGAAACGTCATGACAGCGAGTATAAGAAGTCCACAAAGTACGAGGACTGCCTGCTCTGGTCGTTTAATTCTTGTTTTATGGATCATACGGTCATTATAAAACGCTAGCGCTCAATCAGCTGCGAGAAACTTACACGCCCAGTGCGTGCAAGCCGTGATAGACCACAAAGGCCGGCCACACAATTGCTTTAATAATTGCCAAGAAAAATCCACCAAAGCTTGGCGATTGATCAAAGAAATACACCACAGCACCTACATATGCCACAAAGAACACGAAACCGCTTGGACCGTGCTGATTTGTAATCTTTACGAACGAATTGTCACCTTTTCCGCGCATAGTTCTTCCCCTTATTTTGCTATGCTCATCATACCACTTCCTACGAAGTTGCCTGCAAGCATATGCTGCACCGGCGCTGGGGCTGGAACCATGCCGCGCGATCTGTTATAATCGTCGAGTATCGTTAATGGCGAGTGGCCAAGTGGTAAGGCGCGTGCCTCTGGAGCATGAGATCGTAGGTTCGAATCCTACCTCGCCAGCCATGAAATTATTCAATCAAGAAAGATGCCCGATTTTGGGCATCTTTCTTGTTTTCAACATTATTCTTCATCTGTCGTACAGGTTCGGATCCCCATGACTGCAAATGCTACAATGAGATCATGAAAAACAACCATAACCGAATAGGGCCTCGGTGGAAGTGGCTCCTTTTTTGTGGCGTCATCGCCGGTCCTTTATTTATCATCACGCTGCTTATCGAAGGCGCGACACGTGCCGATTACGATCCGATTCGTCATCCCGGTAGCTCGCTAGCCCTCGGTGACTTTGGTTGGATACAGGTAGTCAACTTCATTGTTACAGGTTTACTAATAGTCCTGTTTGCTATTGGACTGTGGCGCGCCCTCCGCAACTACCAGCGATCCACTTGGGGGCCGCTACTTCTTGGGTGGCTAGGTATTGGCCTTATTGGAGCCGGACTATTTCTGACCGACCCGGTGAGTGGCTATCCGTCTGGTACACCCAATCTCATTGCGCAACCGACACCACACGGTCAGATGCATGACCTATTCTCCCTCGGTGTGTTTGTGGGGCTGCCGCTAGCGTGCTTCGTATTCACGCGCGTCTTCATTAAACGGCGCGAGCGGAGCTGGGCTATCTATTCATTATGTAGTGGCCTGGGGATGATTATAACTTTTGTCTTCGCTAATATTGCTTTTGTCCAGACCCCGGGCTTTGTGGAGTTTGGCGGACTATTCCAGCGCATTTGCCTCACAATAGGCCTCGGCTGGCTCGCAGTGCTTGCTTTAAAATTCTTCAAGCTATCTTCCGAGAATAACTAACTTTATGTAAGCCCTCTCGAACGTGAATATTACCATCTTTGGCCCTTCTAGTGCCCGATCCAGCCGTTAATAGCATCGAACGACACGTCAGCGCTAGGATGCAGTGCCAAATCATGACCCGTATCAGGCACCGTCCTGACGGTCAGGCTGGCGGTGGAAGTATAGTATGGCGCTTCGTGGCCTACGACATTCGCCAGATTGTTACAATCCAACGCCAGGCCGCAATATAGGCGGTCCTGCTGGCCCGAAATCAAAAGCACAGGGCGGGTTATACTGTTCGTAACATTGGAGCCGGCTGGTACGGCGCCGATAGTCTGCCCCTGATTGAATTCAGTCGTAGATCCTATAGCTCTGTGCGCGAAGTCGTAAGCGATCTCGGCAGGATCAGCAGTCGCAAGGTTATAGAAACCCTTGCGTGCGGCAAGCGTATCGGTGGTGGTCCAGCCATCGTCCAGATTCTGACCAACGAACAGCGGATCCTGGTTGGCTGGATGCCTGGTAAGTTCGCCACTAGCTAGGGCTGGCCCCACCGCATGTAGATTGCCGGTCAAGATAAGCTTAGTTGCGTCATTGTATTGTGACGTCTCTAGCGTTGAAATGCGGGATCCGTAGGAGTGGCCTATCAGGTTTATATTACGAAACAATTGTTTGGAGTCCTGGATAATCTGATGAACGACATAGGCATCGGCATCCATAGTTACGCTGGTACTCGGCAACCGACTACTCTTACCAACGCCAAGCCGGTCATAGTAAAAGACCGACCTGCCCGCCTGCAGCGTACGGTTGACATACGAATATTGCCCAGACCCATAGGCCGAATCCCAGTAGGAACGATCGTAGCCGAACCCATGCACCAGTACATCAATAGATTGGCTGCCGTCAGGCTTAAACGGAGAACAAAATGTTCCAGCAATGTACTGCGCCTTAGCAGTCTTAGGAGCCAGCGCGACATGCAAGCGAACCGGTACGCATACACCAGGGCGTGACGTTGGTGGCGGGTTTGGAGATGCTGCCGATGCAACACCTGGTACAGCAAGGCTTATTGCAAGTAGCAGTGTACTTGCGAGTGTAGTGAATCGCTTCTTCATGTAGTCCCCCTTAATACGATAATAGTTCGCTATAACGAAGGAATTTTCCCCTGATAGTCATGGCCTGTCTGTTAGAATTATCACACTTACTTGGGTGTTGAGCATGTATTCAAAAAGTTTGAGCTAGAAACCATCTCCTCAGTCAAGGTATTAATTATTGCAGCATTGATTTTCTGCTATTGCTTTGGGATGTGGGGTTGCAGCGCAGAAGCGGCTGGCGCGGCCGCAGCCTGAGCTGGCGGTGGCGTATTGAGGTTGTCGAACTGCGCAGTGCCTGGGCTGCTTGTAGTCTGGTATGTGCCGGCGCTGAGGCTTACTTTGACGCTCGATAGGTCAAATGGCTTGGCGATGGTGCGACGCACGGTCCAAGTGCTGGCGTTGGCTGACGTCTCGAAATAGACGTTGCCGCCCGCTTCGCGGATGCGCCACCAGCGCATGTTGGTTGCGTTATAGGCAGTCCCGGTGTCGCTGAGCACACCATCTACATAGCTGCGGAACACCATTCCGTAATAGCTACGAATAATCAACAGTCGGTGGTTAGCGTCCTTTTCGACGACCAGCTGCGTCTCCGCAGGAGCATTCCCGTTAGTGGTCTTGGGCACTTCCACAAAAACGCCGTTGTCTTTCATTTGGTAGGTCGTTTTCGACGTAATGCCCTGCCATCCAGTTCCGGTTGTCGAAGGCGAAATAGTTATAGCGTCACTCTGCGTGGTGCGCGAGGCCGTACCGAACTTCACCCATTTACTAGCGTCAAGTGTAGTGCCCGTAAATGTATCCTTGATAGTGTCGACGCCCGGGACAGTTGGCGGATCGGATAGCGGCGCGCCTGCCGTCCAACCGGCACCATTTATAAGAGTCAGCTTGTGCGTACCCGCGACACTAGAATCATTAGCTATCCCGCCGGTACCTTCGTCGGCTTTGTAGTAAGCAACCAGGCCGGTTGCACCCACCGGCAAGGTCTGGCTCCTATATTGAGCTACTTGCGCGTCCGTGCGTGGCGCGGTCCATACGCGCAGTTCGTCAATTGCGCCGTTGAAGTAGAACTGATCATCGTACGTTCCGTGCTGGCCAACCACTAGGTCGGCGCCGTATTTATATTCGATAGCTTTCGTGGTGGGCTCTTCGTAGACAATCGCGCCATCGACGTAAAGCTTCACGCTAGCTGCTGACTTGGTCGCGGCAATGTGATGCCACAGTCCGTCCTTCACCTGCGCGGTTTCGGCTGCAAAGTATTCCCAGAACGAACCGTTCGCAAACGCAAAGGCGATACCGCCGCCCGGCAGAACGCGCAGCGACCAGTTATCGCCTTGCGATATAACTTCTCCGCCATTTGCACCGGTCGAGAATGTTTTGACCATCGCTTCGACGGTGAACTGCTGGAGCTTGAAATCTTGAGGATTGGCAGCCGTCGCATGGTCGTTGATGCCGTCAAACTGGAGGGCACTTGTTATCTTTTGCCCCACCGGATAGACGTTGACAGTCTTGGTGCCGGTCAGCCCCAGGCTGTTCGTGGTGCTGAGCGTAATCTGGATATAGTACGGCCCATCGTGCGCTGGGAACACAAACGAACCGTTTGCACCATCGACCGACATAACCGTGTGCGCATGGCACGAGTCGAGTGGACAGTGCTGAATCACAAGATCCCAATGGAGCTTATTCGCGGGGATGTTACCGTCCGTAGTGTCGACCGCCGAACCCGCAAAGTTGATCGTCTGGTTAGCGACTGCGGTCGACATATTTGCCGGGCTACTTATCGTCATCGTAGGTGCGCTTGCACCAGGATAGACAGCGAGCGTCTTGGTTGCGGTATTGTTGGCAGTGTCTTTAATGGTTAGCTTAACCGTGCGCGTCCCGCTGGTCGTAAATATATGCGTAGGATTGACTTCGTTCGACGTCGGCGTGCCATCACCAAAATTCCAGGTGTATGTCAGCGCATCACCCTCTGGGTCGAAGCTGCCTGCCGAAGTAAAGTTAACCGTCAGTGGCACCGCGCCATAGGTCTTGTCGGCAGCAACAAACGCCGTCGGTGCTTGGTTGGCCGTAGAATACGTAACATGATACACGGCGCCAGTCAGAATGCCCACATAGTAAATGTCGCCGCTGGGACCTTTGAAAAACGAGACCGGTCCAGCCGCGTTATTGGCAAACGTCGTATTGGACCCTGGTACAAGATCGTCATTTGCATCAAGTTGCAATGTGTATATCTGGTTTTTGGCGTAATCGCCAAAGAAGTAACGGCCTTGGTACTGGGCTGGGTAGTTCGTGCCCGTATAGAAGATACCGCCTACAATAGCGCTCCCTGGTGGGTGCGGATATGTTAGCTTCGGGAAAGATAACGTATCTGGCGGCGCCGCGTACATTTGTTGGCAAGCGGCCTGATCCTTGTAGGCAGCTGTGCCACCGGCACCGTTTTGCTGCGCGTTGCCCTCGTAGCAAGGCCACCCAAAGTTTGCACCCGGGAAGACGACATTGACCTCTTCCCATCCCGACCAACCCACATCGCCTACTACCACAAGTCCGTCGGCGTCGCGGATACCCAGACGGAATGGATTGCGGAGTCCCAGGGCATAGACCTTGGACCTGTTGTCATTGGGGTTGCCCGTATAGAAAGGATTGTCGGCAGGGGCGGTGCCATCCGGATTGAGACGCAGAACTTTACCCGACAGGCTGTCCAAGTTTTGGGCGCGAAATGCTTTGACATCCACGTCATTATAATTAGACGATTCACCGATTGAGACATACATCTTACCATCGGGTCCGAACAAAACCGTGTCCGGGCCGTGCGAAAGCCCATCAGCTGGAATGCAGTTGGTGTTCACGGGGTAGTTCTCGCACGATGGCTGCGATGGCGTGCCAACCGTCGTGCCCAGGATAACCTGTTCGCTTCCGGCGAGCGCAACATCACCGCTGGCGGTGACACGGAGCAATCGGCCGGTCTTTGGCGCAGGATTGTTACCCGGTTGATTATCGTAGGTGTACAGCAAATACACATAATGATTCGTGGCGAAGTTCGGATCCAGCGTCATCCCCAGCAGCCCGCGATCGACATAGTTATTGACCTTGGGCGTCACGTAGAACGGCTGAGCAAGGGTCAGACCATTCTTGACGATCTTGATCGTGCCGTCCTTTTGCGCAACAAAAAGCCGCCCATCAGGAGCAAATTGGGCGGTTGTAGGCGTATTAAATCCTTGGGCAACACTATTTATCGTGAACCCTGCTGGGACACCAGTGTTTGGCAACGAGTCTGCTTCGGCGATCTTGGACACGCAGAGGCTTACAGCCACGAGGGCTACAAGCGTGGTGATTAACGATATACGACTACGACGAACGCGAATGACTGTGGTTGACATTAGACCCCTTCTTGTGGACTACTACCTCTCGTTATCTCATTGAAGGTCGCGCCTGTCAATACTCTTAGTGGGCTTAATGATTAGAAAATATGTTATATAGCATTCAAGAGACCGCGCCCTTACTGGTCGCGTGGCAAACAGCCCGCTTGTCCTTATTTTTGCCGCAAAATCAGGCTAAAAGTAACAACGCCGTCGTTTAGCGTAGCTTCAACCTTCCCATCATGGGCGTCTACGATTTGCTTCACGATTGCCAGCCCGAGCCCAGAGCCTTTGCCAGCCTGATGAGCTTCTGCCTGGTAGAAACGATCAAATAAATGAGGCACGTTATTTTGGCTCAGCTCATCGGTATGGTTACTTATGCTGACGCGTATCATGCCACCATCTGTCGTCTCTCCTGCAATATTGATGGTGCTTCTCTGTGAAGCATACTTCGTTGCATTTTCAAGCAAGTTGTTACAAACAACTGCGAGTAAATCGCCATTGCCAGAAACGTTAAGGTTAGCCATCTTCGCCTGAATAGTGATGCCTTTTTCGTCTGCTAAAGCTTGGTGTTCGGCGATTGCCTGACGGAGAGTATGCGCCAGGTCAACTGTCGTGAATCGTAACTTTTGGTCATTGAGTCGTGTCAGCAGCAGCAAGCTTCGTACGAGCATCGACATTTCTTCTACTTCTTGACGAGTGCTTGTAAGTGTATTTTTATAGTCGCCAACTGTGCGTTCTTTTTTTAAAGCCCAATCGAGATCGGCCAGCATTACGGCGAGCGGCGTTCGTAGCTCATGCGAGGCATTGGCAACAAATCGCTGTTGCGATTTCTGACTTTCTACAAGCGGTATTAGCGTACGTCTTGAAATCAGATACGCAGCGATCGGAATGCCAAAAAGCGTCGCGATATTCACCACAAGCAAAATATTGCGCAGCCGGTCAAGAGCGATATCGGCGGCGACTGTAGCCGTGCTATCGGCTAGCTCGGCTTGGTGGGTGGCGGTACTATGTTGCTGCTCTAGTGCGCTGTTAATTCGATCTATGTAGCCTTCGCCTAGTGAGCTATTAACCCAAAGATAGACACCACCACTAAACAACCAAATAAAAGCAAAGAAGACCAGTGAATATTTGATCGTGAGCTGGATGGTAGTTCGGCGCAGCTCACTCATGCGTCAAGCCTGTAGCCAAGGTTACGGACGGTGGTAATTGGCTCCCTGGTACTGTCAACGTCACGGAGCCGCTTGCGTAAGTAGCGAATGTACGTCTCGACTACATTAGATAAACCATCGTAGTTCATGTCCCAGACATGCTCTAAGAGATCGTTTTTTGATAACAACTCTCCAGAATGGTACATAAGATAACTTAGGAGCGTAAATTCCTTTGCGGTCAGCGGCAGTACGTGACTTTGATACGTGATTTTCTTGGTAGCAGGATCGAGAACAAGGTCACCGACGGTTACGATAGCCGGCTTGCTGCTGGCGCCCCGTCGAAGCAACGCGCGAACTCGCGCCGACAACTCACCAAAAGAAAACGGCTTGACTAGATAATCGTCAGCGCCGCTATCTAAACCCTTGATACGGTCATCAATACCGTCGAGCGCCGTAAGCATTAGAATCGGAATGTCGGTGTTGCTTTGGCGGATCTCTTGGCACACCTCGACGCCGCTTTTAATAGGCAGCATGATATCCAAAATCACTAGATCGTAGCTATTCATATCAAATTTATCGAGTGCCTCCTGGCCGTCAGATGCTGTATCGATGGCGTAGCCGTCTTCAACAAGCGACCGCTTTAATAGAGAGGCTAAACGTTTTTGATCTTCGACTAAGAGAAGCTGCATGTTTCTATTGTAGCGAAAGAATATGATATCTACGTGATAGCCTTATCATTTTAGTCTCATCCTCCTCCCACACGTCAACCACTACACTAGAAATTGCACATAAGTAGAAAGGAGTACTATATATGTCGCGTAAGAAATTAGCTGGCCTTCTGGTCGTACCACTAGCAGTGGTTGCAATCGGTAGCGGGGTCGCGTATGCTTCCCAAGCTCACGCCCAGACGCCGCAGCCGAACCAAGCTGCTGCCGATAAGCCTGAGCCAGGTGATCAGCCTGATAAGCCAGGTCAAGCCGATCCTCAAGATCAGCAAGACAAAAACGGACAGAACGACGCCGAGACGAACGACTAGGCGATCCAACGTAAAATACGGCCAGCAACCACTGGTCGTATTTTATTTTGTATTCTCATGCTCCTCCCATGCAGCATTTTGCATACTAGAGTTCATGAATAAACAAAACCTCGTGTGGCGAAACACGTAATGCTACACGATTTACTGAATCCAACTTACATCTTAGCTCTGTTTGGCTACGCTGGACTGGCCGCTATTGTGTTCGCCGAATCGGGACTACTGGTCGGCTTTTTCTTGCCTGGGGACACGCTCCTTATTGCTGCGGGTATTTTTGCATCTCAGGGACATCTCAATATTTTGGCGACAATAGTTGTCATTATGGTAGCCGCTATCATTGGCGACAGTGTTGGGTATCTGTTCGGCAATAAAGTGGGGCCGAGGCTCTTCCAGCGTGCGGAATCACGATGGTTTTCTCAAAAGAATCTCCGAGAAGCGCAGGTGTTTTTCGAAAAGTACGGTGGTCAGTCAGTGGTTCTAGCGCGTTTCGTCCCTGTTGTCCGTACATTCGTACCTATAATTGCTGGTACAAGCAAGATGAGCTACCGAAAGTTCTTCACCTACAATGTGATCGGTGGAACACTCTGGGCAGTGGTAGTAACGATGCTTGGCTATACGCTTGGCCGTGTCGTTCCTAATATGGACCAATACATTCTGCCGACCGTTATTGTTGTCTCGATACTATCGTTTATTCCGGCGATAATGCATTTACGCAAACACAAACAAACAGAGGTAGAGGAAATTTCGTGAACCACTTGATAGCCTTCGTCGCGCAGTACGCCGTTTTCTTACTTCCAATCCTTATTTGTGTTATTTTCCTGCGAATTCCAAGGGATAAAAGACTGTCTTTTCTGATCACCTTAGCAATAGGCGGGGTCCTGGGTTTGATCGGCATCTTCCTGGCATCTCACATGTTCTATGACCCTCGACCGTTTATGAGCAGTCACGTTGTGCCGCTCTTTTCGCATGCTGCCGACAATGGTTTTCCGTCGGATCACATGACGCTTGGCGCGACCCTGGCATTCATTGGCTATGCCTACTCGAAGAAAATCGGCATGGTAATGATCCCTATTGCATTGGCCGTAGGCGCAGCGCGCGTACTGGCACATGTGCACTCATGGATTGATATCTTTGGCGGTATTGGCGTTGCGTTTGTAGCCACGCTGCTTGCAGTCCAGCTGAGTCGTTACGTTATCAATAAGTTACCTCGCGCACATGTGCTAAAAACCAGATAGGAGAAATATGTCTGACGCAAGCTCCACAGAAACATTGACCAGGCGCCTTGCTAATAAGGTGCCGGAGATTACCATCTTTTTTTGGATTATTAAAATCCTCTGTACAACTGTTGGCGAAACGTTTGCCGATTACATCAATGTTAACCTTAATCTTGGTCTGACGGTAACGAGCGTTGTTATGTCGGTGGCGCTTATTGCGTGTCTTGCCGTTCAGATCCGCAGCAAACGCTATACTGCCGGAGTGTATTGGTTGGCAGTTGTACTCCTCAGCATTGTGGGCACGCTGATTACCGATAACTTAACTGACAAGCTTGGCTTTCCGCTCATCGCGAGCACCGCAGTCTTTTCGGTAGCATTAGCGGCTACCTTTATAGGATGGCAGGCGTCTGAGAAGACTTTGTCGATTCACTCCATTCGTACTCGTAAGCGCGAGATATTTTACTGGCTAGCCATTCTCTTTACGTTTGCACTTGGTACGGCAGTCGGTGATTTGCTGGCGGAAAAACTCAGCCTCGGGTATCTCCTCTCAACTGGTCTCTTTGGGCTCGCTATCGCAGCCGTCACGGTTGCACATTATCGCTTTAAGCTTAACGCGATTCTCGCGTTTTGGATTGCCTACATCCTGACACGTCCGCTCGGTGCTTCCCTCGGCGACTTCTTAGCGCAGCCGACCGATAGCGGAGGCTTAGGCCTTGGAACAACAGGCACAAGCCTCATCTTCCTTGCGCTTATCTCCGGTCTCGTTATGTATCTGACGACAAGCAAAAAAGACACGAGTAGCGAATTGCAGCTTGAACCAGCCACAGAAGTAGCCGAAGATTAAGCTGTCTACTCTGTCCGTGCGGCAAACACCACAAGCCGTTCTGCATATGAGTTGTGGGCTGGATCCCACGCGCCACTGCACGTCACTATATTAAGGCGAGCAGTCGGCGAGCTGCCAAAGATTGTCGCGAGCGGCGCTGAATCCGCCTGATATTTTGCCGTCTCGATTACGTCAAAGGTAGCAGTCACCCCAGTAGTATCCTTCACCTGAACAGTGTCGCCAGGATGAATAGTCTCGAGCTGCCGAAACTTACTGGGTTTTTTAGGATAGCCAGTGTGAACCGCCATCACCGCCTTGCCGGGATTGCCAGGGTTTACGCTTTGCTCGTACCAGCCGGCGTCGGTCAGGCTGTCGGGAATATCCATTGTGCCACTAGGCGTCATGCCGACAGGCCGTACTGGGCTTGTGATGCCCAGCGATGGGATGCTCAGCAGGCTTGGTTTTGCCATCGTGCCGAACGCGTCACTCTTCTTCGTGGCTGACTTTATTGTCGGCGCGGGCTTGACGCTATGCGCAACCGGCGCGGGAACCGGCGTCGAACGAATCGACCACGCATGGACCATGATCGCGATGACGCCTACACCAATAAGAATGCCACCTATCCACCGAACTTTTTTCATCAGAGCTGGCTGT
>FTKL01582683.1_pt1 | contig 17042 bp, 13 predicted proteins | sample 2434061 | NCBI WGS metagenome assembly FTKL01 (sample SAMEA3914816, study PRJEB12502) | metagenome | biome: forest; material: soil | place: USA | collected 2011-09-16 | depth 0.3 m
GGCGGCGGCGGGGCGCTCGCCCCGCGGCCCGCGCCGCTGTGGGCGGGGCCGGCTCCGGAGCCGCGCAGGTCGGACGGCGGCGGGGGCGGCGGAGCGCCCGCACCGGCCCGCCCGGAGCCGGCCGGCGGCGCCGCGGGGCCGGTGCCGGGGCCGCCGGGCGCGCCGGGCAGGCCCATCAGGCCGGGCAGCGCGTCGGGCGAGGCCAGCATGGTCGGGGCGTGCTCCACCGAGGGCGGCGGCGCCACGGGCCCGGGAGGACCGGCCAGCATGGTCGGGGCGTACCCGTCGGCGCCCGGCATCGGGAGGACGGGCGTGGCGCCGAGCGGCGGCGGGGGCGCGACCGGCAGTGGGACGGCAGGCGGCGGGGCGTACGGCCCGTCCGGCTGCGGCGGCTGTGACGACTGTGACGGCGGCGCGAGCATGGTGGGCGAACCCCCGGCCGGCCGGTCGGAGGCGGGCGGCGTGCTGAGCACGGCGGCCTGCTGCCCAGGCCCGGACCCGAACTCGGGTCCGGACGCGGGCTCGGACGCGGGATCGGCCCCGAAGTCGGCCTCGGCCTCGGGCTCGCCGAGCCGGGCAGCCTCGGCGGCGATCGCCGCCGCGCCGGCCTCCTGGAGCCACTGCGGCGGGCTGAGCAGGAAGGACGTCGCCTCGACCGGGCCGGGCGCGGGCCTGGCCGCACCGGCCGGGTTGGCCGCCACCGGCCGGCCGTACACCTCCTCGTAGCTCCGGACGACCTCGTTGACCGGCATGGCCGGCCACAGCGTGCTCGCCCCGGTGTCGCGGGCGATCACCAGCCGGGCCTCGCCGCCGTCCGTCGCCGCGCCGTCGGCGGGGTCCACGGACCAGCAGACGAAGCCGAGGTCGAACTCCCGGACCCGTACTTCGCGCTGCTGCGACCGCGGCACACCGCCGTTGATCCAGTCGTCCGCGAGTTCCTGCGCCTGCGCGTACGTCACCACGCCCGGTTCACCTCTGTCCCCTCACCATCTGTCCCACGCCCGTCGGGCTGTACCTGCGGCTGTGCGTACGGCTGTGCGTCCCGCATCTCAGTGCGCCGGCACGGCGCGGGCGAACCCGCCGTCCACCATCAGCTCCGCGACCGTCTCCAGCTCCGGCGGGCAGCCGGCCAGCCGGAGCAGGAACGCGTCGAAGTCCTCGCCGCAGGGCAGCAGCAGCCGCGCCACCCGGTCCTCGGGGCTCTCCGGCCCGTCGCTGTCCCGGGCGTCGTCGTAGAGGCAGGCCCAGACCGAGCCGGTGTCCTCGCCGCGCACCTTGAGCGCCAGGATGCCGCCCTGGACGTAGGCGACGGCCAGGTAGTCCTTGGTCAGGTGGTCGCGCAGGCACTTGTTGGCGTAGACGAGGTCCTCGGTGCCGTACTCCTCGCCGAGCGTCAGGAACGGCTGGTCGAGCAGCAGCCCGTACTCGGTGTCGAGCGCCACGCCGACCGGGGCGCGGCCGCCGGCCACCTTGAGGAAGTTGCGGTACGCGCCGGGCAGCCGGTAGCCGAGGCGCTCCTCCGCGTGCTGGACGAGGTCCTCGGAGACGCTCAGCGGGTCACCGCCGTCCTTCGCCAGCGAGAAGTGCACCGGCCGGCGCTCCTGGAGCGGACGGGTGCCGCGCCGGCTGTGGTCGGCGGAGGAGTGGGCGAGGCCGCCGTGGTGCCGCAGCAGGGCCTTGACCTCGACGGGGACGAGCTCCATCCGGCGCCAGCCAGGGGCGGCGCGGCCCACGGCGTGGTGCCACGTCCAGCCGGGCGGGGTGGCGACGGCGCTGTCCAGGTCGGCCCAGAGCTCGTGGCCCTGGGTGAACAGCGCGGCGTTCGCCGAGACGAAGTCGGTCAGCCGCAGCTCGTCCACGCCGAAGCCGTCCGGCGGGTCGGCGACCTCGGCGACGGCGGCGGCGTACGCGCTGAAGTCCGGGTACCCGTACTCGTCCACCCGTACCCCGGCCGGGTGCCTCTGCGCCCGTACCGGGTCCGGGAACTGCACCACCTGGCCCGCGTACGCGCCGTTGGGCGCGGCGGCGGTGCCGGGCCGACCTGTCGTCATCTGGGAGCCCCCACTGGCTGAAGCCGATTACTGCACACCAGGGTAGGGGGTCGGGCCCGCCGCCGGTCGCCCCGCCTGGAGGTTCGTCCGAGGGGCGGCGGCGGTCACCCCCGGCCGAGGGCCTTGATCAGGGTCTCGGCCACCCGGGTCTGCTGGGCCGGGGTGATCTGCGGGTAGAGCGGCAGGGTGAGCAGCTCCCTGGCGGCCCGTTCGGCGACCGGGAAGCTGCCCTCGCCGCGGCCGAACTCCCGGAAGGCGGGCTGGAGGTGGACGGGGACGGGGTAGTGGACGCCGGCGCCGATCCCCGCCGCCTGCAGGGCGGCCAGCACCTCGTCGCGGCCGCGCCCGACCCGCACGGCGTACAGGTGCCAGACGTGCTCGTTGCCGGGCCCGGTACCGGGCAAGGTCAGGCCGTCCACGCCGGCGAGGAGTTCGTCGTAGCGGGCGGCGGCGGCCCGGCGGGCGGCGTTCCAGGCGGGCAGCAGGCGCAGCTTGGCCCGCAGCACGACGGCCTGCAGCGCGTCCATCCGGGAGTTGAAGCCGAGCCGCTCGTGGACGTACTTGCGGCCGGAGCCGTGGTCGCCGAGCAGGCGGACGGCGGCGGCGAGTCCGTCGTCGTCGGTGAGGACGGCGCCGGCGTCCCCGTACGCGCCGAGGTTCTTGCCCGGGTAGAAGCTGGTGGCGGCGATCCGGCCCCGCAGGCCGCTGCGGCCGTCCTGGCGGGCGCCCTGGGACTGCGCACCGTCCTCGATCACCGGGCGGTCGCCGGCCAGCGCCAGCAGGTCCGCCATCGGGGCGAGTTGGCCGTTGAGGTGGACGGGCAGCAGGGCGACGGCGGCGGGCAGCGCGTCGGCGGCGCGGGCCGGGTCGATCAGCAGGTGCGCGGGGTCGGCGTCCACCAGGACGGGCCGCAGGCCCGCCCGCAGGACGGCCTCGGCGGTGGCGACGAAGGTGTTCGCGGGCAGCACCACGCCGCCGCCCGGCGGCAGGTCCAGCGCGCGCAGGGCGAGTTCGAGGGCGTCGGTGCCGTTGGCCGCGCCGACGCAGTGGCGCACACCGGCGAAGGCCGCGTAGTCGGCCTCGAAGCCGGCCACCACCGGGCCCTTGACGTACGCGCCGGTGGCGAGCACCCGGTCGAAGCCGGCCCGGACGTCCTCGGCGACCTCGGCGTGCGCGGCCCGCAGGTCGACGAGCGGGATGGGGGCGTCGGCGGTCGTCATCCGGGGCTCTCCTGTCGGTCGGTCATGCGGTCAGGACAGCGCGGTACGCAGCGCGGCCAGCACGCGGTCCTGCTGGTCCTCGGTGAGCGTGTGGTAGAGCGGCAGCACGATCGAGCGGGCGGTGAGCAGCTCGGTGGCGGGCAGCGGCACCCGGGCCGTCCCCTTGTACGGGGCCTCCAGGTGGGCGGCCATGATGCCGCGCCGGGCGGAGACGCCGTCGGCGGCGAGGCGGGCGAGGAGCTCGGTGCGGTCGGGGGCGCCGTCCGGCAGCAGCAGCCAGCAGCTCTGGTAGTTGCCGGTGCCGTGCGGCGGGTCGGCGACCAGCCGGGCGCCGGGGGCGGCGTCGGCCAGCAGGGTGCGGTAGCGGTCGGCGAGTTCGCGGCGGCGGGCGACCATGGCGGGCAGTTTGCGCAGCTGCACCAGGCCGACGGCGGCCTGGATGTCGGTCATCCGGTAGTTGAAGCCGATCTCGTCGTACGTCTCCAGCAGGCTCGCGCCGCCCGTCGCGGCGTGCCGGTCGGCGGCCGAGACGCTCATCCCGTGCTCGCGCAACCGCCTGAGCCGGGCGGCGAGTTCGCCGTCCTGGCAGGTGACCATGCCGCCCTCGCCGGTGGTCAGCAGCTTGCGCGGGTGGAAGGAGTACGCGGCGAGTTCGGCGGTGCTCCCCGCCGGGCGACCGCGCAGCAGCGAGCCCGCGCCGCAGGCCGCGTCCTCGACCACGGTGATGCCGCGCGGGGCGGCCAGGGCGCGCAGCGCGTCCAGGTCGACGGGCACGCCGCCCTGGTCGACGGCGATCACGGCCTTCGTCCGGCCGGTGAGCAGCGGCTCGACGCTCGCGGCGGTGAGGTTGCCGGTGGCCTCGTCGACGTCGGCGAAGACGGGTGTCGCGCCGAGGTAGCCGGCCGAGTTGGCGGTGGCGATGAACGAGAGCGAGGGGACGACGACCTCGTCGCCGGGGCCGACGCCGGCCACCAGCAGGGCGAGGTGCAGCGCGGTGGTGCAGGAGGACACGGCGACGGCGTGCGGCACGCCGAGGTGCGCGGCGAAGGCCCGTTCGAACTCGGCGACCCGGGGGCCCTGCGCCACCCAGCCGGAGCGGACGGCCTCGGCGGCCGCCTCGGCCTCCTCCTCGCCGAGCCAGGGCAGCATGACCGGGATGGTGCTCATGGGCACTCCGAAGTGCTGGTCACCGAAGGGGGGTTCACTGCTCGCGCCACCAGGCGACCAGCCTGCGCAGGCCGTCCTCCAGGCCGAGTTCGGGCTTCCAGCCGAGGTCCAGTTCGGCCGCCGAGATGTCGGCGAGCCGGCGGACCACGCCGCCGGCCGTGCCCCGGGCGGGGCCGTGCTCGACGTCGAGGTCGGGGCGGTCCATCGCGGCGAGCAGCGCGTCGGCGAGGCCGCGCAGCGAGACCTCGGTGCCGGTGGCGATGTTGTAGACGCGGTCGGTGACGGGGGCGGCGGCGGCCAGCAGGTTGGCGCGGGCGATGTCCTCGGTGTAGACGAAGTCCATGGTCTGGGCGCCGTCCCCGAAGATCAGCGGGGGCTGCCCGGCGGCGATCCGGTCCATCCAGCGGATGAACACCTCGGTGTAGCGGCCGTGCACGTCCATCCGCGGGCCGTACACGTTGAAGTACCGCAGCGCGACGTAGTCGAGGCCGGACATCGCGTGGAAGCTGCGCAGCAGGCCCTCGTTGAAGACCTTCGCGGCGCCGTACAGGGTGTCGTTGTTGTACGGGTGCTGGGACTCGGGGGTGGGGAAGGTGTCGGCGAGGCCGTAGACGGAGGCGGTGGACGAGGCGACGACCTTGCGCACGCCCGTCTCGGCGGCCGCCTCGACCACGTCGAAGGTGCCGTCCACCATGATCTCCAGGGCGAGGCGCGGCTCGGTGGCGCACTGGGTGATCCGGATCGCGGCGAGGTGGAACAGCAGGTCGGTGCCGGGCTCCAGCAGCTCGCGCAGCAGCGCCCGGTCGCGGATGTCGCCGTCCACGACGCGCAGCCGGCCGGGCGCGGCGAGGCGTACCGCGTCCGCCAGGTTCTCCGGCCGGCCTCGGACGAAGTTGTCCAGCACGACGACCTCACGCGCCCCGGCGGCGATCAGCTGGTCGACGACGGTGGAGCCGATGGTGCCGGCCCCGCCGGTGACCAGGCAGCGGGAGCCCTCGATCTCTACAGCGTTCACCGTACGGTGGCCCTCTCCTGAGTGGACGTTCGGTCGCCCTGCGCGGCCCGGACGAGGCCGGCGCCCACCGGGACGGTGGCGCCGCCGAGTCGGAGGCTGAGCGAGGCCGCGTGCAGCAGCTCCAGCACCCGCAGGCCGGCCCGGCCGTCGGTGAGCGGGGCCCGGCCCTCGGTGATCGCGGCGGCGAACTCCGCCATCACGTTGCGCAGCGCCTCCTGCTCCACCAGGGCCGGCGCGACCATCTCGCCGACCCGGTAGGAGATCAGCGCCTGGTGACGGATCGCGTCGGTCAGCTCGTCCGGCGGCGTCAGGTCCACCCCCCGGTCGTGGATCGCCAGCCGGGCCTGCGGGTTGAGGTCGTCCCAGACCAGCGTGCGGCGCGAGCCGCCGATCAGGGTGGTGCGGACCTTGGTCGGCGAGAGCCAGTTGACGTGGCAGTGCGCGAGCGCGCCGTTGCTCAGCCGGACGGCCAGGTACGCGACGCAGGCCCGGCCGGCGCCGATCGGGTCGGCGCCCTGGGCGCTCACCCCGACCGGCTCCACGCCCGGCGGCAGCACGAAGTCGAGGATCGACAGGTCGTGCGGCGCCAGGTCCCAGAGCACGTCCACATCGGGCTGGACGAGGCCCAGGTTGATCCGCACCGAGTCGAAGAACTGGATGTCGCCGATCTCGCCGCCGTGCACCAGCTCGCGGATCCGGCGCACCACCGGGGTGTAGCAGAAGGTGTGGTCGCACATCAGCACCAGCCCGCGGGCCTCGGCGAGTTCGACCAGCTCGGCGGCCTCCTCGACGGAGGTGGTGATCGGCTTCTCCACCAGGACGTGCTTACCGGCCTCCAGCGCGGCGCGGACGAGCCGGTGGTGCGCGGCGGCGGGCGTGGCGACGGCCACCGCCCGGACCCGCTCGTCGGCGAGCACCTGTTCGAAGGAGGTGGTGGAGCGGACGGTGCTGTACTCGCCCAGCACCCGCTTCGCGCGGGCGTCGTCCAGGTCGCAGAGCCAGTGCAGGCGCAGTGCGGGCGTCTGCTGGGCGTTGCGGACGAGGTTCGGGCCCCAGTAGCCGGCGCCGATCACCGCGATCCCGATCGGCCGGTCGGGTCTGGCCGGGGGTGGCGCACCGGGCGTGGGTACGTGTTCGCCGGGTGCCTCGTTCGCGGTTTCTGCGGACGTCATCGCAAGACCCCCCTTGCTCGACGCCGGGGCGCCGTTGCCCCGGGCGGCCTCAACAGCCCTGACGGAAGGTGGAGTTGCCGCCCCGTCCGGATCCCCCGCCGGACCGGCCGCCCCGCCGGACCGTTGCAGGCACGCTACCGGCCGCCGCCGCCCGGCCGGGGCCGATTCGGTAAACCGGCGGACGATTCGTGGCGGCCTCGTGCAGATCCGGCCACAACGGGGTGCGGACCGGCCGCGCCTCCCACACCTCGCACCACTTCCGCCCCATCCTCCACACCCCGGGTCATCATCTGACAGTGGCGTTTGACAGGCTTGGCCCCCAGGGGCAGATCCGCACAGAAGCAACAAAGCAGCCGGGAGCAGGAGGACGCATGACCATCGAGGACACCGCCACGGCAGGCGTCCCGCTGCTGCGCCACCACCGCGACAGCCTGCTGCCCGCCGTCGCCGCCGCGCTGTCCCTGCGTGGCGGCGAGGTCCTCACGCTGGCGGGCGACAAGTCCGAGCACAGCCCCGGGCTGCACCCGCTGGTCGGCGAGTTCCTGGACGCCCTGCCGGTCGAGCAGCGGGAGCGGTTCACCGGCCGCTGCCCGGAGGCGGTGCTGCTCTCCCAGCACCTGGCCGCCGTGGACGCGGCCCGCTCCAAGCGCGCCGCCCGCAAACCGCTGAGCCTCGGCGAGGCCCGCAAGTCCCTCAAGGGCGCCCGGCTCACCACCGTCCGGATCCGCGAGGAGCACGACCCCGCGCACGGCACCCACGCGCCGCCGTGCCGCTCCTGCGCCCCCCTGCTCGAACACCTGAACGTGCAGAGCGTCGCAGTGGGCCCGCCCGCCACCTGACGCCCCACCGGAGCACACCCGCCCCGCCCGCACACCGTCCTGTCCCCGATCGCTGGAGCACCCCCTGAACCCGCTCGGTCAGACCCCCGCCCGGCTGCGGCCGCGCTTCCCCGCCGATGTCGCCGCCGGCCTCAAGCAGGCCGGCTGGCATCCCGGCCGCTGGCAGATCCAGCAGGCCGAGGCGTGGGCCGACACGCTCGCCCACCACGACGGCCCGGCCGGCGACCCCCACCCGGCGCGGCACTCGGTCTTCCCGGCCGCGGTGGAGGCCTGGGCCGAGTTCGGCGGCCTCGCGTTCGAGCCGGCCGGCGCCGGCCGCGACCTCGCCCTCACCCCGTTCCTCCTCGACCCGCTCTGCGGCCTGCACCAGCCCCGCACCCTCGCCGACCTCGGCCGCGCCCTGGACACCAGGCTCGCCCCGCTCGGCGAGGAGATGTACGGCCGGGCGCTGCTCGCCATCGACGAGGCCGGGCGCGTCTACAGCCTCGACCACACCGGCGAGTGGTACCTCGGCGACAGCGTCGACGAGGCCGTCACCACCCTCCTGCTCGGCACCACCCCCGACCGGCTCCACCTCACCCCCGGCCCGGCTCACCCGCTCGGCTGATCCGCTCGGCCGACCCGGGCGGGCCCGGGCGGGCCCGGGTCACCCCGTCAGCCCAGCCGCTCCGTCTGCAGTGCGAGCCGCGACGGCAGCACCGCCTCCACCCGGAAGCCGCCGTCCTGCTCGGGCCCGGCCGAGAAGCTGCCGCCGAGTGCCACCACCCGCTCGCGCATCCCGACCAGTCCGTTGCCGCCGCCCGGCAGCCCGACCCGCTCCTCGGCGAAGGCCGCCGGACAGCCGTTCACCACGGCCACCCGTACGCCGTTCGGGACGTACGCCAGCAGTACCGCCACCTGGGCGCCGCCCGCGTGCTTGTGGGCGTTCGTCAGGCCCTCCTGGACCACCCGGAAGGCCGTCTGCTCGGCCTGCCCGCTGAACGCCCGGCGGGTGCCGCTGACGGTGAACGTGACGGCCATCCCGGCCGCCTTCGACTGCTCCACCAGCCGGGGCAGCCCGGCCAGGCCGTCGCCCGGCTCCTCCGACATCCGCAGCACGCCGAGGATCTCCCGCAGCTCGTCCAGCGCCTGCCGGCCCACCTCCGCCACCAGCTTGGCGCTCTGCGCCGCCTTCTGCGGGTCCTTGGCGACGATCCGCTCCACCGCCCCCGCGTGCACCACCATCAGCGACACCCGGTGCGCCACCACGTCGTGCATCTCGCGGGCGATCCGGGTGCGCTCCTCCAGCCGGGCCCGGCGGGCCCGCTCCTGCGCCTGCTCGGCGAGCAGGTCCAGCTCGGTCTCCAGGCCGTGCGCGCGGTCCTTCAGCGACTCGACGAGCCGGCGCTTCGCCCCGATGTACAGCCCCGTCACCACCGGCGGCACCGTCAGCCCGACCGCCACCAGCGCCGCCAGCAGGACGAGCACCCACAGCGGCGGCGCGCCCTCGTTCGGCTCCTTCGGCGTCAGCACCGCGAACAGCGTCACCGCCAGTGCCTCGGCGAACGCCAGCGCGCCGAGCCCGACCACCCGCCGGCGCCGCGACGGCCACTCCCAGGTCGCCGCCAGCGTGTACAGCGAGACCACCAGCAGGACGACCCCGAACAGCCCCGGCACGAACAGCAGCGCCACCAGCACCGGCACCGCCGGCCACCGCCGGCGCACCACCAGCGTGGCCCCCGCCAGCGCGCCGAACACCGCCGCCACGACCGCCGCGGCGAACCCCAGCTCCAGCCGCCCGCTGACGAAGTCGTACGCCCCGGCGGCGCACTCCAGCGCCGCGAGCCCGGCCAGCCCGATGTCCAGCAGGGCGCTGCGGCGCCGCTTCCACCACCACAGCGGCCCGTCCGGACCGCCCTCCCCCGGCGTCTTGCTCATACCCGACAGCGTAAGGCCGACCCGCGCCCCGACCCCATCGAGTTCCCGCCGGCACCCGGACGGCGGACACCGGCCCCGGGCACAGAATGGTCCAGACCACTTGTACGGCGCGGGAACACGGCGCGCCGAACCGGCCGGACGTGTCCGCGATCCGGCCACCTCTCGGACGCCGTCCCCCTTCACACCTATGCTGGTCGCGTCGGACAGCGCGGTCCGCACGCGTCCCTCACCACAGTGGGGGCACCTCCCAGCCGCAGGCTGGGGGAGAGAGCCGTTGCCGAACCCCACCACCACAGGGAGCCAGCCGTGACCGCTCCGGTCCCCACCCCGGCGGACAGTCCCACCCCCGCCGGCCCGATCGCAGACAACGCCGCCCTGCGCGCGGACATCCGCCGCCTCGGCGACCTGCTCGGCGAGACGCTGGTCCGCCAGGAAGGCCCGCAGCTGCTGGGCCTGGTCGAACAGGTCCGCCTGCTCAGCCGCACCGACGGCGAAGCGACCGCCGAACTGCTCTCGGACATCGACCTGGAGACAGCAGGCAAGCTCGTCCGCGCCTTCTCCACCTACTTCCACCTCGCCAACGTCACCGAGCAGGTGCACCGCGGCCGTGAGTTCGCCACCCGCCGCGCCCGCGAGGGATCCCTCCTCGCCCAGACCGCCGACCAGCTCGCCGAGGCCGACCCCAAGCACCTTGAGGACACCCTCGCCCACCTGGCCGTACGCCCCGTCTTCACCGCGCACCCGACCGAGGCGGCCCGCCGCAGCGTCCTCAACAAGCTGCGCCGCATCGGCGAGCTGCTGGAGCGCATCCACCGCGAGCACGTCGCCTCCGGCCTCTCCACCACCGACCCCGCCCGGCACAGCTCGGCCAAGCGCCAGGCCGACCGCCGCCTCGCCGAGGTCATCGACCTGCTCTGGCAGACCGACGAGCTGCGCATCGCCCGCCCCGAGCCCACCGACGAGGCCCGCAACGCCGTCTACTACCTGGACGAGCTCTACCGCGAGGCCGTCCCGGAGGTCCTGGAGGAGCTGCACGAGGAGCTCGCCCGGGTCGGCCTGACCCTCCCCGAGGGCGTCCGCCCGCTGACCTTCGGCACCTGGATCGGCGGCGACCGCGACGGCAACCCCAACGTGACCCCGCAGGTCACCTGGGACGTCCTCAACCTCCAGCACGAGTACGGCATCAAGGACGCCCTCGCCGCCGTCGACGACCTGCGCAACTCGCTCTCCACCTCGGAGCGGCTGGCCGGCGCCTCCGTCGAGCTCCTCGCCTCGCTCAACACCGACCTGCACCTGCTCCCCGAGCTGAGCCCGCGCTACAAGCGGATGAACGCCGAGGAGCCCTACCGGCTCAAGGCCACCTGCGTGCGCCTCAAGCTGGAGAACACCCGCGAGCGCCTGGCCCACGGCACCCCGCACGTCGAGGGACGCGACTACCGCGGCACCCGCGACCTGATCGCCGACCTCAAGCTGATCCAGGACTCGCTGCGCAGCCACCGCGGCCAGCTCATCGCCGACGGCCGGCTCGCCCGCGCCATCCGCACCATCGAGGCGTTCGGCCTCCAGCTCGCCACCATGGACGTCCGCGAGCACGCCGAGGCCCACCACCACGCGCTCGGCCAGCTCTTCGACCGCCTCGGCGAAGAGGCCTGGCGCTACTCGGACATGCCCCGCGAGTACCGCCAGAAGCTCCTCGCCAAGGAGCTCCGCTCGCGCCGCCCGCTCGCCCCCACCCCCGCCCCGCTGGACGCCGCCGGCACCAAGACCCTCGGCGTCTTCAACACCATCCGCGAGGGCTTCGAGCGCTTCGGCGACGAGATCGTCGAGAGCTACATCATCTCGATGTGCCAGGGCGCCGACGACGTCTTCGCCGCCACCGTCCTCGCCCGCGAGGCCGGCCTGATCGACCTGCACGCCGGCATCGCCAAGATCGGCATCGTGCCGCTGCTGGAGACCACCGACGAACTCCAGGAAGCCGACCGCATCCTGGACGAGATGCTCTCCGACCCCTCCTACCGGCTGCTCGTCTCGCTGCGCGGCGACATCCAGGAGGTCATGCTCGGCTACTCCGACTCCTCCAAGTTCGGCGGCATCACCACCTCGCAGTGGGAGATCCACCGCGCCCAGCGCCGGCTGCGCGACGTCGCCCACCGCTACGGCATCCGGCTGCGCCTCTTCCACGGCCGCGGCGGCACCGTCGGCCGCGGCGGCGGCCCCTCGCACGAGGCCATCCTGGCCCAGCCGTGGGGCACCCTGGAGGGCGAGATCAAGGTCACCGAGCAGGGCGAGGTCATCTCCGACAAGTACCTGCTCCCCTCCCTCGCCCGGGAGAACCTCGAACTGACCATCTCCGCCACCCTCGCCGCCTCCGCCCTGCACACCGCACCGCGCCAGGCCCCCGAGGAGCTGGCCCGCTGGGACGCGGCGATGGACCAGGTCTCCGAGGCCGCCCACACCTCCTACCGCGCGCTCGTCGAGCAGGAGGACCTCCCGAAGTACTTCTTCGCGGCCACCCCCGTCGACCAGCTCGCCTCCCTGCACCTCGGCTCGCGGCCCTCCCGCCGCCCCGACTCAGGCGCCGGCCTCGACGGCCTGCGCGCCATCCCGTGGGTCTTCGGCTGGACGCAGTCCCGCCAGATCGTCCCCGGCTGGTACGGCGTCGGCTCCGGCCTCGCCGCCGCCCGCGAGGCCGGCCTCGGCAACGTGCTGGACGAGATGCACGGCCAGTGGCACTTCTTCCAGAACTTCCTGTCCAACGTCGCCATGACGCTGGCCAAGACCGACCTGCGGATCGCCCGGCACTACGTCGAGCAGCTCGTCCCGGCCGAGCTGCACCACGTGTTCGACCAGATCGTCGCGGAGCACGACCTCACCCTCAAGGAGGTGCTGCGCCTCACCGGCGAGAGCGAACTCCTGGAGCACAACGAGGTCCTGAAGCAGACCTTCGGCGTCCGCGACGCCTACCTGGACCCGATCTCCTACCTCCAGGTCGCCCTGCTGCGCCGCCAGCGCGAGCTCGTCGCCCAGGGCCTCCCGGAGGACCCGCTGCGCGCCCGCGCGCTGCTGCTCACCGTCAACGGCATCGCCGCCGGCCTGCGCAACACCGGCTGACCGCGCCACCGTACGAAGAACGGCCGTGGGGCCGGCACCCGGATCATCCGGGGGCCGGCCCCACGGCCGTTCCCGTCGTCCCCGCGACCGTCCGTCAGGACGCGCCGGGCACGCCCGACCGGCGCCGCTTCAGCCACAGGGCGGCGCCACCGGCCACCACCACCAGACCGCCGCCGACCGCGAACAGCCCCGCGTCACCGCCGACGGAGTCGCTCAGCACCGGCGCGAACTCGGCCGAGGCCGGCGCCGGGGAGGCGGCCACCCCGGTGTCCGCGTCCGCCACGTCCTCCGCCTGGGCCACGCCGGCCCCCGAGAGCAGCACTCCCGCCGCCCCCACCGCTCCGGCCGCGCCGACCCCCACACGCCGGCCGAGCTGCCGCAGCCGTACCACCCGTGTCCGACGCAACCGCCGTACACGCCGCAAACTCCGCATCGAGCACTCCCCAGACCCCTTCGCGTACCAGGGCCGACCGTATCCGATCCGCCCCGCCCGCCTCACACCGGATCAGGTGCCCGCGGCCAAGCGTTGTACGACCGTTGCGCACGTTGCGCACCGGGCGAGCGGCGCGCACCGGACGAGCTGACCCGGCCTCAGCCGGCCGCCGGCCGTCGCCTCAGGAGTTGTACGTCGACTGGGCGCGCTCCAGGCCCTCCGACAGCAGTGCCTCGACCGCGTCCGCCGCGCGGTCCACGAACCAGTCGAGTTCCTTGCGCTCCGCCGAGGAGAAGTCCTTCAGCACGAAGTCCGCGACCTCCATCCGGCCCGGCGGGCGGCCCACTCCGCAGCGCACCCGGTAGTAGCCCGGGCCGAGCGACTTCGTCATCGACTTCAGACCGTTGTGCCCGTTGTCGCCGCCGCCGAGCTTCAGCCGCAGCACCGCGTAGTCGAGGTCCAGCTCGTCGTGCACCGCGATGACCGACGAGGTCGGCGCCTTGTAGAAGTCCCGCAGGCCGGTCATCGGGCCGCCCGAGAGGTTCATGAAGGTCATCGGCTTGGCCAGCACCACCCGCTGCCCGGCGAGCCGGCCCTCGGCGACCTGCGCCCGGCTCTTGTGCGCCTTGAACTTCGCGCCCATCCGCTGCGCCAGCAGGTCCGCCACCATGAACCCGATGTTGTGCCGGTTGCGGGCGTAGCCCTCCCCCGGATTGCCCAGGCCGGCCACCAGCCAGGGCCCTGTGTACTCGTCGTCGCTCATCAACCGCTCCTCAACGTGCCGTCCCCAGCACATCATCCCGGACACACCGCTGCCCCGGCCCTCCGTGCGAACAGGAGGGGCCGGGGCAGCGGGTCAAGCAGTGCGTGGTGAGGCTCAGGCCTCGGCGGCCTCAGCGGCCTCCGCGTCGGCGTCGGCCTGCGAGGCCTGGGCGCCGATGACCTGGAGGACGACGGTGTCGGCCTCGACGGCGAGCGAGGTGCCCTTCGGGAGCACGATGTCACCGGCGGTGATGGAGGCACCGGCCTCCAGGCCCTCGACCGAGACGGTCACGGACTCGGGCAGGTGGGTGGCCTCGGCCTCGACCGGGAGGGAGTTCAGGACGTGCTCGAGCAGGTTGCCACCGGGGGCCAGCTCGCCCTCGGCGATGACCGGGATCTCGACGGTGACCTTCTCGCCGCGCTTCACGAGCAGCAGGTCGACGTGCTCGATGGTGCGCTTGATGGCCTCGCGCTGGACGGCCTTCGGCAGGACGAACTCGTCCTTGCCCTCGATCGGGACGACCAGCAGCGCGTTCGGGGTCTTGAGCGCCATCATGAGCGCGTGGCTCGGGAGGTTCAGGTGCACCGGGGCCAGGCCGTGGCCGTAGACGACGGCGGGGACGAAGCCGGCGCGGCGGGTACGACGAGCGGCACCCTTGCCGAACTCGGTACGGGTCTCGGCGTCAAGGCGGATCTCGGACACGACTGCACTCCTCGTAAAAGAACTGGCGCGGGGGTGCAGGCAACGCGAAAAAACCGCCGGAACCACACCCACAGATTGGGGGGCACTCGGCGGCTTACGACCTCTGCCAACAGACCGGAACCCCGGCCCGAGCAGCGCGTCGATCACGGAGCGCACACCCGCGGAACGGGCACACGGCATCCCTCGCCGAGCAGTCTCACGAGTCTAACCGCACCGGCAGTCAACCGTGAAATCGACGGCGGCCCCGGCCCGCGAAGGACCGGGGCCGCCGTCGGACGGACCGTCAGTGCACGCCCTCGAAGAGGCTCGTCACCGAACCGTCCTCGAACACCTCGCGGATCGCGGCCGCGATCGACGGCGCGATGGACAGGGTGGTGATCTTGTCCAGCTGGATCTCCCCCGGCGTCGGCAGCGTGTTCGTGAACACGAACTCGCTCACCCGGGAGTTCTTCAGCCGGTCCGCCGCCGGGCCGGACAGCACACCGTGCGTGGCCGCCACGATCACGTCGGCCGCACCGTTGTCGAACAGCGCGTCGGCGGCGGCGCAGATCGTCCCCGCCGTGTCGATCATGTCGTCGACCAGGACGCAGACCCGGCCCTTGACGTCACCGACGACGTCGGCCGACAGGATCGTGTTCGCCTGCGACATGTCGCGGCGCTTGTGGATGATCGCCAGCGGCGCACCCAGCCGGTCCGACCACTGGTCCGCGACCTTCACCCGGCCGGCGTCCGGCGAGACGATGGTCAGCTTCGAGCGGTCCACCTTGCCGCCCACGTAGTCCGCCAGCAGCGGCAGCGCGAACAGGTGGTCCACCGGCCCCGAGAAGAAGCCCTGGATCTGCGCGGTGTGCAGGTCGACCGCCATGATCCGGTCCGCACCCGCCGCCGCCAGCAGGTCCGCCACCAGGCGGGCCGAGATCGGCTCCCGGCCGAGGTGCTTCTTGTCCTGCCGCGCGTACCCGTAGAACGGCAGGATCGCCGTGATGCTCCGGGCCGAGGCCCGCTTCAACGCGTCGATCATGATCAACTGCTCCATGATCCACTGGTTGATGGGAGCCGTGTGGCTCTGCATCACAAAGCAGTCCGCACCACGCGCGGAATCCAGGAACCGGACGTAGATCTCACCGTTGGCGAAGTCCAGGGCCTTGGTCGGGACGAGCTCGGTGCCCAGCGACGCGGCCACCTCCCTCGCCAGCTCAGGGTGGGCACGGCCGGAGAAGAGCTTCAGCTTCTTCTCACCCGACGTCGTGATCCCGCTCACTGCACCGTCTCCTCGCGTTGCTTACGCACATGAACCCGCCGCACCGCGGGCAGGCGGACACCTGAAGCGATGAAGGTCGGGGATTAGCGGTACGCCTCGACCAGGCCGAAAGCCCAATGGCGCACGTATGTCCTCAAGGTTACGCGCCCGGGCCGAAAGCGTCCGCTCCGGTACCAGCCCTCGGACCCTGCGACCAGGCCCGTCGAGCCCCGTCAGGCCTCCCCGGCCTCCCCCGTACCACCCTGCGCGGCAGCGGCCGCCCGCGCCGACGAAGACCCCGGGCGCTTGCGCGCCACCCAGCCGTCGATGTTGCGCTGCTGCGCCCGGCTGACGCCCAGCGCACCCGGCGGCACGTCGTTCGTGATCACCGATCCGGCCGCCGTGTAGGCCCCGTCCCCGACCGTCACCGGAGCGATGAACATGTTGTCGGAACCCGTGCGGCAGTGGGCCCCGATCACCGTCCGGTACTTGTTCACGCCGTCGTAGTTCACCGTCACCGAGGCCGCGCCGACGTTGGTGCCCTCGCCGATCGTGGTGTCCCCGATGTACGACAGGTGCGGCACCTTCGCGCCCTCGCCGAGCTCCGAGTTCTTGATCTCCACGTACGTCCCGACCTTCGACTTCCGGGCCAGCTTCGCCCCCGGACGCAGGTACGCGTACGGGCCCACCGAGGCCTCGTCGCCGATCTCCGCACGGTCCGCCGTGGTGTTGCTCACATGTGCCCCCGCACCCACCACGGTGTCCCGCAGCGTCGAGTTCGGACCCACCTCGCAGCCCTCGCCCAGATGCGTCGCCCCGTGCAGCTGCGTGTTCGGCAGCACCACGGCGTCCGGCTCGTACGAAACCTGCACATCCAGCCACGTCGACGCCGGGTCCACGACCGTCACGCCCTCGCGCATCGCCCGCTCCACCAGCCGGTCGTTCAGCAGCCGGCGCGCCTGGGCCAGCTGCACCCGGTCGTTGATCCCCAGGATGTCCCGGTAGTCCCCGGCCACCACCGCGCCCACCCGGTGCCCCAGCTCGCGCAGGATCCCGAGGGTGTCCGTGAGGTACTCCTCACCCTGCACGTTGCCCGTCGTCACCCGGCCCAGCGCCTCAGCCAGCAGCTTCGCGCCGAACGCGTACACTCCCGAGTTGATCTCCGAGATCGTCCGCTGCGCGTCCGTCGCGTCCTTCTCCTCGACGATCGCCGCCACCGCGCCGTCCGCCTCGTCCCGCAGGATCCGGCCGTACCCGAAGGCGTCCGGCACCACGGCCGTCAGCACCGTCACGCCGTTGCCCTGCTCGGTGTGGGCGGCCACCAGCGCCTCCAGCGACCCGCCCGTCAGCAGCGGCGCGTCACCCGTGGTGACCACCACCGTGCCGTCGAGCAGCACACCGTCCGCCGCCAG
>FTKL01000165.1_pt2 | contig 16993 bp, 13 predicted proteins | sample 2434061 | NCBI WGS metagenome assembly FTKL01 (sample SAMEA3914816, study PRJEB12502) | metagenome | biome: forest; material: soil | place: USA | collected 2011-09-16 | depth 0.3 m
GTTACAGCACCTGGAGGTTCTTGCGCAGCTCGAACGGGGTGACCTCGGAGCGGTACTCCTCCCACTCCTGGCGCTTGTTGCGCAGGAAGAAGTCGAAGACGTGCTCGCCGAGGGTCTCGGCCACCAGCTCGCTGCGCTGCATCAGGTCGATCGCCTCGCCGAGGTTCTGCGGCATCGGCTGGATGCCCATCGCGCGGCGCTCGGAGTCGCTCAGCGCCCACACGTCGTCGTCGGCGCCGGGCGGCAGCTCGTAGCCCTCCTCGATGCCCTTGAGGCCCGCCGCCAGGGTGACGGCGTACGCGAGGTAGGGGTTGCAGCCGGTGTCCAGCGAGCGGACCTCGACCCGGGTCGAGCCCTGCTTGCCGGGCTTGTACATCGGGACGCGGATCAGCGCGGAGCGGTTGTTGTGGCCCCAGCAGATGTACGACGGCGCCTCGCCGCCGGCGCCCGCCGTACGCTGCGAGCCGCCCCAGATCCGCTTGTAGGAGTTGACCCACTGGTTGGTGACGGCGGCCGTCTCGGCGGCGTGCCGCAGCAGGCCGGCGATGAAGGAGCGGCCGGTCTTCGAGAGCTGGTACTCGGCACCGGACTCGTGGAAGGCGTTGCGGTCACCCTCGAACAGCGAGAGGTGGGTGTGCATGCCGGAGCCGGGGTGCTCGGAGAACGGCTTGGGCATGAAGCTGGCGTGCACGCCCTGCTCCAGCGCGACCTCCTTCATGACCAGACGGAACGTCATGATGTTGTCGGCGGTGGACAGCGCGTCGGCGTAGCGGAGGTCGATCTCCTGCTGGCCGGGGGCGCCCTCGTGGTGGGAGAACTCCACCGAGATGCCCATCGACTCCAGCATGGTGATCGCCTGACGGCGGAAGTCGTGGCCGACGCCGCGCGGCGTGTGGTCGAAGTAGCCGGACTGGTCGGCCGGAATGGGCGCCGTGCCGTCGCCGGGGAGGTTCTTCAGGAGGAAGAACTCGATCTCGGGGTGGGTGTAGAAGGTGAACCCGAGGCTGGACGCCTTCTCCAGGGTCCGCTTCAGCACGAAGCGCGGGTCCGCGTAGGAGGGCGACCCGTCCGGCATCATGATGTCGCAGAACATCCGCGCGGTGCCCGGGGTCTCGGAGCGCCAGGGGAGGATCTGGAAGGTGGTCGGGTCCGGCTTGGCGATCATGTCGGACTCGTAGACCCGGGCGAAGCCCTCGATCGCCGAACCGTCGAAGCCGATGCCCTCCTCGAAGGCCTGCTCAAGCTCTGCCGGAGCCACGGCGACCGACTTCAGGAACCCGAGTACATCGGTGAACCACAGCCGGACAAAACGGATGTCACGCTCTTCGAGCGTGCGAAGCACGAACTCCTGCTGCTTGCCCATGGGGACAGTCTCACCTCTGCTCTTTACGTTCGTGTTACGCGAGGACCGGCTCGGAAGCGGCTGACCCCATCATGGCGGATCACCGCCGAGAATCCGACACCTGGTCGACTGCTGGCGTCCTCCCGGGGATCACGTCCGGAGCACCGAGGGGGCACACCGGGAGCATCCCGGGAGCACCCGCCCGAGACATAGCGTCAGATAGACGATTACACTCGGGGCATGCCCAATCTCCGTCTCGCCCTGAGCCAGATCGACCCCTCCGTCGGCGACCTCGCGCGCAACGCCGAGGAGGTGGTGCGCTGGACCAGGCAGGCCGCCGAGGCCGGCGCCCAGCTGGTCGCGTTCCCCGAGATGGTCCTCACCGGGTACCCGGTGGAGGACCTCGCGCTGCGCGGCTCCTTCGTCGAGGCCTCCCGCGCCGCGCTGGTCGAGCTGGCCGCCCGGCTCGCCGCCGAGGGCCTGGGCGAGCTGCCCGTCGTGGTCGGCTACCTCGGCCGGTCGGAGCACGCCTCGGCGAAGCTCGGCCGCCCGGCCGGCTCCCCGCAGAACTGCGCCGCCGTGCTGCACCGGGGCGAGGTGGCCACCCGCTTCGCCAAGCACCACCTGCCCAACTACGGCGTCTTCGACGAGTACCGCTACTTCGTGCCCGGCGACCAGCTGGCCGTCGTGCGGCTGCACGGCGTGGACGTGGCGCTCGCCATCTGCGAGGACATCTGGCAGGACGGCGGGCGTGTCACCGCCGCCCGCGAGGCCGGCGCAGGCCTGCTGCTGGTGATCAACGGCTCGCCGTACGAGCGGGACAAGGACGACGCCCGCCTGGAGCTGGTGCAGCGCCGGGCCGCCGAGGCGGGCTGCGCGCTGGCGTACGTCAACATGGTCGGCGCGCAGGACGAGCTGGTCTTCGACGGCGACTCGATCGTGGTCGCGGCGGACGGCGAGGTGCTGGCCCGGGCGCCGCAGTTCGAGGAGCAGCTGGTCGTCCTCGACCTCGACCTCCCGGCCGCCGGCCCCAACCGCACCGACGGGCTGCTGCTGAGCGACGGCCTGCACCTCGTACGGACCGAGCTCGGCGGCGAGCCGGCCGACGCCCCGGCCGAGCCGCTGCGCGCCCGGATCGCGCCCCGGGCCGGCGACGAGGCCGAGATCTACGCGGCGCTGGTCTCCGGCACCCGGGCGTACGTGCGCAAGAACGGCTTCAAGTCGGTGCTGATCGGCCTCTCCGGCGGCATCGACTCGGCGCTGGTCGCCGCCATCGCGGTGGACGCGATCGGGGCGGAGAACGTGTACTGCGTCTCGATGCCGAGCCGGTACTCCTCCCAGCACTCCCGCGACGACGCCGCCGAGCTGGCCCGCCGCACCGGCCTGCACTTCCGTACGGTGCCGATCGCCCCGATGTTCGACGCCTACATGGGCGCGCTCGGGCTGACCGGCCTGGCCGAGGAGAACCTGCAGTCCCGGCTGCGCGGCACGCTGCTGATGGCGCTCTCCAACCAGGAGGGGCACATCGTGCTCGCGCCGGGCAACAAGAGTGAGCTCGCGGTCGGCTACTCCACCCTGTACGGCGACTCGGTGGGCGCGTACGGGCCGATCAAGGACGTCTACAAGTCGCTGATCTTCCGGCTCGCCCACTGGCGCAACGAGGCGGCCGAGGAGCGCGGCGAGGTGCCGCCGATCCCGGAGAACACCATCTCCAAGCCGCCGTCCGCCGAGCTGCGGCCCGACCAGGTCGACACCGACTCACTGCCGGACTACGACCTGCTGGACACCGTCCTGGACGCCTACGTAGAGGGCGACCAGGGCCGGGACGCGATCGTGGCGGCCGGCTTCGACCCGGCCGTGGTGGACCGGGTGGTGCGCCTGGTCGACGCGGCCGAGTACAAGCGCCGGCAGTACCCGCCGGGCCCGAAGATCTCCCGCAAGGGCTTCGGCCGCGACCGCCGGCTGCCGATCACCAACCGGTGGCGCCAGGGCTGACCCGGGCGACGGCCGAACGCGGTGAGGCCCGGTCCGGCAGGAGCCGGGCCGGGCCTCACCGCGCCGGCACAAAGCGTGTTCAGCGCAGGACGACCTCGCAGTTCAGCACGGTGTCGAGGGCGGCCGGGTCGGCCACCACGACATCGAAGCCAGGGCCGCAGTCGACCTTGTCGAAGCCGCCGTTGCGGCTGACGATCTGGTCGTTCCCACCGCCACCGGAGATCGAGGCGGAGGCGGGCGCGGCGGCCCAGCCGTCGGGGTCGGTGAGGCGGTCGTTGCCGCCGCCGCCCTGGAGGGTGTCCTGGCCGGGGCCGCCGTTCAGGGAGACCGGGACGGACAGTGTGGCGGCGCTGAGCGTGTCGCTCCCGTCCGCCCCGTACCCGTTGATCGCGGTGACGGTCGCGGCCGCACCACAGGTCACCGTCGTCGGGCTGACGGCGGCACACCCCGGGCCGGGGACGAGACCGGCACTGTCGGACACCTGCAGCAGGCCCCCGGAGGACGAGAACACCGCGGTGTTCGCCGTACCGGCGGAGGCGGAGTACTGGATCTGTGAGCCCGTGCGGGCCACGGCAGCCGGGCTGGCGGACGCCGGAGCGGCCACCGCGAACGCCAGGCCGAACGCCGCCGCGAGCGGGACGGCGACCCGAGCCCGACGCATCGTACGCGTGGAACCCATTGCTCTCACTTCTTCTCAATTTTGACGTGCGACATACCCTGCGACGTACATTTGGTTCGTACAGATACATCGTCTACGTCTCATGCTCCGCCCGGTGCCCAGTACGGGTCAAGGCCGGAAGACAGGTGCCAGATGGCCCAGAAGCGACTGACCCGGGAGCTGGTGCTGTCGACGGCGCTGGCCCTGGTGGACCGCGGCGGGCTCGCCGCGCTGACCATGCGCGGCCTCGCCGCCGAGCTCGACGTCGAGGCGATGGCCCTGTACCGCTACGCCCCCGGCAAGGACGCGCTGCTGGACGGCCTGATCGAGGTGCTGCTCGGCGAGGTCGAGGCCGCGATGGCGGCGGGGCCCCGGCCGGCCGGCTGGCGACAGCAGCTGCACGACGGGGCCCTGGCCGTGTACCGCGCCGCGGTCGCCCACCCGCAGGTCGTCCCGCTGCTGGCGACCAGGCCGCTGGCGGTGCCGCTGGCCCGCCGGCCGGCCGCCGTCCTGCGGCTCAACGAGCGCGTCCTCACCCTGCTGGGCCGGGCGGGGCTGGACGACCGCGCCGCACTGGCGCTCTACCGGGCGCTGCTGGCCTGGATGCTCGGCTACCTGCTGGTGGAGCTGCGCGCGATGGTCGTCGACCCCGACGAGGAGGAGCCCGCCGTCCGGCTCGGCCTGCACCACCTGCCCACCCGGAAGTACCCGCGGCTGCGCGCGCTGGCCCCCGCGATGGCGGACCACGACGCCGAGGCCGAGATCGCCGCCGGCCTCGACGCCCTGATCGACCGCCTCGCCCCCGGCCGGTGACCGGCCGGGTGGCCGGCCGCCGGTCGGCCGGCCCTCGAAGCGAAGCGGTCAGCCGCCGAACCGGTAGGTGGCGGCGACTGCCCGGTGGTCGCTGCCGTCCGGGCCGAGCACCCAGGACCGGGTCGGCTGAAGGCCGCCCTTGCTGAGGATCTGGTCGATCCGGGCCATCGGGAACGAGGCCGGCCAGCTGAAGCCGAAGCCGTCGCCCGCCGCGCCCTGCGCGGAGCGCATCTGCGAGGTGACCGGCGCGAGGCTGCGGTCGTTCATCGTGCCGTTGAGGTCACCGAGCAGCAGGACCTTCTTCAGCGGCTCGGCCTCGACCGCGTCGCCCAGCGCCTGCGCGCTGACGTCGCGCCGGTCGGCCGTGAAACCGCCCTCCGACTTCACCCGAACGGACGGCAGGTGCGCCACGTACACCGCGACCGGGCCCTGCGGAGTGGCCACCTGGGCCCGGAAGGCCCGGGTCCAGCCCATCTTGATGTCCACCACGGCCGCCCCGCTGATCGGGAACTTCGACCAGAGGCCGACGGTGTTCTCGACCACGTGGTACGGGTACTTGTCGGCCAGCCCGCTCTCGTACGTGCGCAGTTGCCGGCCGGCCAGCTCCTGGAGGGCGACGATCTGCGCGCCGGAGCCGTTCAGCAGCCCGACCGTGCCGGCCGGGTCGGTGTTGGCGGCGGCCACGTTGTGGGTGAGGACCGTCCAGTCGCCCGGGCCGCTGCTCTTGTCGGTCAGCAGGCCGCCGAACAGGTTGAGCCAGACCGTCACCGGGAGCAGCAGCGCCACCAGCGCGGAGGCCGAGCGCCGCCACAGGGCGAGTACCAGCAGCACCGGGACGGCGAGGCCGATCCACGGCAGGAAGGTCTCCAGCAGGCTGCCGAGGTTGCCGACGGCGTTGGGCACCTGGGAGTGAAAGGCCAGCAGAGCGGCGGTGAGCACGGCGAGCACGACGATGATCCAGCCGCGCCGCCAGGCGGAGCGGCCCCTGGCGTCGCGCCCGAAGCCGCGGATCCGGCGGGTGCCCGCGCCGCCGGCCGCCGTGTCGGCGTCCGGCGCCGGCTCGTCGCCCGTCGGTACCGCTGCCCTGTCCGCCTGTGCCATGCGTGGCCCCTCGTGGTTCGTCGCCCTGCTGGTGGTCGTCGTCCTGATGCCGGTTTTGTCGGATTCTCGGCTCAGCCTATGACGGGTCAGACGCGACAATGCCGCGCCGGGGTTCCGGCGCGGCACGGTTTCGTGAGCGGGGCCACTGGCCCGGACCTGCGGCGGACGGCTTCCGGACGGCCGGGCGACGGGTGGCCGGGCGGTTCGGCGGACGGGCCCACAGGGCCGTCGGCCGACGGGCCCGCGGACGGTCAGCCGACGGGTGCGCGGTCCGCCGCGACGCCCGCCAGCAGCGCGTCGATCACCTGCTCCGCGAGCCGCGGGTCGCTCAGGTCGGAGTCGTCCCAGAGCACCGTGCGGACCAGGATCGGGCCGAGCAGGATCTCCGCGAGCAGGTCCTCACCGAGGTCGGCCCGGAGCTCGCCCTCGGCGATCCCCCGCCGGATGATCGTGCGCAGCAGTTCGCGGCGCGGCAGCAGCACCCGCTGCTTGTAGGCGAGGTGCAGCTCCGGCCAGCTGCTCATCTGGCCGAGCGCGGCCTTGAGCACCCAGCGCGAGCGCTTGGCCAGTCCGCGCCGGCGCATGTAGTCGACCATCACGACCAGGTCGTCGCGGACGCTGCCGCCGGTGAGCTGCGGCTCCGGCGCCTCCAGCCGGGCCACCACGTCGACCAGCAGGGCCTCCTTGTTGGGCCAGCGCCGGTAGATGGTGGCCTTGCCGACCCCGGCGGCTGCGGCGATGCCCTCGACGGACAGCTGGGACAGGCTCGCGCCGTCCTCCATCAGCTGCTCGACCGCGGCGAAGATGGCCTGCTCGGCGGCCTCGCTGCGCGGGCGGCCGCGGCGCGGCGCCTCACAACCCGCGCCGGCGGGGAGGGCGCAGTCGTACACCGCCGGAGCCGTCGAGGCCCTGGTCCCTGTCTCCATCCCGGCTCTTCCTTCTCCGTCTGGTTCGTACCGGCGCCCCTCCCGCACCACGGTGCGGGCCCGGCCCCTCCGTTCGGGAGGGACAGGGCCCATTCTCCACCTACCGCCTCACGCTCCGGCGGACTCCCGCTCCAGCGGCCTGCCCTGCCCCGGAGCGGCGGGCGGCCCGACCTGCGCTCCCGGCCCGCCGGGTGCCACCCTGGCGGGCAGCAGGAACCAGGCCAGCAGGACCCCGACCACGGTGGCGCCGGCCGAGATCCCGGCGACCACGTGCATCGCGTGGATGAACGCGTCCTTGGCCGGGTCGATCAGCTTCGCGCCCTCGGGGCCGAGCCTGCCCGCGACCGCGAAGGTCGCCTCCAGCGACTCGCCCGCCTTGTCCCGCAGCCCGGCGGGGAGCTGGGTGAGCCGGTCCGAGATGCCGTCCCGGTAGACGGCGGAGAGCACCGCGCCGAGCACGGCGACCCCGAGCGAGCCGCCGACCTGGCGGAAGGTGTTGTTCAGCGCCGATCCGGCGCCGGCCTTCTCCCGGGGCAGCGAGCCCATGATCGCGACGGTGACCGGCGGCATCACGTGCGCCATGCCGGTGCCCATCACGAAGCCGAGCACGGCCAGCACCCAGATCGGGGTGGTGGCGTCGAGCAGCAGGTAGCCGAAGAAGGCCACCGCGATCGCCGCCATGCCGCCGGCACAGGTCGCCCGGACGCCGAAGCGGTCGACGACCAGCCGGGCCCTGGGGGCGAAGAGCAGCTGGGCGGCCGCCAGCGGCAGCATCAGCACACCGGCCGCGAGCGCGCTGTAGCCGCGCACGCTCTGCATGTAGAAGACGCTGAAGAACGAGACGCCCATCAGCGCGAAGAACACCAGGCCGATCACCGTGACGGAGGCGCTGAACACCCGGTTGCGGAACCAGCCGATGTCCAGCGCGGGGTGGTCGGTGCGCCGCTCGTGCCAGACGAACACGGCCAGCGCCAGCACCCCGACGAGCACCGGCACCCAGGCCGCGGCGGCGGTGAAGTCCGCCAGCTCGCCGCCCTTGATGATGCCGTAGATCAGCGCGACCAGGCCGACGACGGACAGCAGCACGCCGACCGGGTCGACCCGGCCCGGGTCCGGGTCCTTGGAGTCCGGGACGAGCACCGCCATGGCGATCAGCGCGACGGCCACGATCGGGACGTTGACCAGGAAGACCGAGCCCCACCAGAAGTGCTCGATCAGCAGGCCGCCGGTGATCGGGCCGATCGCGATGGCCAGGCCCACCGCGCCGGCCCAGATGCCGATCGCCTTGGGCTGCTCGGAGCGTTCGAAGACGTTCATGATGATGGCGAGCGTGGCGGGCATCACGAAGGCGCCGCCGAGGCCCATCACCGCCCGGAAGCCGATCAGTTCGCCGGGCGAGGAGGCCAGCGCGGAGAGCAGCGAGCCGATGCCGAACACCGCCATGCCGGCCAGCAGCGTCTTCCGGCGGCCGAAGCGGTCACCGAGCAGCCCGGCGGTGAACAGCAGGCCCGCGAAGACCAGCGTGTAGGAGTTGATCGCCCATTCGAGGTCGCTCTGACCGGCGCCGAGGCCGACCGGGGCGGGCGAGGCGATGGTCTTCATCGCGACGTTGAGGATCGAGTTGTCGAGGACGACGACGAGCAGGGCGAGCAGCAGGGTGCTCAGGATCGCCCAGCGGCGGCGGTGGATCGCTTCGGGCACTCGGGGTGGCGCGGTGGCGGTGGTCATGTGCTGTTCCCGTCCGGACGTGATGACACTGGCGGGACTTTACGAGACGAAGACGTCTCGCTACCCCCTCCGGCAGCGTAGCTCCGATTTCGATACGAGACGAGTTCGTATCGTAAAGTTGTGGCAAATCCCGGCCGCCGCCGTGATGTGCCGCAGATCGCACCCGGCGGGCCGCACGCCTCTTTGCGCCCGCGTCGAGCCGTGCAAGCATGGAGGTGATCCGGGGACGCCGTACGGCGCCACGAGACCACAACCCTTCAGGAGCCTGTTCCATGAACGCTTCTTCGCCGACGCCCTCGCCTGCCCAGGGCCAGGCCTCGACCGCCACCCTCTACGGTGGCGTCACCAACCGCCGTGTCACCGTCCGCGACCTCGCCGCCGCCAAGCAGCGCGGCGAGAGGTGGTCGATGCTGACCGCCTACGACGCCCTCACCGGCGGCGTCTTCGACGAGGCCGGCATCCCGGTGCTGCTCGTCGGCGACTCGGCCGGCAACTGTCACCTCGGCTACGAGACCACCGTGCCGGTGACCATGGACCAGATGGTGATGCTCTCCGCCGCCGTCGTCCGGGGCACCAAGCGCGCCCTGATCGTCGCCGACATGCCGTTCGGCTCGTACCAGGAGTCCCCGGCCCAGGCCATGCACAACGCCGCCCGCCTGCTGAAGGAGGCCGGCGTCGGGGCCGTCAAGCTGGAGGGCGGCGAGCGCAGCGCCCGCTCGATCGAGCTGCTCGTCGAGGCCGGCATCCCCGTGATGGCCCACATCGGCCTCACCCCGCAGTCCGTGCACGCCTTCGGCGGCTACCCCGTCCAGGGCCGCGGCGACGAGGCCGCGCACCAGCTGCTGCGGGACGCCAAGGCCGTGCAGCAGGCCGGCGCGTTCGCCGTCGTCCTGGAGGCCGTCCCGGCCGAGCTGGCCGCGCAGGTCACCGAGCAGCTGGCGATCCCGACCGTCGGCATCGGCGCGGGCGTGGACACCGACGCGCAGGTGCTGGTCTGGACGGACATGGCCGGCATGACGGCGGGCCGGGTGCCCAAGTTCGTCAAGCAGTACGCCAACCTGCGGGCCGTCCTCGGCGACGCCGCCCGCGAGTTCGCCGCCGACGTCTCCGCCGGGGCCTTCCCGGCGGCGGAGCACAGCTTCACGTGACGCCGCCTCAGTGACACCGGCACAGCGGTAGCACCGAACACAGCGCAGGGCGGGCCCGACGGGCCCGCCCTCTGCCGTGTCCGGACCTCCGCCGTGCCCGGAGGCGCCGGCGCCGGGCCGGTGACAGCGGGCTGACGGTGGGCTGACAGCAGCGGCGTCCCGCTGACAGTCGGGTGACAGCGGTCCGACAGTACGACCGGGCAGTCTCGGGGCATGACACGAATCGCCACCCCCCGGAACGACCGGGCACCCGCGGATGCGGGCATCGCCGTCGAGGTCCGCGGCATCGTCAAGCACTACGGCGAGACCAAGGCGCTTGACGGCGTCGACCTCACCGTCCGCCAGGGCACCGTGCTCGGCGTGCTCGGGCCGAACGGCGCCGGCAAGACCACCCTCGTCCGCGTGCTGTCCACGCTGATCAAGCCGGACGCGGGCACCGCGTTCGTCGGCGGCTACGACGTCGTGCGCCAGCCCAAGCAGCTGCGCCGCACCATCGGCCTGACGGGGCAGTACGCCTCGGTCGACGAGATGCTCTCCGGCTACGAGAACCTCTACCTGATCGGCCGCCTGCTCGACCTCTCCAGCAAGGACGCCAAGGCGCGCGCCACCGAGCTGCTGGAGCGCTTCTCGCTCACCGAGGCCGCCAAGCGCACCGCCAAGACCTACTCGGGCGGCATGCGCCGCCGGCTCGACCTCGCCGCCAGCATGATCGGCCGCCCCAAGGTCCTCTACCTGGACGAGCCGACCACCGGCCTGGACCCGCGCACCCGCAACGAGGTCTGGGACGAGGTGCAGCGGATGGTCGCCGAGGGCGCCACCGTCCTGCTCACCACCCAGTACATGGAGGAGGCGGAGCAGCTCGCCGACGAGCTGACCGTCATCGACAAGGGCAAGGTGATCGCGGCCGGCAAGGTCGCCGACCTGAAGGCCCAGGTCGGCGGGCGGACCCTCCAGGTGCGGCCCGTCCACCCGGCCGAGCTGCCGGAGATGGCCCGCTGCCTCGCCGACGCCGGCACCGTCGGCGCCACCTTCTCCGCGGACACCGGGCTGCTCTCGGTGCCGATCACCGGGGACGAGCAACTCACCGCCGTGGTCGGGGTGCTGGGCACCCGGGGCTTCGGCATCGCCGGGATCGACACCAAGACGCCGAGCCTGGACGAGGTCTTCCTCACCATCACCGGGAAGCCCGCCACCGCCGCCCCGGCCGACGCCGTCCCCGCCCTCGTGAAGGAGCCCGTCGCATGAGCACCGCGACCCTGACCCCGGCCCCGGCCAAGACCCTCGAACCGGCGGCCGGCGCCGACCCTCGGATCGGCCTGCGCTCCACCCTGCGCCACATCGGCGCGCTGACCCGCCGCAACCTGATGCGGATCAAGGCCGACCCGGAGTCGATGTTCGACGCGGTGCTGATGCCGGTCATCTTCACCGTGCTGTTCGTCTACGTCTTCGGCGGCGCGATCTCCGGCAACCAGGACGCGTACAAGCAGTACATGATCCCCGGCCTGCTCGGGCAGACCGGCCTCACCCTGGCGATGGCCGTCGGCACCGGCCTGAACAGCGACTTCCAGACCGGCGTGATGGACCGCTTCCGAACGCTGCCGATCGGCCGCTCCGCCGTCCTGGTCTCCAAGATCGCGGCCGAGACCTGCCGGGCGCTGCTCTCCTTCACGATCCTGATCGTCTTCGCGCTGATCCTCGGCTTCGAGATCAAGACCGGCCCGCTGGAGCTGCTGGCGGCCATCGGCCTGTCGCTGCTGTTCGGCATGTCGATCGTGTGGATCTCGATGCTGCTCGGCATGGCGCTGCGCAGCGCGCAGGCCGTGCAGGGAGTGTCGATGCTGGTGATCATGCCGCTGCAGTTCGGCAGCTCGATCTTCGCGCCGACCGACTCGATGCCGGGCTGGCTGCAGGCCTTCACCCGCTACAACCCGCTCTCGGCGCTCGCCGACGCCTGCCGGAACCTGCTGAACGGGGGGCCGCTGACGCACTCCGTGCTGATCGTGGTCGCCTGGTCGGTCGGCATCACCGCGGTCTTCGCGCCGCTGGCGGTGGCCCGCTTCCGCAAGCGGACCTGAGCCCGGCCGCCCGGCGACGGGCGGCCTGCAACGGCGACCGGCAGCGGCGACCGGCAGCGGGCCGTCAGTACGACGACCGGCTGCCGAGCGCGTCCAACAGGGCGGCGGCCTCTCCCAGTGAGAGGCCGCCGCCCTCGGCGTAGGCGGCCTCGTACGCCCCGTCGCCCAGCAGCAGCCGCAGGCTCTGCTCCGCCCGCCTGCGGTCCAGCTGCTCCAGGTGCATGCCGCCCGGCCCGTTCAGCCCGCTGTGCGCGCCGAGCAGCGTCGCGGCCCGGCGCGCCGCGACGGCGTCGTCGTCCCGCTCGGCGAAGGCCCGCAGCACGCCGGCCGCGGCAGGCATCATCAGCACCGTCATCTGCTGGGCGAACACACCGGCGTCACCCTTGATCTCGCGCAGGGACAGCCAGCCGCCGTGGAGCAGTTCCAGGCCGTGCTCCGGCGCGCCGGCCCGCGCGAGGACCCAGCCCCGGGTGCAGGCGAGCATCGCCGACACGACTCCCGGGATCATCGGCCCGAGCACGCCCTGGGTGGCCTCCAGCAGATCCAGCTCGGCAAGCGCCTCGGGGTACTCCGCGCGCTCGGTGTGCAGGCCGCAGAGGAGCAGGTGCCCGAAGAGGATCGCGCCGTTGGCCGCCTGGTTGCCGGGCTCGACGAGTTCCAGTGCCGTCCTGACCGTCCGCTCCCCCTCGGCCATGTCGCTCTTCATCAGGGCGTTGCCGAGCTGGACCATCAGCATCGGCACCTCCTGCGGGGCGCCCAACTCCTCTGCCAGCTCGATCGCCTGGCGGTACGCGGCGGCGGCCTCGTCGGCCATTCCCTGGTTCGCCAGGGTCTCCCCGCGGGCCGAGAGCGCCTGCGACATCCCCCACAGGTCACCGGAGCGGGTGAACAGTGCCAGCGACTCCTCGCCGTCCTCCGCGCCGCCGTCGAGCCCTTCCGGCCAGTCGTTGCGCATCCTGGCGCGGAGCATCAGGATGAAGGCGAGGTCGCTGTCCCGGCCGTGTGCCCGGCAGCCCGCCACCGCCTCGTCGAGCAGCTCCCGCATCTGCTCCATCTTCCCGGCCAGGAAGGCCGCGAACACCCGCATCAGCGCCGGGAAGCGGTACGACTGCGGCAGGTCCGGGGTGTAGGCGGCCAGGATGCGCCCCGCCAGTTCGGTGGCCTCCCCGCTGCCCAGGATCTCCATGTTCCCGTCGAACAGCCGCATCAGCCGGTAGAGCCTTGTCTGCCGACGGCCCTCCAGCAGGACACCCGGCGCCAGCGGCGGAGTGTGCTCCAGGACGTCGACGCTCAGCGGCACCCCCGGCGGGGCGTCGGCGGCGAACGGGTCGGGGCCCAGTGCCGCGACGGCCTCGTACCAGGCGCAGGCCTCGGAGCTGTAGCCCCGCAGCGTCCAGTACCAGCTCATGCCCAGCACCAGGAGCAGCGCCTCGTCCTCCAGCCGCCGGTCGACGGCCCGCCGCAGGGCCGCCCGGATGTTGTCCTGCTCGCGGTCCAGCACACCGAGCAGGCGCAGTTGCTGCGGGCCGTGGATGTCCAGGTCGGCGGTGCGCACCAGCTCGCGGAAGTGCCGTACGTGGCGCAGCTGGACGTCGTCGGCCGGCTCCTGGGCGAGCCGCTCGGCGGCGTACTCGTGGATGGTCTCCAGCATCCGGTAGCGGGGCGGCCCGCCCGCGTCGAGGCCGGCCACCAGCAGGGACTTGTCGACCAGCGAGAGCAGCAGGTCGGCGACCTCCTCGCGGGGCACCCCGGCCTCGTCGGAGCAGACCACCTCGGCGTCCTCCAGCGTCCAGCCGCCGGCGAAGACCGACAGCCGCCGCAGGACGGCCCGTTCGCGTTTGCCGAGCAGGTCCCAGCTCCAGTCGACGACGGCGCGCAGGGTCTGCTGGCGGGGCAGCAGGGTGCGGCTGCCGGCGGTGAGCAGGGCGAAGCGGCCGTCCAGCCGGTCGGCGATCTGACGTGGCGTCATCACCCGTAGCCGGGCGGCCGCGAGCTCGATGGCGAGCGGCAGGCCGTCGAGGCGGCGGCAGATCTCGGCGCAGGCCGCCGGGTCGACGTCCGGGTCGAATCCCGGGCGGGCCGCGGCGGCGCGCTCCGCCAGCAGACGCAGCGCGACCGGGTCGGGCAGCGGCTCGACCGGCAGGACGCTCTCCCCGGGCACGCCGAGCGGCTCGCGGCTGGTGGCCAGCACGGTCAGCCCGGGGCACTCGGCGAGCAGCCGGTCGGCCAGGTCGGCGGCGGCCTGGATCAGGTGCTCGCAGTTGTCCAGGACGATCAGCATCCGGCGGCGGCCGCAGTGTTCGACGATCCTGCGGACCGGGTCGTCGGTGCGGCTGTCGATGACCTCGGCCACCTTGCCGCCGGTGTGCAGGACGGTCTCGCGCAGCCCGAGGGCGGAGAGCACCGCGCCCGGTACGGCCTCCGGGCTCTCCAGCGGCGCGAGTTCGGCCAGCCAGACGCCGTCCGGCCAGGCCCCGCCGGTCTGCTCCAGCCGGCCGGCCTCGACCGACAGCCGGGTCTTGCCGGAGCCGCCCGGGCCGGTGAGGGTGGTGAGCCGCCCGGCCGTCAGCGCTGACCTGAGGGCGGCGAGGTCGCTCTCCCGGCCGACGAAACTGGTCAGCCGGGGGCGCAGGTTGCCGCCGGAGCGCGGGGCGGCGGGTACGGGGGTGGGCGCGGGCGCCCGCGTCACCGGTTCCGGTCCGGGCGCCGGTTCCATTTCGGGCGCCGGGGCGAGCAGCTCGCTCTGCAGCGCGCGCAGCCGGAGGCCGGGATCGGTGCCCAGCTCGGCCGCCAGCGCGCGCCGGACCCGCTCGTACTGGCGCAGCGCGTCGGAGCTGCGGCCGCTGTCGTGCAGGGCGCGGATCAGCAGGTACTGCACCTGCTCGTCCAGCGGGTGCTGGTCGGCGAGCCCGGCGAGCTCGGCGGTGAGCTCGGCGGCCCGGCCGAGGCCCAGGTCGGCGCTGATCCGGTGCCGCCGGGTCTCCTCGCGCTGGGCCTCCAGGCGGGTCGCCGGGCCGGCCCGGTCGGGCAGGTCGGCGAGGGCGGGGCCGCGCCAGAGGTCGAGGGCGGCGCACAGCAGCGCGGCGGCCCGCTCGTGGTCGGCACCCTCCAGGGCGCGGCGGCCCTCGGCGGCGAGGCGCTGGAACTCGGCGGCGTCGGTGTGCGGGGCGGACAGCCAGTACCCGGCGGGCCCGGAGGCGATCTCGGCGCGGCCCACCGTCCGGCGCAGCCGTCCGACCAGGGTCTGCAGGGCGGCGGCGGAGTCCTGCGGCGGGTCGTCGCCCCAGACCTCGTCGACCAGCAGCTCGGCGGGCACCGGGCGGCCCTGGCGCAGCGCGAGGGCCGCGAGCAGGGCGCGCAGCCGGGCGCCGCCGAGCGGGACGGGCGTGCCGTCGTCGTGGTGGGCCGTGGTGGTACCGAGGATGCCGTAGTGCACCCGCCCATTCTGGTCGACGCCCGGCGATGCGCACGCACATATATCCGGTATCCGGCCGCCCGGCGCCGCCCCGCGGGTGCGGAACCCGGCCCGGTGTGCCGTACGTTCACCGGGGACGGCTTGTCCGGGCCCGGCCCGGGCGGCATGATCGGTGCCCGGGCCGGGCCCGATGCGCACCACTCCACCCCTCATCGCCTCTCACCTCCGGAGCCAACGGATCATGACCTTCGCGGAAGCGCGGCGTTCAAGCAGCGAGGACCGCCGGATCAGCCCGGTCTTCTGGGTCCTGCTGGCAGTGCTCGGCACGTCCGGCTGGGCCGTCTGGTCGGGCTACGGCAACGACCCCGGCTTCGGGGTCTTCCTGTTCGTGATCTCGGGCTGGATGGTCTCGCTCTGCCTGCACGAGTACGGGCACGCGCGGACCGCCCTGCACGGTGGCGACATCTCGGTCGGCGCCAAGGGCTACCTGACGCTCAACCCCCTCAAGTACACGAACGTGCTGTTCAGCTTCGTGCTGCCGGTGGTCTTCGTGATCCTCGGCGGCATCGGCCTGCCGGGCGGCGCCGTGTACATCGAGCGCCACCGGATCCGGGGCCGGCTCAAGCACAGCCTCATCTCGGCGGCCGGCCCGCTGGTGAACATCCTCTTCGCGGCCGTCCTGCTGACCGCCGTCGGGGCCGGCTGGTTCGAGAGCCCGACGGACCGGATCGACTTCGAGGGCCGGGAGCTGCCGTACTCCGCGCTGTCCGCCGCCCTCGCCTACCTCGGCATGTTCCAGGTCAGCGCGGCCCTGCTGAACCTGCTGCCCGTCCCCGGCCTGGACGGCTACGGCATCCTGGAGCCCTGGCTGTCCCCGCAGGCCCGGCGCGCCGTCGAACCGTTCGCGCCGTACGGGATGCTGGCGGTCTTCGCGCTGCTCTGGCAGTCCGAGGTGAACCGCTGGTTCTTCGACCTGGTCTACAGCGTCACCGACCTGTTCGGCGTCGACCGCGGCTACATCTTCCTCGGCGACTACCTGTTCCGCTTCTGGAACCACTGAGCCACGGCTCAGTGGCCGCCCGCCGCCGCCTTCGCCAGCCGGTCCTTGCGCACGTGGAACCACGCGATGTTGCTCGACACCCCCGCCAGCAGCACCCAGACCACGCCGAGCCAGTTGCCCTGCACGAAGGACACCACCGCGGCGGCCACCGCGAGGATGAGGACGATCGAGGCGTAGAGGGCAGTGCGGGGCATGGCGGGAGGCTCCTAAAGCCGGGTACGGTCAGCCCCCATTGTGGCCGACGGCCCCCTCGAACCGGTCGAGGGGGCCTCGGCGTGCCCGCCGGCCGGTTTGTCGGCGGCGGCTGACAGGATCACCGGTATGACAGATGTCGACGGTCTTCTCGCACGGGTGGCGCAGCACGCCGAAGCAGCCCCGGAGCGGCTCCCTCCCCCGGTGACCGGCGCCGAGCTGGCCGCCGCCGAGGCCGCCCTCGGCGTCGCCCTGCCACCGTTGCTCGCCGGGCTGTACCGCGAGGTGGCCAACGGCGGCTTCGGCCCCGGCTACCGGCTCTTCCCGTTGACGGGCCCCGGGGAGAGCGTCGTCGAGACGTTCCGCACCGAGCGCGCGGGTATCGAGGGCGAGGACGATCCGCACTGGCCGGCCGGCGTGCTGCCGATCCTGACCTGGGGCTGCGGCATGTTCGCGGCGGTGGACTGCCTGAGCGAGGAAGCCACCGTCCTGCACTTCGAGCCGAACGGCGTCGACGGCGGCTGGGAGGAGGCCTGGTAC
>FTKL01000227.1_pt3 | contig 16965 bp, 11 predicted proteins | sample 2434061 | NCBI WGS metagenome assembly FTKL01 (sample SAMEA3914816, study PRJEB12502) | metagenome | biome: forest; material: soil | place: USA | collected 2011-09-16 | depth 0.3 m
CCCGGGGTGATCCGGCGGACCTCGGGGTGCTCGCGCAGCTGGGACAGCAGCTGGTCGTGCACCATCGCCCAGGTCCAGTCGATCTGCTGGTCCCGGCGCTTGGCGGCGAGGGCCCCGGTCGCGTCGAGGATCTGCCGGTGCTGCTGGAGGCGCTCCCAGAGCACGTCCAGGCCGGCGCCGTCCCGGCCGCTGCAGGTCAGCACGGGCGGTGTCCAGGCCGCGTCCGGCGCCTGGAGCAGGCGCAGCGCGCCGGCCAGCTCGCGGGCCGCGGCGCGGGCGTCGAGTTCGTGCGGGCCGTCCGCCTTGTTCACGGCGACGATGTCGGCGAGCTCCAGGACGCCCTTCTTGATGCCCTGGAGCTGGTCGCCGGTGCGGGCCAGGGTGAGCAGCAGGAAGCTGTCGACCATGCCCGCGACGGTGGTCTCGGACTGGCCGACGCCGACGGTCTCCACCAGCACCACGTCGTAGCCGGCCGCCTCCATCACCACCATCGACTCGCGGGTGGCACGGGCCACCCCGCCGAGCGTGCCCGAGGTGGGCGAGGGGCGGACGAACGCGGCCGGGTCGACGGCGAGCTTCTCCATCCGGGTCTTGTCGCCCAGGATGGAGCCGCCCGTGCGGCTGGAGGACGGGTCGACGGCGAGCACCGCGACCCGGTGGCCGAGGCCGGTGAGCATGGTGCCGAGCGCCTCGATGAAGGTGGACTTGCCCACCCCCGGCACCCCGGTGATGCCGACCCGCACCGCGTTGCCCGAGTGCGGCAGCAGCTCGACCAGCAGCCGCTGGGCGAGCGCCCGGTGGTCGGGCCGGGTGGACTCCACCAGGGTGATGGCCCGCGCGATGTACGCGCGCGAGCCGTCCCGCACCCCCTGGACGTACTGTTCCAGATCAATCGTCCGGGCCATCGTCGTCAGCGGCTCACAGCTCGTGGCCGAGGTCGGCGGCCAGCGTTCGCAGCAGGTCGTACGCGGCGTCCGGGATCACCGTGCCCGGCGGGAAGACGGCGGCGGCGCCGGCCTCGTACAGGGCGTCGAAGTCCTGCGGGGGGATGACCCCGCCGACCACGATGGTGATGTCGCCGCGCCCGGCCTCGGCCAGTGCGGTGCGCAGCGCGGGCACCAGGGTGAGGTGGCCGGCGGCCAGCGAGGAGACGCCGACGATGTGCACGTCGGCCTCCACGGCCTGCCGGGCGACCTCGTCCGGGGTCTGGAACAGCGGGCCGACGTCGACCACGAAGCCGAGGTCGGCGAAGGCGGTGGCGATCACCTTCTGGCCCCGGTCGTGCCCGTCCTGGCCCATCTTGGCGACCAGGATGCGCGGGCGGCGGCCCTCGGCCTCCTCGAACGCCTCGACCAGCTCGCGGGTGCGCTCGACTGCGGTGGAAGGTCCTGCCTCGTCGCGGTACACACCCGAGATGGTACGGATCTGGCCGGAGTGGCGTCCGTAGACCTTCTCCAGTGCGTCGGAGATCTCACCGACGGTGGCCATCGCGCGGGCCGCGTCCACGGCGAGTGCCAGCAGGTTGCCCTCCAGGCCGCCGCCGCTCTGCGGGCCGGCCTCGGCGGAGGCGGTGAGCGCCCGCAACGCCTCCTGGCAGGCGGCCTCGTCGCGTTCGGCGCGCAGCCGGCGCAGCTTCTCGACCTGCTGGGTGCGGACGGAGGAGTTGTCGACCTTGAGGACGTCGATCTGCTCGTCGGTCGCGACCCGGTACTTGTTGACGCCGATCACCGGCTGGCGGCCGGAGTCGATCCGCGCCTGGGTACGGGCGGCGGCCTCCTCCACACGCAGCTTGGGGATGCCCGCGTCGATGGCCTTGGCCATGCCGCCGGCCGCCTCGACCTCCTGGATGTGCTGCCAGGCGCGCCGGGCCAAGTCGTTGGTGAGCTTCTCGACGTACGCGCTGCCGCCCCACGGGTCGATCACCCGGCAGGTCCCGGACTCCTGCTGGAGCAGCAGCTGGGTGTTGCGGGCGATCCGGGCGGAGAAGTCGGTGGGCAGCGCGAGTGCCTCGTCCAGCGCGTTGGTGTGCAGCGACTGGGTGTGGCCCTGGGTGGCGGCCATCGCCTCCACGCAGGTCCGGGTGACGTTGTTGAAGACGTCCTGGGCGGTCAGCGACCAGCCGGAGGTCTGCGAATGGGTGCGCAGCGACAGCGACTTGGGGTTCTTCGGCTCGAACTGCGAGACCAGCTTGGCCCAGAGCAGCCGGGCCGCGCGCAGCTTGGCGACCTCCATGAAGAAGTTCATGCCGATCGCCCAGAAGAACGACAGCCGGGGCGCGAAGGCGTCCACGTCCATGCCTGCCTCCAGCCCGGCGCGCAGGTACTCCACGCCGTCGGCCAGGGTGTACGCGAGCTCCAGGTCGGCCGTGGCCCCGGCCTCCTGGATGTGGTACCCGGAGATGGAGATGGAGTTGTAGCGCGGCATCTTCTGCGAGGTGTACGCGAAGATGTCGGAGATGATCCGCATGGAGGGCAGCGGCGGGTAGATATAGGTGTTGCGGACCATGAACTCTTTGAGGATGTCGTTCTGGATCGTCCCCGCGAGCTTCTCCGGCGGCACCCCCTGCTCCTCGGCCGCCACGATGTAGAGCGCCAGGACGGGCAGCACGGCGCCGTTCATCGTCATCGACACCGACATCCTGTCCAGCGGGATGCCGTCGAACAGCTGGCGCATGTCGTAGATCGAGTCGATGGCGACGCCCGCCATGCCGACGTCGCCGGTCACCCGGGGGTGGTCGCTGTCGTAGCCGCGGTGGGTCGGCAGGTCGAAGGCGACCGACAGGCCCTTCTGGCCGGCCGCCAGGTTGCGCCGGTAGAACGCGTTGGACTCCTCGGCGGTCGAGAAGCCGGCGTACTGGCGGACGGTCCACGGCTGGTTGACGTACATGGTCGGGTACGGGCCGCGCAGGTACGGGGCGATGCCGGGGTAGGTGCCCAGGAAGTCCAGGCCCTCCAGGTCCTCGCCGGTGTACAGCGGCTTGACGGCGATGCCCTCCGGGGTGTCCCAGAGCAGGTCCTCGACGTCCTTGCCGGTGGCCTTCTGCCAGGCCTCGCGCCACTGCTCGCCGGTGACGCCGGCGCCGGCCGGGCTGTCGCCGCCGGCCGTGCCGTCGAGCCCGATCTCGCTGAAGTCCGGGATCATCTGGCTGCTCCGCTCTCGTCGAGGACCGTGGTGAGGGCCGCGACGGCGTCGCAGCCGACGAAGACGTAGTCGTCCACCCCGGCCTGTTGGTACGCCTCCAGGTGCTCGCCCGGCTTGCCGGCCAGCAGGACGCGCCGGGCGCCCGCCGCCTTCAGGGCCGCCGCGACGGCCTCGGCCTGCTCGGCGTACAGCTTGTCGCTGGAGCACAGGCATGCGACCGGGGCCCCGCTCGCCGCGAACGCCTCGGCCAGCGCGGCCGGGTCGGAGGACTCGCCGAGGACGGTGGCGACGCCGCCCGCCTGGAAGAGGTTCGCGGCGAAGGACGACCGGCCGGTGTGCACGGCCGCCGGCCCGATCGCCGCCAGGAAGATCTGCGGACGGGCACCCGTCGCCGCCAGCTGCTCGTCCGAGCGGCTGCGCAGCGCCTCGAACGCCTCGGAGCGCCGCACTCGCGGCAGGCCGCCGCCCGCCGGGGCCGCCGCCGGTTCGCGGACCACCGGCTGCTCGCCCAGGTTGGGGAACTCGCTGACGCCGGTGATGGGTTCGCGCCGGTGCGCGAGGTCCGCGGAGCGCTTGGCCCAGGTCGCGGCGATCCGCTCGCCGACCAGGCCGGAGCTCAGCGCCGCCTGCTGGCCGCCGGCCCGCTCGATCTCCTGGAACCAGGCCCAGGCGGCGGCCGCCAGCTCCTCGGTGAGCTGCTCGACGTACCAGGAGCCGCCCGCCGGGTCGATGACCCGGGCCAGGTGGGACTCCTCCAGCAGGACGGACTGGGTGTTGCGGGCGATCCGCCGGGCGAACGCGTCCGGCAGGCCCAGTGCGGTGTCGAACGGGAGCACGCTCACCGAGTCGGCGCCGCTGACCCCGGCCGCGAGGCAGGCCACCGTGGTGCGCAGCATGTTCACCCACGGGTCGCGCTCGGTCATCATCACGGTGGACGTGACGGCGTGCTGGCGCTGCCCGGCGGCCTCCGGCGCGGCGCCGACAACCTGCGCCACCCGGGCCCAGAGCCTGCGCGCCGCACGGAACTTGGCGATGGTGAGGAACTGGTCGGCGGTGGCCGCGTAGCGGAACTCCAGCTGCGCGCAGGCCTCGTCGACGGTCAGCCCGGCGGCGGTCAGCTCCCGCAGGTAGGCGACGCCGGTGGCCAGCGAGCAGCCGAGCTCCTGCGCCGCCGAGGCGCCGGCGTCGTGGTAGCCGAGTGCGTCCACGGTCAGCGCCCGCAGGCCGGGGTGGCTGCGCGCGGACGCGACGGCCAGCGCGGCGGCCGCTGCGAGCCGCTCCGTGGTGCTCCCGCCCTGCCCGGTCCGGGCGAGCAGGCCCAGCGGGTCCGCGCCGAGGTTGCCCCTGGCGACCTCGGCGGGCACCCCGCGCTCGGCGTAGACCGCGAGCAACTGCTCGGCTGCGGCGGCGAATTCGGCGCCCGGGTCGAGGACGACGGCCGCCAGGTCGAGGTAGACGCCGCGCAGCACGTCCGGCAGCGCCGCCACCGGTACGCCTTCGCCGCCGACGGCCAGCCACAGACTGGTGACACCGTTCTCCAGATCCGCGAGCACGGCCTCGTTTGCCTGCGCCGGATCCGGGTGGGCGTGGCGCTGGCGCACGTCCCAGCCGGACAGCGCCGACCCCTCGGCCCGGCCGCCGCGCACGAACGGCGGGAAGCCCGGGTAGCCGGGATCGGCCGCCGTGTCGTCGGCGGTGTAGAGGGGACGGGCCCGCAGGCCGTCCTCGATGTCAGTGGTGAGAGCGTCCTCGGCCAACGCGCCTTCGACGTTCTGCGCGCCGGACTTGCGCAGGACGCCTTCGACAAGATGCTGCCATTGCCCACGGGTTGGGCCCGGGAACTCGGCGGCCAGAGGGAGCCCTTCGGGCAGGACCGTCATGGAGGAAGGCTATGTGCTGACGGGCCTCCCGCAGCAGGTTGAACCGGTGTGACCTTTCCCTCGCTGCACTCTGCGTCACACAGAGTGCCGCGCGGGGGAGCTGCCCGGCTCCCGCCCGGGGCGGGAGCCCCATGGTGAGCTGCGGCGATCCGCTGCCGGGGCGGCCCGGCCGCAGCGGGCGGGCGGCAGCGGACCGTGACCGGCGCCGGGCGCCCTTCAGAAGACCTGTAGCCGCCGTACAGCCGGCCTTCAGTGCGGCCTCAGACCGGCCGCCGAGGCGGTGACGGCGGCGACGGGCCCGGGTGCGGGGAGGATCGCCCCCCGCACCCGGGCCCCCGGGTCAGGCCCGGATCGGGCCCAGCCCGGTCAGAACGAGGTGGTCAGGGTCACCCCGGCGAACCCCTGCGGGGCGTAGAGGCTGATGAACGTCGGCCCGGCGGGCGGGTTGGTGATGGTCAGCGACTCGCTGTTGCCGGTGTTGGCGGACCGGGCGGAGTAGTTGCCGGTGGTGGCCCAGTTGGTGGAGCTGAAGTAGAGGTCGGCGTTGCCGGTACCGCCGGAGGCGTTGATCCGCAGGCTCTGCACGCCGGCCGGGAGGTAGAGGTACAGGTAGCTGTAGTTGCCGGCGGTCGCCGTCAGGCCGCTGCGGCCGCAGTTCTGGCCGAGCACCCGGACGTCGCTGTTGGTGCACTCCGGGAGGCCGGCCACGGTGACGCCCTGGGTGGCGGTCGCGGTGGCGCCCTTGTCGTCGGTGACGGTCAGGGTGACGGTGTAGCTGCCGGCCGCGGAGTAGGTCTTCGCGGGGTTGGCGGCGGTGGAGGTGGTGCCGTCGCCGAAGTTCCAGGCGCGGGAGGCGATGGTGCCGTCCGCGTCCCGGGAGGCGTCGGTGAAGCTGACGCTCAGCCCGTTGACGACGGCCGCGATGGCGGCGGTCGGCGGCTGGTTCGCCGGGGTGGTGCCGGCGCAGGCCCCGGCGGCGCAGGCGGCGAGCCAGTTCGCCCAGTCGCTGTCGTAGCGGGTGCCGATGGTGGTGTTGAGGAGCGTCTGGGCGGCGGCCCAGTTGCCGGCCCGGTAGTACCCGAGCAGGGTGTCCATGTCGGCGCGGTGGTTCTGGAGCATGTAACGGACCGCCAGGTAGCCCCAGTTGTATACGCGGGTCTGGTCGGAGTTGTCGTAGGTGCTGCCGAACAGCGTGCTCAGCCGGTAGGTGCCCTTGCCGGCCTGGGTGATGGCGTTGGTGTAGTCGACGCCCCGGTAGGAGTAGGAGACGTACTCCGCGAAGCCCTCGACCCACCAGATGGTCGGGGTGCTGACACCGGCCTCGAAGTCGCCGTACATGTCGTACCGGCCGTCGAGGTAGTGGGTGTACTCGTGGTTGAGGTTCCAGATCGAGAAGTCCGGTACCCACTCGGCGTGGTAGGCGACGAACCGGGGCTGGTTGCCGACGGTGGCCGGGTTGCCCTCCAGGTACATCCCGCCGTTGTCGGTGCTGATGTCGAAGATGATGCCGGCGTAGCGCTGGTAGTCCGCGCTGGAGTCGAAGACCGTCACCTCGATGGTCGAGTTGTTGTCGTTCGCCACCGGCCCGTTGTCGCGGACGATGTTGTGGAAGTAGGCGTCCTGGTTCTTCAGGCTGGTGCAGGAGGCGGCGAGCTGGGCGGCGGTCATCGCCTGGGCGATGATCCGGATGCTGGGGCTGCAGACGTAGTTGACGGTCAGCACCGCCGCCTTCAGCCGGGCGGGGAGGTCGCAGGTGCCGTAGTAGGAGCAGTTCGCCCGGTCGTACGCGTCGGCCTGGCCGGCCAGGTTGATCCAGAGCGAGGCGGTGCGGCCGGTCATCGCGGAGCCGTTCAACAGGTCCCTGACCAACGGGCGGACGGTGGCGATGAGTTCGGGGTGCTGAAGGAAGCGGCCGAGCTCCAGGCCGGCGTTCGCGGCGAGGTAGTCCCGGCTGGTGCCGAGCAGCGCGTTGTTGGTGACGGCGAAGTCGCGCAGTGCCGTGAGCACACTCGGGTCGGCCTGGACGGCGGCGAGGAAGCCGTCCGCCTGGTGGCCGCGCCAGAGCACGGTGTAGACGTTGTTCACCGCCGCGACCATCGAGTAGGAGCTGTCCCAGGAGCTGTTGTAGCCCGCGAGTTCGCGCTTGACGACGCTCAGGTAGCGGGCGTTCTCGGCGGCGCTGTCGATCAGGATGACGGCCTCGGCGAGGGTGGCGCCGTTGGCCTCGGTGACGTCGCGGGAGTGCGCGTTGCCGAAGAAGTTGTCGAGGCCGCCGCGGATGGCGCTCTGCAGGGCGCTGCCGTAGGTGCCGACGGTGGAGGCGTTGTACCACTGGACGTAGTAGCCGGCCCGCAGGAAGAGCACCAGCTGCCCGACGGAGGTGCTGTTGTCGCCGGGGTAGCCGGCCGAGGCGTCGCGCAGCGCGTTGGCGACGCTGACCATCTGCGGCTCGCGGAACACCGAGTAGGCGTCGTTGCCGGTGAGCAGGAAGAGCGAGTTCACGCAGTCCAGGCTGGAGGCCTTGACCTGCTGGACGAGCGCGCTGCCGCTCCTGCCGCCGAAGTCGGCGGGGGTGCAGGAGGCCGCGGCGGCGGCCTGGAGCTGCGGGCCCGAGTTCTTGGCGGACGGCTGCTGGGCGGCCGACTGCTGGGTGGTGACGTCCGGCTGGAGCGGGGCCCGGTGGGTGGCGGCCTCCTCCTTGGTGATCGGCCGGCCGTGCTCGGCGGCCGCGGTGGCCTTCGCGGTGGCGGCGGACGGCTGCGGGGCGAGGCCCGGGCGGGCCGCGGGGGCGGGCGCCTTGGCCGCGGACGGGGCGGACACTCCGCGCGCCTGGGCGGCGGGGGCGAACAGGCCGAAGCCGAGGCAGCACGCCAGGAGCGCTATCAGCATCCTGGTGATGTGGTGCCGCGTGGGGGCGGAACTCATACGGGGCCTCCCGGCCATTCTGAGGGTGCGTCGGAATCCCGACGCCGCAAGTAGGAGCCTTGCCGGCAGCGGGAGTTGGGGATGGGGTGACCCGCGACGGCGCCCTCTCTCAAGGGTGTGACATGTACCATTGCATATGTCGCATGGCTTGAACAGGGGCCCGTCGGAGCGACTTCCGGCGGGCCCGCAGGGCGCCGATCCGCCCTGCCCGCCCGGCCGTTGGCACCGGATCACCCCTGCCGGATCACCACTGCCGGATCACCACTGCCTGGGCAGCACGGCAGCAGGCCGTACCGCCACCCTCCTGGGAGTCGGCGGTACGGCCTGCTGGTGGCGCGATCAGTTCTCGGGGAAGTGGCAGGCGGCCTGCCGGCTGCCGGCGCCGGCGATCCGGAGCAGCGGCGCCTCGGTGCGGCAGAGGTCCTGCGCCTTGTGGCACCTCGGGTGGAACGGACAGCCGCTCGGCGGGTCGGCGGGGCTCGGCGGGTCACCGAGCAGCACGATCCGCTCCCGCGCCCGTTCGGCCGCCGGGTCGGGCAGCGGCACGGCCGAGAGCAGGGCCTTCGTGTAGGGGTGGGCGGGGGCGGCGTAGACCTCGGACTTGTCGCCGATCTCGACGATCCGGCCCAGGTACATCACCGCCACCCGGTCGCAGACCCGTTTGACGACGGACAGGTCGTGGGCGATGAAGACGTACGCCAGCCCGAGTTCGCGCTGGAGCCGCTCCATCAGGTTGACCACCTGGGCCTGGACGGAGACGTCCAGCGCCGAGACCGGCTCGTCCGCGACGAGCAGCCGGGGCGAGGTGGCGAGCGAGCGGGCGATGCCGATCCGCTGCGCCTGGCCGCCGGAGAACTCGTGCGGGTAGCGGTCGAGTTGCTCGGGGATGAGGCCGACCAGGTCCATCAGTTCGGCCGCCCTGCGGCGGGCGTCCCGGGCGCCGCTGCCCTGCACGAGCAGCGGCTCGGAGATGATCCTGGCCACCGTCTGCCGGGGGTTGAGCGAGGAGTACGGGTCCTGGAAGACCATCTGGAGGTGCCGCCGGTGCGGGCGCATCGCGCCGGGGCCGAGCCGGGTGATGTCGTGGCCGTCGAAGCGGACGGTGCCGCTGGTGGGCTCCAGCAGCCGGACGATCATCCGCCCGGTGGTGGACTTGCCGCAGCCGGACTCTCCCACCAGCCCGAGCGTCTCCCCCGCCGCGACGTCGAAGCCGACCCCGTCCACCGCACGGATCGGGGCGCCCGCCCGTCCGGTGCGGCCGCGCCGGCCGGGGAAGGCCTTCACCAGGTCGCGGACCGAGAGCAGCGTCCCGGCCGGTGGGGAGGTCGGCGCGAGCGGGGCGGTCGCGGGCCGGACGGCCTTCACGGGCGGGCTCCTTCGGGGACGGCTGACGACAGGTGGCAGGCGGCCAGGTGCCCGGCGGCCACCGGCTCCGGCGCCGGGCGCTCGCCGAGGCAGCGGGCCCGGTCGGCGGTGGCGGCGCCGGCCGCCCGGGCGCAGCGCGGGGCGAAGGCGCAGCCCGGCGCGGGGGCGAGCAGGGACGGCGGGCTGCCGGGGATGGCGCGCAGCGGTGCGTCGTCGGGGTGGTCGAGGCGGGGCAGCGAGTCGAGCAGGCCTCGGGTGTAGGGGTGCGCGGGGTGGGCGAACAGCTCGTCCACGGGGGCCTGTTCGGCGGCCCGGCCGCCGTACATCACCAGCACCTCGTGGGCGACCCGGGCGACCACGCCGAGGTCGTGGGTGATCATGATGACGCCGAGTCCGCGCTCCTGCTGGATGCGGGCGATCAGGTCGAGGATCTGGGCCTGGACGGTGACGTCGAGGGCCGTGGTGGGCTCGTCCGCGATCAGCAGTTCGGGCTCGCAGGCCAGCGCCATCGCGATCATGACGCGCTGGCGCATGCCGCCGGAGAACTGGTGCGGGTACTCCCCGGCGCGGCGGGCCGGCTCGGGGATGCCGACCTCGGCGAGCAGCTCCACCGCGCGCCGCCGGGCGGCCCGGCGGCCCGCCCCGAAGTGCACCCGGTAGTGCTCGGTGATCTGCTCCCCGGCGGTGTAGAAGGGGTGCAGGCTGGAGAGCGGGTCCTGGAAGACCATCGCGATCCGCCGGCCGCGCACGGTGTTGAACTGCTTCTCGCTGAGCGTGGTGAGCTCCCGCCCGTCGAGCCGGACGGAGCCGCTGACCCGGGCGCCCCGGTGCAGGCCCATCAGGGCCAGCGACGTGACGGACTTGCCGGAGCCGGACTCGCCGACCAGACCGAGGGTGCGCCCGGCCCGGACGGTGAAGTCGATGCCGTCGACGGCGCGGACCGTCCCGCGCGGGGTGTCGAAGGCGACCCTCAGGTCGCGGACCTCCAGCAGGCCGGGGGCCGTCGTGGGTGTCGTACCGGTCATCGGTCAGTACCTCACTCTCGGGTCGACGTACGCGTAGAGCAGGTCGACCAGGAGGTTGGCCAGCACGATGAAGAACGCGGCGAGCAGCGTGACGCCGAGGATCACCGGCTGGTCGGAGCGGACCAGGGCGTCGTAGAACAGCCGCCCCACGCCCGGGAGTCCGAAGATGGACTCGGTGATGACGGCACCGGCCAGCAGGCCCCCGAGGTCCATCCCGAAGATGGTCAGGATCGGGGTCATCCCCGAGCGCAGCCCGTGCTTGACGGTGACGGTGCGCGCGGGCAGGCCCTTCGCGCGGGCGGTGCGGATGTAGGGCTCGGCCATCGTCTCGATCATCGAGTTGCGGCTCTGCCGGGCGTACATCGCGGCGTACAGCAGCGCCAGCGCCAGCCAGGGCAGCAGCAGGTTGGACGCCCAGCCGAGCGGGTCGTCGGTGAGCTGTACGTACGTCGGGTAGGGCAGCAGGCCGGCTGTCCTGACCAGGCCCCAGATCAGCATGACGGAGGTGAAGTAGACCGGCAGCGAGGCGGTGGCGACCGAGGCGATCATCAGCGTGCGGTCGGTCGCGCTGTCCTTGCGCAGCGCCGAGGCGACCCCGGCGCCGAGGCCGAGCACCAGCCAGAGCAGGGCGGCGCCGACGGCCAGCGAGGCGGAGACCGGCAGCCGGTCGGCGAGCAGGCCCCAGACCGGCATCGAGTACTCGTACGAGTAGCCGAGGCACGGGAAGCCGCAGTGCACGGCGCCGGCCCCCGCGCCGTACTGCCGGCCGGCGAAGATGCCGGTCAGGTAGTCGGCGAACTGCCGCCAGAGCGGCTGGTCGAGGCCCATCGCCGCCCGGACGTCGGCGAGCCGCTCGGGGCTGCAGGTCTTGCCGCAGGCGGCCGCCGCCGGGTCGTTCGGCAGCAGGTAGAAGATGGCGAAGGTGATGGCGCAGACGGCGAGCAGGATGCCGGCCACGCCGAGCAGCCGGCGGCCGAGATAGAGGATCACGAGCGGCCTCCCCTGGGGTCGAGGATGTCGCGCAGGGCGTCGCCGAGGAGGGTGAAGGCGAGCACGGCGAGGAAGAGGAAGACGGTGGGGATGAGGAAGTACGCCGGGTCGGTCTCGTAGAAGTTGATGCTGTCGGCGATCATCTGGCCCCAGGACGGGGTGGGCGGCCGGACCCCGACGCCGAGGTAGCTGAGGGCGGCCTCGGTGCTGATCATCCCGGGGACGAGCAGCGTGGTGTAGGCGATGACCGGGCCGAGCACGCCCGGCAGGATCTCGCGGGTGAGGATCCGCCAGGCGCCCGCGCCGCCGACCCGGGCGGCGTCCACGTACTCGCGGTGCTTGAGCGAGAGGGTCTGGCCGCGCACCACCCGGGCGATCCCGGGCCAGCCGAAGAGGCCGATCACGGCGGTCATCAGGAGCACCCGGTCGACGTCCTTGGCGACCGACATCATCGAGATCATGAAGATCAGCGAGGGGAAGGACATCGTGAGGTCCATCAGGCGCGACAGCAGGGTGTCCGTCCGGCCGCCGAAGTAGCCGGCCGCGATGCCGGCCAGCGTGCCGGTGACGACGACGACCGCGGTGGCGGTGAAGGCGATCAGCAGCGAGGTCCGGCCGCCGTGCAGGACGCGGGCGAACAGGTCGCGGCCGGTGGAGGGTTCGACGCCGAACCAGTGCTCGGCGCCGGCCCCGCCGAGGCCGCCGACCGGCAGGCCGCCGAGGTAGGGGTCGATCGCGCTCTTGTCGAACTCCTCGGGCGACCAGCCGCCGAGGGCGCCGAGCGGGCCTGCCAGCACGGCGAGCAGGACCAGCAGCGCGACCATGACGAGGCCGAACCGGGCGGCCGGGCGGGCCCACAGCTGCTCGCGGACCGACCGCCAGGGACCCTTGGCGGCCGGGGGCGCCGCGGTTTCAGTGAGGACGGGCTTCATGGCTGACGACCCCTCAGCCCTTGCTCTTCGAGGGGTCCTTGAGACCGATCGTGGCGAAGTCGAACATGCCCGTCCACACCGGGTGGCCGAACGCGCCGGCCACGTTGGTGCCGGCCATCAGCGGGCGGCGCGGCCAGAGCAGCGGCACGGCGGGGGCCTTGGCGAGGACGTCGCGGTCCAGGCCGAGCCAGGCCTGGTCGGCCTGCTTGACGTCGGAGAGCTTGGCGATCTCGTCGATGCGGTCCATCGTGGCCTGGTCGCGGAACTGCGAGTAGTTGCCCTGGTTGCCCTTCTCCTTGATGGTGCGGCCGTCGAAGAGGAACGGCAGGAAGGTCGCGCCGGAGGGGTAGTCCGGGCACCAGCCGCTGATCGACAGATCCGGGGCGTTCCTGGTGTCGCCGATGGTGTCGTAGTAGACGGAGGCGTCGGCGGTGGTGATGGTGACGTCGATGCCGGCCTTGGCGAGGTTCTGCTGGAGCGCCTCGCCGCGGCTCTTGTCGCCGGTGGAGATGGTCAGGCTCAGCTTGAGGCCCTGCTTGCCGGCCGCCGCGAGCAGCTCCCTGGCCTTGGCCTGGTCGCCGGTCTCGGCGATCTTCAGCGGGTCCTGCTTCACGCCGCCGGTGAGGGCCGGCGGCAGGAAGGAGGTGGCCGAGTCGGTCATCGCCGGGCCGCCGAACGCGGTGACCTGGGCGTCCCGGTCGACGGCGTACATCATCGCCTCGCGGACCTTCGGGTCGTCGAAGGGCGCCCGGGAGGTGTTCAGGTACAGCATGTCCGTGCAGCCCGTCCGCTCCGCGACCAGGCGGGACTTGACCTCGGCCTTGGGCAGCACCTTGGCGACCGACTCCGGCCGCAGCTGGGACCACTCGACGGCGGAGGCATCAGCCCCCTCACTGGCGATCAACCGGTCGTCGATCTGGCCGCCCTTCAGGCCCTGCACCACGACGATCCGGTCCGGGTAGGCCTTGCGCACGGCGTCGGTCGCCGGGTCCCAGTGCTCGTTGCGCACCAGGGTGAGCTGCTTGCCCCGGTCGTAGCTCTCGATCTTGTACGGGCCGGAGGAGAACGGCCGCAGGTCGTAGGTGGTGCCCTTCTCCTGCGACTGCGGGACGGCGGAGAACGTCGGCAGCGTCGCCGTGTAGGAGAACTCGGCGACCGGCCGCTTGAGGTGGAAGACGATCGTGCTGTCGTCGGGCGTCTCGATCGAGGCGAGGTGCTGCCCGGTCAGCGGGCCGGTGTAGCCGGCGGTGTCGGCGAGGTACTGGGCCGCGTAGTCGGGGCCGCCGGTGAGGTCCGGGGCGAAGGAGCGCTCGACGTTGTACTTGACGTCGGCGGCCCTGATGGCGCTGCCGTCCTCGTACGTGAGGCCGCTTCTGAGGGTGAAGGTCCAGGTCCGGCCGCCGTCGGAGGGGCGGCCGAGGTCGGTGGCGAGGTCGGGGACGAGCTCGCCGCCGGCCGCGCCGGGCTCGGCCCTGAAGGTCACCAGGGTGCGGTAGAGCAGCCGGATGCCGAAGTCCATGTTCGGCATCGTCCAGTTGCGGGCCGGGTCGAGGTGCGCGAAGTCCTGGTTGGACAGCACGGTGAGGGTGCCGCCCCTGACCGGCGTGCCGCCGACGACCGCACCGGAGGCCGCGCCGGGCGCCTTGGTGCCGCCGGCGTCGCTGCTCGGGTGGCCGGTCTTGGAGCAGGCCCCGAGGCCGAGGGTGAGGGTGGCTGCGATCGCGGTCGCGAGGGCGGCATGGGTGCGCCTGGTCATGTGCAACTCCGCTGTGGGGGGCCGTGATTGATGGCCTTCGTCGGCCCCGGTACTGATCCGGGGTCCGGAACCCGGTGGCCGTGAGCCCTGGCCGAACCCGAGGTGTGACCCGTAACATAGTAATATGAAATTGCACTAACAAGAGGTTGCGCGCCCCGTTACCGAGCTGTGTCCCCCGCCGGACCCCGGGCCGCACCCACCTCCTGGCCGTCCGCGCTGCTCAGCGCGGTCGCCGGCCGGATCCGACACCGTCCCGACGGACCCAAGGAGCACCACCCGTGACCCTCGACCCCACCGGCCACCCGTACCGCACGGGCAGCCACGACCTGCCCGTCTCCCCCGCGCTGGAGGCCTTCATGGGCTCCGGCTGGGCCGCCACCCCGCTGCCCGCCGACCGGCGCGTCCCCGCGCACGGGCTCACCGGGGCCCGCCGGGCCCGGCTCGCCGCCGCCTTCCCCGGCGAGCGACTGATCGTCCCCGCCGGGCAGTTGAAGGTCCGCAGCAACGACTGCGACTTCCGCTTCCGGCCGCACAGCGGCTACGCCTGGCTGACCGGACTCACCGGCGAGGAGCAGGTCGGACACGTCCTGGTCGTGGAGCCGACCGGCGAGGCCGTGCTCTACCTGCGGCCGCGCTCCCCGCGCGGCGGCGACGCGTACGGCTCGGAGTTCTACCGCGACCGCCGGTACGGCGAGTTCTGGGTCGGCCGACGCCACGACCTCGACGAGGCGGCCCGGGAGACCGGCCTGGCGACCCGCCGTCTCGACACCCTCGGACAGCTTCTGACCGGACCTCAGCCGCCCACCCGGGTGCTGGCGGACGTCGACCCGGAGCTGGACGAGGCCACCGGGCGACCCGGCGACCCGGACGCCGCCTTCCGCGACGCCCGGCTGGCCGCCCGGCTGTCCGAGCTGCGCCTGGTCAAGGACGCCTGGGAGGTAGCCCAGCTCCAACTCGCCGTCGACCACACGGTCAGCGGCTTCGAGGACGCCGTCCGGGCACTGCCCGAGGCGCTGCGCCAGCCGCGCGGGGAGCGCTGGATCGAGGGCACCTTCGACCGCCGGGCCCGCGCCGATGGCAACGGCACCGGGTACGAGACGATCGCCGCCTCGGGCGCCCACGCCTGCGTCCTGCACTGGATCCGCAACGACGGGCCGCTCGACCCGGGCCAACTCCTGCTGCTGGACGCGGGCGTCGAGACCGACACCCTCTACACCGCCGACATCACCCGCACCCTGCCGATCGGCGGCACCTTCTCCCCGCTCCAACGCCAGGTCTACGAGCTGGTGCTGGCCGCCCAGAGCGCCGGCATCGCCACCCTGCGGCCGGGGGCGCGCTTCCGCGACTTCCACCGGGCCGCGATGCGGGTGATCGCCGAGGGGCTCGCCGACTGGGGCGTCCTGCCCGTTCCGGCCGAGGAGGCCCTGCGGGAGGACAGCGGCCTGTTCCGCCGCTGGACGCTCTGCGGCAGCGGCCACATGCTCGGCCTGGACGTCCACGACTGCGCGAAGGCCCGCGCCGAGACCTACCTGGACGGCATCCTGACGGAAGGTCAGGTGCTCACCGTGGAGCCGGGGCTCTACCTCCAGCCCGACGACGAGACGCTGCCGGCCGAGCTGCGCGGGATCGGCGTCCGGATCGAGGACGACCTGGTGATCACCGCCGACGGCGCCCGGCTGATGTCCGGGGCCCTGCCCCGGACGGTGGCGGGCATCGAGGAGTGGATGGGCGCGCTGCTCGACCGGTAGCGGGGACGCGTCAGCCGGGGCCGGCGGCGGCCGGCCCCGGCTCGCGGCGCAGCGGGATTGCTCTTCGGCGAGCGCTCGGCGAGGGACAAGCCCTCAGCGGGTGCCGAGGCGCCGCGCCGGGCGCTCCTCGGCGCCCTCCTCCTGCCCGGCCGCCCAGAGCGAGCGGACGTGGCCGAGGTGGCGGGCCATGTACTCCTCGGCGGCGTCGGCGTCGCCGGCGATCATCAGGTCGAGCAGCTCCAGGTGCTCCTCGGCGGAGGAGACCAGCTTGCCGGCCAGGTCGAGGCGGGTGAGGCCGTAGAGCCGGGAGCGGTTGCGCAGCTCGCCGACGGTCTCGACCAGCCGGGCGTTGCCGGCCAGCGCCAGCAGGTCGAGGTGGAAGCGGCGGTCGGCCTCCAGGTACGCGATGAGGTCGTGCGCCTTCGCGGCGTCCACGATCGCCCGGGCCAGCGGCCGGAGCCGCTCCAACTGCTCGGCGGTGGCCGTGCGGGTGACCCGGCCGACCGTGGGCACCTCGATCAGGGCGCGGATCTCGGTGTAGTCGTCGAGGTCGCGCTCGGTGAGCTCGGTGATCCGGAAGCCCTTGTTGCGGACGGCCTCGACCAGGCCCTCGCGGGTGAGGTCGAGCATGGCCTCGCGGACGGGTGTGGCGGAGACGCCGAAGTCGGCGGCGAGGGCGGGCGCCGAGTAGACGACGCCGGGGCGCAGTTCACCGGCGATCAGTGCGGCCCGCAGGGCGTTGGCGACCTGGTCGCGCAGGCGCTCCTGGACGGAGATGAGGGCGCGGTGCTTGAGGTCGGCCATGATGTTCCTCCAGTGGTCACAGGCCACCAGTGTACAATGTCACGTTGCGACGGTGCGCCACCGCGACGGCACCGGCTGACGAACCATCAGTGCCCCGGCCCGCCCCGGCGCCGGTAGGCCTCGGCCGCCACCGCCAGATCCTGCCACGCCATACCCACACTCTTGAAGAGCTTCGGCCGCCCGGCCGGCACCGGCGCCTCCCCGCGGACCAGCTCCGCCAGGTTCGCCGGCGCCGCCTTCCCCCGGAGCGCACCCTCGCCCGCCGGGACGATCAGATCGCCCGCCTCACGCTCCGCGACGGCCCGCGCCTCGACGTACACGGCCGCCCGCCGGACCAGCGCGGTGTCCACCTCGCGGGCGTCCGGCTCGTGCGAGCCGACCGCCGCCACCACGGCGTGG
>FTKL01000965.1_pt2 | contig 16950 bp, 18 predicted proteins | sample 2434061 | NCBI WGS metagenome assembly FTKL01 (sample SAMEA3914816, study PRJEB12502) | metagenome | biome: forest; material: soil | place: USA | collected 2011-09-16 | depth 0.3 m
TTTTGCGGAGAGGATCTACTGGATAGCTGGCGGCTGTTGGCCTTGGCTAAAGTAGTCGATTTCCTTAATGACGTCGAGAAGTGCCTGTGCTCGCTTGTTCTCATCGGTGATAGATTTAGCGGCTTCGTGGGCTGGCTCGAGTAGGGTTTGGTCGTCGGTGCTACGGATGATGAGTAGCAGCGTGTCGAACTTTTCTTCTGGAGGCAGGTTCAGCTTGCCGACGAGTGGTCGCAGCTCTTCTAGCGCAGACTTCTTTAGGTCGTCCAAGCCACCGAGAGGCGCGGCTGGAGGCAATGTGCTCATCATAGGAGCAGCTACTGTTGGCTCAGCGATAGGTGTTGGTGGGGCTGGCTGTGGTGCAGGGACGGGAGCGGGCGTCGCAACTGGTGCGGCAACGTCTGGAAGCGGACCAGCGTTGGTTGGAACTGGGTCATTAACGTTGGTCGAGCCAGCAGGCGGCAATGGGCCAGGAGTTTCCTCGAACTGGAGGCCTGCGGCTTCTGCGGCAGACTGGTTACCATGAGGAACGACGGGCGGATGCTCGGCTGAATCATTAGCGCCGATACCGGCAAGAACTTTGGCGAGTTCGTCGTCACTGGTTGCTGGATGTTGGTTTGGCGGAGCTATGTCCATGAAGAAATCCCACCTCTCATTAACTGTTTGATCTAGTAATGCTTGCGCTTACTATTTATTACCTAACAATGTATCATAGTGGCACAGTACTTGGAAAGATCCTACTTGGCGTTCATCGGTATTTCTGACACTTGCAAGGGGAACTGTCGAACCACTGATGAAGGCATTGTGGGGAGGAGGTAGTAATGACACATATTCTTGATGATAAGAGCGTCGTGGCGCAGCGCGATCCGCAGGATGCTCTGGGATTTGCAGCCAAACAACCCGAGCAATTGGCGTACGACTTTGGCGTCGCGGCTCAGAAGCCGTTTGATAAACCTATTGCGAACGTCGTGTTCGCCGGCATGGGCGGTAGCTCGCTGGTGGCCGAACTTGCGCATACGTGGCCGGAACTAACCGTGCCATTTGTTATTTCGAAGACCTATACGTTGCCAGACTTTGTGGGTGAGAACACATTGGTTATTTGTGCGAGCGCGTCGGGCAACACCGAGGAGACGCTCGAGGCTTTGCAGCATGCCGAAGAGAAGGGCGCGCAGATCGCCGTCGTGTCGCACGGTGGCAAGTTGACCGAACGAGCCAAGGCCGCAGGGCATTTCTTTGTCGAGCGACCTGGCGTGCCGCAGCCACGATATGGTGTCTTTTACGATTACCGTGCGCTGGTTGAGATTTTGGTCGCAGCCGGACTGATCGGTGATGAAAAGATCGCCGAGATCGCAGCGCTTGCCCAACCACTCGAGAAAGCCATCAGCAATTGGGTGCAGAGCGTGCCAGCCGAACAGAACTACGCCAAGCAGTTGGCTGACCAGATGGTTGGCAAGACGCCAATTATCTACGGCGGCCCGTTGATGTATCCAGCCGCTTACAAATGGAAGATTAGCGTGAACGAAAACGCCAAGAACACCGCGTGGAGTAACTTCTTGCCGGAGTTCAACCACAACGAGTTCATCGGCTGGAGCAGCCACCCGGTCGAGAAGCCATTCGCCGTCGTGGACCTCATTAGCGGCTTCGAGCACCCACGAATTCTGAAGCGATTCGAGCTGATCGACCGCATGCTGAGCGGTATGCGACCCAAGGCGATCAATGTTCAGCTGGAAGGCGAGAGCGCTTTGGAGCACCTACTATACGCCGTGCTGCTCGGTGATTTTGCTACCCTGTACATGGCGCTCCTTAACGGGGTTAACCCAACTCCTGTCGATCTGGTAGAAAAGTTTAAGAAGGAGCTTGGCCCCTATGAACCAGAATCCGCCAGCCTTTGATACATCGAGCTACGACGTCGAACCTTACGTAAAACGCGTCGAGAAACCGTGGGGCTATGAGCTTCACTGGGTTCGCGAAGACGCACCATATATAGGCAAAGTGCTCCACGTCAATGCTGGCGCTCGCTTGAGCCTGCAGGTGCATGACGAAAAGCAAGAGAGCTGGTTCATCATGAACGGCAAGGCCCTTGTCATCTGGGAAAACAGCAAAGGCGAGATGATCGAGACGGAGCTGCAGCCCGGCGTTGGCTACAGCACAAAGGTAGGGCAGAAGCACCGCCTAAAGGGCATCACCGATGCCGACATCTTAGAAGTTTCCACTCCAGAGGCGGGGACAACCTGGCGCCTCGAGGACGACTACACCCGTCCACACGAGACCCCCGACCAGCGTAGGAAAGAGCGCGGCGAAGCATAATATCTTGTGATATAGTTCAAGTAGATACGAGACGAAACAAATATGAGTGGGAAGGTAGTGGCGGTTGTGGCGTTGATTGTCGCACTCCTCGGTGGAGGAGCTAGTCTTTTTGCCGTGACCCGAGTGAACCAAAGCGCGCAGCCGACCACTACCGCATCCACGGTTCAAGGCCTCAAAGGTGACACTGGACCTGCTGGCGCACAGGGTGCGCAAGGAATTCAAGGTACCGAAGGCGTGCCCGGAGCCAGCGGCTCCGGAAGCGCAAAAGGTGCGACAGGCAAGAGTGGCGCTGCAGGCACGAAAGGCGATACTGGCACGACCGGCCAGCAAGGCTCGGCCACCCAAGCAACGTGCCTAAGTGGCAGCGACTGCGTGGCACTTCAAGGTTCGACCGCTACTGCGCAGAGCGGCAACACTGCTATATCTGGTACAGCGACGGCCGACATGGTCAAGACCAACAAGGTCTACGAGCGACCGAATAAACTTATGATCTACTACGGTATTCCGCAGGGCGTAAACGGCATGTGGAATGACGACTTTGCCGCGCAGATGTTCGCGCGCTGGGACTACGTTGTCTTTGGTACTGGGCTGGAAGACCCAGGCAACACATACCATGCCTCGACCGCTAACGTAATTACCAAGATGCACGGCCTCAACGCCAACGCAAAGGTGTTTGGTTACATCAACATCGGCGTGTCGATCGGCAACGAATCGATCAGCTCGCTCGAAACGCAGATGGACCAGTGGAAGGCAACTGGTGCTGATCACATCTTCTTTGACCTGGCAGGCTACGATTATAACGTTCCGCGCTCGCGCCTGAACACATTGCTGGACTACGCGCACAGCAAGGGCATGCAGGTGATGGTCAACGGCTGGGTGCCAGCTGACGTGATGGGATCCGGCGTCGACGCCACATACAACCCGAGCGGAACGGCTTCGCACATGAACTCGGGTGACTTCTACTTGCTGGAGAGCTGGGTCGTGAACACGGGCGCTTACACGAGCCATAACGGCTACGCTACCATGAGCGACATCAAGACGCGCGCTGACAGTGCCGTCAGCTACCGCAACACTCTCGGTGTAAAGATCACGACCATCAACACGGTGGACTATTCATCATATAGCGACGAACAGATCGCCAAGTACTTCAAGATGGTTGAGGCCGCGTCGGCAATTTATTCACTCGACGCCTATGGCCTGGATGCTCACGACTACAGCTCGATCGCGCCGAATGCGAACGCCGTCAAAACAAACGATTACGACTCGGGCTACGCCAGCTACTACAACACGAGCGCGCCGTACACAATCAATGGTCCATGGACCGAGCTGACTCGACCGGATACCGGCATGACATTCCATAATGACTTCAGTACAAATACCTTTTGGTACAGCAACTCGCAGACTAATAATCTCAAGGTCGTGAACATCGACACATTGAACAATAATGTTGGTATCGGCACGCTCACGCCAGGCGCGAAGCTCCATGTGATCAGCAGCGATAACGCGACGCCAACGCTGATCGTGCAGGCAAAGACCGGCCAGACGGCCGAACTTCTGAACGTGAAGGATAGCAGCGGTGCTTCGCTGGTGAAGGTGACCGTCGACGGCGGCCTGGCGCTGAACAACAACGCCCGCGGTATCAACGCGTCCGTCACGCAAACCGCCACCTCGCTTGCTGTCGCGTTCCCGACAGCCTACCCGAGTGCGACCTACGCCGTGCTGTGCACGCCAAACTACGGTACGACTTGCTACGTGACGAACCAGACTACGAGTGGATTTACGCTTAACTTCGGAACGGCCGCACCATCTGGCGCGACGGTGAGTTGGTTGGCAATCAGATAGACTGCGCAGCGGTCAACGCCTTGTGATCCAGAAACATCCTGTTTCCCAGGCGAACGGAGCGAGCTGTTGCGAGCGCAGTGTTTTCTGGGCACAACGGCGTGACCGCTGCGCTTCCTTTACTGGATCTGCCGCAAAGCCTCAATAGGATCTTTGCGCGCTGCCTTGAGGGCGGGAGTTATGCCAAATACGACGCCAACACCGAGCGCAACAAGCATTGCGATGCCAAATGTCGACCATGTAATGAGCGGCGTGATATGAAAGATATTGCCAACCAGCCATGCACAGCCATAGGCGAGGGCGATGCCGATCAGGCCGCCAACAACGCTCATCACCAGTGATTCGATCAGGAATTGACGAAGCACCTGGGCGTTCGTAGCGCCAACTGCCTTACGGATGCCGATCTCGCGCGTGCGTTCAGTAACAGATACCAACATGATGTTCATAATGCCGATACCGCCGACGAACAGCGAGATCGAAGCGATCGCGCCGCTGAACTGGGTGGCGATCCGGAGGATGTTGTTTGTCAGTGTGAGGGTTTCTTCGGGGCGGAGGACAACGAAATCGTCTTCTTTGTTGTGGTTGGCCAGCAGCTCAGAGGTGACTTTGGCGCCGGTTGCTTTGATGTCCTTTGCCGAATCGACGCGCAGGTTGATCTGTTGGATCTGTGCCACGCCTTGATTGAACCCTTTGCCAGCGTCCAGCGAGACGAAGGCTGTGCGGTTGTAGTCGTATAGGTCGCTGAGGTTGGTCGGTGCGTCGTACTTGCTGAGAATGCCGATGACGGTGAACGGTTCGCCGCGCAGAAAGACAGTGTGGCCGATGGCAGTGTCGCTGCCGAGCATCTGGATGGCGAGGTCGCTGCCGAGTACGACGGTGTTGCGGTCGGCGTTCGGGTCGAGGAAGTCGCCACTATGCACCTTCAGGCCAGCAACTTTATTGAAGTCGACATTGGTGGCGATGATGTTGGCGTTTTTGACGGGCTCGTCGTTCTGGTCCATACGGACGCTCCCGGTGATAGCCATGATAGGGGAGGCGTTTTTAACGCCGGGCGTGTCCTGTACGGTCTTGAGGTCATACTCACTGATAGTTGTCGAGCCAAGTGCAGCCCAGAAGTTGTAGTCTAGCAGATTGCCGTTTTGGTCGCGCGTTCCTTTGCCGGAACGGATTGTCAGGAGGTCATCGCCTAGTTGTTTTACTTGTTCGCGTATAGTTGCTTTCGCGCCTTCGCCCAGGCTCAGTACAGTAGTGATCGCGGCAACGCCAATGACAATACCGAGGATTGTCAGCGCCGTGCGCACACGGGTCGCTCGCAGGGACTTCACGGCAATTCGGACATCGATCATCAGCATCTAGCGTTTCCCTCGTTTTGATTTCTTCTTGGTTTCTTTTTCCTTTGTGTCACGTTCGAGCATTTTGGCCAGCGCTTCGTGAGCTTGGCGATATGAGCTCAGCGGGCGTTTGCGCGATGCGTCGGGAAGCTTGATAGGTTCTTTGGTGTCGCTCGCGATCGTGCCGTCGACCATCTGGATAATGCGGTCGGCATACAGGGCGATCTCTGGATTGTGCGTGACCATAATGATGGTGTTGCCCTTTTGGTGAATCTCGCTCAGCTCGCTCATGATGATCTCGCTGGATTTGCTGTCGAGGTTACCGGTCGGTTCATCAGCCAGGATGATAGCTGGTTTGTTCACGAGCGCCCGAGCGATCGCAACGCGCTGCAGCTGGCCGCCACTGAGCTGGTAGGGCATGTAGTATTCGCGCTCCTGCAGGCCGAAAGTAGTGAGGAGCTTGCTGGCTTGCTTGAGGCGACGTGTGTGTAGCATGCCTTTGTAGGTGAGCGGCAAGGCGACATTCTCGATGACGTTGACGCCATTGAGGAGGTTGAAATTCTGGAAGATCATGCCGATTTTGTCGCGTCGGAACTTGGCGCGTTTCCTCTGAGATAGCTCAGCAACGGGTTTCTCCTCGAGGTAGTATTCGCCCCGAGTCGGCGTGTCGAGGAGGCCGATGATGTTCATGAGCGACGTCTTGCCGGAACCGCTTGGCCCCATGATGCATACGAACTCGCCTCGATCGATGCGAAGGGTGATGTTATCGAGCGCGACAGTCGTGGCGTCGCCGATCCCGAACATTTTGCTGAGGTTGTATATTTCGATAACAGGTTTCATAAACTAACTTGTCCTTATTATAGGAGCCAAGCGTAAGGAGTAATAGTCCTATTTTCACAACATTATTGACAATGTTGCCGCTGCAAGGCCCCAATCGTCGTGAGTTATACTCCTGGTATGGAACATATTTCTGAAGGCGATCCAGAGCAAGAACGCCGCCGCGCACTCGAGGCGCTACCTGCGGCTTTGGAGTATATCGAGACCGACGAAATGCTTGAGATAAGGCACACGCTTGTGGAAGCTATGAAGGCAGGGGAGGACACCGAAGAACTCGCATTACGCTATCGGCTGATGGCCGAAAAGTTGACCGACTACGACAGCGAGAACTCCAGCCGCCTGCGGATAGGCATGCTCGTGAGCATTGCTCTCATGCGACGAGATGGAGGCCGATATGACGCTTATCTTGAGGATTTGGACGACGCGCTGGCCATGGCCGAGCAAGAGTACATTGAAGATCTCGTGTTGATACTCAGTGAAATGCTCGCTGAGGGGTAACGCTGTTTTCACGGCGTTTTTGTTACAATAAATAAGGACCGGGGTCCTGTCGTCTCGTCCGCCCCTAAAAAGATTTTCTGAGTACAGAAAATTTTTTGGGTGCTGCCCCGCGAGACGCCACCCCTATTATTTTTTGGAGAGATGCAGGAGTGGTTTAACTGGCAGTCCTGGAAAGACTGTGTGCCCGCAAGGGTACCGAGGGTTCGAATCCCTCTCTCTCCGCCAAGAAAAAGAGACGACCGCGCGTGGTCTCTTTTTCTTGGGCGATGCTTTCTAGAGTGAGTCCAAACCCTCGACACGCAACTGTTCCACGACGTGCGTTGCTTTGCCTAGTTCATCTGGAGCATGCGTGGTCGTAACTGCGACGCAACGGATGCCGGCGGCGCGCGCAGCCTCGATGCCACTCGGTGAATCCTCGATGACAATACAGTCTGCGGGATCGACGCCGACTGCCTGCGCGCCTTTTAGGTAGCCTTCTGGGTCGGGCTTGCCATGTTGAACATCGTTGGCTGAGATAACAGCAGTGAAACAGTTAGTGATCCCAAATTCATTCAGCACAGCTTCGGCTTCGATGCGAAGCGAACCAGTGACCAGCGCAATAGGTACGTGCTGGCTGACGGTGCGAATGAGTTCGATAATGCCAGGGTAGGGAACAAGTTGATCGGCGGCGAGCTTCAGATATGCCTTTGCCTTTTCGTCCATGATGACGGGCAGGTCTATCTCCTCGTTAATAAAAGCGAAATACTGCTTGAAGCCGTCTTCATCGGTTTTGCCCGCAAAGTGCTGTTTGTAGTCTTTTTCGGAAAGGTCATGGCCGTAATGTTTGAGCGAAGCTTGAAATGCGGCGACGTGCAAGGGTTCGGTGTCGACGATCACGCCGTCCATGTCGAATAAGATTGCTTTGTAAGTCATGGCCGCATTGTAGCATGCACTATAATAATCTCATTTTTTTCGCCAGGCGGCGCCCACACCAACTCGGTGGGGCGCCGCCTGACATCCGACGACCTACAGGATGTATCGCGTGATCGGTCCGATCTCGATGCCGTCGCGCGTGATGCCGGCTTCGATCTCGGTCCGGGTGACGAAGTACACCCAGCGCCGCATGATGTCGATCTGGGACGCGGCCTTCATGGTGCGCATGGCGCGCTCGTTCAGCATCACGTTGAACGCCTCGATGAGGTAGACGGTCTCCTTCTCGGGCACGTCGCGAGTGGTGGTCGCGTTGTAGCGGAAGAAGCCGACGAACTCTTCGGTGGCACTCCGGAGGCTGCCCAGGGTCAGTACGCGCGTTTCATGCGTCAGCTCTTCGGTCATCTCGCGGCGCACGGACGTCTCACGGTTGCGCCGTCGCTCGAACCAGTCCACGACGGTCAGGACCTGGTCGTTCGGTACGCGGAAGCGAAGGTCGGGGACCACGGGGGACATCCTGTCGCCCTCGAAGTCAGTGGCGCCCAGGCTCTCCAGGTAGCGGCGTCCTTGGGGTGTGTACTCCAGCCCGCCGCCGATTGGCGACAGGATGCGACCCTTACCCCTGGTGAGCCGACCCTTGTTGACCAGAACGGCGTAGCGCCCCTGGTCGTCACGTATGCGGGCAAAGCCCGTCACGCTTATCCTCACGATGTGCCTCTCAGTGTCGTGTGCGGTCTTGTCGGAACTGGGTGTATTATTAAACATTTTTTGTTTGTTTGCAAATTTACTCCTTGACGCCTGTCGATCATACCTGTTACGCTATGCGGGCATGTTACACATGACCAACCTAACCAAGATGAACACACGAGCCCTTGCTACCACGGGTCTATCTTGGTTGGTCATCAAATTTAACTACTAAAAAAATAGTCGCTTAGAACTATCCAGCAGACCAGCCAAGTAGAGCTGGTTTTTTGATGCAAGGAAGTTTTAAGTGAAACACTATCATGACAATTTTAGATATGAACAAAAGCAGAAGAATCGATCCCGAGGCAGCGAACAAAAATCCGGTGGCTTCAGGTGCGCGCATTGCCGCCAGTGGGTTGTGATCAATCACCTGATGGGCACCGCCAACCGCAATCATTGCAACGTATGTCTCTGGTCGAAACACGTCGACGAGAAGAAGGGCGACCGCAGGGCAGAGTGTCGTGGCGGGATGCGGCCAATTGGCCTTACCCTGAAACACGACGGCTACGGCCGCGTCGGCGAGCTGATGTTGGTGCACGAATGTTGCGGATGCGGCAAGCTATCGATCAATAGAATTGCTCGGGATGACTTCGAGACTCGCATTTTGGAGATCTTTGAACAATCGAGAGTCCTGAATTCTCAGATGCAGGGCACATTGCAGCATGAAGATATCGACCTACTCGACGATGCCGACGAAGTTCAACGGCAATTGTTTGGTGTGTGATTTGCATTGATACTCCTTTTTTGTTCAGGCATACTTTAGTGAGTTACATATGTCTCAAACAAGGGGGTTTCTCTGTGAGGGTAAGAGTCTATGCTCGGTTAAAAAGCGCTTTGAAGTTTAGGCGCCTGCCAAAGGCGGTAGAGCCCTGGCAATTTGAGATGCCAAATACCTCTCTGTTCAGCCGACGCAAGCGCGCTTTGGCTCGTGAGGTAAAACGGCGAGTCAATAATCCCGGTTTTGATCAGCTCGCAGCTCTGTATGGAGTGACGCTGCCAAAGAATAACTTTGGGCGTCGTTTGGCTACATTGAAGGAGCTAGCGACTACTCACTGGGACTTTCGGAAGGGCAAAATGCGTCACGAAGTCGACTTTGCGACGGTGACCGCAGATGAGAGTGTTATTGACCTCGCGAGCCCCAAAAATCAGCGAGTTATAGAGGACGCAGCAGCGAGCTTCGGCCTAGCGGCACCCTCGCACGCAAGCCGTGACTCCTACGACGGGCTGATCGTTCCGGGTGGGACAGGGCTTTCGCCCTTTCTTCGGCTGAAGTTCGCACTTGGGCAGACGGGCCCGAGTGGCCGCCCGGTAGAGTTTGGTTGGATTGCCCTATTGGGGTGCGATCGTACTGTCGACAAACAGGAACGCGAGAGAGTAAAGATGTATGCACCGAAGGCCAGGACCGAGTTTGATCTTATGGTGGCCGCTGCCGAGGAGCTTCTAGAGCTAACATTGGTGCGCGACGCGAATATGCGTAAGGTCGGCTATGCCTATGATCGAGAAACGCAGCCACATGTGCGCTATTACAAGGATGTGAGCGGCATGTTGGTGATGGTTTTTAATGCGCCGATCCCTGTCGGAGACGTTAAGGCTAACACTGGTCACACCTATGACTTTTTGCGCGCCGCCTCTGGGCCGCGTATTGGGAGGGGCAGGCATGTTCTGCTTTCTTCGACCTCTCATGTTCGCGCCTTTCAGCATGTCGACGCCGAGCGACTATTGAGCCTGCCGACCGGTGTGAGCCTGGAGACTATTGGTTTTGGCAAGAATTACTCTATCTTGGGCGTTGATGACAGTGTCATGCCGCCGCCTCGTCCGCCCAAGGAACTGCTCCAAGAGATTAAATCGTACGTTGATACACTTGTGAAATTAAAGAAAGCCACGACCCTAACAGCGAAGGATAAAGGGGTAGTAAGCCAGGTGTAACTGGGGGTATTGACAATAATGACGCTTATGCTATAATGTGTAGCGTCAGATTCGTTCTGGCTTGCCGAGCGGGCCGTCCGCTCCTTTCCCAGAGAGGTCACCAAAATGACCCAGTTCGACTCCGCAGCCCTGGCCAACCGCATCATCGCCGAGCGGCGCATGGACGCCCAGACCATCACGCACCCGCGTGGCCGTCTGGAGTTCAGCCCCTCGATGGTGGGCGACGCCCAGTACATCTGCGACGCCGTCAAGGCACTCACCCCGGCCGAGCGCGAGGCCATCGCCACTCAGGGCATGCGCTTCAACAGCGCCGGCCTGCAGATCGGCTTCCGCGCCCTGCACATCAACCCGGAGCACTCGCTGCCCCAGTCCCTGATGCAGCAGACGGCGGCCGCCGTGATGGCACTGGAGATCGCGACGCGCCTGCGCGTCACCATCCAGTGAACAACAGCCGTGGAGGCCGGACCGGATTGATTTCCGGACCGGCCCCACGGCCGCACAACTTTCGTAGATTACGCCCCTCGCAGGGCTATTTTTTATATTCGCGGGGGGAGTCTGCATTACAATAAGCTTATGGAAAAATCCCAGCAAATTTGCAGCACGTCAGATGTGAAGCAACTCGGCACGATCTTGTTCGTAGGCGCACATCCTGATGACGAGACATTTTGTTGTGGTGGTCTGCTGGCGACGGCTGTGCGCAATGGCCAACGCGTGGTCTGCGTGACGGCTACTCGGGGTGAGCAGGGCGTCCAGGACCCTGAGCGTTGGTCGGGTGAACACATGGGTGAGACGAGGGAGCAAGAGCTGGAAGCTGCGCTTAAAGTACTTGGCATTACCGAACACTACTGGCTAGGTTACCGCGACGGTGAATGCGATAAAGCGCCAGAAGACGATGCCGCCCAGGCGATCGCACGGCTTATCGAACACTGTAAGGTTCAATCGATTCTTACGTTCGGCCCGGATGGGCTCACCGGCCACCCTGACCACCAGACCATGTCGCGCTGGACCGATGCGGCCGTGCACATTTCGTCGCGGAAGCCCCGCGTGTATCACATTGTGCAACCACGTGAACCATACGAACGGTACCTGAAACACGCCGACGACGAATTGAACATCTTTTTTATGACCGAGCAGCCGGTGCTGGCTGATGATGACGATTGCGCCATCTACTTTGAGGTGCCGCATCGTAGCCTTGTTCAGAAGTACCGCGCGCTCGAGGTTATGCCGTCACAGACAACAGAGCTACTAAAGGCATTCCCGGCCGAGAAGTTCGGGAAGGTGTTCGGGATAGAAGCGCTCGTCGAGGGCGACTAGCGCTTGCGGTCGAGGACGATCTGGTCTGAGGCGTACTCATTCTTTTCGTCCTGCGGCACGTGCGTGCGCTCTACTTCAGTCCAATCAGCAGTGTTGAGCTCGGGAAACCTGGCGTCGCCTTCGATATCGGCGTCGATGTCGGTAAGGTAGACGCGATCAGCGGCAGGGAGGAGGGCGTCAAAGATCTTCTCGCCACCTATGACGTATACATCTTCGCCGAGTTCCCCCGCGATCTTTAGTGCGTCCTCGGGCGATAGGGCAACGCGAATATTATCGCGGGTGGCCGCGAAGTCTTTGTTGCGCGTGACGACAATGTATACCTTGGCGGGCATTGGTCGGCCGCTGCGGTCGTAGTACCAGGCCATCGAGTCGTACGACTTACGCCCGAGGACAACGACGCTGTCCGAGGTTAGACGCTTCAAGAGTACACGATCACTGGCAAGACGCCACGGAATGCGGTGGTCTTTGCCGATGACACGATCTTTGGCTTGGGCTGCAATAATAGCAATCATTACTGCCAGTTTGCCATAAGGGCAGCTTGCTCGTCTATGCTAAAAGATCCATACTGAGTAGTACATGGAAACATCAATCATACTCAAAGCTCGCGAACTGGTGAAAACCTATGGCAAGAAGGAGAATACCTTCGTTGCGCTAAAGGGCATTTCGCTGAGCATTAAAGAAGGGGAGAGCATTGCCATCATCGGTAAGTCCGGTTCCGGCAAGTCAACGCTCATGCATATTTTGGCCGCACTGGATCGCCCCGACAGCGGTGAGCTTGAGTTTAGTGGTAAGAATGTCGAGAGTTTCAAGGATCGAGATCTCGATAGGCTCCGTAACCGACAGTTTGGTTTTATCTTTCAGCAATTCTTCTTGAACTACCGCGAGACGGTGCTCGAGAACGTTATGCTGCCGCTGAAGATTGCCGGCATTCGCAGTAAAGAGCGAAAGCGTCGCGCCATGGAGGCACTTGCTGAAGTCGACATGACTAATAAGGCAGGCAACAAAGCCAGCGATCTTTCTGGTGGTCAGAAGCAGCGTGTCTGTATCGCTCGTGCGCTGGTGACTGAGCCTCGCGTGATCTTTGCCGACGAGCCAACTGGTAACCTCGACAGCGAGAACGGCCAGCGCGTCGAAGATTTGCTCTTCGAGCTGAACAAAAAGAAGAACATGACGCTGATCATCGTCACTCACGATGAAGACCTCGCTGCGAAATGCGACCGTCGCCTACATATGAAAGATGGAATTTTAACGGAAGGAGACACCAATGAAGCTGCTCGACCTGCTGCGCACCGCAAACCGAAATCTATCGCGCTCTAAGCTCCGCACGTTCCTGACAATCTCGGCAATCTTTGTCGGTGCATTTACGCTGACGCTCACAACCGCGCTGGGCGCTGGCGCGCAACAGTACCTCGATCGCCAGCTCGGTAATGTCACCGCACCAGGCGTGTTCTATGTGACCCCGAAGGCCGAGAGTGGTTTTGGCACAAGTGACGTCAAAGAATACGACCCCAATAAGACGAGTGCTGCCAGCCAGTTCACGGCTACGTTGTCGAGCTCTGACATTGATAAGCTGAAGACCGTCCAGGGTGTCGAAAACGTGAAGCCATACTACAGCATCAATGGCGCATACATCACCAGGGGTGGTAACGCGAAGAAATACGTCGCAACTGGCCTGACAACCTACACAGACTTCTCGCTGGACCTCGCCGCTGGTCGGTTGCTGACTAATGACGACCACAATTCGATCATTCTGCCAGACACCTACCTTGCGCCGTTGGGCTTCGCGAACGCCAGCGACGCAGTGAACACTAAAATTACCGTTGCCTACCAGGACCTCCAGCAGAAGACGATCGAACGTCAGCTGACGGTCGTTGGTGTCATGAAGAAGTCATTCATAACGCAGTCTGACATCTATATCGACAACGCAACGGTGAAGGATATCGCAGTTGCTCAGGGTCAAAACCTGCGCTTCATGGCGGCCATGGTGAAGTTTAAGGACGGAAACCCAGCAAGCGAGGCGGCCCAGAAAAAGCAGCTGACCGAGGCAGGGAATTACGACGCAATTTCTATGAAGGATCAGATCAAGACGATCACGACGATCATCTCGGCTATCACAACCGCGCTGAATGTTGTGGGTATCATCGCGCTGTTCGCAGCCAGCTTCGGTATCATCAACACCTTGCTGATGAGCGTCTACGAACGTACTCAGGAAGTTGGTCTGATGAAGGCGCTTGGCATGCGTCGCCTGAAGGTCTTTAGCCTGTTCGCTGTCGAGGCCGTCTTGGTTGGCTTCTGGGGTTCGGCCCTTGCTGTCGGCGTCGGCTACGGCGTGAGTAAAGTCGTGACGCAGTGGGCGAGTGGTTCGTTCCTGAAGGACTTCCAAGGCTTTGACTTACTTGTTGTGACGCCTATGAACGCCGTCTACGTAGTACTTCTCATTATGCTGATTGCTTTCCTCGCCGGCACGTTGCCAGCCCTGAAGGCTTCTCGTCTGAACCCAATTGAGGCACTCAGGAGCGAATAATGGATAACGCTCTTGCCGTCCGAAACCTGTCCATCGTACGTGGTGGCGTGCAGGCGCTTCGACGCGTATCGTTCGAAGTTCAACCTGGCGCTGTGGTGGGGCTGATCGGCCCGAGCGGTAGCGGCAAGACGACCTTGATCCGAAGTATCGTCGGCCTGCAGAAGGTGACTGACGGTGATGTTGCGGTGCTTGGTTTGGACGCCGGAAGCGCGCCGCTTCGTGACCGAGTAGGGTATATGGCCCAGGCGCCGAGCGTGTACGAGGACCTGACCGTGCACCAGAACGTTGCGTACTTTACGCGGATCTTGGGCTATCCGCGGAGCGAAGTCGATCGGGTAATCAAGCAAGTTGATTTGCAGAAGCAGCGCGACCAGCTCGTCGAGAAACTCTCGGGTGGGCAGCGGGCGAGAGTGTCGCTGGCGATCGCGCTGATCGGCCGGCCGGCATTGCTCGTGCTGGACGAGCCGACGGTCGGACTCGATCCTGTGCTGCGACAAGCGCTATGGGCGCTCTTTCGGGCGCTGGGCGAAGACGGTGTGACGTTGATTATCTCGAGCCATGTGATGGACGAGGCGGCGCACTGCGACCAATTACTCTTGCTGCGCGGAGGTAAACTCATCGCGAATGACTCAGTGCCAAATATCCTGAAGGCGACTGATACGCGTGACGTCGAGGAAGCGTTCTTGCAATTAGTTCGGGGGAAGAAAAATGTTTAGGCCTATGTTTGCCACGGCGTGGCGCGTGCTCCAGCAATTACTTCACGATCATCGTACCATCGCGCTGCTCTGGCTGATGCCGACACTCCTGCTCGTGCTGCTCCGCTATATGTACGACAACCAGCCGCAGGTGTTTGACTCGGTTGGCCCGCAGCTCCTGGTGATTTTCCCATTTGTCACGATGTTCCTCGTGACGTCTATATCGACGCTGCGCGAGCGCACGCGCGGGACGTTGGAGCGACTGCTCACAATGCCACTGAGCAAGCTATCGTTTATCCTGGGTTATGCGCTGGCATTTGGGGTGATGGCGACGGTGCAGATTGGGCTTATTAGTCTGGTGGCGTTTACATGGCTGGGCCTAGACGTTGCTGGCCCAACGTGGCTGGTGGCAAGCGCGGGGTTGCTCATTGCGCTCCTCGGTGTGGCGCTTGGCTTGTTCACGAGTGCTTTTGCACGGAGCGAATTCCAGGCAGTGCAGTTTATGCCGGCTTTTATCTTTCCGCAGCTACTTCTGTGCGGGCTGCTGGTTGCACGTGACAGCATGGCGGAATGGCTGCGTTGGCTGAGCGATATCTTCCCGTTGACCTACGCGGTCGAGGCGGTAAAGGAGCTGATTGCCCACACCGATGTGACGGGTACGCTTCAGAAGGATTTATTAGTGCTAGGATGTTGGGTCGCGGGCACGCTACTACTTGCTTCGCTCACGCTTCGCCGGCGCACAGATTAGTTTAGGTGGGGTCGGCCCTGGCGGCAAGGATCTCTCCTCGCCACCAGGGCCGCACGCCCCGGGTGTAGCCGTTAGCCCTTAGGGCGTTGTCCCAGCATCCGAGTGATCTGGTTGATGTAGGGGACGAAGTGGTTCTTCTTCAGCTCGTCTTCCTCGCCAGCGGCGTCTGCGATCAGCGTACCGTACGGCACTCGGATGATTCGCAGTGCCGACAGCACGGTGCTGTGCCATGGAGTCTGGATCTTGGCGGTGGCCAGCTTGCTCAGCGGCATGAACTCGTGGCGGATCTTGATGATGCCACGAACCACGAAGATGCGCTGGTCGGTGATGCAGAGTTTGCCCTTGTGCCACAGGATCAGGCGCACGCTCGCGTACGCCATGCCGACGATCCAGATGATCAGGATCGTCCAGAGCATCCATCCCTGCAGGTGGGAGAAGGGGATGAAGAAGAGCAGCGCTCCGGCGGCGGCCGTCAGCAGCGCTCCGAGGAGGTACCAGACCAGCATGCTGATCGGGTGGTCGGTGACTTCCAGCCGCAGCCTCTCGTCCGGAAGCATCCACTTGGCGACGCGCGGGCTGGGCTTGATTGTTCGCTCCAGCTCGTGGGTGACGCGCGCATCCGCCATTGCCTGCGATCCCCGAAGGAACCGGGGGATGATCAGAACGCTCAGGATGATCGCGAGTACCAATACGGGCGTGTAGGGCGCGAACAGGTAAAGCACCCAGCCCGACGCCGCCATCACGATGTGTCCGACGGCTGGTTTCGGGTATCGTTGGGCTTGCTGACTCACTGCTCTCACCTCATCTCTCTTGCTCGAAGGGGGGCGTGCATATCGTCGGAGTTCCCGAGATATTGAGTTTATTATGCAACGAGTTTGAGTGTTTTGCAAAGGGAGACTATGCGCGCGTGCCGTAGGCGAGCATGAGTTTGCGCGTGAGCGCACGAGGCAGAAGGCGAGTAGTGAGCTCGATAAAGAGCTGATTTTTGATGCCGGGGACGGCGACAGGCAGCCCGGCGATCATCGCGTCGTATCCAAATGAAGCCACCGAAGTAGGCGTGACCTTTGTCCGTGCGATCGGGTGATTGCTGACAAGGCGCGCAGCTCGGCTGAAGCCGGTCTTGGCAGCGCCTGGGCAGAGGCAAGTGACCGTCACGCCCGTTCCTTTCAGCTCGGCGCTGAGCGCTTCAGAGAAGGAGAGGACATAGGCTTTGCTGGCGCCGTAGACGCTCATCTTGGGGAGCGGCACAAAGCCCACAACAGATGCGACATTGAGGATACG
>FTKL01582700.1_pt1 | contig 16946 bp, 10 predicted proteins | sample 2434061 | NCBI WGS metagenome assembly FTKL01 (sample SAMEA3914816, study PRJEB12502) | metagenome | biome: forest; material: soil | place: USA | collected 2011-09-16 | depth 0.3 m
GCCAGCGCCGCGTCGGCGTCCTGGTAGACCCGGGCCCGGACGCCGGCGAAGGCGGTGAGCACGACGGCGGTGACGCCGGAGAGCACGCCGGCCAGGCTGTGCATGTCGTGGCGCAGGTCGGAGAACCAGAGTGCGAAGCCGAGCAGGGTCAGCAGCACGCCGGCGCCGATCAGGCCGAAGGCCCGCATCAACTCGGGGCTCCAGAACCGGCGGTCGGCCTCGACCGCGGTCGCGATGGCGTCGGCGACGTCGTCGTACACGGCCGGCGGCAGTGACTCGCCGAACGGACGCAGGCTCAACAGGTCGCCGTCGCGGACCTGCTGGGCGGCCAGCGGCAGGCCGCTGTCGAGGACGATGCCGTCGCGGCGGACCAGGTGGAAGCCGGTCGGCGCACCGTCCGGCTGGGTCTGGCCGGACAGCCTGAGCACCTCGGGGTAGACGTCCGCGAGCGGGACGTCCTCCGGCAGTGCGACGTCGATCCGGCTGTCCGGTGCCACAACGGTGACCCGGCAGAATCCGGTCGTTGCGTTGGCGCTCACCAGCGCTCCCCCTCGTTGACTGTGCGTCGTTGACTGTGCGTCGCCGACCGCGGCCCGTGCGGGCCCGGCCGGCCTCCCGTTATCTGCGTCCGCCCCGGCCGGGCCGGAACTGGCACGATCCGGCCGAGAGTTGGCGCGGCGTTACCCTACCGCCCGGCCGCCACCCCGCGCCGGTCGGCCCTGCCCACCGGCGCGACCCGGGCCGGATCCGTTGCAACGAAGGGCCGTTCGCCCGGTTTCGTAGCAGTTGTCCCCACCGGGCTCCACGATTCCTCCCCCACTGGCACACCGGAACACTCCACCGCCGGCCGCTGGGGCGCCCCCGCGCGGGGCGTCCGTGGGCGACCAGTAGGATCGGCCCCTGCGCAAGGCGTACGGGGGTTGGGAAGCGCACCTCTGTGGCGCCTGCGGTCGGCGGAGCGGGGGCGGCGTCATCACACGGGGCGTCCTCACCCGTACGTATCCAGTTGCGTGAGGGCTGATGCTGTTGTGAGCGTTGTGACCGTCAAACGTCCGGCGAGGGCGTACCCGCCCGCGGTGCCGGACGAGCCGGTGGAGCTGGTTACTCCGCCCGAGCTGCCCAGGACGGGCAGCGAGGACTGGATGATGAACTTGCTGCCGCTGCTCGGTATGGGCGGTTCGGCGGCGTTCTTCTTCTCGCCCGGGGCCCAGGGCCCGATGAAGATCATGGGCGTCCTGATGGTCGCCTCGACCGCCGGCATGGCGGTCGCCCAGGTCGTCAAGTCCCGCAAGGGCGGCAACTCGGGCACCACGGACGAGCGCCGGGACTACCTGAAGTACCTGCAGCAGATGCGCCGTCAGGTCCGCCGCACGGCCGACCGCCAGCGCGGTGCGCAGCTGTTCCTGCACCCGGAGCCCGACCAGCTGTGGTCGATCGTGGCGGAGGGACGGCGGCTGTGGGAGCGCAGGCCGAGTGACGTCGACTTCGCGCAGATCAGGCTGGGCCGGGGGCCCCAGCAGTTGTCGACACCGCTCGTGGCGCCGCAGACCGCGCCGATGGACGAGCTGGAGCCGCTCGCGGCTGCCGCGATGCACACCTTCCTGAAGTCCCACGGGACGCTCCAGGACCTGCCGCTGGCCGTCTCACTGCGGGCGTTCTACCACATCACGGTGTGCGGCGACCCGGACACCGTCTACGGCAACGTCCGGGCGATGATCGCCCAGTTGACGACGCTGCACTCGCCGGACGACCTGATGGTCGGCGTCGCGGCCGCACCCGGCGCGGTGGACGAGTGGGAGTGGACGAAGTGGCTGCCGCACACCCAGCACCGCAAGGACAACGACGGGGCCGGCTCGCGCCGCCTCATCGCCACCGGCCTCGGTGAGCTGGAGGAACTGCTGGCGGACGAGCTGGCCGGCCGCCAGCGCTTCACCCGCGACTCGGTGCCCAGCCCGGACCAGCCGCACCTCATCGTGATCATGGACGGCGCCGCCGTGCCGGCCGACTCGATCCTGGCCGGCGCCGAGGGCGTGCACGGGGTCACCATCATCGAGGTCGTCCCCGGCGACCTGGACGAGCCCACCGGCCACCTGATCGTCACCGTCACCCCGGACACGCTGCTGCTGGAGTCCGCCTCCGGTGCCTCGTACGCGGGCAAGCCGGACGTCCTCTCGTCCTGGCAGTCCGAGGCGCTGGCCCGCCAGCTCGCCCCGTTCCGGATCTCGGCCGGCGGCGACGACGTGGACCCGTCGCTGCTCAGCATGGACTTCACCGAGATGATGAACACCGGTGACCCGGGCTCCTTCGACCCGGCGCGGCACTGGCGGGCACGGCCGATGCGCGAGAAGCTCCGGGTGCCGCTGGGCGTCGGGAGCAACGGCGAGTACGTCTGGCTGGACATCAAGGAGGCCTCGCTGGAGGGGATGGGCCCGCACGGCATGTGCGTCGGCGCCACCGGCTCCGGAAAGTCCGAGGTGCTGCGCACCCTGGTGCTGGCACTGGCGGTCACCCACTCCTCGGAGGTCCTCAACCTCGTCCTCGCCGACTTCAAGGGTGGTGCGACCTTCGCCGGCATGGCGGAGATGCCGCACACCGCGGCCGTGATCACGAACCTGGAGGGTGAGGCCACCCTCATCGACCGGATGCGTGACTCGATCGAGGGCGAGATGAACCGCCGCCAGGAGCTGCTGCGCTCGGCGGGCAACTACGCCAACATCAACGAGTACGAGCGGGCCCGCGCGGCCGGCGCCGCCCTCGACCCGCTGCCCTCGCTGCTGCTGATCATCGACGAGTTCTCCGAACTCCTCACCGCCAAGCCGGACTTCATTGATCTGTTCATCCAGATCGGCCGGATCGGCCGTTCGCTGGGTATGCACATGCTGCTCGCCTCGCAGCGACTGGAGGAGGGCAAGCTCCGCGGTCTGGACACCTTCCTCTCCTACCGCCTGGGTCTGCGAACCTTCTCGGCCGCCGAGTCGCGGGCCGCGATCGGCGTGCCGGACGCCTACCACCTGCCGCCCATCCCCGGTGTCGGCTACCTGAAGTTCGGCTCCGACGTGATGGAGCGCTTCCGCGCCGCGTACGTGTCCGGCCCCTACCGGGCGCCGGGCCAGCAGCGCACCAGCAGCGGCCGCGTGGTCACCGCGCAGCCGGTGCTGTTCACGGCGGCCGAGGTCCCGGTCATCGAGCCGGTGGTGGAGGAGGTCGTGCAGGAGGTCGAGGAGGTGGACGACTCGCTGCTCGACACCGTCCTCGACACCTTCGTCGGCCGGATGATCGGCCAGGGCCCGCCGGCCCACCAGGTGTGGCTGCCGCCGCTGGACGACGCGCCCAGCATCGACCAGCTCGTCCCGCCGCTCCAGGTCACGCCGGAACGCGGCCTGACCTCGCCGGAGTTCGGTGCGCTCGGCCAGCTCGTGGTGCCCGTCGGCATCGTCGACAAGCCGCGCGACCAGCGCCGCGACGTGCTCTACCAGGACTACTCGGGTGCGGCCGGTCACGGCCTCATCGTGGGTGGTCCGCGCTCCGGCAAGTCGACCCTGGTGCGCACCATGGTGGCGGGCTTCGCGGTCACCCACACGCCGGCCGAGGTGCAGTTCTACCTGATGGACTTCGGTGGCGGTGGCTTCCAGAGCCTGCAGGGCCTGCCGCACGTCGGCGGCAGCGCGGGCCGGCTGGACGCCGAGAAGGTCCGCCGGATGGTCAGCGAGGTGCACGGGGTCCTGAACCGCCGCGAGGAGCTGTTCCGGGCGGCGGGCATCGACACCATCGGTACGTACCGCACCCGCCGGGCGGCCGGCCAGCTGCCGGACGAGCAGTTCGGCGACGTCTTCCTGATCATCGACGGCTGGCTCACCTTCAAGCAGGAGTTCGAGGCCCTGGAGGGGGTCGTCGGGGACATCGCCCAGCGCGGTCTCGGCTACGGCGTCCACCTGGTGATCACCGCCGCCCGGTACGCGGAGCTCCGCCCGGCGCTCAAGGACCTGCTGCAGAACCGCACCGAGCTGCGGCTCGGTGACGCGATGGAGTCCGAGGTCGACCGCAAGGTCGCCCAGAACGTCCCGGCCGGCCAGCCCGGCCGCGGTCTGACCTCGGGCAAGCTGCACTTCCTGTCGGGTCTGCCCCGACTGGACGGCTCCTCGTCCACCGAGGACCTGGTGGACGGCGTGGCCGGCCTGATCGAGGCCGTCGACAGCGCCTGGACGGGCCCGCGCGCGCCGCAGGTCCGGATGCTGCCGCAGGTCCTGGACGGCAACGCGCTGCCCAAGGGCTTCGAGCACCCGGAGCTCGGTGTGGCGTTCGGCGTCGACGAGGTGGAGCTCGCTCCGGCCTTCGTCAACTTCGAGACCGACCCGCTCTTCATCGTCTTCGGCGACACCGAGTCGGGGAAGTCCGCGATGCTGCGGATGCTGATCAAGCAGATCACCGAGCGGTACACCCCGGAGCAGGCCGGCATCGTGGTCGGCGACTTCCGCCGCGCACTGCTCGGCACCGTGCCGCCGGAGTACCTGGTCGAGTACGCGGCGGCCGCTCCCGCGATGACCAACATCGTGGAGATGCTGCGCGGGGCCTGCTCCCGCCGTCTGCCGGGCCCGGACGTGACCGCCGAGCAGCTGCGCAACCGCAGCTGGTACAGCGGCAAGGACATGTTCGTGATCGTGGACGACTACGAGCTGGTCGCGACGCAGTCGGGCAACCCGATGGCGCCGCTCGCCGAGTTCCTGCCGTTCGCCCGCGACATCGGCCTGCGCATCATCATCGCCCGCAGTTCGGGCGGTGCCAGCCGGTCGATGTACGAGCCGATCATGCAGCGGATGAAGGAGCTGGGCGGCCAGGGCATCATCCTGTCCGGCAACAAGGACGAGGGTGCGCTGCTCGGCACCGTCAAGCCGCAGCCGCTGCCGCCGGGCCGTGGCGTCTTCGTCTCGCGCCGGATCGCGGCCGGGCAGATGGTGCAGACGGGCTGGCTGCCGTCGCAGTGACCGGTGCCTAGCAGCACCGCATTTCGGTAGCACAGTGTGACGAGAAGGGCCGGATCCCCGAGGGGTCCGGCCCTTGTCGTGTCCACGGGCCGAAACGTTACCGACCACTTTCCGGTCCGGTGCTGCGGTTCCCGTACCCGGCCGGAGCGGGGTGCGGCTCGCGATCAGCGCCTGGATGAGGGTGCCATGTGACGCAACTTACCTTCGATTCATCCTGCGCAATGCTGCGTTCACCTTTGATTCGCCCAGGATTCGGCCAACCTAACAACTCGGACATACTTGACAATTACCGTAAGTGATCTTGAGATCTGATGTTTAGACGGGTTGCGACAACGGATTCCGAAGCAGAACCGGCATTGACGCAATCAATACGCACGAGGTTCCATGGCGAACCGGGAGCGACAGAACCAGACACCCAGAGACAGCCGTCGGAGGCGATACCGCTCCCTCCCCCAGCACCGCACAGAGCCGATCGGAAGCCAGATGACCGACACGCTTCGCCCGCCACTCGCCGTAGCCCCCGAGGCGGCGTCCGAGGGTTCCGCAGGAGCCCCGAAGAAGCTCAGCCGTTCGATCGGCGTCGTGGGCGGCACCCTGCTCACGCTGTCCTGCGTGACCCCGGCGTCCTCGCTGTTCGTCCTGGTACCGGACCTCTTCGCCACCCTCGGCACGGCCACCGCGCTGACCATCGCGATCGTCGCGGTCATCTGTGTCGCCGTCGCCTTCTGCTACTCCGAGCTCGGCACGCTCATCCCGAGCGCCGGCGGCGAGTACGCGATCGTCGGCACCCTGGCGGGCCGGTTCGCGGGCTGGCTGGTGTTCATCCAGTCGCTCATCGTCGTCCTGGTCGTCCCCTCGGTCATCGCCCTCGGCACGGCCGAGTACCTGGCACCGATCGTCCACGTCGACCCGGCACTGGCCGGCGTCGGCGTGATGCTGGCGGCCACCGTCGCCGGCCTGCTGGACCTGCGGGCCAACGCCTGGATCACCGGCATCTTCCTGGTCCTGGAGGTCATCGCGGCCGCCGTGGTCGCCTTCCTCGGCTTCAGCAACACCCAGCGCGGCGTCGGCAGCCTCTTCCACGGCGTGGTGGCCACCGACGGCGGCGGCAGCAGCACGGTCGGCCTGACGGCCATCCTGACCGCGATGGGCATCGGCCTCTTCGTCACCCAGGGCTTCAGCACCGCGATCTACCTCTCCGAGGAGCTGGAGAACCCGCGCCGCAACGTCGCCCGTACGGTGCTGTGGACGCTGGCCATCTCGGTGGCGGTCATCCTGGTCCCGGTCGTCGCGCTCACCCTCGGCGCCCCCGACCTCGCGACGCTGACCGGCGGCGACGTCTCCGGCATGGTCGCCGCGTGGAGCAACTCCGCGGTCGGCACCTTCATCAGCCTCTGCATCGCGCTGGCCATCATCAACGCCGGCATCGTGATGGTCATCCAGAACTCCCGGGTGCTGTTCGCCTCGGCCCGCGACAAGGCCTGGCCGGAGCCCGTCAACAAGGCGTTCTCCACCCTGAACCGCTTCAACTCCCCCTGGGTCGCCACCCTCGCGGTCGGCCTGCCCGGCGCGGCGCTGTGCTTCGTCACGGGCGGCCTGCTCAGCGAGATCACCGGCGTCGCGGTCACCGCGATGTACCTGCTGGTCGCCGTCGGCGCGCTGCTGTCGCGCGGCGCGAAGCACAAGGACACGCCCGCCTGGCGCCAGCCGCTGTGGCCGGTCCTGCCCGTGCTGCTGATCGTCTTCCTCGCGTACGTGCTGTACCTGCAGTCCGTCCCGGCCCTGCTGTGGACGGGCGGCATCACCGCCGCCGCCACCCTGTACTGGCTGTTCTACCTGCGCCCCCGCCAGGACACCCGCTGGGTGATCACCCTGCCCGAGGACGAGCAGGTCTGACCCACCCCCATTCCGTGCACGACGGTGCCCCGGGCCTCCCCCAAGGCCCGGGGCACCGTCGTGCCGTGCGCTACCGCGTCACTTCTTGAGCTTCCACAGCGGGCTGGCGGCGATCGCCTGGAGCTGGGCGTCGGTCAGCGCCGGGGTGGTCCGGGTCGCGGCCTTGTTCTGGGCGCCGCTGTTGAACGCGCTGATCACCACGCGCAGGCCGTCCGGGTGCAGGGTGTCGACCGTCCACATCGCGGGGTTGCCGTTCTCCTTGCGGACCACGACCTTCGTGCCGTCCGGGAGGGTCTGGGCACCGCTGTAGAGCTGCGCGACGGTGTCACCGTGCTCGGTCGTGCCGTCCTGGTGGTCCTTGACGTCGCGGGTCCAGTCCTGGACGTTGAGCTGCACCATGCTCTTGCCCTTGGCGTCCGTCACCACGAAGTTGGCGTAACCGGGCTGGCCGTCGGTCTCGCTCTCGGTGAGCCCGGCCGGGAGCAGCGTGGCGGTGATCGCCAGGATCTCCTCCTGCGAGTACTCCTTGCTGGTGTCCCGGGGCGTGGGCGCCTTCGGCACCGGCAGGGCCGCCACGACCTTGTCCCACGACCTGTCGGTCACGACGGCGGTGAGCTGGGCCGGATCCAGCGGCGGGGTGGGGCGGCTGACCGGCGAGCCCTTCTCCTGCGGCGAGTTCCACTCGGTGAGCGTGATGTCCCGGCCGTCCTTGCCGAGCAGCTCGGCGTACCACCACTTGGTGTCGGCGCGCCCGTCCGGGTACTCGTAGCCCTGGTGGACGATCAGGGCGGAGCCGTCCGCGAGCGTGCTGGTGGTGCAGGCGTCGAAGCGGGTGAGCTTCTTGTCCGGGCAGGTGAGGTTGCTCTGCGAGGAGTCCCCGGGGGCGCGCCGGGTGATCGTGATGCCGACGGCCGACTTGCCCTTGCCGTCGTCGAACACCACGGTCGCGCCGGCCGATCCGGTCGCACCGGGCTTGTTGCCCGTCACCTCGGTGCCGGAGGCCAGCGCCTTGGTCGACTCGCCCTTGGGCAGCAGCGCCTTGAAGGTGGCGAGCACCTCGTCGGCGCTGACCTGCGGCCCCTGGCCGGCGCTCGGCGAGGCGGTGGCGCCGGCCGTGGCTTCGGCCGTGGCACCGGCGGTGGCCGGGGCGCCGGAGGCCGAGCCGGAGCCCGCACCCGCGCCGGCGGCGCCGACCACGGCCGGCGCGCCGGCCGTGCCGCCGAGGCCCGCCAGGTACACCCCGCCGGTACCGACCAGGGCCAGCGCGGTCGCGCCGCCCGCGATCGCCACCGCGGAGCGCCGGCGCCAGCGCCGCCGCCCGCGCTGGAGGCCGCCCGCGAGGAGCGGGGCCTGCCTGGTCTCGAAGGCATCGCCCGTGCGGGAGATGGCGAAGAGTAGGTCGTCCTCGAACTTGTCGTCTTCGGGCATGCTTGATCACCGTTTCCGTGGTCGCAGGATGGGCCGGGGGAGTTCCAGGAGCGGGGCGGGGCGGCCGGTGCGCCCCCGCTTCAGCGGGCGGCGAGCTCCGCGAGGGAGTCGCCGAGCAGGGCGCGCAGCCGGGCCAGTGCCCGGCTCGTCCGGGTGCGGACGGCGCCGGAGCTGGAGCGCAGCGCCTCCGCCGTCTCCTCGACGCTGCGGTCCTCCCAGTAGCGCAGGACGAGCACCGCCCGGTCGCGGGCCGACAGCCGGCCCAGCGCGTCGAGCAGGGTGAGGCGCAGCGTGCTGTCCGCCTCACGGCCCTCGGGCTCGGGTACGTCGCCGGTGGGCCGCTCGCCGCTGGCGCGGCGGCGCTGCTGCGCGAGGAAGGTGCGCACCATCACCGTGTGGGCGTACGCGCCGGGGTTGTCGATCCTGCCCGACCGCGCCGTCCGCCAGGAGTCGCGCCGCCAGAGCACGTACATCCGGCCGAGCGTCTCCTGGACGAGGTCCTCGGCCATATGGGTGTCGCCGCTGGTGAGCAGACAGGCCGAGCGGTAGAGGTGCCCGGTCCGGCTGGAGACGAGTTCGAGGAACTCGGCATCCTTGGCGTCCCGTGCTGACACTGCCCGGCCCATCCGCTGTCCCCCCGGTACCGCCTGTCCGTCTCCCCGACACCTGATAGATGCGCCGAGCGGGGTGAGATGTTACAGGCCGGTCCGGATCAGCTCCTGGAGCGCCTGCGGTGGTCGCGCAGGACGGTCGCGCCGCCGCCGAGGAGGGCCACCAGCAGGCCGGCGATGCCGAGGACGTAGGTGGCGGTGCGGCGGTCCCGGTCGGTCTGGGTCTCGGCGAGGCCGAGCGGCTGCGGGACGATGCCCGCGATGGCCAGCTTGACGGGCGGGTCGGGCACGGCCGTCTCGGCGGGCGCGGCCTTGGTGGTGACGGCCTTCAGCGGGTCGGCGACGCCCCAGCCGATGAAGCGGTTGCGGTCGTGCTCGGTGCGCTGGGCGGTCTGCTCGATCCGCGCGCGGACCTGCTTGGCCGTCCAGTCCGGGTGCGCGCCGACGAGCAGCGCGGCGAGCCCGGCGACGTACGGGGAGGCGAAGCTGGTGCCGTTGTCCACGCACTGGCCGCCCTTGGGGACGGTGGAGAGCATGTCGACGCCGGGCGCCGCGATGTCGACGAAGTCGCCGTACTGGGAGAACGAGGCCCGCTCGTTGTTGCGGTCGGAGGCGCCGACCGCCAGCACGGTGTCGTACGCGGCGGGGTAGGTCGGGCCCTCCTTGCCGTCGTTGCCGGAGGAGGCGACCACCACCACGTTGGACTTCTCCGCCAGCGCGATCACGGCCTCCAGCTGGTCGTAGCCGGGGAACTTGCCGGTGTCGTCCTGGCTCCGGACGTCCTGGGAGATGTTGATCACTCTGGCGCCCTTCTGGATCGCCTGCTTGATCGCCTCGACCAGGGTGGTGACGTTGCCGTTGCCCTCGCTGTCGTTCTGCCGGATGGCCAGGATGGTGGCGCCCTTGGCGAGACCCACGAAGCCGGTGGCGCCGGGCAGCGGCGAGGCGGCGATGATGCCGGCCACCTTCGTCCCGTGGCCGACCTTGTCGTCCTTGCCGCCGCCGCCGTTGTCGCTGAGCAGCGAGCCGCCGTCGACGACCTTGCCGGCCAGCTGCGGGCTGGAGTCGTCCACCCCGGTGTCGATCACGGCGACGGTGACACCGGCACCGGTGACCTTGCCGTCCTGCCACAACTGCTCCAGCAGCACGCGCTGCAGGGCCCACGGGGTGACCGGGACGTTCGGCGCGGGGAACGGGCAGTCGCCGGCCGCGGCGATGCCGATCGGCGCCGAGGCGGCGCCCTGCGCGCCGGAGCCGGCGTACGCGGGGGTCGCGGCGAGACTGCCCGCCACCGCGAGTGCCGCCGTCAACGCGGCCGCCTTCCGGTACCTGCCCACCGACACCTTGCCACCCCTCATATGTCCACCCGTGGTCGTGATCGGGAGCTGTCCGGCGCGGCCGGACGGCGCGGCTCCCGTGCGCGCGAGGGGCGGGCGCCCGGTACGGACGCCCGCCCTGTACAGCGATGCAGGACTCACCCCTTGCGGAGCAGGTACCTGGTCAGCCGCCCCAGATGTTGCGGTTCTTGTTCTCGGTCTCCTGGTAGCTCTGCGCCGCCTGGTCGAGCGAGGTGCCGATCTGGCCGAGGACCTGCTGCAGGTCGGCGGCCTTGTTGTCCCACTGCGCCTGGTAGGCCTGGTAGCCCTCCTGCGCAGCACCCTGCCACGAAGCGGCGATCTTGGTGACGCCGGACTTCAGCTCGTCGAGCTGGGCCTGGATGCGGGCGGCCGTGGCGCGGACCTCGGAGCCTGCGTTCTGGATGGTGGCGAAGTTAACGAGAATTTGCCCGGACATGGTGTCTCCTTGTCGAGGAATCGGTGCCGGCCCCAGCTGGGCCGGCGAACGAGTGACGCGGTGGCCTCAGCGGCCTGATCAGATCTGGCCACCGACGCTGTTCAGCGAGGACTGCTGCGCCGCCTCAGCCTCGGAGTACGCCCGGGTGGTGGCGTCGATCGCTTCCTGGATCTTGCGCAGCGCCTCGTTCAGGCCGCGCGCGTCCTCGTTGAAGCGGTTCTGAAGGTTCTGGTAGGCCGTGGCCGCCTGACCCTTCCAGCCCGAGGCGATCGAGGACACAAGGTTGTCGAGCTTCTTCAGCTCACCCTGCACCTGCTCGCTGACCTCGCCCATGTGCCGGGCGAAGGCCTCCATCTCTTCAGCGGTCGTCGTGAACTGACCAGCCATGATCTACCGTCCCCCATGAGACATGTTGTCCGGGCGCTCCTGGTACGGCCCGCCCGTCGACACCACGGCGTGGTGTCCCCCAGCACTTTAGTAGGCGTACGCAAGTCGCCCAACACCGGGAGCCCGGAAGTTACCAGACCATGACACTGGTGCCAGCTCCGTTACCTGACGCAGCGTCAGGCGTTCTGCGGCTGAGCTGCCCCGTCGGTGCTCAGCACCGGGCCGTCGGGCACCAGGTCGGACCACTCCCGGGGCACCGGCGCGGGCTGGATGTTCTTGTAGCCCAGCCGGGCCTGCGTACCACCGGCCTCGTCCTCCGCCTGCTTGGCGTCGGCCCCCTGCGGGTCGGGCTGCGCGGCGGCCGGCTGACTCGCCTTCGCGGTCGCCTGCTGGCTCTGCTGGGCCTGCTTGCGCACGCCCGCCGCGTCGTTGTTGGACTGGACCGAGTAGCGCAGCCCGGTCTCGGTGATCAGGAAGTCGCTGCCGGAGCCCTCCGAGGTGGCGTCCAGCGCCCGGTAGAACAGGCCGTAACCGGGCGTCACATGGGCAGAGCCCGCGCCGATGCTGTACTTCGCCGGGTACGTGGTGTCGACCCAGATGCTGCGCTTGACGGTCTTGCCGTCGGCGGCCACACCGTCGAAGGTGCTGCACACGACGCCCTTGGCCTCCTTCGGCGCGTTCCAGTTGTTCGCCGGGGCGCCCGCCTTGGCCGGCCAGTCCCCGTCCAGGCTCAGCTTGTTGTCCTTGAGCGAGCCCTGGCCGTACTTCGACTGCTCGGCCGGCGTCAGCTCGTCGACCTTCGGACGGGGGTCCTTGTCCTGGCTGTAGAGGCCCTGGAGGGCGGGGTTGCGCTCCAGCAGGGCGCTCTGGAAGTTCGTGATCGGGTACAGCTCGTCCTTGCCGACCACGTAGTTCTTCTCGCCGTACTTCACCAGCCGGCCGATCTTGCGGTCCTCGGTGTTCTGCAGCTGCACCGAGGAGTTGGCCGACTTCACGTTCGGATCCAGGCCCGGGACGGCGGGGAAGTGGATCTTCGTACCGTGCTCCAGTGTGTCCAGCCAGTCGGGCTTCACCCGCTGCGGCTCGGCGCTCTCGCCGAACACCGCGGTGATGATCGCCTGCTTGTCCGCGTCGGAGGTCTGGGTGTCACCGATCGCGTGGCTGCGGCCCTCGGAGTCGATCAGGTAGTACGCGAGCTTGCTCTGCGTGCTCACCGCGCTCTGCTGCCCGTTGATCTGCGCGTCGTCGACCAGCTGGACGAGCACCGACTGGTCCAGGTCCAGGACCTTGCCCTTCGCCTCCAGCGTCTTGGCCTCGGCCCCGCCGGCCACGAACACCGCCTGGTTGACCGTCTCGCGCTTGTCGTCGGAGCCCGGGCTGTTGCAGACCGACCACTTCATCTGCTTGCCGGCCACCGCCTCGGTGGGCAGCTTGTCCGGCGCGTACTGGATCCCGATCGTCGGGCCGTGGTTGGCGTACGCGTCCAGCACCTGGTCGGCGACCACCACGACCTTGGCGCCGGCCGGCAGCACCAGCTTCGCGGACGCCATGTTCAGCACCTGGTGCAGCCGCTTGGTCTTCTTGTCCGCGTCCAGCAGCACCACGTACCGGGTGGTGGACTGCTTGCCCTGGATGATGTTCTTCCCGCTGTCCCAGCCCACCGGCGCACTGGGCCTGAACGCGCCCCAGATCCCGAAGCCCGTCACCACCAGCACACCCACGACGATGCTCGGCAGCACCGCCTTGACCGGCCGCGGCGCGTCCTCGTCACTGCCGCCCCCACCGGGCAGCAGGAAGGCGCCGACGGTGCGCTTGCGGGCGAAGGTATAGGCGTTCAGCTCGTCCCGGCGTGATGCCATTGCTCGTCGTCTCCCCTGTATGACCGACATCTGCTGTGTGACCTGCAGTCATGGTGCGGCGCCCGTGGGCCGGACCGTCCGCGAGTCTGCCACCCGCCGGGCGAGGACCACAGCGAACCCTCTACGATGCGGCAGCAGACGGTGAGTACGGTACGGGTACGGTTCGCGAACCAGCCAACCGGGCCGGGAGATCAGAACAGAGAGGGCCACTCGGGGGATGCCAAGCCAGACCGCTCCAGGGCGACGCAGCACATCGCAGGGCAGGGCCGCGAACCGCGGCAACCGCCGGGCCGGAGCCGCACAGACCGCACGGAGCACACCTACCGCGCCCGTCCCGGTCAGGATCCACCCCAGGCCGGGGCTGCTCGGCGGCGGGATCCGACTGCAGCAACTCGTGCTGATCGAGGTCGCGGTGGCCCTCGTCGCGGTCGGCTGGACGATCGGCAAGGCCGCCGCCGGCGCGTTCGCGCTGCCCGCCGCCGCGCTGGTCGTCCTCGCGCTCGTCCCGATGCGCGGACGCACCATTCCCGAGGCCCTGCGCGTACGCTCCGAGCTGAAGGCCCGTCGGCGCAGGGCGCAGAGCAACATCCCGCCGCCCGGCACCGACCCGGCGCTCGCCCCGGCACTCGAACTCGACCCGGCGCTGCGCACCTGCACCCACGCCACCGAGACCGACTTCGGCGGCCGCCCGGTGCGCCGCGAGACCGGCATGGTCGGCGACGGCACGTTCCTCAGCTCGGTCCTGCTCGTGCAGGCCAAGGACCAGCCGCTGCGCCCGGTGCGCACCGCCCTGCCGCTGCCGCTGGACGTCATCTGCTCGGCCCTCCAGGTGGACGACATCGCCCTGGAGTCCGTCCAGTTGGTCCAGCACACCCAGCCCGCGCCGGCCCCGCACCTGCCCGACCAGTCGCTGGCCGCCCGCGCCTACCAGCAGCTCCCGGACGGCACCGCCACCCCGGGCCTGCGGCTCACCTGGGTCGCCCTCAAGCTCAACCCCGAGCAGGCCTCCACCGCCGTGCTCGCCCGCGGCGGCGGCGAGGAGGGCGCCCGCAAGGCCCTCCAGCGCGTCACCGACCAGCTGGCCGGCCGGCTCAACGGCGCCGGCTTCACCGCGACCGCCCTGGACGAGCGCGAGCTGATCGCCGCCCTCGCCATCTCCACCTGCGCCAACCCGATCGCCGTGGCCGGCCGCCAGGGCACCGGCAGTGGCGGCGGGGCCGCCCGCCGCACCCAGGAGAGCGCCAAGTTCTGGCGGATCGACGACCGCTGGCACAGCACGTACTGGATCTCCAAGTGGCCGCAGCTCAGCCGCCCGGGCGGCGCCCCCGGACGGATCGCGGCGCCCGACCTCGTCAACCTGGTCACCGGCACCCCCGCACTGGCCAGCACGTTCAGCCTGACGGCCGGCCGGGGCACCGGCGGCTCGGTGGCGATCAGCGGGCACGTCCGGGTGACCGGGCGCAGCGAGAGCGAGGTCGCCCAGGTCGGCCGGCTGGTGGAGTCCCGGGCCCAGAGCGCGGGCCTCGGCCTGTCCCGGCTCGACCAGGAGCAGGCACCCGGCCTGCTCGCCACGCTGCCCCTGGGAGGGACTTCCTGATGGCCTACCAGACCTACTCCGGCGCCCAGGTCCAGACCCCGGCCCCCGCACCGGGGGCCGAGCAGGGCCGCGCCAAGCCCCGCATCGTGCCCGGCTTCGGCCTGCGCGGCCCCAACCGCGAGAAGCACGTGCTGACCGCCGAGGACCTCGGCGCGATGGCCTTCCCGGTCGGTGACGACGGTGTGGTGATCGGCGTCGACCCGCAGCAACAGCCCGCCGTACTCGGCCTGTTCAGGCCCACCGCGTACGACCTGGTACTGGTCGGCGGCGTCTGGACGGCGCAGATCATCGCCCTGCGGGCCGCCGCCACCGGCGCCCGGATCGCCGTCGAGACCGCGCGTCCGCAGCTCTGGGCCCCGATGGCGCAGGCGGCCGGCGGCGGGCAGCCGTGCGTGACCGTCCACCAGGTCGGCCGGCTCGGGCCGCAGGGCGCCTCGGTGGCCTCGCCGGTGCTGGTCGTCCGCGACCTCGGCGCACGCCCCCCGCGCAGCCGGCTCTCGGCCGCGCCCTGGCAGACCACCCTGACGCTGCTGCCCTACCTCGGGCCGAACGCCTCCCGGGTGCTGAACGCCGCCGACCTGGTCGGCCTCCAGCGGATCTCCCCCCAGGAGGCCGAACTGGTCGGCCGGATCCTCTCGCTGGGCGACCAGGACGTGATCTCGCTGCCCACGCTCGGCGAGGACATCACGCTCTGGGCGACCCGGATGCGGCGTCAGTACGTCCGCACCGTCGCGGGCCAGGCGGAGACCCAGGTGCTGGGGGCACCGCGCCGGATGGACTGACCCCCGGGGGCGGCGGTGCCGCGCCGGGCCGGGCCGCCGGGTTCACCCCGAAGAGGACGTTCCCCGGACAGGATGGGACACCGCCTTCGGCTCGGGGCGAATCACGTCCTAATCTTGATGCGCAACGGCACCGCGAACAGCGGCGGCGAACACGAGGGAGCCCAAGTGAGCAGCGATCGGGACGGCGTCTACGTCGGCGACAACGCGGCGGAGGACGACGACGACTGGTCCGATGCCCCCGACTACACTCCCCCGTCCTGGTACACCCAGAGCGAGCCGGCCGGGGCCGCTCCGGGCGTGCCGGCCCAGCCCGGGCCGGCACCCGCGGCGCCGCAGGCCCAGCCGCCCGCCCAGCCGCCGCTCGCCGTACCGGTGCCGCCGGTGGCTCCCGGCCCCGGGCCGGCTCCGCTGGAGGGCGGCGCGCCGCTCGCGCCGCCGGTCCAGCAGCAGCCGGTCCACCAACAGCCGATGCAGCAGCCGCCGGTCCAGCAACCGGTGGCCCAGCCCGTGGCGCAGCCGGCTCCCCCGGCGCCCGTCCAGCAGCAGACCCCGCCGCCGGTGACCGCGCCGGACCCGGCCACCGGGGCGGCGCCTGCCGCGCCCGAGCAGCAGCAGCCGTGGATGCCCACCGCGGACCCGCAGCCGTACCAGCCGGCGCCCGCCCAGCCGCAGGCCCCGCAGCCCCAGCCGGCTCCCCCGGCGCCCGTGCAGCAGCAGGGCCAGCCCCAGCAGGCCCCGCAGCCGTACCCCCCGCAGTACCAGGCGCAGCCGCCGCAGCAGCCGTACCCGCCGCAGGCCCAGCACGCCCCGGGCCCGCCGCCGCAGACCCAGCAGACCCAGCCTCCGCAGCAACCGCAGCCGCAGCACCCCGGCCAGGACCAGCAGGCCGCCCAGTGGGCGCAGCAGCAGGCCCAGCAGCAGCAGACGCCGCCGGGGCCGCCGGTCGACCCGCGGCAGGGCGGCTGGCCGCAGCCGACCACCTACCAGCAGCCGCCGCAGCCCCAGCAGGGCGCTCCCGTCGCGCAGCCGGGCTGGCCGCAGCAGGGCGGCGTGCCGCAGGCGCCCGCCGCGTTCCAGCAGGGCGGCCCGCCGCAGCAGACGGCGCACGGCGCGCCGCTCGGTTACACCGCCGCCGTCGAGCTGTCCTCGGACCGCCTGCTGCGCAGCCAGCCGAAGCAGCAGCGCCAGCAGGCGCGCTTCCAGTTCGGCGGCAAGGCGGCGGCCGCCGACCGGGCCCGCAAGCTGGAGATCATCCGTACGCCGGTGATGAGCTGCTACCGGATCGCGGTGATCAGCCTCAAGGGCGGTGTCGGCAAGACCACGACCACCACCTCGCTCGGGGCCACGCTGGCCAGCGAGCGCCAGGACAAGGTGATCGCGATCGACGCCAACCCGGACGCCGGCACGCTCGGCCGCCGGGTGAAGCGCCAGACCGGCGCGACCATCCGCGACCTGGTGACGGCCATCCCGCACCTGCGCAGCTACATGGACATCCGCCAGTTCACCTCGCAGGACCTGCACTCGGGCCTGGAGATCCTGGCGAACGACGTCGACCCGGCCGTCTCGACGACCTTCAACGACTCGGACTACCGCCAGGTCATCGACGTCCT
>FTKL01006988.1_pt1 | contig 16891 bp, 11 predicted proteins | sample 2434061 | NCBI WGS metagenome assembly FTKL01 (sample SAMEA3914816, study PRJEB12502) | metagenome | biome: forest; material: soil | place: USA | collected 2011-09-16 | depth 0.3 m
GAACGGTCCGGCGCAGTTGATGACGGCCGCCGCGCCGGCGAGGGCGCGGTCGAGCGAGCCCGCGTCGTCCACGGTGGCCGGCCGCACCACCACGTCTCCCCACTCGGCGGCCAGCGCCTCCAGCTGGGCCGCGTCGCGGCCGGAGACGACGATGGCGAAGCCACGCCTTCGGAGTTCGGCGACGACGAAGCGACCGGTGTGCCCTGTCGCGCCGTAGACCACAACTGCGGCTGTTGTACTCATGGTTCCCCGTTCACGATGTGCTGTTGGCTCCAGTCTCACCCCGGCCGGGACCGGACGGTGATGGTCCGGAACGACATCACCCGTACACTTTCGGACATGCCCACTGTCGCGCTGCTGACCGCCGGTCACCTGTTGCACTTCGAGCTGGCGGTGGCCTACGAGATCTTCGGCAATCCCCCGCGCGAGGCCACGGCGGGCTGGTACGACGTACTGCTCTGCGGGCCCGGGCCGGTGCGGGTCGGGCCGTTCATGGTCGAGCCCGACCACGGCCTGGAACACCTGGCCGGGGCCGACACCGTGATCGTGCCCGCGTGCGCCGACGTCGACGATCCGCTGCCGGCGGAGCTGGTCGACGCCGTGCGCGCGGCCCACGAGTCGGGGGCCCGGGTCGCCTCGCTCTGCACCGGCGCTTTCGTGCTCGGCGCGGCGGGCCTGCTGGACGGCCGGCGGGCGACCACCCACTGGGCCCACACCTCGGAGCTGAGTGCGCGCCACCCGCTGGCCGAGGTCGACCCGGACGTGCTCTACACGGACAACGGCAGCGTGCTCACGTCCGCCGGCAAGGCCGCCGCCGTGGATCTCTGCCTGCACCTGGTCCACCGCGACCACGGCGCCGCGATCGCCAACTCGGTCGCCCGCCGGCTCGTCATGCCGCCGCACCGGCCCGGCGGCCAGGCCCAGTTCGTGTCCACGCCGGTGCAGGTCACGGGCGACCACGTGCTCGCCCAGCTGCTCGCCTGGGCGCAGCAGCGACTGGACCAGCCGCTGACGGTGACCGACCTGGCCCGGCGGGCGAACACCAGCCCGCGCAATCTCGGGCGGCAGTTCCGGTCGGTGATCGGGCAGACGCCGATCCAGTGGCTCCTGACCCAGCGCGTACGCCGCGCCCAGGAGCTGCTGGAGGCCACCGACGAGACCGTCGAGGCGATCGCCCTCGCCACCGGCATGGGGACCGCCACGACGCTCCGGCGCCAGTTCAAGCGGATCGTCGGGGTCCCGCCGGCCAGTTACCGGCACTCGTTCCGCAGCGCGCGGCCCGCCTGACCGCTCTCGCCTTCCCCGGGCCGTACCGCCGCACGAGCGGCCTTCCGGCCGCGTCGCGGCGTCCGAGAGGCGGCGCCGGGGTTCCGGGGCGGAGAATCGGTGGGGAAGCGAGAGGTGGAGCGCAGTCCGGGCGCCGCCGAGGTGAGCGGTGGTCGCGGCAGGCAGGGGACGGTGATGGCTGAGAGCGGCGAGACGCCGAGAACCGTGATCCTCACCGTGGACGACGACCCCGGCGTCTCCCGGGCCGTCGCCCGTGACCTGCGGCGCCGCTACGGCGGATCGCACCGGATCGTCCGGGCCGAGACGGCGCAGTCCGCGCTCGACGCGTTGCAGGAGATGAAACTGCGCGGCGACCTCGTCGCGGTGATCGTCGCCGACTACCGGATGCCTCAGATGAACGGCATCGAGTTCCTGGAGCGGGCGATGGACGTGTTCCCCGGGGCCCGCCGGGTGCTGCTCACGGCCTATGCCGACACCGGGGCGGCGATCGACGCGATCAACCTGGTGGACCTCGACCACTACCTGCTCAAGCCGTGGGACCCGCCGGAGGAGAAGCTCTACCCGGTGGTCGACGACCTGCTGGACAGCTGGCTGGCCTCCGACCACCGGCCGGTGCCGGAGACCAAGGTGGTGGGCCACCGCTGGTCCGCGCACTCCTCCGAGGTCCGTGAGTTCCTCGCCCGCAACCAGGTGCCGTACCGGTGGTACCCGTCGGACGAGCCGGAGGGGCAGCGGCTGCTGGCCGCCGCCGGCGAGGACGGGCTGCGGCTGCCGCTGGTGATCACACCGGACGGCCGGGTCCTGGTCGAGCCGGACGCACGGGAGCTGGCCGGCCGGGTCGGGCTGGCCACGGCGCCGGCCGCCGAGTTCTACGACCTGATCGTCATCGGCGGCGGGCCGGCCGGGCTCGGGGCCGCCGTCTACGGCGCCTCCGAGGGCCTGCGGACGGTGCTCGTCGAGCGCACGGCGACCGGCGGCCAGGCCGGGCAGAGCTCGCGGATCGAGAACTACCTGGGCTTCCCCGACGGCGTGTCCGGGGCGCAGCTGACCGACCGGGCCCGCCGCCAGGCCGCCAGGTTCGGCGCCGAGATGCTGACCGCGCGCGAGGTCGTCGGCCTGGAGGCCGCCGGCCCGTCCCGGACGGTCCGCTTCGCGGACGGCTCGGTGATCGCCGCGCACACGGTGATCCTGGCGACCGGTGTGAGCTACCGGCAGCTGGACGCCCCCGGAGTGGCGGAGCTGACCGGGCGGGGCGTCTACTACGGCGCGGCCCTGACCGAGGCGGCCGGCTGCGCGGGGAACGACGTGTACATCGTCGGCGGTGCCAACTCGGCCGGCCAGGCCGCCGTGTACCTCGCCAGGGGCGCCCGCTCGGTGACGATCCTGGTCCGCGCCGCCGACCTGACCCGGTCGATGTCGCACTACCTCGTCCAGCAGATCGCGGAGCTGCCGTCGGTCACCGTCCGCGCCGGTACCGAGGTGGCGCGGGCCCACGGGAGCGACCACCTGGAGCGGCTCACCCTGCGGGACACGGCCACCGGCGCCACCGAGGAGGTGGACGCCCAGTGGCTGTTCGTCTTCATCGGCGCGGCGCCCCTGACGGACTGGCTGGAGGGGGTGGTGGTCCGCGACGAGAGCGGCTTCGTCCTCGCCGGGCCGGACCTCGCGCCGGGCGGCGCGCTGCCGAAGGGCTGGCCGCTGGACCGCGTCCCGTACCACCTGGAGACCAGCGTCCCCGGCGTGTTCGTGGCCGGCGACGCACGGGCCGAGTCGGCCAAGCGGGTCGCCTCGGCGGTCGGCGAGGGAGCGATGGCCGTGATGCTGGTGCACCGCTACCTGGAGAGGCTGTGACGGCGTGAGCGGGCCGGTGACGCTCTGCAGTCCGGACGAGCTCCGGACTCTCTTCCTGTTCGAGCGGCTGACCCCCGAGCAGCTGGCGTGGCTCTGCCGCGAGGGCCGGGTGGAGCGCCACGAGCCCGGGCCGGTGTACGCCGAGGGCGATCCGGCGACCTGCTTCTACGTCCTGCTCGACGGCGCGATCGTGCTCTCCCGGCGGGTCGGCGCCGACGACGTCGAGGTGACCCGGACCTCGCAGCGCGGCGTGTACAGCGGCGCCTTCCAGGCCTATCTGGGGGACAGGGTGCCGCAGGTGTACAACAGCTCGCTGCGGGCCGTGGAGCCGTCGAGGTTCTTCGTGCTGTCGGCAGACTCCTTCGCGGGGCTGATGAGCGAGTGGTTCCCGATGGCGGTGCACCTGCTGGAAGGACTGTTCCTCGGGTCGCAGGTGGCCAAGGAGGCCATCGGCCAGCGGGAGCGGCTGCTCGCCCTGGGATCGCTGTCCGCCGGTCTGACCCATGAGCTGAACAACCCGGCCGCCGCCGCGCTGCGGGCCACCGCCGCCCTGCGGGAGCGGGTCGCCGGCATGCGGCACAAACTGGGCAAGATCGCCGGTGGCCCCCACCCCCCGGAGGGGCTGGACGTGCTGATCACGCTCCAGGAGGCCGCCGTCGACCAGGTCGCGGCCACCAAGGCCGTCTCGCTCGGCCCGCTGGAGGCGGCCGACCGCGAGGACGCCGTGGACGACTGGCTGGACGAGAAGGGCATCGCCGACGGCTGGCAGCTCGGACCGGCCTTCGTCCAGGCCGGTCTCGACCTCGACTGGCTGCGCCGGGTCGAGGACACGGTCGGCGCGGAGAGCCTGGAGGGTGCGCTGCGGTGGCTGCACTACACCGTGGAGACCGAGCTGCTGATGAACGAGGTCGAGGACTCGACCACCAGGATCTCGGACCTGGTCGGCGCGGCGAAGCAGTACTCGCAGCTCGACCGCGCCCCGCACCGGGTCGTCGACGTCCACGAGCTGCTGGACAGCACGCTGATGATGCTCTCGGGCAAGACCCCGCCGGGCGTGAGCGTCGTCCGCGACTACGACCCGGCGCTGCCCCCGGTGCCCGCGTACCCGGGCGAGCTGAACCAGGTGTGGACCAACCTGATCGACAACGCCCTGTCCGCCATGGCGGGCACCGGCCGCCTCACCGTACGGACGGCCGTCGACCACGACAACGTGCTGGTCGAGTTCGGCGACACCGGGCCGGGTGTCCCCGAGGAGATCCGGAGCCGGATCTTCGAGCCGTTCTTCACCACCAAACCGGTGGGCGAGGGGACGGGCCTCGGCCTCGACATCTCCTGGCGCATCGTGGTCAACCGGCACCACGGCGACCTCCGGGTGGAGTCGGTGCCGGGCGACACCCGCTTCCGGGTGCTGCTGCCGATCACCGCCCGGGAGGAGCCGCCGGCCGGCAGCCCGGCCGGGGAACCGGCCCGGCCCGGGGGCCGGCCTACTGACGGCTGAGCGACCTGCTCATGCCGGCGAGCAGGGACGTGGTGAGCAGCCAGCCCGCCGCGATCAGGCCGTAGCCCAGCCACTGGTGCAGCCCCGTCCAGTACCAGGCGGTGCGCTGGCCGAAGCCGCCGATCGGGAGCAGCAGGTCGAGCGTGTAGACCAGCGCGCTGAAGGGGGCGCGCTGCTCGGACTGCACCGCCGTGGGCGAGCCGGAACTGAACGCGGCGGTGCCGAGGACGGTCAGGCCGAGCAGCCAGATTCCGGCCTGCCAGGGGCGGTAGCCGTACCCGACGGTGACGTCCAGCAGCCGGCCCCAGGCGCGGCCGAGCGGGTTCAGCGTCCGTCGGCGGCGGCGTTGCTTGGCCAGCAGCACCTGCCGGGCCGCCTCGTCGTCGCCGGTCTTCCGGTACCAGGCGGCCAGTTGCTCGTACGGCTGCGGCGAGTAGCCCGGCAGCCCGGCCAGCCACTCCAGCCGGCGGGCGACCGGGACGGGCCGGGCGGCGTCGCCCTGCAGCGAGGTGTACGCCAGACCGTCGAGGCGGCTGTCGGCCGGCCAGCTCGCGTCGTTGTCGCGCAGGACGGCGACCTGGGCCTCGTGCAGGTCGACCGTGCCCGTCGGCAACCGGGCGGGGGTGAGCCGGAGTTCACCGGCGTGCAGCCGACTGCCGTCCAGGGCGGTCCCGCCGCCGTCCAGAACGGCGCCCGCCAGGGAGAGGACGCTGCGGACGGCGGCGCCGGGCAGCCGGATCGCGCCGCGCGCGGTGAAGCCGTCGGCCAGCACCATGGTCGAGGCGGTCAGGTCGTCGCCGGTCAGTGCGTCGCCGCCCGCGTTGTCGATCAGCGCGCCCTCCATGAAGAGGCCGCCGTTGAACCTGGCCCCGACCAGGCGCAGCCCGCCCCGTGCGGTGAAGCCGCCACGGGCGAAGCACCCGCCGTCCAGCTCCAGGCCGCCTGCCCACAGGGCCCAGGTGGCGGGTGCGCGGGCCGGGTCGGCAGGCCCGGCGCCGAGGAGCTCGGTGGCGGTCAGCCGTACTCCGCTCAGGCGCAGTTCGCCGATCACGTGGGCGCGGGTGAGGGTGAGCCGGCCGTCGATCACCGAGTCCTGGAGGAAGAGGTTGCCGTCCACCGTGGCCAGCCAGCCGTCCAGCCCGGGTATCCGGCAGCCGATGAATCCGGTGGACCTCAAGGCCGCGCCGCGCAGCAGCACCTGCTGCTCCAGCTCGCAGCGCTCCAGCCGTAGCTCGTGCTCGACCCGGGCCCCGGCGAGGTCCAGTTGCCCGGTGATCCGGGCTCCGGTGAGCCGCAGTGCCCCGCCGGCCGCCGGGCCGCCCTGCCGGTCACCGAGCAGCAGCGCCCTGAGCACGGCTGCCCGAACCGTCCGCTCCGGCTCCGCCCGGTCGGTGAGATCGACCTTCGCCCCGGCCGGGAACGCCTCCCGGACCAGCCGCTCCGCCTCGTTCAGGTCCTCGTTCAGGTCCTCGTACGCCGGCACCCGTGCCTCCCCCGCCTCGCCACGACCGGATGCACCTTAGCGGACCCACCAGGGCGAGGTGACAGCACGTCAGGGCTGCCGGGCCCCGCCCGTCGGACCGGGCCGGGTGCGGGCGGGCACCCAAGGGCGGCGCGCGGTCACGATCGGGCGTTCGGGTGCGGGCGTTCGGGTGCGGGCGGGAGCGGCGGCGTACTTGTGCGGCCGCCTGTACCGGGAGGTCCGGACGGCCAACCGGCTCCGACTTCGCCTCCGGCGACGTGCGGCGGCTGAACTCCGCGGGAGTGCACCGCCACCCGCGCTACTGCTCGCGGCGGGAGAGACCGGCCTGCTCCGCACGGCCCTGCTCGCCGAAACGTGAGTCCGCGGCACGGAGGTCACTGATCGTCGGCCGCAGATCAAGTGTTGCCTTGTGTTGTATTGCGTTTGTTATTGTTGCATTATCGGCATGCCAGCTACGGCGCACCGGGTCTCGGTGCGCATCGGCTGTGCCTTCACCTGTTCATCAACGATGTGTCGTCCGAGGTTGGCGGCAGATCGCCTGCGGGAGGTCGCATCATGAGCAAGTACCTGGTCACCGGTGGCGCCGGCTACGTCGGCAGCGTGGTCGGAGCCCACCTGCTGGAGGCGGGCCACCAGGTCACCGTCCTGGACGACCTCTCCACCGGCTTCCGTGAGGGCGTGCCCGCCGGAGCCGACTTCGTCCGGGGCCGGATCCAGGACGCCGCCGACGTCCTGGACGGCTCCTTCGACGGCGTGCTGCACTTCGCCGCCTCCTCCCAGGTCGGCGAGTCCGTCGTGGACCCCGAGAAGTACTGGCGCAACAACGTGGCCGGCTCGCTCGAACTGGTCTCCGCGATGCGCAAGGCCGGCGTGCGCAAGCTCGTCTTCTCCTCCACCGCCGCCGTCTACGGCGAGCCCGAGAGCGTGCCGATCGCCGAGACCGCCCGCACCTCCCCCACCAACACCTACGGCGCCACCAAGCTCGCCGTCGACCACCTGATCACCAGCGAGGCCGCCGCCCACGGCCTGGCCGCCGTCTCCCTGCGCTACTTCAACGTGGCCGGCGCGTACGGCGCCTACGGCGAGCGCCACGACCCCGAGTCGCACCTCATCCCGCTGGTCTTCCAGGCCGCCCTCGGACAGCGCGAGCACATCGCCGTCTACGGCGACGACTACCCCACCCCCGACGGCACCTGCATCCGCGACTACATCCACGTCGCCGACCTCGCCGAGGCCCACCTGCTCGCCCTGGACGCCGCCAGGCCCGGCGAGCACCTCATCTGCAACCTCGGCAACGGCAGCGGCTTCTCCGTCCGCGAGGTCATCGAGTCCGTCCGCCGCGTCACCGGCCGCGAGATCCCCGTCGTCACCTCCGGGCGCCGCGCCGGCGACCCCGCCGTCCTGGTCGCCTCCGCCGAACGCGCCCACCAGACCCTCGGCTGGCGCCCCAGCCGCCCCGAACTCGACGCCATCGTCGCCGACGCCTGGGAGTTCACCGTCAACCGCACCACCGACCGGAACGCCCGGAACGCCCACTGAACCGACACCTGCGCGCCGGACTATCTTGGACGTGCGACGTGTGACCTGCGGACCGGTCCGGCCGGGGCCGCGCCGCACGGTACGTGGCGATCCAGGAGCACGGCATGACGGCGATGGGCCGAAGTGACGACCCGGTGTTCGGCGGTGCACGGGGGCTCACGTTCGTCGGCCGCGACCACGAGATGGCCGTGCTGCTGGAGGCGCTCGCGTCACGGCCCGCGGTCGTCCTCGTGGAGGGCGAGGCGGGTGTCGGGAAGTCCAGGCTGGTCCTGGAGGCCGGCACCCGCCTGCGGGCCGGCGGCGTGCGCGTGCTGGTCGGTCACTGCCATCCCCTGCGGGAGCCGCTGGCGTACGGCCCCGTGGTCGACGCGATGCGGGCGGTCGGCCCGTGGCTGCCCGAGCGGGCGGCCATCGGGGCGTCGGCCGGCGTACTGGCCCGCCTGCTGCCCGACCTCGCCGACCGGCTGCCGGCACCGCCCGCGGAGGACCTCCAGCCCGGGGCCCTGCGGCACCGCACCGCCCAGGGGATCCGGACGCTGCTGGACGTGATCGCGCCGGCGGTGCTCGTCGTGGAGGACATGCACTGGGCGGACGAGGCGACCCGGGAGCTGCTGTACCTGCTGGCCAGGGACCTCCCGCAGGACACCGGGCTGCTCCTGACCTACCGGCGCGAGGACCTGCCCGAGGCGACCCCCCTGCTGGGTGCGGCGTACCGGCGCCCGCCCGGCACCGGGGGCACCGAGCTCGGACTCGGCGCGCTGACCGAGGCCGACCTGGGCAGGCTGGCGCGTGCCGTCCTGGGCGAGGACGCCACGGCCGCGCTGACCAGGACGCTCTACGAACGCAGCGCCGGCCTGCCACTGATCATCGAGGAGGACCTGCTCACCCTCAGCAGGCGAGACCCGCGCCCGCAGGGCGGCGGACGCTGGGATCCGGGTGGCACCGAGCGCAGGTCCGCCGCCCGCAGGGCCGGTGCGCTGACCGTGCCGCGCAGCCTCCGGGAGGTGATGTCCGAGCGGCTCGACCGACTCTCACCGGCAGCGGTCTCGCTGGCGAACGCGGCCGCGGTGCTGGCCGTCCCGGCGGACGAGCCGCTGCTGACCGAGGCCGCCGGCCTTGAGCGGACGGACGGGCGCCCGGCCCTGCTGGAGGCGCTGGCGGCGTCGGTACTGCGCGAGACCGGACCGGGGATGTACGGCTTCGCGCACGCGCTGGCCTGCCAGGCCGTGCACGACTCGATGCCCGGCCCGCTGCGCCTCCAGGCCCACCGCCGCGCGCTGGCGGTCATGCTGGAGCAGGACCCGCAGCCGTTGGTGCAGATCGCCCACCACACCCGCGCGCTCGGCGACACGGACGCCTGGCTCGTCCGCGCCCGGGCCGCCGCCGACCGGGCCACCGCCGTCGGCGACCTGGGAGTCGCCGCCACTCTCCTCGGCGACATCCTCGAACAGCCGGGCCAGCCCGCCGAGCAGCTCGGCGACACCGCGCTCGCGCTGAGCCGGATCACCCGGCAGAGCATGGAGCACCTGGGCACCGCCGCCACGCTGCGCCGGATCATGGCCACCCCCGGCCTGCCGGTGGCCGTCCGGGGCGAGATCCGGCTCCATCTCGGCACCCTGCTGATGAACCAGGCCGGCAGCATCGGGAGCTGGGCCGAGGTCGAGCAGGCCGTGCTGGAACTCCAGGACGACAACCCCGTGCTGGCCGCCCGCGGCATGTCGATGTTCACGACCGACGGCACGGCCAGGGTCGCCGCGGCCGAGCAGCGGGCCTGGGCCGAACGGGCCAGGGCGCTCGTCGCCGACCGGGCCGACGCCGGGACGCGGGCGATCATCGAGGGCAACTACATCAGTACCCTCGCCGCCTGGGCCGACCCGGAGGTACCCGGGCTGCTGGCCGCGCTCCCCCGCGACGGCAGGGATCCCGAGGTCCTGCGGGGCACGGCGTGCACCCTCAACAACGCCGCCGAATCGGCGCTCTGCGTGGGCCTGGACGAGCAGTCCGCACAGCTCGCCGAGGAGTCCCTGCTGCTCGGCGAGCAGGTCCACCTGCCCTCGCTGGCCATGTACACCACCTCGTACCAGCTCCTGCTGACCTGGCTCGCCGGCCGCTGGGAGGACTGGGAGACGGAGCTCGCCGCCTACCGCAACCGGTACCCCGACAGTCCCCTTCCCGACAGCGGTCTGCTCTGCACCGCGCGGGGCGTCACGGCTGCCGCCCGTGGCCAGGCCGCCCACGCCGCCGCCCACTTCGAGCGCGCACTCGCCCAAGGTGACCTGCACATCCTCTCGCTCGGCGCGGCGGCGGGCGCCGCCCGGCTCCAGCTGGCCCGGGGCGACGCGGACGGCGCCCGGCAGGCACTCGCCGCCGCGCTCGACCTCACCCGGATCAAGAACGCCTGGCCGTACGCCTGGGACGTGCTTCCCGCCGCAGTGGAGGCCGCCGTGCTGCTCGGCGATCACGACGGCGCCACGGAACTGACCGAGCAGCACGCCGCGGGCATCCGCGACCGCGACGTCCCCGCAGCCGTCGCCGAGCAGCGCCTCTGCCGTGGCCTGCTGCTGCGCGAGAGCGACCCGGCCGGTGCGCACGAGGAGTTCGAACGGGCCCGGACGCAGTGGACGGGCATCGGCCGGCCCTATCCCGCCGCGCTCGCCGCCGAACGGGCCGCCCTCGCGCTCGGCGATCCCGCCGGCACGGCCGGTCTCCTCGCCGACACCGTCGCCGTGTTCGAACGCCTCGGCGCGACCTCCGACGCCGCCCGCTGCCGGCACCACCTGCGCGCCCTCGGCCGGGACCGGCCCAGGGCCCGCGGCCGGACCGGCTACGGCGACGCCCTCTCCCCCCGCGAGCAGCAGGTCCACGACCTGCTCCGGCACGGCGCCACCAACAACGAGATCGCCGCCGCCCTGTTCCTCTCCCCCCGGACGGCCGAGCACCACGTCGCCAGTGTGCTCAGAAAACAGGGCACCACCCGCGAGGAACTCGCCCGGCAGCCCGACGCGCCCCTCTGACGGGCTGCCGGGCGAAGCGACGACCACTGCCCGCACGTCAGAAGACAAGACTGCCGGTACCACGCTGTGCGAGCAGCGGTACCGGCAGTCCGATGGTGGTTCGGCCGACCCTCAGCGGCCTGCCACCGTTCCGTCAGTCGGCCGGAATCAGTCCACCGCTGCATCGGGGTGGACAGTCCAGCGACTCCGCCGCTGACGGAAGTTCAGGTCCGGACGTGGGCCCGGTCCGTGTGGTTCCTCGAAGTGACCCGGCCGTACGGCCGGCCGGCGTCCGAGGTGGTGTCAGCTGGGGAGGCCGACGGCTCGTTCGCCGTTGCGGCGCTGCTGGATGACGACGGCCACGACGAGCAGGGTGCCCTGGGCGACGTTCTGCCAGAAGGCGTTGATGCCCTCGACGGTGAGGCCGTTCTCCAGTGCGCCGAGCAGGGCGACGGCGAGCAGGGTGCCGCCGATGCCGCCCTTGCCGCCGCGGAGGGCGCAGCCGCCGAGGGCGGCGGCGGTGATGGCCTTGAGTTCGAGGCCTTCGCTGCCGGAGGTGGGCTGGCCGGAGCCGGTGCGGGCGGTGAGGAGGATGCCGGCGACGGCGGCGACGACGCCGATGAGGGCGTAGACGGAGACGAGGTACTTGTTGATGTTGATGCCGGCGAGGCGGGCGGCGGTGTCGTTGCCGCCGATGGCGTAGATGTTGCGGCCGATGTCCGTGTACTTGAGGAGGAGGTGGACGGCGATCGCGGTGACGATGAGGATCCAGACCATGACGGGCAGGCCGGCGATCTTGCCTCGGCCGAGGAAGACGAAGACGTCGTTGTTGAGGACGTAGCCCTGGGCGCGGCCGTCGGAGATGAGCTGGGCGAGGCCCTTGTAGGCGGCGAGGCCGGCGAGGGTGGCGATGGTGGGGTTGACGCGGCCGTAGACGATGATCACGCCGTTGAGGATGCCGACCAGGACGCCCACGCCGACGGCGGCGGCCATGCCGGCGTAGGGGTTGGAGCCGGCGCTGGTGAAGGCCATCGCGCTGACCACGGAGGCGACGCCGACCTGGGAGCCGACCGAGATGTCGAGGCCGCCGCAGATGATGACGACGGTCTGGACGATGGCGAGCAGGCCGGTGATGGTGGCCGCCTCGGCGATCACCTGCATGTTGGAGATGCTCAGGTAGTTCTCGTTGAGGAACCCGAACAGGGCCAGCACGAGGACGAGCGCGCCGATGAGGCTGAGGTTCTGCCCGCCGACGGCGGCGAGGAACGAGGGCCGGGAGGCGGCCGGGCCGGGGCGGGTGTTGCCCTTGACGGCCGGCGGGGTGGTGGTGGTCATGAGGTTGCTCCTGGGGCGGGTGCGGTCGCGGCGGCGATGTCGTCGGCCATGGCGAGGTTGAGGATGGCTTCCTCGGTGGCTTCGCCGCGGGCGAGTTCGCCGGTGATGCGGCCGTTCTGCATGACGAGGACGCGGTCGGCGAGGCCGAGGACCTCGGGGAGTTCGGAGGAGATCACCAGCAGGGCGACGCCCTCTTCGGCGAGGTCGGCGATGATCTGGTAGATCTCGGCCTTGGCACCGACGTCGATGCCGCGGGTGGGCTCGTCCAGGATGAGGACCTTGGGCTTGCGGGCCAGCCAGCGGGCGAGGACGACCTTCTGCTGGTTGCCGCCGGAGAGCTTGCGGACCTCGTTCTCGATCGAGGGGGTGCGCACCCGCAGGCGGTCGCTGTACTCCTGGGCGAGCTCGCGCTCGGCGCCGCGGCGTACGAAGCGGAAGCGGCGCAGGCGCTCCAGCACGACGAGTGAGGTGTTGTCGCGGATGGAGCGGTGCAGGAACAGTGCCTGTGCCTTGCGTTCCTCGGGAGCCAGGCCCAGGCCCGCGCGGATGACCGCACCCGGGTCTCCGGATCGCAGTGCCTTGCCGTCGAGGGTGACGGTGCCGCTGTGGATGGGCAGGTCTCCGGCGAGGGCGAGGGCGAGTTCGGAGCGGCCGGCGCCGATCAGCCCGGCCAGGCCGACCACCTCGCCGGCGCGGATCTGCAGGTTGATGCCGTGCACCGCGTCGGTGGTGACGTCGCGGACGTCCAGCACGACGCGGTCGGTGGCGACGTTGTGGCGGGAGAACAGGGTGGAGAGGTCACGGCCGACCATCAGGCGCACCAGTTCGCCCTCGGTGGTGGTGGCGGCGTCCTGGACGCCGGCCAGCTCGCCGTCGCGCAGGACGGCGATGCGGTCCGCGAGCTGGAAGATCTCCTTCATCCGGTGCGAGACGTAGATGACGGCGATGCCCTGGTCGCGCAGCCGGCGGATCAGGGCGAACAGCGCGTCGACCTCGTGCTCGGACAGGGAGGAGGTGGGCTCGTCGAAGGCGATCACCTTCGCCTCACCGGTGAGGGCGCGCATGATCTCGACCAGCTGGCGCTGAGCCGGAGTCAGTTCCGAGCCGAGCAGGTCGGGTTGCAGGACCCCGGCGAAGCCGAGCCGCTGAAGGTCGGCGGTGATCCGGCGGTTGAGCTCGGCGCGGTCCAGACGGCGGCCCGCCGCGCGGGGCAGGGAGCCCGCGTAGACGTTCTCGGCGACGGAGACGTGCGGGATGATCTCCGGTTCCTGCGGGATGATGCGGATCCCGGCGGCCCGGGCCTCGGCCGGGGAGGCGAGGTCGAAACGGCGGCCGTCCAGCTCGATGTGGCCCTCGGTGGGCCGGTGGTCGCCGGTGAGGATCTTCAGCAGGGTGGACTTGCCCGCGCCGTTCTCACCCATCAGGGCGGTGACCTGACCGCCGGGGAAGTCAAGGGTGACTCCGCCGAGCGCCTGGACAGCGCCGAAGCGCTTGGTGATCCCGCGCACTGCCGCGCCGCCCGCGCCGCTGGTGCGGTCGGTGGGTGGCCGGGGATCCGGGTTCGAGCTGCGCGCTCTGCTCATGGTGCTTCACCTCTGCGGGGTCATACGGGAGGGTTGGTGGGTCTGCCGCCCCGGCCCGAGCGGGGGGGTACGGGCCGGAGCGGCGATCGGGGGGGTGAGCCGGGGTCAGTTGCAGGTGACGCCGGAGGTCTTCCAGGTGGTGGCGTCGACCATGGTGGTCGGGGCGAACGCCTCGGCGGGCATGTCCTTGCTGTTCTTGAGCTTGTCGAACATGGTCTGGACGGCCAGCGCGCCGACGTCCTTGCCGTTGATGAACAGCGCGGCCTTCATGCCGGTGGGCTTGTCGCCGCTCCAGTCCTTGCAGGCGAGGTAGGCACCGAGGCCGACACCGATGACGTTGTCGGCGCTGATGCCGGCGTTCTGAAGGGCCGTGACACCGCCCTGGACGTTCTCGTCGTTGCAGCCCCACAGCACCCAGTGCTTCACACCGGCGTTGGCGGTGATCGTCGCGGCGATCTTGTCCTGCGCACCGGTCGGCGTGTTGTCCGTGGCCACGTCGATGTTCTGCACACCGGGCACCACCGCGCCGAACGCGTCCTTCGCACCCTTGACACGGTCGCCACAGACCGTCACGTCCTGCTTCCAGGCGGAGATCGTACGGGTCTCGGCCGGGTTCCAGCCCGCCTTCTGGTACTCGGCGGCCGCACGCTTGCCGACCTCGCCGCCCATCTGCGCACCGGAGAAGCCGATCCGCGGCACCAGGTCCGTCTTCGCACACGCGGACGGGTCCGGGCCGGTGGTGCAGATCTGGTCGTCGGAGGTCAGCAGCGCGACCTTCCCGTCCTTCGCGGTCTGCACCACCTGCGGACCGACCGCCGGGTCCGGCACCACGATGATCACGCCGTTGGTCTTCTGCGCGACCGCCGACTGCACCTCGCTGACCGTCTTGTTCGCGTCGTTGCCCAGGTTCACGACCTTCAGGTCGACCCCCAGCTCCGCGGCCTTCGCCTTCGCGCCGGCCGCCTCACCGATGAAGTACTCCTGGTCACCCTGCTTCTGCAGGTAGGTGATCGAGATCTTCCCGGTCACCGGAGCCACCGAAGCACCCGACGAGGCGGACTCCTGGCCGGTCGAGCACGCCGTGGTCAGGCCCAGAGCGAGCAGAAGACCTGCGGCGGCAACCACGCGAGTGCGGTACGTCATGGGGGACATGAGGACGCTCCTGAGGTAGTACATCGAGGATCGGCGGGGGACGGCACGATCCGGAGATTTCGAAGGCAGCCACGGCGGGGAGGATCCCGCTTCCGCATGCCTTGGGTGGGGTGCGAGGGCCAGTGTCGGGAGTGGCCCGGGCGCCTCCGCCCGGCCGAGCACTCCTTCTTGGAAAAGCAACCAGAAATCAACACGTTCAAACGCGGTGAAACACATAACACCCCCGCAGCAGCATCAACGTCAAGAGCAGAGGGAAGCCGAGACACCCTTGTGATGTTTGCGCAACCTTGGACGCAACTCCGGACCGAGCCCCTGACGGACCGGGCCGCGCGCCCGGCGGCACGTCCGTACGCTGCGGGGACGTGCCCTCGCCCAGTGTCCGGCGCCCCCGGAGCGCGGCACCGTCGCTCGGCGTGCGGGTGCGGAGCGGTGAGCGGACCCGCGCTCCACGGATGTTGAGATGTGTCGAGATGGTTTCCGGTTGAACGACCGGCGAGTGTCCGTAACCTGCGGACCGGCCCGGCGACGGGCGGCGCCGCCTTCCACCGAGCGCGCCCGGCGGGTGACGCCGGGCGACCGGAACCCCCCTCCCCGGCCCCGGCACGCACTACCTAGGTATTGGCCGGCGGCACGGTACCCAGTACTCCCCCAGGACCATCACCGATCGTTACCCGATCCGGCTCTCTCCGTCCTTGAATCAGCATAGGACTTGAATTTCCCTGGAGGGAGAAGGAAATCGCCGGAAAGAGTCGGGCGTCAACGGTCTCCCGGAATTCCCCCAGGAAAGGCGGCAACAGGTCATGAACGTCGAGAGCACCGGCTCCACCGGCACCCGGACGGCGGCATACCTGCGCTGCCACGCCTACGACGAATGGCAGATGAAGTGCCACCGGGACGCGCTCCACCAGTACGCGGAGCAGCTCGGACTGCCCGAGCCGGCCCTCTACCTCGACAACGGCCGCCCCTCCAGCGGCCCGCTGCCCGCCCTCGACCGGCTGCTGCGGGACGTCACCTGCGGAGCGTACGACGTCGTCCTGGTGCCCGGGGCATTCGTATTCTCGCTGAGCGACACCGATGCCCGTGACATCGTCCGGAGAATCACCTCGGCCGACTGCCGGGTGATGCACCTGCCGTCGCCGCGCGAATTCTCCAGGGCGCTGGAGCGCCAAGCGGTTCACGTCTGACCGGTAAGGACACCCCCGCATGCACTCCCCCGCCGCGTACCTCCGTTGCTACCCGTACGACCCCCGGAACATGGCCGCCCGCCGCGAAGCCGTCAGGCGCTTCGCCAACCGGCTCGGACTGCGTCCGCCCCTCATCTATCTCGACAACGGGTGCACGTCGGCGGACCCCCGCCCGCAGCTGGACGAGCTCGCGTCCTCGATCGCCGCGGGACTGCACCAGGTGCTGCTGGTGCCCAGTCCGTGGGTGTTCTCCATCGACGACCTCCGCGCCCGCCGAACGATGCAGATGCTCACCCTCGCCGGCTGCCGTCGGATCCTCTGCCTCCCCCGTGCGTCCTGGTCCGGCGCGACCCCGAACTTCTGAGGAAACAGGCCGAGTCGGGTGAAACCCTTGACACGGCCCGGGCGCGCTCCGACACTCTCACTCGACCACTTGTTTGCGCCAACATGGCTACTCGCCGGAAGCGCGACACAGGTCGTCAGGCCCCGGCCGACTCCCTGGACAGGAGAACGCGGGACCACGGGCGGAGCATCGGCCCCACCGCCCGCGCAGTGCCCCGCCGCCGGCCACGCCGCCGAACGCGATCGCCCCACCCACGCCGAGCCGCCGGGACGGACACCTCACACCCGGTCAGCCCGGCGCATCCCCCACCCAGATGCACAGGCGAAGGATCGCCCGGCCTCCTCGTCCCCCTTGTACGAGCCGCAGAGGAAGCCGGCGCCTGACTTCGCCCGGACCGACGAGCCACGTGACCCCATGGCATGTCCGTGCTGCCACCTCACGCGGCGGTCGGTCCAGCAACAGAGAGCAGAGGTAGCAGAACCGTGCCGCGACTCAGATCCATCCTCTTCCCCGCCCTTCTCTCGCTGTTCCTCCCCCTTGTCGCCGGCGTCGGCACAGCGCACGCAGCCGTGGTGACCGTCACCAACGGCACCCAGTTCGCCGACACCGCGGGCAGCCCGGTCCAGGCGCACGGTGGCGGCGT
>FTKL01000288.1_pt7 | contig 16890 bp, 15 predicted proteins | sample 2434061 | NCBI WGS metagenome assembly FTKL01 (sample SAMEA3914816, study PRJEB12502) | metagenome | biome: forest; material: soil | place: USA | collected 2011-09-16 | depth 0.3 m
CCGGCTCGGCGTACCCGGCGAGTACCCGTACACCCGGGGCGTGTACCCGTCGATGTACACCGGCCGGCCGTGGACGATGCGCCAGTACGCCGGTTTCGGCACCGCCGCCGAGTCCAACGCCCGGTACAGACAGCTGATCGCCGGCGGCGGCACCGGCCTGTCGGTGGCCTTCGACCTGCCGACCCAGATGGGCTACGACTCCGACGCGCCGCTCGCGGCCGGCGAGGTCGGCAAGGTGGGCGTCGCCGTCGACAGCCTGGACGACATGGGCGTGCTGTTCGGCGGGATCCCGCTGGGCGGGGTGTCCACCTCGATGACCATCAACGCGCCCGCCGCGCTGCTCCTGCTGCTGTACCAACTGGTGGGCGAGGCGCAGGGGGTGGCGCCGGGGCAGCTCACCGGCACGATCCAGAACGACGTGCTGAAGGAGTACATCGCCCGGGGCACGTACATCTTCCCGCCGAAGCCCTCGCTGCGGCTGGTCGCGGACGTCTTCCGGTACTGCCGGGCGGAGATCCCGAGGTGGAACACGATCTCGATCTCCGGCTACCACATGGCCGAGGCGGGCGCCGACCCCGCGCAGGAGATCGCCTTCACGCTCGCCAACGGCATCGAGTACGTGCGCACCGCCGTCGCGGCCGGGATGGCGGTGGACGACTTCGCACCCCGGCTCTCCTTCTTCTTCGTGGCCCGCACCACGCTGCTGGAGGAGGTCGCCAAGTTCCGTGCCGCGCGCCGGATCTGGGCCCGGGTGATGCGCGAGGAGTTCGGCGCGAGGGACCCGAGGTCGCAGATGCTGCGCTTCCACACGCAGACCGCCGGCGTGCAGCTGACCGCCCAGCAGCCCGAGCTGAACCTCGTCCGGGTCTCGGTGCAGGCGCTGGCCGCGGTGCTCGGCGGCACCCAGTCGCTGCACACCAACAGTTTCGACGAGGCCATCGCGCTGCCCACCGAGAAGGCCGCCCGGCTCGCCCTGCGCACCCAGCAGGTCCTGGCGTACGAGACGGACGTCACCGCGACCGTCGACCCGTTCGCCGGCTCGTACGCGGTCGAGCGGATGACCGACGAGGTGGAGGCCGCCGTCGTCGAACTGATGCGCAGGGTCGAGGAGATGGGCGGGGCGGTCGCCGCGATCGAGAACGGCTGGCAGAAGTCCGAGATCGAACGCACCGCGTACCGGATCCAGCAGGAGACGGACTCCGGCCGGCGCACCGTCGTCGGCGTCAACCGCTTCCAGCTGGACGCCGAGGAACCGTACGAGCCGCTGCGGGTCGACCCGGCGATCGAGGCGCGGCAGGCCGAGCGGCTGGCCGCGCTCCGCTCCGCGCGGGACGGCGCCGCGGTCGGCCGGGCGCTGGGTGCGCTGCGCCGGGCCGCCGAGGGGACGCAGAACGTGCTGTACCCGATGAAGGAGGCGCTCGCCGCCCGGGCGACGGTCGGCGAGGTGTGCGACGCGCTGCGTGAGGTCTGGGACACCTACACGCCGGTGGAGCGGTTCTGACCATGCGTCATGTCGTGTGCGTGAAACGGGTGCTACACACCGCGGTGACATGGGCGCGGCAGAGTGGGGGAGGCCGTGACCCACCGTGCGGGCGTTCGTTGCACAGGGCAGGTATCGCACGGGAAGGCGACGTGAACGAGATGTCATACCCAGCTGTGCAGCCGCTATGCGCCCATCCGGGGACTTCTTCCCGGGAAGCCGGGCGAAATCCCCCACACGGGCCTACCCTTGTTGAGGTGAACGATCCCCGGTCCACCGAACAGGCCACCCTCGCCGCCCCCCGTCCCGCCGCCGACCTGCGCACCCGGGTACGGGCCTTCGAGGCTGAGCTGATCGCGTTCCGCCGCGACCTCCACCGGCACCCCGAGCTGGGCCGCCAGGAGTACCGCACCACCGGGCTGCTGCGGGACCGGCTGGCCGCCGCCGGCCTCGCGCCGCGCGTGCTGCCCGGCGGCACCGGGATGACCGTCGACATCGTGCCCCCCGGCACGCCGGCCGGCACGCCACTGCTGGCCTTCCGCGCCGACATCGACGCGCTGCCGATCGAGGACGCGAAGACCGAGGCGCCGTACCGCTCCACCGTGCCGGGCCGGGCGCACGCCTGCGGGCACGACGTGCACACCTCGATCGTGCTGGGCACCGCGCTGGTGCTGGCCGAGGCCGCCCGCTCGGGTGGGCTGCGGCAGCCGGTGCGGCTGATCCTCCAGCCCGCCGAGGAGATGATGCCCGGCGGCGCGCTGGACGTCATCAAGGCGGGCGGCATGGACGGCGTCGGCCGGATCTTCGCGGTGCACTGCGACCCGCGGGTGACCGTCGGCCGGATCGGGCTCAAGGTCGGCGCGATCACCTCCGCCTGCGACCGTCTGGTGCTGCACCTGGACGGCCCCGGCGGCCACACCGCCCGGCCGCACCTGACCACCGACCTGGTCACCGCCGTCGCGCGGATGGCGGCGGACCTGCCGGCCGTCTTCGCCCGCCGGATGGACCCGCGCTGGGGCGTCAGCCTGGTCTGGGGCCGGATCGCCTCCGGCTCGGCGGCGAACGTCATCCCGCAGCACGCCGAGCTGGAGGGCACCGTCCGCTGCCTGGAGCTGCCGGGCTGGCGCGAGGCGCCGGACCTGCTGCACGAGCTGATCGCCAAGATGGCCGAGACGCACCGTGCCAAGTGGACGCTCGACTACCACCGCGGTGTGCCCCCGGTGGTGAACGAGGCCACCTCGATCGACCTGCTGGACGCGGCGATGACCGCCCGCTTCGGGGCGGCCGGCCAGGTGGTGGAGGACACCGAGCAGAGCCTCGGCGGCGAGGACTTCTCCTGGTACCTGGAGCACGCCCCCGGCGCGCTGGCCAGGCTCGGCGTCCGGGCACCGGGCGACACGGCCGTCCGGGACCTGCACCAGGGCCGGTTCGACGTGGACGAGCGGGCGATCGGGATCGGCGTGGAGCTCTTCGCCGCACTGGCGCTGGAGCACGGCACGGTCTGAGCACCGTCCGAGGCGGCGAGTGTAAGAGCCCTGATTCATGTCAGAGTATTGACGGTCGGCGCGTGGCGCGGGCAGACTTCGTCGCGTCCGACCGCCCGCACCCGCCCTGCCCCGGAGCGCCCACCGTGCCGATCGTCCCCGCGAGCCACCGCGACCTGCTGGAGCGCCCGCTCTTCGCCCACCTCGCCACCGTCCGGCCGGACGGCCGGCCGCAGGTGAACCCCATGTGGTTCCACTGGGACGGCGAGTTCCTGCGCTTCACGAACACCACCACCCGCTACAAGTACCGCAACGTGACCGCCAACCCGCAGGTGGCCGTCTCGGTCAACGACCCGGAGCGGCCCTACCGCTACCTGGAGATCCGCGGCGTCGTCGAGCGGATCGAGCCGGACGTGGACGCGGCCTTCTTCATGCGGCTCGCCGAGCGCTACCAACTGCCCATGGACGGGCTGCCCGGCGACGCGGAGCACCGGGTGGTGTACGTGATCCGGCCGACCGCGACGAGCAGTCAGTGACCGCGCCCCTCAGTCCTGTGGGCCGTCCGGGCGCTCGCCCAGCGCGCCGATCGCCCGCTCCAGCAGGCCGCGCAGCTGGGCCTGCTCCTCGTCGCTGAACTCGCGGGCGAGCCGGCCCTCGACCTCCAGCGCCAGTGCGTCGGCCTGCGCGGTCAGGGCCCGGCCGTCGGGAGTGAGGCCGGCCACCAGCACCTTGGTGTGCAGCGGTGAGGGCTCCCGCTCGATCAGGCCCTTCTGCTCCAGGTTGGCCAGGATCGTCGACATCGTCTGCGGGGTGACCATGCACTCGCGCGCGACGCCTGCCCCGGACATGCCCGTGGAGGTGGAGAGCGTCAGCAGCGCCGCGTACTGGGGCACGGTGAGGCCGACCTCGCGCAGGGCACGGGACTTCTCGGCGATCAGTGCCTGCTCCGTGCGCTTGATCACATGTCCGAGCCGGGCGGCGGCCCCGGCCGGGGCCGGCTGATCGGGTCGCTCGGTCATGGCGCCGCCTGTCTGCTGGGCTCCTACGGTCGGCTGAGCACTTTACCGCCCGGCCGGGCCTGCGCTGGTTCAGGAGGATTTGTCAGGTTCCCACCCGCTTTCGCTTTGATGTCCGCCTCCGGCCCCTGACACTGGGAGCGAACAATTGGTCCCGCACCCCTGGGTGGCACGGTTTGATAACAACCCGGATGCCCGAACGAGCCGTAACACAACCGTGTTCTACGCGCGTTACGGTGGCGTCCGACCACGCTAAACGGGTGCGTGTGAGAAGGAGATACTCCCTTGCGCCGTTCTACTAAGCTCGCCGCGGTTGTGCTCTCGGGTTCCCTGGGCATTGCCTCGCTCGCCGCTTGCGGCGCAAAGAGCACCGACGACACTTCCGCCTCCGCCGGAGCATCCGGCACCGCCGGCTCGTCCGGCATCAAGGTCGGTATGGCCTACGACATCGGCGGCCGAGGCGACCAGTCGTTCAACGACTCCGCCGCGCGCGGCCTCGACAAGGCGAAGGCCGACCTGGGTGTCCAGGTCACCGAGGCCGACGCCAAGACCGGTGAGGCCGAGTCCGACAAGGAGACCCGGCTGAAGAGCCTGGTCACCGGCGGCTACAACCCGATCATCGCGGTGGGCTTCGTCTACCAGTCCGCGGTCGAGAAGGTCGCCAAGGAGAACCCGGACGTCAAGTTCGCGATCATCGACTCGTCCTCCACCACGCAGCCGTCGAACGTCACCTCGCTGACGTTCTCGGAGCAGGAGGGCTCGTACCTGGCCGGCGTCGCCGCCGCCAACAAGAGCAAGGCCAAGCACGTCGGCTTCATCGGCGGTGTGCAGTCCGAGCTGATCAAGAAGTTCGAGGCCGGCTACAAGGCGGGCGTGAAGTCCGTCGACCCGGCCATCGCGGTCGAGACCACGTACCTGACCACCCCGCCGGACTTCACCGGCTTCTCCTCGCCCGACAAGGGCAAGGAGGCCGCGCAGGGCCAGCTCGACAAGGGCGCCGACGTCATCTACTCGGCGGCCGGCTCCTCCGGCAGCGGCGCGATCGAGGCCGTCTCCAACAAGCCGGGCACCTGGGCCATCGGCGTCGACTCCGACCAGGCCAGCCAGCCGGCCCTGGCGAAGTACAAGGCCGCGATCCTCACCTCCATGGTGAAGAACGTCGACACCTCGGTGTACACCTACGTGAAGTCGATCAAGGACGGCGCGCCGATCACCGGCGTCAAGAACTTCGACCTCAAGGCCGAGGGCGTCTCGCTGGCCACCACCGGCGGCCACATCGACGACATCAAGGCCAAGCTGGACGCGGCCGCCACGGCGATCACCAGCGGCGCGACCACCGTCCCGACCGCCCCGTAAGGCGCGCGGAACAGGACGTCGTTACCGCTGCCGCCTGCCGGGCAGCGGGATGATCGACGCAGCATCAGGGAGGGGCCCGGCCGGGTGCGCTCAGCGCGTACCCCCGGGCCCCTTCCGTCCCCTCAACCGACCTTGGCCCTCCAGCGCAATGACGCGCCTCCAGACCACCAGGAGATCGCCATCACCGCTTCCGACCCCGCCCTGAGCCAGGGCGGCACCCCCAGCGCGGGGACGGCGACACCGGCCGTCGAACTGCGCGGCATCACCAAGCGCTTCCCCGGCGTCGTGGCCAACCACGACATCGACATCACCGTGCGACGCGGCACCGTGCACGCCCTGATGGGCGAGAACGGCGCCGGCAAGTCCACCCTGATGAAGATCCTCTACGGGATGCAGCGCCCCGACGAGGGCACCATCGCCGTGGACGGCGAGCTCGTCGAGTTCGGCACCCCCGGCGACGCCATCGCGCGCGGCATCGGGATGGTGCACCAGCACTTCATGCTCGCGGACAACCTCACCGTCTGGGAGAACGTCGTGCTGGGCGGCGAGAAGCTGCACGGCATAGGAGCGAAGGCCAGGGCGAAGATCCGCGAGATCTCCGACCAGTACGGCCTCGGGGTGCGCCCCGACGCGCTGGTCGAGGACCTCGGCGTGGCCGACCGTCAGCGGGTCGAGATCCTCAAGGTGCTGTACCGCGGCGCCCGGATCCTGATCCTGGACGAGCCCACCGCCGTCCTGGTGCCCCAGGAGGTCGACGCGCTCTTCGCGAACCTGCGCGAGCTCAAGGCCGAGGGCGTCACCGTCATCTTCATCTCGCACAAGCTGCACGAGGTGCTCTCGGTGGCCGACGCGATCAGCGTCATCCGCCGCGGCACGACCGTCGGCGACGCGGACCCGCGGACCGTGACGGCCCGCCAGCTCGCCGAGATGATGGTCGGCGCCGAGCTGCCCTCGCCGGAGAGCCGCGAGTCCACCGTCACCGACGTCGAGATGCTCCGGGTCGACGGCCTGCGGATCGCCAAGGCCGACGCCGAGGGCATCGAGCGCGTCGTCCTGGACGACATCACGCTGCGCATCCGCAAGGGCGAGATCCTCGGCATCGCCGGGGTCGAGGGCAACGGCCAGGCCGAGCTGGTCGAGGCCGTGATGGGCATGCTGCCGCTGGACGCCGGCACCGTCGCCCTCGACGGCAAGGACCTCACCGGCACGTTCACCCGGGCCCGCCGCGAGGCCGGCATCGGCTACATCCCCGAGGACCGCCACCGGCACGGCCTGCTGCTGGAGGCCCCGCTCTGGGAGAACCGGATCCTCGGCCACGTCACCGAGGCCCCGAACTCCAGGGGACCGCTGCTCGACTCGGCCGGTGCCCGCAAGGACACCTGGCGGATCGTCAAGGAGTACGACGTCCGGACCCCGGGCATCGAGGTCACGGCGGCGTCGCTGTCCGGCGGCAACCAGCAGAAGCTGATCATCGGCCGCGAGATGAGCCACAGCCCGAAGCTGCTGATCGCCGCCCACCCCACCCGGGGTGTGGACGTCGGCGCGCAGGCGCAGATCTGGGAGCAGATCCGCTCCGCCCAGCGCGACGGCCTGGCCGTCCTGCTGATCTCCGCCGACCTGGACGAGCTGATCGGCCTCTCCGACACCATCCGGGTGATCTACCGCGGCCGCCTGGTGGCGGACGCGGACCCGGCCACCGTCACCGCCGAGGACCTCGGCACCGCGATGACCGGCGCGGCCACCGGCCACATCGAGTCCGAGCCGGACGCGGTGGCCGAGGACCGCGCCCTCGCAGCCGAGGGCACCGAGGCCGAGGCCGAGGCCGCTCCCGGCGAGGCCGGCGACCGCCCGGCGGACGCGCCCACCGACACCGCCGACGACCCGCAGGCGGGGGAGTAACCCACATGACCAGTCCCAACCCCGACCCTGCCAAGGGCGCACCCGCAGGGCTGCCGAAGGCCAGGCGCTTCGACGGCGAGCGCATCCTGCTCGGCCTCGCCGCGCCGGTGCTCGCCGTCCTGCTGTCGCTGGTGATCTGCTCGATCCTGCTGCTGGTCTCCGGCAAGAACCCGTTCGACGCCTTCGACGTCATGCTGACGTACGGCACCAAGTCGGACGGCCAGGTGCTGACCCTCAACCGGGCCACCGTCTACTACCTGGCCGCAGCCGCCGCAGCCTTCGGCTTCCGGATGAACCTCTTCAACATCGGTGTCGAGGGGCAGTACCGGATCGCGGCCCTGTTCGCCGCGTACGTCGGCAGCCAGCTCGACCTGCCCGCCTTCATCCAGATCCCGGTGCTGCTCGTCACCGCGATGCTGGTCGGTGGCCTGTGGGCGAGCATCGCCGGTGTGCTGAAGGTCTACCGGGGTGTCAGCGAGGTCATCTCGACCATCATGCTGAACGCCATCGCCAGTGCGGTGGTCGGCCTGCTGCTGGTGCCCGGCATCTTCGCGCCGCAGAAGGGCACCACCACCAACAGCATCCAGACCGACCCGGTCTCGGCCTCCAGCCACTTCTTCTCGATCGAGACGGCCGGCGGCACGCTGTGGGGCTTCATCGTGATCGCGGTGATCGTCGGGGTGGCGTTCCAGTTCACCCTGAACCGGACCCGCTTCGGCTTCGACCTGCGGGCCACCGGCCGCTCGGAGAGCGCCGCCACCGCGTCGGGCGTCAACGTCAAGCGCATGGTGCTCATCAGCATGGCGGTGTCCGGCGCGCTGGCCGGCCTGATCGGTCTGCCCGACCTGCTGCAGAACTCGTACTACTACGGCCAGAGCTTCCAGGCCGGTCTCGGCTTCACCGGCATCGCGGTCGCCCTGCTCGGCCGCAACAGCCCGATCGGGATGGTCTTCTCGGCGCTGCTCTTCGCCTTCCTGGACGTCAGCGGCACACAGCTGCCGCTGCCGCAGAACGGGGCGTTCCCGTTCGAGATCGTCCAGGTCATGCAGGGCACCATCGTCATCTGCGTCGTCGTCGCCTACGAGCTGGTGCGCCGCTACGGTCTCAAGCGCCAGCAGCAGAAGGTCGGCGCCGAACTCGCCGCCCTGGCCGCGTCGGCCGCCAAGAAGGAGGTGTCCGCATGAGCACCGCAACCGCTGCTCGCCCCAAGACGCCGGGCAGTGCGCCCGCAGCCAAGCGCAAGCTGTCGCTGCCGGTCGTGCTGCTGCTGATCGCGGGCGCCCTGCTGCTGTTCGCCACCGTCGGGGCGATCACCGGCAACCACAGCCTGACCTCCTCCGGCCAGATCACCGCGGCGCTCGGCGCCGCCGTGCCGATCGGCATGGCCGGCCTCGGCGGTCTCTGGTCCGAGCGGGCCGGCGTGGTCAACATCGGCCTCGAAGGCATGATGATCGCCGGCACCTTCTGCGGCGCCTGGGCCGGCTACCTGGTGAACCCCTGGTTCGGCCTGGTCGCGGGCATGCTGGGCGGTGCGCTCGGCGGCCTGCTGCACGCGGTCGTCACGGTGACCTTCGGCGTGGACCACATCGTGTCCGGCGTCGGCATCAACCTGCTGATCCCCGGCATCTGTGCGTACGTGAACAAGATCTACTACAAGGACTACATCCCGTTCGGCGCCGGTGCCAACCAGTCGCCGCCCGCGGATCCGCTGCCGTACATCACCATCCCCGGCCTCTCCAGCTGGCTGAAGGACATCGAGACGAACCACTGGTTCCTGGTCTCGGACGTGGCCGGCGTGCTCGGCGGCCTGGTCACCAACCTCTCGGTGGTCGTCGTGCTGGCCGGCGCGCTGATCGTGGCCAGCTACTTCGTCCTCTGGCGGACGGTCTTCGGCCTGCGGCTGCGCTCCTGCGGCGAGAACCCGACGGCGGCCGAGTCGCTGGGCGTCAACGTCTACAAGTACAAGTACCTCGCGGTCATCGCCTCGGGCGCCTTCGCCGGCCTCGGCGGTGCGTACCTCTCGCTGGTCGCGGCGCACTTCTACAAGGACGGCCAGACCCTCGGCCGCGGCTTCATCGGCCTCGCCGCGATGATCTTCGGCAACTGGATGCCGGGCGGCCTCGCCATCGGCGCCGGGCTGTTCGGCTTCACCGACAGCCTCCAGCTGCGCGACCCCGAGTCGGTGCACGTGCTGATCCTGGCGGTCGCCATCGCGATGGCCCTGCTCGCGCTCTGGCACCTCTACCGGCGCAAGTACACCGCCGCGGTGATCAGTGCCGTGGTGGCCGGCGGCCTGTGGGCCTGGTACGCGCTGACCGACGAGGTGCAGCGTCCGCTGATCGTGGCGACCCCGTACGTGATCACCCTGGTGGTCCTCGCACTGGCCTCGCAGCGGCTTCGGCCGCCGAAGGCCGACGGCCAGATCTACCGCAAGGGACAGGGCAAGTGACGCCCGCTCCGACGGTCGACTGGGACGCGCTGCGGGACGCCGCCCGGGGCGCGATGGCGCACGCGTACGCGCCGTACAGCAAGTTCCCGGTCGGCGCCGCCGCGCTGGTGGAGGACGGACGGACCGTCACCGGCTGCAACGTGGAGAACGCCTCGTACGGGCTCGGGCTCTGCGCCGAGTGCGGCCTGGTCTCCGCGCTGCACGCCTCCGGCGGTGGCCGGCTGGTCGCGTTCACCTGCGTGGACGGGGAGGGCCGGCTGCTGATGCCCTGCGGGCGCTGCCGCCAGCTGCTGTTCGAGCACGGCGGGCCCGACCTGCTGGTCGAGCTGCCGTCGGGCGTGCGGCCGATGAGCGAGGTCCTGCCGGACGCGTTCGGTCCGGACCGCTTGCAGTGAGCCGGAGCGGCTCTGGCCGTTCCGTTTGTTACGCGCGTAGAGTGTCGCGGGCCGACTGTTCACCACCGTCGGCCCGCGGCACTCTTCGCCTTTCCGACCCTCTTGGAGAACCCTATGGACGCCCCCTCCGTCATCAGGACCAAGCGCGACAGCGGAGAGCTGACCGACCCCCAGATCGACTGGGTGATCGACGCCTACACCCGCGGCGAGGTCGCGGACGAGCAGATGTCCGCCCTGGCCATGGCGATCCTGCTGAACGGCATGAACCTGCGGGAGATCAGCCGCTGGACGGACGCGATGATCCGCTCCGGCGTTCGGATGGATTTCTCCTCCCTCCCGCTGCCGACCTCCGACAAGCACTCCACCGGCGGCGTCGGCGACAAGATCACCCTGCCGCTCGCCCCGCTGGTCGCCGCCTGCGGCGCCGCCGTCCCGCAGCTCTCCGGCCGGGGCCTCGGCCACACCGGCGGCACCCTCGACAAGCTGGAGTCCATCCCCGGCTGGCGGGCCCTGCTCTCCAACGACGAGATGATGCACGTGCTGCGCTCCGCAGGCGCCGTCATCTGCGCGGCCGGCGACGGCCTCGCCCCCGCCGACAAGAAGCTGTACGCGCTGCGCGACGTCACCGGCACCGTCGAGGCGATCCCGCTGATCGCCAGCTCGATCATGTCCAAGAAGATCGCCGAGGGCACCGGCGCCCTGGTGCTCGACGTCAAGGTCGGCTCCGGCGCCTTCATGAAGAACCTCGCCGACGCCCAGGAACTGGCCCGCACCATGGTCGGCCTCGGCACCGCCGCCGGCGTCAACACCGTCGCGCTGCTCACCGACATGTCCACCCCGCTCGGCCTCACCGCGGGCAACGCCCTGGAGGTCCGCGAGTCCGTCGAGGTGCTGGCGGGCGGCGGCCCGGCCGACGTCGTCGAGCTCACCCTCGCGCTGGCCCGCGAGATGCTCGCCGCCGCCGGCGTCCACGGCAAGGACCCGGCCGACGCCCTGCGCGACGGCTCCGCGATGGACCACTGGCGCCGCATGATCAGCGCCCAGGGCGGCGACGTCGACGCCCCGCTCCCGGTCGCCCGCGAGCAGCACGTGATCACCGCCCCCGCCACCGGCATCCTCACCACACTCGACGCGTACGCCGTCGGCGTCTGCGCCTGGCGTCTCGGCGCCGGCCGGGCCCGCAAGGAGGACCCGGTGCAGGCCGGCGCCGGCGTCGAGATGCACGCCAAGCCCGGCGACACGGTGGTGGCCGGCCAGCCCCTGCTGACCCTGCACACCGACACCCCCGAGCGCTACGACTACGCCGTCGAGGCCCTGGCCGGCGGCATCGTCGTCGACCCCGCCGGCACGCCGTTCACCCCGAAGCCGATCGTGCTGGACCGGATCGCGTGAGCATCCGTCCTGCGCACGTACGGCTCGTCAGGCGTACGTGCGCAGGACGCTGGTGTCGAGCCTCCACGGGCCTACGGTGATCGTGTCGCCGAAGGCGAACTCCCGGCGGACGGTGTAACCGGGCTCGTCGTGCACGATGCCGGTGCCCTTGCGGGGGTCGATCAGCAGGTAGAGCGGGATGCCCATGGCCGCGTAGTCGCGAACCTTGTGGTGGTAGTCGTTCTCGGGGTTGGACTTGGAGACGATCTCCACCACGAGCAGGACCTCATGGGGGAGAAGGGCGGGGTCCTCGTCGTCCAGGGTCGCCTCCGGGAAGACCATGAGATCCGGATTCCGCAGCCTTCCGAGCCCGGCGTCCTCCAAGTCCGCGCCGCCGTGGGCGATGTACCCGGGATGGGTCCGCGGAAGCTGCGCGTTGAGCTGCTGGGCGATTCGCAGCACCGCCAGCTCGTGACGCTTCACGGGCGACATCATCATGACGATCTCGCCGTCGGCGATCTCCACCTTCCCTATCCCCGGGACCTGCGGAAGCTGGTCCGCGATCTCGCGCAACCGGGCGTACACAGCCGGATCGGTGCTCATGCCCCGAGTGTATCGACGGTCACACCCCGTCGGGCCTGGACCGCCTGCCGGGTCGCGTACAGGGTGACGCCGGCCGCCAGGGTCATCGCGGTGAGGCCGACGGCGGCGGCGCCGTCCCAGCCGACCGAGTGGTAGGCGTCCGCGCCGATGGTGCCGCCGAGGCTGTTGCCCAGGTAGTAGGCGATCAGGTAGAGCGCGGAGGCCTGGGCGCGGCCGTGGGTGGCGGTGCGGCCCACCGCGGAGGAGGCGGTGGCGTGGCCGGCGAAGAAGCCGCCGGTGATCAGGACGAGTCCGAGCAGGGTGCAGAGCAGTGAGTCGGTGAGGGAGAGCAGCAGGCCGGTCGCGGTGACGCCGATCGCGACGTACAGGGTGCCGCGGCGGCCGAGCCGGCCGGTCAGGCGCCCGGCGGCGGCGGAGGTGGCGGTGCCGACCAGGTAGACCACGAAGATCGAGGCGGCCACCGACTGCGGCAGGTTGAACGGCGCCGCGATCAGCCGGTAGCCGATGGTGTTGTAGACGGCGCCGAACACGGCCATGAACAGCAGTGCGAGTGCGTACAGCCTGGCCAGCAGCGGGTTGCGCAGGTGGGCGCCGACGGTACGGGCGAGTGCGCGGGCGTCCACCGGGGTGGGGCGGAAATGGCGGGCGGCGGGGATCAGCAGCCGGAAGGCGAGGGCTGCCAGCAGTGCGAGGGCGGCGGAGGCGGCCAGGCCCCAGCGCCAGCCCCAGGCGGCGCCGGCCCAGCCGGAGAGCAGTCGGCCGCCCATCCCGCCGATGCTGTTGCCGGCGACGTACAGGCCCATGGCGGAGGCCAGCGCGCTCGGGTGGACCTCCTCGGCGAGGTAGGCCATCGCGGTGGCGGGCAGTCCGGCGAGGGCGGCGCCCTGCAGGACGCGCAGGACGACCAGCGTGGTGAGGTCGGGGGCGAAGGGCAGGGCCAGGGCGAGGGCGGAGGCCGCCAGCATGGAGGCGGTCATCACCGCGGTGCGTCCGTACCGGTCGGAGAGGGCGCTGGCCGGGAGCAGGGCCAGGGCGAGGCCGAGGGTGGCGGCGGAGGCCGTCCAGCTGGCCTGGCCGGGTGTCAGGCCGAGGTCGGACGAGAGGATCGGCAGCAGGCCCTGGGTGGAGTACAGCAGGACGAACGTCGCGACGCCGGCCGCGAACAGGGCGAGGTTGGCGCGCCGGAAGGCGCGGTCGCCCGGGCGGTGGCGGCGGTCCGCACTGCTCGGGGTGGTGGGGAGTCCGGTGGCAGGGGACGGCAGGGTGAGGGCACCCGTCGGCACGGTGGCCGGGGATGCCCCGCTAGTGGCGGCTGGCATGGCATGACGGTAGGACCGGCCCCGCTGATGCGTCCAATGCATGATTGACTCGTTGTTGATGCGTCTGGGTATGAGTCGAGGTGGCGCGGCCGACGGCCGCCGGGGAAGGGCGGGGAACGCGTGACGGACGGCACTGAGCGGGCTCCCGGCCGGGCTGCCGGGCGGGGTGCGGAGCCGGCGCCCCGGCTCGCCGGGCTCGGCCCCGAGACGGCGGTGGCGCAGCTCGCGCCCCGGCTGGCGCAGTTCGCCGCGGTGGCCCGGCTGGAGCATGTGACGCGGGCCGCGCAGCTGTTGGGGATGCCGCAGCCGACGCTGTCGCGGGCGGTGGCCCGGCTGGAGGAGGAGCTGGGGGTCGAACTGCTGGCCCGTCAGGGTCGTACCGTCCGGCTGACCAGGGCGGGCGGGCTGCTGCTGGCCTCGGTGGAGCGGGCGCTGGCGGAGCTTGAGCGGGGCGCGGAGGCGGCCCGGGCGGAGGCGGACCCGGCGACCGGGCGGGTGGCGTTCGGCTTCCTGCACACGATGGGGTCGGACGCGGTGCCGGCGTTGCTGCGGGGGTTCCGGTCGGTGCGGCCGCAGGTCCGGTTCCAGCTGGTGCAGGACTACACGGCGGCGATGCTGGAGCGCCTGCGGGCCGGGGAGTTGGACCTCTGCCTGGTCTCGCCGATGCCGGACGCGCCGGATCTGACGGCCCGCCCGCTGGACGAGCAGCGGCTGCCGCTGGTCGTCCCGGCGGACCACCGGCTGGCGGGCCGGCGGCGGATCCGGCTGGCGGAGGTGGCGCAGGAGCCGTTCGTGGCGGTGGAGCGCGGGTACGGGCTGCGGTCGATCACGGACGGGTTCTGCGCGGAGGCCGGCTTCGCGCCGCGGATCGCCTTCGAGGGGGAGGAGGCGGAGACGCTGCGCGGCCTGGTCGCCGCGGGGCTGGGGGTGGCACTGCTGCCGCCCGCCCTGGTGGCCCGGCCGGGAGTGGTGGAACTGGAGGTGACGGCGCCGCGTACCCGGCGGGCGATCGGGCTGGCGTGGGTGACGGGCCGGCCGTTGACGCCGCCGGTGGCGGCGTTCCGCGACTTCGTACTGTCCCGGCGCGGGCGGCTGCTGGACCACGGGTGAGGCGGGGGCGCCCGGACGCCCGGGCGGCAGGGCCCTTCGGTGGAATCCGGGCGTCGGTTCGTCGCCGGGCGGCGATTGTGCTAGGAAATCTACGCGCGTAGGAGCTACACTCCCGCAATGGAGAAGCAGACCCTCGCCGCCGCGGGCACCACCGGCCCCCGCATCCCCACCGCAGACCAGATCGCCCGCGCCCCGAAGGTGCTGCTGCACGACCACCTCGACGGCGGGCTGCGGCCCGAGACCATCGTCGAACTGGCCGCCGCCTGCGGCTACGACGGGCTGCCCACCACCGACCCGGCCAAGCTCGGCCTCTGGTTCCGCGAGGCCGCCGACTCCGGCTCCCTGGTCCGCTACCTGGAGACCTTCGCGCACACCTGCGCCGTGATGCAGACCCGCGAAGCGCTGGTCAGGGTCGCCGCCGACTGCGCCGAGGACCTCGCCGCCGACGGCGTCGTCTACGCCGAGGTGCGCTACGCCCCCGAGCAGCACCTGGAGGGCGGCCTCACCCTGGACGAGGTCGTCGAGGCCGTCAACGAGGGCTTCCGGCTCGGCGAGGCCAACGCCCGCGCGGCCGGCCACCGGATCCGCGTCGGCACGCTGCTCACCGCCATGCGGCACGCCGCCCGCTCGCAGGAGATCGCCGAACTGGCCAACCGGTTCCGCGACCACGGCGTGGTCGGCTTCGACATCGCGGGCGCGGAGGCGGGCCACCCGCCGACCCGTCACCAGGGCGCGTTCGACTACCTCAAGGGCGAGAACAACCACTTCACCATCCACGCGGGCGAGGCCTTCGGGCTGCCGTCCATCTGGGAGGCGCTGCAGTGCTGCGGCGCCGACCGGCTCGGCCACGGCGTGCGCATCATCGACGACATCACGGTGAACGAGGACGGCAGCGTCGAGCTCGGCCGCCTCGCGGCGTACGTGCGCGACAAGCGCGTCCCGCTGGAGATGTGCCCGACCTCCAACCTCCAGACGGCGGCCGCCGCCTCGTACGCCGAGCACCCGATCGGGCTGCTCAGCCGGCTGAAGTTCCGGGTGACCGTCAACACCGACAACCGGCTGATGAGCGGTACCAGCATGAGCCAGGAGTTCGGGCACCTGGTGGAGGCCTTCGGCTACACGCTGGGCGACATGGAGTGGTTCACCGTCAACGCGATGAAGTCGGCGTTCCTGCCGTTCGACGAGCGGCTCGCGATGATCAACGACGTGATCAAGCCGGGGTACGCCGAACTCAAGGCGGAGTGGCTGTTCAGCGTGGGTGGCTGACGTCGCGCGATGCTGATGCGGCACGGTTCTGACGCGCCGTCGACGGGCGCCGGCCTTCGGGGGCCGGCGCCCGTCCGTGTTCGATGCCGCCGGATTGCCGATCATCCGACAACTGGGCCGTGTGAGTGAAGCGGCTTTGATCCGCGTGCGATGGAGTCACTACGGTGTGCCAGTCATTGCTGACACGGTGTGGCGACGGGCCCTCTCCAACCCGCCCGCGCGCCGGCCACCGACGAGCACACAAGGGGACCAACTCATGAAGCAGGCCACTCTCAAGGCTGCCGGCGTAGCCGCACTCGGCATCGCGATGGCCGCGGGCGCCGCCGGCACCGCATCCGCCGCCCCCGCCGCGGCCGGCGGGCTCGGGCTCCCCACCAGCGCGCTGACCAACCCGGCCCTGACCGGCGCCGCCACCAACGCCGTCAGCAGCCTGCCGGGCGGCGACAAGGTCGCCAGCACCGTGGGCACCCTCAGCCCGAGCGCCGGCCAGGCGATGCCCGCCGAGGTCGCGCCCGTCACCGGTGCGGCCGACCGCGGCGCCGTCCCGTCCGTCCCGGGCCTGGACAGCACCCCGGTGGGCGGCCTCACCGGCGTCCTCGGCGGCGCGGGCCTGCCCGGCCTGGGCGGCTGAGCCGGAGCCGTCCCGCACGACACAGGGCCGCCCGCCCCCGGAGTTCCGGGGGCGGGCGGCCCTGGTCCGTTCGGCTGCGGCCGGCTCACGGCTCCTGGGGCAGGATCAGCCACAGCGCCAGGTAGAGCAGGAACTGCGGGCCGGGCAGCAGGCAGGACGCCAGGAAGATCAGCCGGACGGTCCACGGCGTCAGCCCGAAGCGCTCGGCGATCCCGGCGCAGACGCCGGCGATGACTCGGTTGTGGCGGGGGCGGGCGAGGCGGGCGCTCATGGCGGTCTCCGAAGCTTGTCGGGCCCGGTGCCGGGCTCTCCGGTGGGCGTACTTCCATGCTCCCGGCGGCGGGCCGCCCGGGCATCGGCCTGCAAGCCGATCCGGGCCCTGGCATCTCACCGGGGAGCGGTACGCCGGTCTCGGGGTACGCCTCAGGGTCGTCCCCCAGGTTCGGGAGCGTGGTCGGGGGAGCTCAGCGGGCCCGGGGCGCCGGGCGGCCGTACGCGGGCAGCGGTGCGG
>FTKL01000086.1_pt1 | contig 16692 bp, 19 predicted proteins | sample 2434061 | NCBI WGS metagenome assembly FTKL01 (sample SAMEA3914816, study PRJEB12502) | metagenome | biome: forest; material: soil | place: USA | collected 2011-09-16 | depth 0.3 m
CCCGACGGGGCCCTGGCAGGCCCCGACCGGCGCGGTGGGGGCGGGCGTCTCATCTGTTGACATGCCTACTGACCGGTCAACTGCCGGTATTAACGGAATAGCGGTACGGTGTACGGCCCGTGGCCCTGTCAACTCGACGAGGGCAACGGGCCGTACGTCTTGGGCGATCGCCCGCCCAGGGGTGGAAGCAACGAGCCCGCCGGACTCCGCCGGGCCCAGACTTGCAGGGGGTTGGTCTTGCGTCAGATCCACAACGCGCAATTTGCGCGCTGCCACGCATTCCTGGGAGTTCCCTGGGAATTCCCGGAGAATGGGATGACCCGGAACATCGGCTCGCACTGCATCGTTGGTCTAGCGTGAGCACGACACAGCCCCTCGTCCTCGCGGCCGAACTGGCCGCCGCCTGGAGTGACATCCAGACCCATCACCAGGACCTCCCCGACCTCGCCTCGCCCGAGGCCCTGATCGGCGAGTCCTCCTCGGCCTGCGGCACCCGGCTCGGTTTCGAGCGGCTGCTGCACGAGGCCGCCCACGGCCTGGCCGCCGCCCGGGACATCCGGGACACCTCGCGGGCAGGGCGCTACCACAACCGGCGCTTCCTGCTGCTCGCCTCGGAGCTCGGCCTGGCGCACCCGGTGGAGCCGCACGCAAGCAGTGGCTTCTCCCAGGTGACCATGCTCAAGGAGACCCAGGAGCGGTACGCCGACACCATCGAGCGGCTCGACCGTGCGCTCGGTGCACACCAGGACGCCGTCACCGGAGAAGGCGCGACGCGTGCGTTCCGCGGGCCGGCCGCCCGGCACGGCTCCTCCGGGGGCGGTGTCCGGGTCAAGGCGATCTGCGGCTGCGGTCGCAACGTCCGGGTCGTGCCGTCGGTGCTCGCGCAGGCCTCGATCGTGTGCGGTGCCTGCCAGCAGCCGTTCAAGATTGCGTAGTCAGGGACCTGGCTGACCGGGGCGGACGCCCCCGGTCGGCCGGGCCTTCGGCCTGCCCCGGGCGGGTGGCCCCCGGTCGGACGCAGGTGGTCGGTCGTGGTCGGCGGCCGGCTCTGGTCAGTGGTTGGCGGCTAGCTCTGGTCAGTGGTCGGTGGTCCCGGAGGAGCGGCTCCGCCGGGTCCCGGTGTCGTCGCTGCCGGGCGTCTGGTAGTGCCCCGGTCGGGCCGACCTGCGCCGGTATGGCACAATTGACAGCTGAGTACTCGGCAGCCGAGCAGGACCCCTCTCTCCTACGGCTGGCGTGTCCCTTGAACGGCCGACCCCGCAACCCCACGCGAGGACGCGGCCGCTCACCCACGTCAACTCCAGGAGAATCCACTCCCGTGGCAGTCAAGATCAAGCTCAAGCGTCTCGGCAAGATTCGCGCCCCGCACTACCGCATCGTCGTCGCCGACGCCCGCACCAAGCGTGACGGTCGCGCGATCGAGGAGATCGGCATCTACCAGCCGACCTACGACCCCTCGAAGATCGAGGTCGACAGCGAGCGCGCCCAGTACTGGCTGTCCGTCGGCGCCCAGCCGACCGAGCCGGTGCTCGCCATCCTCAAGCTGACCGGTGACTGGCAGAAGTACAAGGGCCTGCCGGCCCCGGCGCCGCTCAAGGTCGCCGAGCCCAAGGTCGAGGACTTCTCGCACCTCTTCGCGAAGGCCGTCGCCGGCTTCGAGGACAGCACCACCGGTGTTGCCATCACCCCGAAGGCCAAGAAGTCGGACAAGGCCGAGGCTGAGGCCGACGCCGCTTCCACCGAGGCCTGACCGTGATCGAGGACGCCCTCGATCACCTGGTGAAGGGCATCGTCGAGCACCCCGACGAGGTACAGGTGCGCTCGCGCAACCTGCGTCGGGGCAACACCATCGAGGTGCGTGTGCACCCCGATGATCTCGGCAAGGTGATCGGCCGTGGAGGCCGCACCGCGCGTGCCCTGCGCACCGTGGTCGGCGCACTCGGCGGTCGCAACGTCCGGGTCGACCTCGTCGACGCGGACAGCATTCGCTGACTTCGCTGCTCTGCGGATGCGGAGCGGTACGGAGCAGGCAGTCTGCTTGGGGCCGGTCGGGACGCTTGTCGTCCCGACCGGCCTTCTTTCATTTCGCCGGCCGGCCCGTTTGGTCCGTCGTCCGGCCAGTACCGAACTCAGGAGAGCGATCACCGTGCAGCTCGTCGTCGGCAAGATCGGCCGCGCCCACGGCATCAAGGGGGACGTCAGCGTCGAGGTCCGCACCGACGAGCCGGAGCTGCGGCTCGGCCCGGGCGCCGTGGTGCTGACCGACCCCGCTTCGACCGGCCCGCTGACTGTCGAATCCGGCAAGGTCCACAGCGGCCGCCTGCTGCTGCGCTTCGCCGGGGTCAACGACCGCAACGCGGCGGAGGCCCTGCGCGGGACCATCCTGATTTCCGAGGTCGACCCGGAGGAGACCCCGGACGACCCGGAGGAGTTCTACGACCACCAGCTGATCGGCCTGGACGTCGTGCTGCTGGACGGCACCCCTGTCGGCGAGCTGACCGAGGTCGTCCACCTGCCCTACCAGGACCTGCTCACCGTGAAGCGGCCCGACGGCACGGAGGTACTGGTGCCCTTCGTCACCAGGATCGTGCCGACCATCGACCTGGAGAACCAGCGGGCGGTCATCGACCCGCCGCCGGGCCTCATCGACGCTGCGGAGGCCGAGATCGTGCGCGGCGAGTCCGACGCGGACGACGACGGTGACGAGGGTGACGAGGGTGACGAGGGCGACGCATGACCTCGCCCGAGGCGCCTGCGGTGCCCGAACCGGACGAGCCGCACGTCGAGCCGGCCCGGTCCGTCCAGCACGGGATGCGGATCGACGTCGTCACGATCTTCCCGGAGTACCTTGAGCCGCTGAACGTCTCGCTCGTCGGCAAGGCCCGCGCCCGGGGCCAGCTGGACGTCCACGTGCACGACCTGCGCAGCTGGACGACCGACGTGCACCGCACCGTGGACGACACCCCGTACGGTGGCGGCCCCGGCATGGTCATGAAGCCCGAGCCGTGGGCGGCCGCACTCGACGCAGTGGTCGGCCAGGGGCCGGAGGGCACTGTCCCGACCCTGGTCGTGCCGACGCCGAGCGGTCGCCCGTTCACCCAGGAGCTGGCGCAGGAGCTCGCGGCCCGGCCCTGGCTCGCCTTCGCGCCCGCCCGTTACGAGGGCATCGACCGCCGGGTGATCGAGGAGGCCGCCACCCGGATGCCGGTCGTCGAGGCCTCGATCGGCGACTACGTCCTGGCCGGTGGCGAGGTCGCCGTGCTGGTGATGGTCGAAGCCGTCGCCCGACTGCTGCCCGGCGTGCTCGGCAACGCGGAGTCCCACCGGGACGACTCGTTCGCTCCCGGAGCCATGGCGGACCTGCTGGAAGGCCCGGTCTACACCAAGCCCGCCGAATGGCGGGGGCGCGCCGTGCCGGAGGTACTCCTCAGCGGCAACCACGGCAAGATCGCGCGTTGGCGCCGCGAGCAGGCCTTCGCCCGTACCCTGGCGAACCGGCCCGACCTGGTCGGCCGCTGGCAGAACGGCTCCTTCGACAAGAAGGACCGGGAGGCCCTCAGCATCCTCGGCCTGGCCTGGGACGAACGGCTCGGCCGATTTCGGTCCCTGGTCGAAGATGTGGAACAATAGGCGGCTGTTGTCTGTCGCTGTGCCCCTCTCGTAGGGGTGTTTGGACCGGTGCCCCCGCCACGGGGGGATCACCGCCAGCCATTGCGGCCCGCAACACACCCCATTGTGACGAACTTCCGTGGGCGGCCCGTGGCGCCTGCGATGGAGAGCAACATGAGCAACAAGCTCGCTGCTGTCGACGCGGCATCGCTGCGTACCGACATCCCCGCGTTCCGCGCCGGTGACACCCTGAAGGTTCACGTCCGGGTCATCGAGGGCAACCGCTCTCGTGTCCAGATCTTCCAGGGTGTCGTCATCCGTCGTCACGGCGCCGGCATCGGTGAGACCTTCACCGTCCGCAAGGTGAGCTTCAACGTCGGCGTGGAGCGCACCTTCCCGGTGCACACCCCGGTCGTCGAGAAGATCGAGGTCATCACCCGCGGTGCGGTTCGCCGCGCCAAGCTGTACTACCTGCGTGACCTGCGCGGCAAGGCCGCGAAGATCAAGGAGAAGCGCGACCGCTGATCCTCTGATCCCCTTCGTCCGGCGGAGGGGATCGGTACGCTCGACGGGGCCGGGTTACTGCAATGTAAGCTCAGCCCCCGATGAGCACGCACGAACCAATCGCGGACCGCGACGGCAGTCCTGTACCCACGGGTGCGGACGACATGCCGTCGCGGTCCGCGGCTGTTTCCGATCCGGGCGCCGCTCCTGTCCCGGGGGCCGCCGATCCGGCGCCGGACCTGGCCCCGGTGGCGGATCCGCAGGTCGAGCACGGTGGCTGGCGCCCACGCGACCTGTTCGTCCTGGCAGGCGTCTGCCTGCTGGTCCTGCTGGTCGTGAACGCGTTTGTCGCGCGGCCGTTCACCGTCCCCTCGGGGTCGATGGAGAACACCCTGCATCCCGGCGACCGGCTGGTGGCCAACCAACTGGCTTACGCGTTCGGCGGGCACGTCCAGCGTGGTGACGTGGTGGTGTTCGACGGCACCGGTTCCTTCCTCCCCGAGAGTTCGGAGGCGAGCGGGGTGGGTGCGAGCCTGCGTGGACTCGGGCAGCGTCTCGGTCTCGCCCCGGCAGGCGACACGGTCTACGTCAAGCGGGTGATCGGCGTCGGTGGGGACCGGGTGACCAGCCCAGGGCCTGGCGGTCCGCTCACGGTGAACGGCGTGCCGCTCGACGAGTCGGCCTATCTCGAAACCGGCGACGAGTCCTCGACCGTGGCCTTCGACGTGGTCGTGCCGGCCGGCAAGTTGTGGGTGATGGGCGACCACCGTCGTGCCTCCCGCGATTCCCGCGACCATCTTGGTGAGCCGGGTGGTGGCTTCGTGCCCGAGAACAAGGTGATCGGGCGGGCCGACTGGGTCGTCTACCCGGTCGGACACTGGACCAGCCTGGACCGGCCGGCGAGTTTCGCCGCGCCAGGGGGGACAGGTGGCCATGGGGACCAGGGGTAAGGGACGCCAGACCGTGCCGCGGCCTCCTGCCGCGACGCGCCCCCGGAGCAGGGACGCCGGCCTCATCGCCGACGCGGGAACGGCCTTGCTCGGCCTCGTCGGCGACGAGACGGTGGACGGTGCCGGCGCCGGTGCCGGCGCCGGGGCGAGTGCTGGTGCCGGTGTGGGGAGCGGGGTCGAGGACTCGGCTGCGGGCGACGACGCCGTCATATCCGTGGCCGGGCGTGGGCGGGCGGAGCGGCGCCGGAGTGCACGGCGGGCAGCTCGTCGGCGCAAGCGCTCCCTGCTGCGTGAGTTTCCCCTGATCGTGCTCGTTGCGCTGCTGGTCGCTGTGGTGATGAAGACCTTCCTGCTGCAGGTCTTCGTGATTCCGTCCGGCTCGATGGAGCAGACCATCCAGATCGGTGACCGAGTGCTGGTGGACAAGCTCACGCCGTGGTTCGGCAGTGAGCCGGCACGTGGCGATGTGGTTGTCTTCAAGGATCCCGGCGGGTGGCTGGAGGCCGATCACAAGTCCTCTACGGACGGGCCGGTCATGCATGGGGTCAAGACGGTCTTCACCTATATCGGCCTGCTGCCCTCCGAGAACGAACAGGACCTGATCAAGCGGGTCATCGGCGTCGGTGGTGACACCGTCGAGTGCTGCGACGAGCAGGGGCGGATCAGCGTCAACGGCAAGCCGGTCGACGAGCCGTACCTCGCGGCCGGCAACGTGCCGTCCCGTCAGCCCTTCAAGGTGCAGGTACCGCAGGGGCGGCTGTGGGTGATGGGCGACCACCGGGACGTGTCCGCCGACTCGCGCTTCCACATGGGGAACCCGGGCCAGGGCACCATTCCGTTGGCCAACGTGGTGGGCCGGGCCTTCGTGATCGCCTGGCCGATGCAGCGCTTTCATCAACTTGACGAGCCTGCTTCACTCTCCTCGCTGCCACCGCCTCCGGTGGCACTGGGTGCTCCTTCGTACTCGTCGGTCGGCAGGCCGCTTCCGACGGAACCTCCGCTCGTTATGGGTGTGTTGGGCTTCTTTCCGTTCATCGTCCGCCGCCGGCCGGTGCGGACGGGGTCGGTCTCGCGCGCGCGGTGACGCCAGGCCTGGCGTGTGGGAGCACGGGCAGGATGCCTGGGAGTGATAGAGAAGTGTCGGGGCGGCTGGTACGAATTGCCGGTCGTCCCGGAGGCTGTGCCGATGTCGGGTGTGCTTCTGGCAGTCCTGAGGTGGGCAGACGGTCGGGTTGTTGAGCGTGGTGCCCGCTGTCCGGCACTGGTGAGAGCGGACGCACGAGCGTCCGCACAGCTGGGAGGAGATGTCGTGGGGGATTTGGTGATCGGCGCACGTTCAGGCGCTGGGGAGCCCGAGGGCGCCGGCGGTCGGACGGCCCGGTCTGCCGAGTCGGCCGAGCCCGCGGACTCCGTCGAGGACACTGCGGCAAAGTCGGCCGAGGACCAGGGCAGTGACAGGGACGATCTCCCCGATGGTGTCGCCGGCGAGGAAGAGCCGACGGACACACCCGGTGCGGCCGTACCCGGCAAGGAGCGGAAGCCGCGGTCCTTCTGGAAGGAACTGCCGATCCTGATCGGGATCGCGCTGATCCTGGCCCTTGTGATCAAGACGTTCTTCGTTCAGGCGTTCTCCATCCCCTCCGAGTCGATGCAGAACACTCTGCAGGTCGGGGACCGTGTGCTGGTGGACAAGCTGACACCGTGGTTCGGCTCCGAGCCCGAGCGCGGCGACGTGGTCGTCTTCCACGACCCGGGCGGCTGGCTGAACGACGAGCCCACTCCGCAGAGCGACAACTCTTTCGTTCGCGGCCTCCAGGACGTGCTGAGCTTTGTCGGCCTGATGCCCTCCGCGAACGAGAAGGACCTGATCAAGCGCGTCATCGCGGTCGGCGGGGACACTGTGGAGTGCGAAGGCGAGGGGCCGGTCAAGGTCAACGGGATCGCGCTCAACGAGCCGTACGTCTTCCCGGGCAACACCCCCTGTGGGACGAAGCAGTTCGGGCCGGTGCAGGTTCCGGACGGCCGAATCTGGGTGATGGGCGATCACCGTGGCGACTCGCTGGACTCCCGCTACCACATGGACCAGCCCGGTGGCGGCACCGTGCCGGTGAGCGACGTGGTGGGCAGGGCCTTCGTGGTGGCTTGGCCGATCAACCGCTGGGCGACGCTCCCGGTGCCGGACACCTTCGACCAGAAGGGCCTGGCGGCGGCCGCGCCTTACGTCCCGCCGGTGGCCGGCGCCGTCGGTGCCGTTGCCATGCTGCCGCTGGTCCGCTGGATGAGGCGGCGCAGGGCTGTCTGACAGCGGGGCGCCGGCACGCCCCGACCAGCTCCTTCCGAGGAGCGAGCAGCACCCGGATGCGGTTCCGGGAGGCCGTGGGTCTTGCGCGGGCCGTGGTACCGACGAGTAATGTGCTCGGACGTGCCACGGCCCGTCGGCATTCCTGCCGCTGGTCACGGCCCGCCAGCAGGTTCCCCAGGTCGGTCAGGGTTGGACGGTTTTGATGAGCGGTGTCGCTGTGAAGGCTGTTGATCGGCCGGTGCCCACTTCCCGGCGGCGGGCAGGTTCGATCGTCCAGGGGGTGGCGATCGCCCTGGGCATGGTCCTGATGTGCGGCGGCTTCGGGCTGATCGCCGTTGACTACCGGCCCTATCGCATCCCGTCGGCCTCGATGTCCCCGACGTTGGAGGTCGGTGACACCGTCCTTGCCCGCACGACGGGGGGTGGCACGGTGGGCCGCGGAGACGTCGTGGTGTTCCGCGACCAGCTCTGGGGCGGGGAGCTGATGGTCAAGCGGGTGGTGGCGGTCGGTGGGGACACCGTCGCGTGCTGCGACACCGGGAACAGGCTGACGGTCAACGGCAGGGCTGTCGATGAGCCCTACATCGACAGTCACCAGCTCCAGGGCGCGGGTTTCGGCATCGAGGTGCCGGCCGGGCGGCTGTTCATGATGGGGGACAACCGCCTCAACTCCTTGGACTCCCGGATGCACCTGGACATCGCCGGCGGGACCGTGCCGGCCGGAGACGTCGTGGCGCGGGTGGAGGGCACTGTTCTGCCCTTCGGCAGGGCGGGCACGTTCGGGCGTACGGTGGCATTCGACGCCATCGGCGGGCCTGGGGCCAGCGGTCCGGGGCCCTTGGCACCTGCGGTCTACGCCACCGTTGCAGGGGCGGCACTGATCGTGCTGGCATCCGCCGCAGGCGGGGTCGCGGGCCTCGCACGTCGGGTCGGGCGCAAGCGCGACGCCTCGTGAACCGACATCCGGGCGAGCACGAGGCCCGGCGCTTCGGAGACCGGCGCGAAGGATCGGAAGGACGCGAAGGACGCGAAGGACGGGACTGAGGGGGCTGAGGGGACAGATGGCGGAGCGGCGCAGAGCGGCCCGTGTTCTGTTGCTCGACGAGCAGGATCGCGTCCTGCTTCTCCGCGGCTTCGACCCGGCTGTTCCCGAGGTCACCTGGTGGATCACGCCGGGGGGAGGCTTGGAGCCCGGCGAGGGGTTGCACGAGGCGGCCCGTCGGGAGCTCGTCGAGGAGACCGGCCTTCGTGAGGTCCTGTGGGGGCCGGTGGTGGCGTACGGCACGGTTTCGTTCTCCTTCCGGGGGCAGGGTTTCAAGCAGGACCAGCGGTTCCTCCTGGCCCGGACAACCGGTGGTGAGGCCGTAACCTCGGCGGCCGGAGCGGAGGAGCACGCCGCGTTGCTGGACGCACGCTGGTGGACGGTGGCGGAGCTGCGGCACACGGCGGACACCGTCTACCCGGTCGGACTGGCGGGGTTCCTGGAGCGCCTGCTGACGGATGGGCCGCCAGTCACTCCGGTACGGCTCTGATGGCGGGTGCGGTGGTCCACAATGGGTGGACTGACGAGAGTTGAGGGGACGCCTGAATGAGTGCCGAAGATCTCGAAAAGTACGAGACCGAGATGGAGCTCAAGCTCTACCGGGAGTACCGGGACGTAGTCGGCCTGTTCAAGTACGTGATCGAGACCGAACGGCGTTTCTATCTCACGAACGACTACGAGCTGCAGGTTCACTCGCTCCAGGGCGAGGTCTTCTTCGAGGTGTCGATGGCTGATGCCTGGGTCTGGGACATGTACCGGCCGGCCCGGTTCGTCCGCAAGGTCAGGGTGCTGACGTTCAAGGACGTCAACATCGAGGAGTTGGCCAAGAGCGATCTGGAGCTGCCCTCCGACGATTCGAGCTTCGGCAACTGACGGTGGCCCGCACACCGCCCGATGTCCAGAGGTGTCCTGATAGCTCACTCCTGTGGGTGACACGAGTTATCCACACCCCGTAGTTATCCACAGGAAATCACCGGGCCCTGGCTCTTTCCTGCCCTCCACGGCAGCCTCCGTAGCCGGAGGTGGTCACGGTGCAGGACTCACAGCAGACCGCGCAGCAGTTCACACGGCAGGTGGCGCGCAAGGGCGCAACGCTGGGCCATGGCCAGGGCAAGGGCACGTCGAAGGCGCCGGGAAAGCGCACAACGCGGGAGCCGGGCGGGGGCCGACAGGGAAAGCCGGTGCGCGAGGCCGTCCCGGAACAGGACCAGCGAGCGGCTGACCACCGAGTGGTCAGCCGAAGCACGAACAACGGGCTGGGCCGTTACGGCGAGGAGGTCGCGGCCCGTCGGCTCGCCGCAGACGGTCTGCGCATCCTGGAGCGCAACTGGCGCTGCGCCGAGGGCGAGCTCGACATCGTCGCCCTGGACGGCGACACCCTCGCCGTGTGCGAGGTCAAGACCCGCTCCGAGCGGAGTTTCCAGCAGCCGGGCGAAGCGATCGACAGCGTCAAGGCCGACCGCCTGCGCCGTCTCGCCGAACGCTGGCTGGCCGAGCGCTGGCCGGTGCACTTCGCGCTCCTGGCCGAGGGTGTGAGCGGCCCGGCGCCGGCCACCGCCGACCCGCCCTGGCCGGCCCCGCTGCCCCCTGGGGGCGTACGGATCGACCTGGTCGCCGTGATCAACCGGGCCAAGGGCGCGGCCTCGGTCGAGCACCTCAAAGGGGCGGTGTGACATGGCCTTCGCACGCACCTGTTCAGTGGCGCTGGTCGGGGTCGACGGCGTCGTCGTCGAGGTCCAGGCCGACCTTGAGCCGGGAGTCGCGGCCTTCAGCCTGGTCGGGCTGCCCGACAAGGCCCTCTCGGAGGCCCGCGACCGCGTCCGGGCCGCCGTGGTCAACAGTGGCGAGACCTGGCCGCAGCGCAAGCTGACGGTCGGGCTGAGCCCGGCCTCGGTGCCCAAGAGCGGGAGTGGCTTCGACCTTGCCGTGGCCTGCGCCGTCCTCGCGGCGGCCGAGCGGCTCGACCCGTCCTCCATTGCCGAACTCCTGATCATCGGCGAGCTCGGTCTGGACGGCCGGGTGCGTCCGGTGCGCGGCGTGCTGCCATCGGTGCTCGCGGCGGCCGAAGCCGGCTATCAACACGTCGTGGTCGCCGAGCAGACCGCGGCCGAGGCGGCGCTCGTGCCGGGCGTCTCGGTCATCGGCGTCCGGAGTCTGCGTCAGCTGATCGCCGTCCTCAACGATGCGCCGGTGCCCGATGAGCCGCCCGACGGCTTGATCGGGCGGCCCGACCCGCTCCTGGCCGGCTTGATGCTGCCGGGCGGCGGGGTACGCGGCCTCACCGGGCAGGCGAGCACGTCGGTCGACCTCGCCGATATCGCGGGCCAGTACGAGGCCCGCCGTGCCCTGGAGATCGCGGCGGCCGGGGGCCACCACCTGTATCTCAAAGGGCCGCCCGGGGCAGGAAAGACGATGCTCGCGGAGAGGCTGCCCGCCCTGTTGCCACCACTCACCCAGGCCGAGGCGCTGGAGGTCACCGCCGTTCACTCCGTGGCGGGGGTGCTCCCGCCCGGGCGTCCGCTGATCGTCGGCCCGCCCTACTGCGCCCCGCACCACTCGACCACGATGCCCGCGATCGTCGGAGGCGGCAGCGGACTGCCGAGGCCCGGTGCGGTCTCGCTGGCTCACCGGGGCGTGTTGTTCCTCGATGAGGCACCCGAATTTCCCGTCCGGGTGCTGGATGCGCTGCGACAGCCGCTTGAGTCCGGCGAGGTGGTGATCGCCAGATCGGCAGGGTCGCTGCGTCTGCCCGCCAGGTTCCTGCTCTGCCTCGCGGCGAATCCGTGCCCCTGCGGTCGCCATTCGCAGCGAGGCGGGGGTTGTGAGTGCACCCCCGCCATGGTCAACCGCTACCAGGCCAGGCTGTCGGGCCCATTGCTGGACCGGGTCGATCTCCAGGTCCAGGTGGCGCCTGTGACGAGGGCCGAGCTGATGGAACGTGACACCACTGCGGAGAGCACCGCAACTGTGGCCGCCCGGGTGCGCGAGGCCCGGGACCGGGCGGCTGCCCGTCTGGTGGACACCCCGTGGCGAACCAACGCCGAGGTGCCCGGCCATCAGCTGCGGACCAGGTGGGCGCTGGCTCCCGGCGCACTGACCGACGTCGCGCATCAACTGGAACGAGGTCTGCTCACCGCGCGTGGTCTCGACCGGGTGATCCGTGTGGCCTGGACGGTGGCCGACCTCGCGGGACGCGAGCGCCCGAACCAACGGGATCTCCGTACAGCGCTCGTCCTCCGGACGGGGATCGGGCACGGACTTCCCGCCACAGGGTGAAGCAGGCGGGAACCCCGTCACCCCTGCTGTCGCTGTCGTCGCTGTCGTCGTGCCGCCACGTCAGGAAATCGCACCAAGGATTTTGACCGCACATCAATTACGGAGGTGACGATGAATCGCACGCCTCGCACCACCCCGCTGCCGACAACTGCTCAGCCGGCGGACTTCTCGGCTGCCGAATCCCACCCGGCAGGCCCGCAGTCCGCCCCTGGCCACGGCGCTCATCCCGGCGTCGAGTCCCCGGCCGTCGAGGCTGAACGATGGGCAAGAGCAGCGCTGAGCAGGATCACCGAGCCCGGAGACGCGGTGATGGGCCGTTGGCTGACCGGTACTGACGCCGGCACGGTGGTCAGGGGCATCAGGGACGACGTGGCACCCACCGAGGCCGATCTGGAGTCCGGCCGGCTGGCGGCCTACCGGGCGCGACTGGCCGGGATCGAACCCCAGGCAGACCTGGAACGGGTGCGGAGCAGGGGTGGACGCTTCATCATTCCGGGGGACATCGAATGGCCCAGTCAGCTCGATGATCTCGGCCCGGGGCGGCCGATCGGACTCTGGGTCCAGGGCACGGGCTCGCTGCGCCTGCTCGCCCTGCGATCGGTGTCCGTGGTCGGTGCGCGCGCCTGTACCGCCTACGGCGCGCACGTCGCGGGCGAGCTGGGTGCGCAACTCGCCGAGCGGGGCTGGGTGGTGGTGTCGGGGGCGGCGTACGGGATCGACGCCGCCGCCCACCGGGGTGCACTCGCCGTCGGCGGACTCACCATCGGTGTGCTCGCCTGCGGGGTCGACGTGTCCTATCCGCAGGGGCACACGGAACTGATCCGTCGCATCTCCGAGCAAGGGCTGCTGCTGAGCGAACTACCGCCGGGGGAACACCCCAACCGCTTCCGGTTCGTGCTCAGGAACCGTGTCATCGCCGCTCTCACCCGGGGCACCGTGGTGGTCGAGGCGGCAGTGCGCAGCGGAGCGCTCAGCACCGCGCGCCGCGCGCGCGATCTCAACCGGCATGTCATGGGTGTGGCCGGCCCCGTCACCTCCGAGCTGTCCGCCGGTGTGCACGCCCTGATCCGCAGTGGCGCGGCGACCCTGGTCACCGACGCGGACGAGATCGGCGACCTGATCGGTGCGATCGGCGACGATCTGGCGCCGCGGCGCGCCGGGCCGGTCCTTCCTCGGGATCTCCTTGAACCGGCCGTGGCGAGGGTGCTTGAGGCGGTGCCGGCGAAGGCGGAGGGCGCACCGGTGGAGCGGCTGGCCCGGCAGTCCGGCCTTCCGCCCGACGAAGTACTGCAACGACTGTACGAGCTCGGCTCGTTGGGATTTGTCGAGCGTTCCGGGGCGCATTGGCGACTGGTGCGCAGGGGATGATCCGCCGGTCGGGCACGGGGTGCGCCGGCGCCACCGCGGTGCCGCAGAGGACACGATTCGCGCACCACCGGATCGGGGGACGACCGAGTGGCGGTAGCGCATTGCAGTGAGTTGGTCACGCTACGCTCGCCATGGCTTCCCTATCAGCACATGACTCGGCAGAATGGCGCAGACCAACGTATGCCCACACACATTCCCGGACACAGGGTGACCGGCAGCGGTCGGTCCTCGGGAGGGCCGAGGACCGAGACACGCTCTGTGGCCGACGTCCAGCAGAAAGCACTGGGTGCGAGGGGGCTGGCCCGGCAGGGCGGGCGGGCCGTTCCGGCCGGCGGCGCGTCGGCCGAAGCTGCTCCGGCCGGTTCGCCCGCTGCACCTGCTCCACCCGCTTCATCGTCTGCATCCGCTCCATCGGCTTCATCTGCTGCACCCGTTTCACAAACCGCAGCTATTCCGGCCGCGCCCGTCGAGACGGCTCCGGTGGAGTCGGAGGCCGCGGCGACCGGAGTCGAGACGGTGACCGGGTCGCGTACCAAGGCGCGCGCCGCGACGGCGGCCAAGGCCGGCCCGGCGCAGCGCGCGGTGGGCAGTGCCCGGGTCTCGGGCAGCAGTCGCACTCCCGCTGCACGCCGGGAGACGGGTGAGCCCGAGCGCACGGCGCTGGAGGTGCTCTGGCGCTCGTACAAGGAGACCGGCGACCCCCGGCTGCGGGAGCAGCTGATCCTGCACTACTCGCCGCTCGTCAAGTACGTGGCCGGCCGGGTGGGAGTTGGCCTGCCTGCGAACGTCGAACAGGCCGATTTCGTCTCCTCGGGCGTCTTCGGGCTGATCGACGCGATCGAGAAGTTCGACGTCGACCGTGCGATCAAGTTCGAGACCTACGCGATCAGCCGCATCCGCGGCGCGATCATCGACGAGCTGCGGGCCCTGGACTGGATTCCGCGGTCGGTGCGGCAGAAGGCCAAGACGATCGAGCGGACGTACGCCACCCTGGAGGCGAAGCTGCGCCGCACGCCCCACGAGTTCGAGGTGGCGGCGGAGATGGGCATCGCGATCGAGGATCTGCACGCCATTTTCAGCCAACTGTCCCTCGCGAACGTGGTCGCTCTCGACGAGTTGCTCCAGCCCGGCGGAGAGGGGGGCGACCGGCTGAGCCTGGTGGACGTTCTGGAGGATCGCGGGGCGGACAATCCCGTCGAGGTCGCGGAAGGCCGTGAGCTGCGTCGGCTCCTGGCGAACGCGATCAACACGCTTCCCGAGCGGGAGAAGACGGTTGTCACGCTCTACTACTACGAAGGCCTGACTCTGGCCGAGATCGGGCAGGTCCTCGGGGTGACCGAGAGCCGGGTCAGCCAGATCCACACCAAGTCGGTGCTGCAGTTGCGGGCGAAGCTGTCCGACATTCGCTGAGTCGGTACCCGTCTCCGGCACCCGGCCTGTCGCGCGGTACCGTTCCGGCCGGGCGGCGGGCTCCGTACAGTGGAGTCGTGCCGAAGATCCGAGCAGCCACCGTGGCCGAGCATCGCCAGCTGCAGCAGGCAGCCCTCCTCGATGCTGCCCGCAGCCTGCTCACCGAGGGTGGGATGGACGCTCTCACGTTTCCCGCGCTCGCGGCGCGGACCGGGTTGGCCCGCTCCTCGGTCTACGAGTACTTCCGGTCGCGGGCCGCCGTGGTCGAGCTGCTGTGCGAGGTGGACTTCCCCCTCTGGGCGGCGGAGATCGAGGCGGGGATGGCCGGGCGCGACACCGCGGCCGAGCGGATCGAGGCCTACGTCCGGGGCCAGCTCGCGCTGGCCGGGGACCCGCGGCACCGGGCGGTGGCGGCGATCTCGGCCCTGGAGCTGGACGAGGCCGCGCGTGAGCGAATCCGGGCGGCGCACGGCCGGCTCGTCGGCCTGGTGGTGGAGGCGCTGGAAGATCTCGGGCATGAACAGCCCCGGCTGGCCGCCGCGCTGTTGCAGGGCGTGGTGGAAGCGGCGGTGAAGCAGGCGGAGCGCCGGTCCGCCTCCTGCCTGCCGGACGATCCGCAGGTGGTCGCCGACGAGGCCGTGGCCCTCGTGCTGCACGGACTGTGCCCGCACGCCGCCCGGCCCGACCTTGAGCGCGGCCAGGACAGCAGCTCGTAGGCCAGCGGATCAACTGCCGCTGCCCAGCGGCAGCAGCCGGGCGGCGCCACCGCCGAACAGGGCCAACGGGTCGAGGTACCGGTCACCGCGCAGCAACCCCCAGTGCAGGCAGCCGGCGGCGCAGTGGCCGGAGCCGGGGGCGATCCGGCCGATGGGCTGGCCCGCGCTCACGGCGCTGCCGACCGCTGCGGTGCCCGTCACCGGCAGGTAGGTCGTCCGGAGAGGCGGGCTTCCCGAGCCGGGGTGGCTGACGGTGACCACCGGACGTCCGGCGACCATTCCCGAGAACGTGACCACCCCGGGCGCGGCGGCCAGGATCTCGGCCTCGGGGGAGGCGGCGAGGTCGACCCCGCGGTGGCCGGCGGCCCAGGTGGTGGCCGGGGCGTGGAAGCGGCTCAGCACCGCCCCGGGCCCGCCGACCGGCCAGGCCCGTCCGGGCCCGGCGCCCACGCCCCCCGAAGCCGGAGCCGGAGCCGAAGCCGGAGCCGAAGCCGAAGCCGGAGCCGAAGCCGGAGCCGGACCCGGAGCAGATGCAGGTGCCGGAGGCGGCGCCGCAAGAGGACCGGCGTGGGCGAGCGGCCCCGGCAGTGTCACCAGGAACGTCGCCAGGAGCAGCAGCGCCAGCAGCACCGCCCGCCGGCGCCGGTCGGGGGCCGGCGGCGGCATCGAGGCACGGGCACAACAGGACGAGGACGGGGACGGGGACGGTACGAGCATGAGGTGGGCTGTCATGCGGAAGACGTTCGCGCTGCCGGTGCCGCCCGGCCAGCCCCCACCTGATTCCTGTGGACAACCGCCCCCTGTGGACAACCACAGCACCTCCACGAGCACACCGGGCAGTACCGGCAGTACCCGACAAGCACGCCGGGGCAGTACCCCCGCAGCAGTACCCCGTACGGGTGTGCCGCCTCCACCCCGAGACGTCGCCGCGAGCGCCGTCCGAGGCGCTCGCAGCGGTGCCGCAGAGCGCTGAGTCGCCCCTCGCTCGGCGCTTCCCGTACACTTCACACGCGACCCGGTCTGCCGGGTCGACTTCGCACGCCCCGCCACCGGTCGATCGGCTACGGCTCAGCCGCTGTCATCGCCAGGTGCGAGTGCCGCTCGGTCCGCCGAGTCTGACGTGGTTCCGGCCACCCAGACCGTAGCGGCTCGGCACGTTCGGGGTGTCAGGCGTGGCGGTCACCTGGCCGCCGCGGACAAAACCGAGCCCGACCCGGCAGTGGCGGAAACGCCAGAGCCGGGCGTAACACCGAGGAGCACGGCCATGGCCGTCGTCACGATGCGGGAGCTGCTTGAGAGCGGCGTCCACTTCGGTCACCAGACCCGTCGTTGGAACCCGAAGATGAAGCGCTTCATCTTCACGGAGCGCAACGGCATCTACATCATTGACCTCCTGCAGTCGCTGAACTACATCGACCGCGCCTTCGAGTTCGTCAAGGAGACGGTTGCCCACGGCGGCAGCGTGCTCTTCGTCGGCACGAAGAAGCAGGCCCAGGAGGCCATCGCCGAGCAGGC
>FTKL01539965.1_pt1 | contig 16642 bp, 26 predicted proteins | sample 2434061 | NCBI WGS metagenome assembly FTKL01 (sample SAMEA3914816, study PRJEB12502) | metagenome | biome: forest; material: soil | place: USA | collected 2011-09-16 | depth 0.3 m
CGGCGGGGGCGCCAAGGCGCCGTTCGTCGACCCGATGGCGCCCGGGGAGGGGGACGCCATGGCAGCCCGCAGGAGGGCCCGCCATGCCCGCTTGCTGGGGAAGGGCGACGGGGAGCCGGACGACGCGGCGTAGCCGGTACGACGGGGGCCCCGGGCATCGCGCCCGGGGCCCTACGCATGCGCTACTGGTCTGCGGACCACGGATCGCTCTTCCAGATGATTCGAAAGACTGACTGCGGCGGGTAGGACGCGAAGCCACCGCCGTCCTGCCTTACGTGCACCCAGCCCTCTGGGCCGAGATGGGTCATGCCCTGGTCTGCAGCGTGCCCTCCCTCGGAGGCGGGGAGCAGGATTCTGGCTTCAGTCCAAGTGGTCTGTGTCATGTATCGACTGTTCCTGGACCCGGAGCGGGTCCGCCACTCGGGGTGCGCCGGTTGGCGGCCCACGGGCGTACCGCCTGCTCGACGGGGAGGGGCCGCCGGACGCCGCATAGCGGGTACGGCAGGAGGGCTTCGGGCAACTGCCCGGGGGCCTCTGCCATGCGAGTAAGCACTGTCGCTGGCTGGGCCCGGCGGAAACTCCACCACCTGGTGAGCAGAGCGTCACCGATGGGCGACTACGGTCACACGCTGTGGATCAGGTGATCCGAAGTGGAACAGTCAAACCGACAGACACCACGGGCACCAGTCGCTACGGTCTGCCCCATGAATCCGGATTGGGGAGACGCGCCGGCCTGGGCCGCGTTCGTACTGTCGATCGTCGCCGTAGTCATCTCCTGGCGCGGCCAGCGGCGGGCCAACGCGGCCGCCGAGCGGTCCGCCCTTGCAGCGGAGCAGGCCCTCGCGATCCAGCAGAGGCAAGCAGCCGAAGCAGCTGCTTCTGCCGCACCGAAACCCGTTTTCGTAGTCGAGCGCGGCCTCTACGCCCAGTACCTGCTCCGCAACGTAGGCACCGCGGCAGCCACGGGCGTCACGGTTGATCCGGCCTCTCTGCCTGACGGCGCCCAGGACATCCCGTCCGGCACTCAAGTCGCCGTTGGCGCCGCCGTAACGATGATTCTGGCGGGGAGCCTCGCGGGCCGATTTCCGACTGAGCTGATGGTGAAGTGGGATGGGCAGACGGACTCTGTAGCGGTTCCGCTCCCGCCCCGGTAGGCGTCACAACCCGATGCTATGCAGCGCGTTTTCCTCCCATTGGTCCGCCGACTCGAAGTAGCCCAACAGCGCCTTCGAGCCGTCCTGCCAACCACCGTGGCGGCCGATCAGCAGCAGGTCATGGCCGGCCTTCTTCGCCGCCGTCGCGAAGCCCCGCCGCAACGAATGCCCCGTCCACTGCCCGACCAGCCCGGCCGCGTCCGCGACCCGCTCGACGACCTGGGCGGCGGCCTGCGCGGTCAGTCGGCCCTGCGGGTCGCCGATCGGCTCACCGCGGCGCAGCATCGGCGGCGCCAGCCGGTCGTGCCGGTCGACGCGGACGAACAACGGGCCTTGGTCCCGGCCAGCCTCGCGCATGGCGGCGATCAGCGGCAGCACCGCGCGCACTGGGCACGTCGCCGGGTTCGAGCCGTACGGCACCGCCACTTCGGTGAGCTTCCGCACTTTGCCCCTATACATCTGCACCAGGAGGCCCTTCTTCCCTGCCTCCTGGTCGCTCGGGGCGGCGCCGTCGACAACCACCACGGTCACGTCCGCAAGGTCGAGGGCGACCAACTCCGAGACGCGGCCGGCCGTGGCGAAGCCGAGGAGGAGCAGCGCGGTGTCGCGCTTTCCGGCGAGCGTCGATCGGTCGAGGGTGGCGATCATCGCCCGGAGGCTGTCCGGCATCGCCGGTGTCGCCTTGCGGGTGCGGGCGGCCGGGTCCTTGGAGCGGGCCCGGGTGTCGGTGTACCCGCGCAGCACCAGGCGGGCGCCCTTGGTCTCCGGGGGCTGCAGGTTGGCGGAGCGGTGCGCGGTGCGGATCGAGGCGAGGGCCCGCTCGATGCTGGACGGAGAGTAGGGTCGGCCGGTCCCGGGGCGGGGCTGGGTGGTCAGCTCGGTGACGTACTCGATGACGGTCTCGGGGGTGGCGGGCAGTGGGGTGCGGCTGGCCGTCGAGCACCAGGTGGTGAAGCGGGACCAGTCGCCGGAGTATGCGGCGCGGGTGGAGTCGGGGATGCCGGCGGCCATGGCGGCGAGTGCGGCGCCGGAGAGCGGGACGGTGGCGTTGGAGGCGACCGCGACGGCTGTCGAGGGGCCGTCAGGGGGGGTGGCTGCAACGGGATTCTGGCTCACGAGAAGGAACGTTATCGTGAGTCAGATGCAAGATGGGGATGTTCCTCGAATCTCGTGCGGCCGCTATCGTTTGGCCTCGCTGGCGGCGACCTCAGGACAGCCGGAGAATCTCAGCCCTGCCGAGAGGGCATCACCAGGGGAGCCCATGGCTAGGCACTTTGACCGAAGCAACCCCGCTGTAGTCGCCTACTGGGCGAAGCGGGACGGGCTGCTCGTGGAGAGCCCGCTAGCACCAGGTTCGCAGCCAGCGCCGGAGCCCGAGTCGCGACGTCGCAGGATTCTTCGCAGGATAGGCGCGCTGGGGTGTGCCGTCGTAGCTCTCGGGTACCTCGTGATCTTCCTCGTAGTCCTGCCGCTTGCGACCCGCGATTCGGGTGCCATGCCAGTGCCGACCGCAACTCCGACGCCCTCGTACCAGCCCGTAAAGTGGACGAACCTGGGGTACGGATGTGCTGATGGGTGGATCTCCTCATCTATCGGGCAGAGAGGTGCTTGCAGTCACCACGGCGGCGTAGTCGCTATGTGGCGGGGCAGTGACGGCACTGTCCTGACCTGTGGAGCAGGGCGGCGGCCGCCGTGGAGTTCAGAGCAGCAGAAGCTGCTCCGCGACCTCGGCCGGCTCCTCTGCGTACGTTGATCCAGCCAGCATGCGTCAGAGGGCATGCGCTGGCGGCTGATGGGAGCCCTCACGTGGTCCGCAATCAGTCCGCGGCTACACTACGGGCTGCTGGTGGTCTGCCCTGGGGGGCACCCTTTTTGGGCGTGGAGAACTTGGCTGAGCCGTGCCCCCAGTGCTCGCTCAATGGTTCGCACGTCTCGTAGATGATCTCGCCGGTCTCCAGGTCCTTGATGACCTCCTCGTACTCGTTCGCCTCATGGTCGATGCGGCGATACTTCTCAACGAAGTCACCCTTGCTGACGCGAGGCTGCTCCCCGCCCTCGGTCTCGATGTAAGGCCTCTTGCCGCCCTGGCGTCTGCCCTTGGCTCTTGCGTACTCGTGGAACGTGATCGAGCCAGAGGCGTGTACATCGAAGGTGCGGTTGGTGGTGGCACCGCACTGGGGGCACGGCGCGCCAGCTGGTTCCACTGACGCTGCGTTGGGGTCCGGGAAGATATATCCGCATTCGCCACAGTGGCCTGCCACGACTCCGGCGTTGTCGCTCATCGCGTCCTCCGGTGTTGGTTGCCTTGCTGTCATGGTGCGGCCGCTGGTGGCTGTTCGCAGCGCGAGCAACAGTGAGCTCTATGGTGGCGGGTGGTGGCACGATTGAGGTCGCGGCCAGCGTCGGCGAATGCCTCGGGCAGTGGCCGCCGGCGCGTCACTGTCGGGGTGACGGTCTCCAGCGCGGCGTGCTCCAGCACGTGGGACTGACCGGGGATCTCGTCCGCGTCCGGCTCGATCCAGGAGTACGGGTCAGCGGGCCGGGCCGCCGGGTATGTCTTGCCGTCCGAGCCGGTGATCTCGGCAGGTGACGCAGTTTGCGTCACGTCCTTGAGGATCGTGTTGTACGCGGCACCGGTGGCCGATGCGATTGCCCGCAGGCTCAGACCGGATTCCCGGAGGCTGGCCACAACTTCCTGCCGCTCCTCACGGGGCAGCCGCAGGCGGGTAGGCGTTCAGAACTGAAAGCCTGCTCGCCTCCGCGCCCGCACAGGGTGGCCTCTCCCAACCCCGGGTGCCGCAACCCCGAGCAGCACCTGCAGCTCCTCGTCGTACAGCGGCAGCACCCCCGCCAAGGCCTCGGCCACCGACACCGACGGGCGCCGCAACCCGCGCTCCAACGCCGACAGGTGCAGTGGGTCGGGCTACAGCGGCCAGAGGTGGGAACCATCTCGCAGGTCAACGACCTCGATCCATGAGGATGCCGGCACAGCATGCTCAGAGACGAACCAGTGATCAGCGCCGATGTTTACAGAGGTCAGAGCATGTTCCGGTGGCGCCCACTTGTTCTTCACACCGAGGGAGTACCAGCCCTCCGGCTCAATGAACTCCCGCCCCCATTCCTGCCACGACAGGGCCTGGTCGTCAGGTATCTCGACGGCGAAGCGGATCGGTCGGCTGTCCATCAGAGCCCAGGGCAGGGTCTGCGGATCGTCACTGTCAGAGAAGTGAACCGTCAGGGCTGCGCCAGCCTTTGACGCGGACGATGTCCACAAGGGGCGCAGCTCGCGCGACGCCCTGATAGCCGGCCACGGTTCAGCCTTGGAGAAGTGATAGAGCTTCATCCGGTGAGCCTATGGGGCTAGAACGCTCGGAGGCTCGGTTCCTTGTCCTGCGGATTCTGTGTGGCGAGCACCGGCATGTCTGAAGTCAGTTGCTGCGCGGCACCTTCGTGACGAACGACCCGAGGCCGGGCTCCGTGAATGCGAGGCCGTCGGCCCGCAGCGCCTTCATTACCTTCTGGCCGGTGCTGGTCGCGATGCCGAACTCGGCCTGCAACTGGATCACGGACGGCAGCCGGGTGCCGGGCGGGTAGACGCCGGCGGCGATGCGCTGGGCAATGACGTCGCGGACCTGCCGCCACCTCGGTACGTCGGGCTGGAACTCCATGGTCGGACCGTAAGCACGGTGCCCCATGCCACGCGAGATGTACCGTGCCTGGCATGGGGTAGCACGCCATAGCATGCCTACCTACGCTGGACAGCATGAGCCCCCGCGGCCTGGCCGGGCCCGGGGGTACGGACGACCGTGAAGGGGTCGACGATGACTGAGACTACGCGCCCACCGCAAGGGGACCGTCTGACGGACGGGCAGCTGCACGGCAAGGCCTGCATCACCTGCGGCGCCGAGCAGGGGCCGTTCGTCGCGGCCGGCCACCGGTACACGCCGACCGCCGGAGCACCGCTTGGCTGGGCGGTCGTCGCATGCGCAGCGCACGCGCCTGAGGTCGCCAGATGAGCACCCGGGAATGGATCGTCATCAGCTTCGACACTCGCACCTCGAAGGGCTGGGTGAGCGCTGAGTGCCAGCTCGGCGCTCACCACGGCTGCCCCGGCGGTACGCGGGATGAGGCCTATGTGCGGGTGCTGGTGTGCCGCTGCCCGAACGTGGACTGCGGCTGCAGCCGCCCGCGCCCGAAGGCCAGCAGGACCCCCGGACCCAGCTGAAAGATCGCGGTTGGGCCGAACGGGGCAACTTCTTGGCCCTGACATTACTTGGATCCTGGGCACGACGAAGGGGCCCGGCAAATTAGCCGGGCCCCTTCCGTGTCTCACAGCGCGCGCTTCGGCACCCCGGCCGTCCGGGCCTTCGGCTTCGCCGTCGCGGGCTTCAGGGCGGTGCGCAGCGTCTGGTGCTCGCGGGCGTTCTGCGCGTCGGCGAGGCGGCCGGCCTGCAGCACCTGGTCGTGCTCGCGCTGGGCCTGGTCCTGCTTCGCCTGGTGCTCCGCCATCAGCAGTGCGTTGCTCGCGGCCTGGTTGCTCGCGGCGATGCCGACGCCGTCACGGGCGAGGCTGACCGCGTTCGAGCCGGCCTTCGCGACGTCGCCGACTGCGCGGGCGCCTTGGCCGGCGGCTCCGGCGATCTGCCCGACGGTGCCGACCGTGGCGGTGATGGTGTTCAGGCCGGCGACGATGACCCCTGCGAGGCCGGGTCCGGCCTTGCTGCGGGCGCCGAGCGCCGGGGCGGCCGCGGTGGCGGGTGCCGTGAGGGCCCTCGACGGCGGGCCGCTCTTGCCGGGCTTCTCCTTCCCGCTGCCGGGGCGGGCGGCGATCCCCACCAGGGTGGTGCCGTTCTCCAACTTCAGCTCGAACCTGCCCTTGCGGGGGATCTTCCCGGCGGTGGCGATGCTCAGCCCGTCGAAGCGGAACTGGTGCGCCGGGTTGGCGCCGCAGGTGACGGTGGCGAGGCCGTCCTCTCCGGTCGCGGCGACGGTGTGCCCGCCGCCGGTGCCGTCGTCCTTGCAGGCCGGGCAGGTGAGGGGCTTCCCGGCGATGCTGAGCGGGCCGAGGATCCGTACCTTCTGGGTGCCGAACAGCGACATGGCGGGTCCTCACTTCTCGATGCGGACGACGTTGGTGATCGTCTGCGTCACGGTCTGCGTGACCTCCAGCAGCTGGCCGCCGCCTCCGTCCCGCTTCCCGCCGAGCAGGCGGACCAGGACGACCGCGGCGAGGGCGAGGCCGCCGATCTCCATGGCGATCTGCAGCAGGCTCCCGAGGCCGGCCGCCAGCTCACTGACGACGGACGCGGCGACGGGCGCCAGGGCGATGCCGCCACCGGCGAGGCCGAGGCCCGCGGCGCCCCGGACCATCCACGGCTCGACCAGGCGGGGGTGTTCGGCGGGCCGGGCAACCTCGTTGATGTCATCAACGAGGTGCGAGGCGGAGTCCTGCTCGGTGGCGCGTGCGAGCGCCTCGTCGGGGCTGCTGGCGTAGACGTACTGCACGGTGCCGTCGGGGGAGGTGATCCCGAAGACTCCGGGCACGGCGGTGGTCGCCGGCCGGGGCTCGAACGTCGGAACGTACTCGGCGGCGGGGGTGGCGGTGGTGTCCATGGCGGGCTCCTTCGGAGGTTCGGGGCAGGTTCTGGCGATGGGTGTTTGTGCAGGTTTGTCCTGGTCGGGCGACGTTCCGGGGAGGTTCCGGACCGGCCGGGGAGGTTCCTGGATCCGGAACCTCCCAGCGGCCTGCCGAACCCGGGCCGAACCTCGTGACCTGGGGAAACGAACCCGCCGGAACCTCACCCGGAAGGTTCGTCCGCCCCTTATGCGCCGATTGCGGTCTGCACGTCGCCGAGGGTGTAGCCGTTGCCGGCCTTCCCCGACAGCGTCGTCACCTGGCGGGCGGCCAGCGTCCGGCCGGTGCCCTCCAACGCCGCCTTGACCGCCTTGCCGAGCTTCGCGCCGGTCCGCGACGAGAACGCCCTGTCGGCCTCCTCGGCACCGCGGCCCCACCCGGCCGCCGGGTCGAGCTTGTGCAGCAGCGCGACCAGGTCGCCGGTGCCGAGCTCCGCCACCTCGGCCTGCTCGAACGCGGTTGCGATGAGCGCGAGGATGCTGCCGGCGGCGACGGTGCCCCGGGCGGCGAACCCGGACAGGGTGCCCGCCGCGAGCCGCAGCTGACGGCCCCGCAGGCAGATCTCCTCGAACTGCTCGGGTGTGATCCGGTCGACCTGGATCCGCTCGGCGCCGCCCTCCTCGGCCAGGACGCCGACGCCGATGATGCCGAGGCCGGCCGCCGAGTGGCCGCGCTTCGCCATGCCGTCGCCGAGGATCATGTCCGAGGAAGTGTCGTCCACCGTGTGCACCGAGTAGCGCTTGAGGATGACGTCGCGGAACGCGGTCGGCACGGACTTCGCGTCGGGGCGCTGGGCGGCGGCGATGACGATCAGGCCGCACGCCCGGCCCCGGCGGATGAGACGGGCGAGCTTCTCGACCAGGGCCTCGAACTCCTTCTTGCCCTCGCTGCCGGCGAGGAGCGCGCCGAACGCCTCCTGGATCTCGTCGATGATCAGGGCGAGCACCGGCATGCCGCGGTCCCGGGCAAGCTCCGGGGTGAGCCGCATCTCCGGGCGCATCTTCTTCGGCAGGGAGCGGATCAGCGCGAACCTGCGGTCCATCTCGCCGATGAGCCGATCGACCAGGGCGACGAACGCCTCGACGGCCGCCGGGTCAGCGCCGATGATCGCCGTCTGCGCGACCTCCTCCAGCGCCTCCCAGTCCGCACCACCCTTGAAATCCGCGAGGAGGATCTGCGCGTGCGGGTCGAGGACGGCCGCGGCGGCCGGGATCCGCATCGCGGTGGTCTTGCCGAAGCCCTGCGCGCCGCCGAACAGCATGCTCGACCACAGCAGGTCGATGGCCTTGCGGGCGCCCCGCCGGGTCGTGCCGAACGGCGCCCCGTTCCAGATCGACCACACCTTCGCGGTCGTCAGCGGCGAGGTGGCGGCGTCCCCGGAGAACGGCACCCGCTTGGACACCCACAGGGACACCCGGCCTTCGGGACCGGCCTGCTCGATGTCGAGCTGCTCGGCGGCCAGACCGAGCGCACCCGCGACCTTCGCCTTCTTCGGGATCACCTCGGCGGCGATGACCCGCGTCGGCAGGTCGAACACGTGGGTCGTCGCGCCGTTCTTGTCCTTGTCGACCAGGCCGACCGGGCGCAGGGACTCGTCGGCCTTGAGGACGCCGACGGCGCGCAGGGCGGCGATGATCCGCTCGTCGGTGACCGGGCCGGCGTCGCTCGGCAGCGCGTCGAGGAACCGGTAGACGTCGCCGGGGTCGCCGTCGGGCGAGGCGTCGTGCTTCTTCGCGCGGTAGCCGAGCGCGGCCAGTACGGCGCCGAGCGAGGCCAGCATCGGACCGGCCACGACCCAGGCGCCGAGCATCGCGGTGATGACGGCGGCGGAGACATACAGGCCGCTGCCACCGGCGCCGACCGCGAGGCGCTTTGACTTCAGGCGGGCCTTCGCGACGGCGGACCGTTCGTCGCGCAGGGTCAGGACCCGGGCGTCGTCCTTCGACTTCTTCGCCCTCACGATCTCGCGGGCGTACTCGGCGGCGAGGGCCCAGTGCGTGACATCGGCGGCGACGCGCCACGTGCCGTACCCGGCGAGCACCGCGATGCGGGCCCCGTACACGGGGGTGCGCAGGCTGTGGAACATGATTCGGTAGGCGGCGAGGTCGCGTTGGTGGCGCAGGGCGCCGGCAATGGCCTGGCCGCTGTGCGCCCACTCGGGCAGGGCCTTCTTGCCGGCGGCGGCGAGCCAGTGCTGCTTGGCGGGGGTCGGCTCGATGAGGGTGCCGACCATGGCGCCGGCGCGGCCGGTGGCGGTGAGTTCCGCCTGGCCCTGCATGGCGGTCTCCAGTTCGGCGAGGACCTCGGGGGTGAAGTGCTTGCTGAGGTCGGTGCCGGGCTGGTCGCCGGCCGGACCGTGGTGCGGGGTGGGGGTGGATTCCGACATGATGGTTCTCCTCCGGGTTCGTGCTGCGGGTCGGGAGAATGCGGGGCCGGTGCGCTATCACCGGCCCCGTCCTGACTACTTCTGGACGGCCGTCTTGGCGGTCAGGGAAGCCGCCCTGCGGGCCGCCACCGAGTACGGCGGGGTGTCGCCCTTGCGGCGTTTCGGCGGGGTCGGCCTGGCCCGCTCTGTGACCCGCTTCGGAGCCGGGGGGACTTGGTCGCTGACCTGCAAGATCGCGGGCTGCTTGTAGGCGCGGATCCGGCCGTCCTGCAGGAGCACCGGCAGGGGCGTCGTGTCGCCCGCCAGCGCGGTGCGGACCAGCTCGTTGGCGGCCTTGCGCTGCGCGATCGACTCGGCGGTCTCACCCACCGGCACGCCCTCGCCCTTGACGTCGTGCCAGGCCCGCAACCACACCTCCTCCGAGATGCCGAGCGCGCCGGTCGCGGACGCGATGTACGCGGCCCGGGCGTACACGTCGGGGTGCTGCTCGAAACGGCGGGCGTCGAGCTCCTCGGCATCGGCCAGGGCGGCCAGGCGCCGCTCCTCGGCCTCACGGCCCGCCACCTGAGCGGCCCGGCGCTCGGCGCGCAGCTGCTTGCGGCCCGCCCGCCCGGCCTTCTTGGCGACCTTTCCGTGAGTGTGCAGTGCCCAGGTGAGCGGGCCGAGCAGGGAGAAGAACGCGCCGGCCGCGCCGACCAGCTGCCCGCCCTGCTTCAGCAGGTCCGGGCCGTGCATCCAGTTCATGGTGGCGGCGAACGCGGCCACGATCAGCGTGGCGGCGATGAAGTGCCCGGTGCGGCGCTTCTCCGCGACGGCGGCGTCGACCTGCGCGAGCATCACCCAGGCCGCGTACTCCAGGCCGAGCGGCACCACGACCAGGGCTGGCGACATCTTCCAGAACGCGACCAGCTGGATCGGCAGGGCGATCAGGACGGACACCGTCACCATCTGCCGGGCCCGCTTCTCGGCGAGGGCGACGACCTGGTCGCGGTGCTGCTGCTCGGCGAGCTCGGCGGCCGCAACGGCGGCCTTCTCCTGGGCGACCTGCCGGGCGGCGTCGGCCTTCTCGGCGGCCTCCCGGCGGATCTCCTCGGCCTGCGCCTGGTGCTCGGCAACCTCGGCGGCGGCCTTCGCCGCCTTGACGCTGTTGGTGGCGGCCCGGCCGGCGTCGTCGGCGCCGGCCTTGAGCCGAATCGCCTCGGCCTCGGCGGCTGCCTTGAGCCGGATCGCCTCCGCGTTCGCGGACTGCTCGGTGTACGAGGTCCGAGGCTCGTACACCGAGCCGTTCAGGTGGTCGATGGTGGCGGTCATCGGGGCGTCTCCTCGGAGGCGGGGTGGCGGTCGGTGTAGTCGGTGTGGAGGATCAGGGCGGCGGCGCGCATGGTGTCGATGTCGCCGGTGGCGTTGGCCGCGCGCTGGAACTGGGTGCGGGCGATGACGCGGGCCTGCTGGTCGTCGTCCTGGGCGGGCTGGGTGTCGGTCACGGCCTAGCTCCCGTCATGGCGTTGAGGTCGGCGATCTGCTGCTGGGTCTGGCGTTGGGCTTCGAGGGCCGCGGCGGCGGCCTGGCGGGCCTGCTCGGCGCGGGCGACGGCCTCGGCGACGGCGGCCTGCTGGTCGGCGCTCACGTCTCCGGCCCGTCGGAGCGGACGCGGTACACGCGGGCCGGGGAGGCGTGCGCGATGGTGTCGAGGGCCAGGGCGAGGAGGACGGCCGGCACCAGGGCGAGGCGCAGGAGTGGGCTGATCTCCACGCCGAGGACCCACAGCAGGAGTCCGACGGGGGCGAGGACCCGCAGTCGGGTGAGGACGCCGAGAACCAGGTCGCGGGCGTCGGGGAGGGTGTTCACGGCAGTGCTCTCCTTCGGTGCGGCGGGGGGCTTGGGGTGGTGCGCGTCTCCGTCGTGAGCGGACGCCGGCCGGGCCGGGGACGCGCCGGCCGGTCAGCTGGCGGTGGCCTGCAGCTGATCGGGCCGGAAGGGCGGGACGCCGCAGAGGGCGTTGAAGAAGATGCCGCCGAAGTCGACCTGCACCGCGCCGTCGGAGTTGATGTAGAACACGGTTCCGGTCCGGCCGCAGTCGCGGTCCGTCCGGTCGATGACGGTCACGGGGTCGCCGATCTTGAATGCCATGGGGATCTCCTCCGGGGTGGTGGGTCAGGACAGGGCGGCGAGGACCAGGGCGGCGGGCAGCAAGCCGAGACCGAGGTGTGCGGCCTGGTCGACGTGCGCGGCGCCGCCGTGTGCGAGAAAGTCACGCTGGCCGGTGTTCTCCATCCACCAGCGGACGGCCCAACGCCGGTCGATGAAGCTGTGCGAGGCGCCGACCCAGGCCAGGGCAACGGCGATGCCGGGTGCGGTCAGCGGCAGATTGAGGGCCAGGGCGCCGAGGCCGAGCAGGCTGGCGGTCAGGGCCACGTGCGTGCCGGCGTGGGCCGCGTTCGCCCGCCAGCCCTCGGCGGTCCGGTCGGCCTTGTGACCGGCCTGGTGGTCGGTCTGGCCGGGGTAATCAGCGAGGTAGTGGCCGACGAGCAGGAGGATGAACACGGCGGGGAAGATGCCGACGGACATGGTGAGGCTCCCTTCTGGTGGCGGGTCAGGCGCGACGGACGTTGGGGACCAGGCCGGCGGCCTCGACGGCGGCGACGCGGGTCCGCAGCTCGTCCTGGTCGTCGATCTCCATGCCGCAGTCCTCGCCCCACGGCGCCACGTAGGGGCTGCCGTCCGGGTTGGTCATGGTCAGGAGCCACACCCGGTCGTTGGGGCGGTCCAGCCACCAGGCGGTGATGTCGGCTGCGGCGAGGACCGCGACGGTGATGACCAGGCCGGGGCCGGCGTCGCGGGAGGTGGTCGCGCCGTCGGTGACGGCGGTGAGTCCGATACCGGCGAGGGCGGCCACGGCCTTGTACGGGGTCCAGATCACGGCCTGGACGACGGTGTTCAGCGGGCGGGTGAAGGCGTTCATGCGGCGACTCCCACGAGGAGGGCGGCCTTGCGGCCGCGGATGAGGGCCTTGCGCTGTGCGCCGGTGGCGCCACCGACGACGCCGAACTGGTCGGAGATCGGGTAGGTCAGGGCCTGTTCCAGGCAGAGGCGGCGGGCGGCGAGGGGGCAGCCGGCGCACACGGCGAGGGCGGTCCTCTCTGCGGCGTTGGGCCGGGTGAGGTCGACGCTCTCGGTGGCGGGGAAGAACAGGTTGAGGTCGAGGCCGGCGCAGGGCTGGGGGAGGGCCTCACCCCGCTTCGGGCCGGTTTTGGGCATGGCGAACATCGGTGTCTCCTGGCTGTGGTGGTGGATTCTGCGAGATTCCCCGGAAGGTGCGTCGGGGTATTGCTGCGCACGGGGAAGGCCCCCGGCGTCTGTTAGGTGCTAGCACCTAACTCCCAGTCAGATGCTGACTCATCGGCGACGGGTACGTCAAGAGTTACGTGCTAGCACGTAAGCTTGTGTCCCCCGAACGGGGAACAGAAGGAGGTGCCGCATGGCACGAACGGCAGAGGAGATCGCAGCCTCCCTGCGCGACCGCATTCAGCGAGGGGAACTCCAGCCCGGCGACCGACTGCCCACCATGGACGTCATCGCCGAAGAACACGGCGTCAGCCGGCAGACCGCCCGCCAGGCCCTCAACCTGCTCAAGGCCGAGGGACTCGTCGAGTACAAGGGCGGTCGCGCCGGAACCGTGGTCCGCGAGCGGCCGGCCGCCCGGCTCGTCCGCAGCCGCGGCATGGAACGGGACAACCTCGGCTACTACAGCGGAGCCAACGTCCAGCACTGGCGCCTCGTACCCGGCACGCAGACCGAGGTGGCCACCGAGCCCGTGCCCGCCGACGTCGCCGAACTCCTCGGCGTCGAGGCCGGCACCCCGACCATCGTCCGCAAGCGGCTCAACGGCGACCCCGATCGGCCGGAGCACCGCCAGCTCACCGACAGCTGGCTCCACCCCGCCGCCGTCGCGGCCCTGCCCATCCTCGCCGGGTCGACCGGCCTGGGCGGGATCTACGACCGCATCGAGGAATGGGCCGAGCAGCCCATCGCCTGGGAAGAGGAGGTCACCGCGGTGACCCCCAATCCGGCCGAGGTCGCCGCGCTCCTCCTGCCGCCCGGCGTTCCGCTCCTGCGGATCATCCGAACGTCCACGGTGAAGGTCGACGGCCGGCCCCTGGTCGTCGAGGTCAACGACATCAGGATGAGTGCCGAGCACTTCAGCGTCCGGTACCCGATGAGCAGGAAGGGAGCGGCCCGCTGGCCGGTGCAGCCCGCCTCGGCGGACTTCTACACCAACTAGCCGGCGGTGGGGGCCCTGGCCGCTGATGACGGCCAGGGCCTTTCCGTGCCAACTGCAGGTGGAACGCTTACGTCCCGCTGTCGATGATCCGGGTCAGTTCCGCGCCGAGCGCCCGCAGACGGGCCGCGTAGACGACCAGGCCGTCCGCGAGCTCCGCCACACCCGCCGGAGAGAAGCGCTCCCAGTTGTCACCGACCAGCACCGTCACCGCCGGCACCCGCTGTTGCGGGTCCGACGCGAACGGGAACTGACTCAACGCAGCTGGCAGGGCCTCCGCGAAGCCGTGCGGCGTCTCCACCGCGAACGAGATCTCCGGACCGTCATGGAGAACGTCCGCGAGCACCTCGACCTGCAGGCCGTGCCCGCCCACACACCATGCCGGCTCCGGGACCGTCACGTCGGCGCCGTCCTGCAGGTGCACAGTCACCGTGTTAAGAGGAGAGCGGTCCATCAGGCCACCTCCCCGAGGCCGTCACGGCCCACGACCTGAGCGTCCAAGCACACGCCGTACGCGCCGGCCGGGAGACGCGCCCCGTACGACGCGCCGAGCACGGCCAGGCCCTGCGCGTCCCACGGCGCCATCCGCCGCTCAAGGTGCGCGGCCAACTGGTACGTCGCCCCGAGGAGCACGTCCCGCGGGTCGTCCCGGTCCAGCCGCATCAGCGTCATAAGGATGTTCAGCGGCGCCGCGGCGACGAAGTCCGGCAGGCGGTGTCGAGTCGTCACGGCTCACCCACCACCCCGACGGCCATCGTGCGGGCCAGTGCCATGCGCAGCAGCTGGGCACCGTGCCAGTCCCGGCGGCGGACCGCCGCAGCGAGCAGCTGCAGCAGGCGGGCTGGCGCGGCCAGGACCCTGGGGCGGACGCGGCCGATCGCCGCGTCCTCCGTCGGGCGGTGCACCTTCGACGGCTTCGCCATCACGCACCCCCGACTGCGGCGTGCCCACTGAAGAAGAACGGGACGCCGTGCACCTCGGCCGTGATGTACCGGAACAGCGTCCGGCTGCCGTCCTTCGAGGTGTGCTCGTCGCCGCTGATCTCCGCGCCGAGCAACTCGGCGATCAGGTCGGCGGCCTTCGCGACGTCCGGCGTCGCATGGGGCATGTACGCCGTGATGCCGTCGCGCTGCCGGAACGACCACTCGATCGGCAATGCGGCCAGCACCGGGTGCTGGGCGAGGAGCACGTGCAGAGCGGCGGCGGCGACCGTGACGGACACGTTCGGCTTCGAGGGGGCGGTCATCGGGTCGCCGCCTTCAGCTCCGTGATGGCCGTCCCGTCGTGCAGGTCGCCGGCGCCCGCGTTCCACGCCGCGCGGGCCAGCGCCACAACCTGGCCGGCCTCGGCGAAGCGGCCCAACGCCGCGTCCCGCTCCTCCGCCAGCGCCGCACGGCGCTCCTCGGACCGCGCCACCGATTCCGGCCTGGTCGCCGCTCCGAGCGTCCCGCACGCCTGCACGTACCGGGCACTGACCGCCTTGTACTCCTCGGCCGCGACCGCAAGGTCCTCCTTCGCCCGTTCCAGCTCGCCGAGCAGCCCGACCAGGTGCGGGGTGCCAGCGGCGCCCGAGGCGACCTCGGTGGCGTTGGTGAGCGCGAAGTCCGTGGCGGACTCCCAGGCGGAGCGCCGCTGGAAGTGGCTGGCGATGACCCGGCCGGCCATGGTGGTCAACAGGGCCCGGGGGTGCTCGACGTTGACGCCGGACTCCAGGGTCCGCCACATCCGCAGGAACGTCTCCGCGGTGAGGTCCTCAGCGAGGTGCGCGTCCGCCCGGAACAGGCGGGAGGCGATGAAGTGGTTGATCTGCCGGGAGTGGTCACGGTAGATCACCTCGAACTGTTGCTCGGCGTTGATGCTCATGCCGCGACCGCCTTCGCCGGGTAGGTCCGGGTGTGGCCGGAGCCGGCGCAGGCCTTGCAGTCGGGTCCGTCGTGCCGGCGGGGGTCGCTGGGGTTGCCGGCGGCCAAGTTGCGGCCGGTGCCCTGGCAGCGGTCGCAATGCCGGTGCAGCGGCTCGGTGTGCGTCGCGGCGCGGTGCAGACGGTCGACGCGCACGGTCGGCTCGAAGCCGGGGAAGACGCGACGCTGGCGGCCGTCGGCGCCGTAGAGGGCGCCGTGCAGGCGGTAGAAGCCGCGGTCGTAGGTCCATTCGGCGGCGAAGGTGTGGCCTGCGGGGATCGTGAAGGACTTGCCGTTGAACGTGACGGCGAGGGGCCGGGTGGTGGTGACGGTGACGGCGCTCATGCCGCGACCGCCTTCGGGGCGACGGCGACCAGGTCAGCGCCGGCGGCCATGGCGTCCACGCGGGAGACCTTCAGCGACGGAGCGGAGGACTTCATGGGGACCGCGCCGAGGCCATGCTGCTTGAACAGCTTTCGGATGGCGTCGAGGTCGGTGGTCTGCCGGGAGGAGTCGACGCGGTCGACGGTCCAGCCGCCGTACGTGCCGATCGGGAGGCGGTCGAGCACCTTCCGGGCGGCGCGCTTCCCGCGGTCGGCGCGGCGGGCCTGGTCAGCGGCGTCGTTGTAGGTGCGGGCGGCGGCCTCGATGTCGGCGACGGCCGGCATCTCGTCGGCCTCGTACAGGCCGACGGCGGGCAGGTCGGCGGGGGTCGGCGCGGTGGTGGTGAACAGGCTGGCCGGGGCGATGACGCTCCGGGCGGCGCGGGTCACGGCTCCGGCGAGGTCACGGAGGGACTTGCGGGGCATGGCAAACTTACGCACAGCTGGGCTCCCTGGTCACTCAGGTGAGTTCGGTGAGGCCCTGCCGTGGTGCGCTAACACCTAGGCGGGGCCGCCTTGCAATAGGCGGCCCCGCTGGACTGTCACCAGCCCCGGTCCCACCACTCCTGGATGTGCGGACGCTCCGCTCCGAGAGTGCTGTCGTTCCCGTGGCCGGGGTAGATCCACGACTCGTCGGGGAGGGGGAAGACCTTCTCTTCCAACCCATCCATCAGAGACTTGAACTCCCCCGGGTTTGTTGTCCTTCCGGGACCGCCGGGGAACAGGCAGTCGCCGGTGAAGACGTGCGGGTGGCCCTGCGGATCGTCGTAGACCAGCACGATCGCGCCGGGCGTGTGGCCGACCAGGTGGCGGACGGTCAGCTCGACCTGGCCCACCCGCAGCACGTCGCCGTCGTCCAGCAGCAGGTCGGTCGGCACGTCGAGGGCCTCGGCGTCGATCCGGC
>FTKL01001474.1_pt1 | contig 16529 bp, 20 predicted proteins | sample 2434061 | NCBI WGS metagenome assembly FTKL01 (sample SAMEA3914816, study PRJEB12502) | metagenome | biome: forest; material: soil | place: USA | collected 2011-09-16 | depth 0.3 m
TCGGCCGGTTCGACGGCGTGCTCCTGGCCATCGGTGTCCTGCGCGCTGTCGTGCGGCTGCGTGGGGCGCTGAGGGGTGCTCACGGGCTTCTCCCGGGGTCGGCGGTGGAACTGCTGCTCCGAGGGATATCCCGCCGATCTGACAGTCGCCAGCCCCTTTTCCACCCCATCCGACCCCAGCCCGAAAGGGCCGCGCCGCGCGCCGTGCCGCCCATTCCGCGCGGACGGCATCAGCCGGACGCGAACAATAGAAAGCCCACCGCAGGTGCCGAACCCAACTGACCAACCGACAACTACAACAGCAACTACAACAGCCAAAGCAGAAAGACGGGAAAGAAGGGTTGTCAGGACTGCGGCCGGGCCCCGATCCGGGCCCTGAACTGCCCTTTTCCCAACCTTGGACGCGAAGCGCCCGGTAGGGGCAGCGGGAGGGGAGGTGGTAGGGGAGGCGGTAGCGCATCGTCGAACTAACCAGGGCATCAAGGTGCCGGTGAGTTTCCTTGGATGGGCCGTCAAGGAAACTCACCGGCACCTTGATGGCATATCAACGCAGGTCAGAGACGTGCGATCCAAGGTTCTCACCAAGGTTGGATGGGACGGGATGGCGGACGGGTTTTCGGACCGGTTTTCGGACCGGTAACTGGACGGGATACCTTGGAACGGGTCGTTATGCAATCGTTATGCCTTGGATCCCTTGATGGTGAGAAATCCGGTGAGTTTCGTGGGGTTTCATCTCTCCAACACGGGACCGGCCCGTGCTGGATATCCGAGGAGCGCTCTCGTGAACGGGGAACTGGAGACCGACCACGACGTCCTGGTGACGCTCGCCCGCTTTTCTCTGGCCACCGCCGAACATCTCCACCAGCTGCACGGCGGGCAGGCCGGTATCAAGCAGACGACCAACCGCATGACCCGCCTCAGAAACGAGGGTCTTGCGGAATTCGTCACCCTGCCGCAGGCCGGGCGCGCGAAAGCCTGGTACCTCACCGAGGCCGGCTCCGCCGTCACCGCGACCTTCCCCGCCGCCCGCCGCCCGGACCCCCTGGTCGCACCCGAGCAGACCGCCCTGCGGCTCGGCCGCGGCCACCTCCTCACTCTGGGCCTCGTGCACTGCGCCTTCGTCGCCGATGCCCGCGCCCGGGGCGAGGGCTTCGGCCCGGGCGACCTCACCCCCGCCCCCGAGCACCCCGTCGACCTGGCGGACCCGGGCGGGCCGGCCTACCGGCCCGCCGCCGAGCTCGCCTACACCGCCACAACCGACGGCCGCCGGCGGCGGCTGCGTGCCTTCGTCGAGCTCCACCGCCCGAGCACGGGCACCGAGCAGGCCGCCGAGCAGCTGGCGGCCTGCGCCCGGCTCTGGCAGCAGCCCGGCCCAGGTGGCACCGGCTGGGCACGGGAGCGGCGGTGGAGGACCTTCCCGGCCCTGCTGGTCGTCCTGACCGGCACCCAGGCCAGCGCCCTCGGTACGGCGGTGGAGGACCTGCTGTTGGCCGCCGAGGAGAACCCGGCCACCGCCGAGTTGCTGGCCGCCGTCCCGGCCGGGGCGGCCCGCCTTGAGGACCTGGTCCAGCACGGACCCGCCGCCGCCATCTGGCACCCGCTCGGTAGCGAGCAGCGGGCGCCGGTCGGCTGGACCGGGTTGTAGGAGAGCCCGGTCGTTATCACAGGGTTGATCACCTCGTTCTGCGCAGTACAGAACGAACGGCGCGACGGCGGAGCGGTCACCAAGGTTCCCCGTCCCGGCCGCCACCAAGGCATTGACCTGCTGCGTTACCCGGCTTCCAAGGTTTCGAGGGCGGCTGGCGGGGCGGTCTCCAAGGTTTTCCCGGGTCGGCCGGGTCGGCTTCCAAGGTGTCGAGGGGGCCGGCCGGGGCGGAGACGGCAGGCGGCCGGGCCTGGTGAGCGACGGGGGGCGCTCGGGGCCCGGCCGGTGGGAGGCCAGCTGCGACCGCGGGCACGGCGCGGCTGCTCTGCCCGGCGGCCCGGTGCAGACCGTGGTGGGGCCGCCGTGGCGCAGACACTAGACCTGCCGGTCAGCCTGCGGCTAGGGCTGTGACCTGGCGTTTTTCGGCCGCGCACATGTCATGCGGAACGGCGGCTGCCTCCGCCGACGCTCTGGCGGCAGATCGGCGCGGAGGGCTTATGGCCGGGTCGCCGGACCGCTAGCCTCCGTCCATGTCGGAGCACACGGAGTGGGAAGCGCGGCTCGGCCGGATGAAGAAGGCCGTCGAGATCTGGCAGGAGCGGACGAGCGGTGAGGACACCGGCCCTCCGCCGATCGAGGCTGGCAGCAGTCTGAGCGGAGACGACCGGCTGTTCCCCGCGCACCCGGTGTCGAGCGTGGCCTGGCACGGGCTCATCACCGCGGTGGAGTACCTGGACTTCACACTGTCTGCGATGTCGGCGACCAGGACGCTCTATCCGTCGGCGTACTTCACCACGTTGCGGGCCGGCTTGCTGGGCGCCTGCCAGGCCGTGTGGGTGCTCGCGCCGACCAGCCGAAAGGAGCGGCAGCTGCGGGCCCTGGCGGCGGCGATGACGAACTACGACGAGCAGCGGAAGGCGTACGGGGCGGTCCCCCTCACCACGTCCGAGGATCACGCGGCGTTCGCCGCCGTGCGGGCACGGTTGGACAAGCGGCTCGACGAAGCCGCGGCGGCCGCCGTGTCGCTGGGGAAGGACCCGGCCAAGGCCCGCAAGCTCAGCGTGAACGCGACCGAGGTCATCGACCTGGCGGCGGCCGTGGCGGTCCCGGGGAAGCTGGAGGAGGGGTACGCGATGTTCCTGTGGCGCACCGCCAGCGGACACGTCCACGGGCACCCGTACACCCGGCTGCTGCAGCTGCGTTCGGACCACGTTGTCGAAGACCCCGACGGCCGACTCTGGGCCCGGTCCACCGGCAGCCTCGTCGAGCTCGGCACCGCGGCCTCGGCTGTCCTCATGATCACTAACAAGGCGTGGGCGCTGTTCGACCAACGCCGAGTCGACCAGCGCCCGTGAAGCTCACCTTGATGGCCGCACCGGGACTCCGGGATGGCCGCCAAGACGGCGGGAACCGTCGATGCGACCGGCTGGGTCAGGACTGACCATCAAGGTGAGCACCGCCGCAGTCAGCGCCACTGGTAGGTGGCACTGGTCATCGCGGGGAGCAGCAGCGGTTCGTCGGCGGTGCCGAGCTGAGTGGTCCGGTCGAGGGCCGGGCCGATGGCCGGGTAGAGGTGAAGGGCGGATGCTGCTGCCAGCGGTAGCCACACCACGGGCGCCCGCTCGGGGTCGTCCTGCTCGGCAGCGGCGACGGCCTGGTGGAGGTGCTCGGGCAGGTGGACGGTGAAGACCAGGTGCTGGCGTCGGAAGAGTGCGCTCTCGCCCGGCCGCTCGGTCTCCTGGTCCTGGGCGAAGCGGAGCAGCGGCGGTACGGGGAGCGTGTCCAGGTCGAGGCCGAGCTCCTCGAGCAGTTCGCGGCGGAGCGCGGCGAGCGGGTCTTCTCCGTTCTCGATCAGGCCGCCGGGCAGGGTGTGCTGGACGCCGCGGGGGCGTTCGCGTCGGATCAGGGCCAGGCAGCCGTCGCGGAGCAGGACGGCGCACACCCGCACGGGTACCGGCGCCACGGCTGTCACCGCAGGGCCTGGTCGGCGACGTGGTCAGCGTCGGCGGGCAGTTCGGGCAGTGGCCAGGCGGGGTCCGGGGTCCAGGTGGGCCAGCCGCCGGCGAACGGGCCGCTCTCGTTGTCGAGCATGGTGATCGCCCGGCCCTTGGCCTGCTCGACCTGGCGGTGGAGGTGGTCGTCGATCACCCCGAGGCGGCGCAGCTGGGCGTACTCGTCGCGGTCTTTCCAGTGGTGGCCGGACAGGTCGGGGGTGACGACTAGGTCGAGGCACAGGTCCAGGGTGTCGATGCCGACCCCGGGCCGACGGAGATACGGCTTCTCGAAGTTGACGTACCAGCGCAATGGCTCGCCGGTGGCGGCGTCCTGGAAGCAGTGGACGGAGAACCACTCGCCGTTCAGGAAGTGGCTCAGCAGGGTGGTGCCGGTCCAGCGGTAGCGGTCCAGGGCCCAGGTGCCGGCCACCAGCTCGGCCAGCATCCTCTCGCGCAGGCCCTGGTCGCTGGTGCGGCTGGAGGTTATCCAGGTCGTCGGGGCCAGGCTCTCGATCCCCGGCCAGTAGGCCAGGGTGAGCACGTGGCCGGTGTCGGCGACCACCCGCTGCGGCATCGCGGTCCACACCCGCCCGGCGTGGACATCGCGCCGCAGCGCCGTGGTGCCGGGCTGGAACAAGTCGGTGTCAGTCACCACCGGATCCTGCCCGGCTCCAGGGGCGGGAAGTCCACCCGAAGGTGGGACGGAAAGGTCCGGGACGGGACGGGAGGTCCGGGCGGCTGCTCCCGGACCGGCTCAGCGGCGGTTCGCCAGAGCGGCCGTGCGCAGTTGGGCGAGGATCGGCAGGACCTGCTCGGGGTCGCCGTCGGGGGTGAAGGCGAGGATGGCGCTGATGACGACGTGGGCCATGTCGTCGAGGGTGGTCGGTCCGGCCGGCTGCCCGGCCCAGAGCTGGAGGGTCTGGGCGAGGAGCTTGGTCATGCGGGTGCCCGTGTCGGCGCCCATCTGCGCGGCGAGCGCCTGGATCTGGTCGGGAGGCAGGCCGTCGTGGATGCCGTTGGCTGCGGCGGTGAGGCTCTGGAGTGCCAGTTCGGCGTAGTCGGCGATGGCGACGGTCAGCGGCTTCTCGCCGGGGCCGGCGTGGGCCAGGCTCTCCAGTGCTTGGGTGTCGCCGGTCCAGGCGGCTTCGAGGGCGGCGAGGACGCGCAGGATCTCGTCGGGTGTCATCGGTCAGTCCTCCACGCTCATGCCGAGCGCCGCACCGATGTCGTACGCCTGCTGTGCCCGGGCGGCCCGGGTGAGGCTGTCGCGGACGGTCGGCACCGCGCCGGGCGACGCCGCCAGGTGCGCGCGCAGCACGCCCTCGGCGAGGAACCGGATCTCGGCGAAGACCTGGCGGTCGGCAGCCAGCAGGAACTCCGCCTGCTCGGCTCCCTGGCCCGGGCCGGCCGGGCAGGCCCGCACCGCCATGCGGGCGCCGACCAGCAGCAGATCAAGGGCGCCGGGGGTACCGGCGAGTGCCGCGTCGCCGACTCCGGCTTCGCTCAGGTCGGCCGAGTCCGCGGTTGCGGCGATGACCGCCGCGATCAGCAGCACCACCCGCTTGTGCTGCTCGACATCGGCCGGGGCGTTGCCCTGGACCAGGCCGTCGGCGGCGGCCAGGCAGAACTCCCACGTGGTGCGCGGCGTGGTCAGACTCTCGCTCATCCCGGCACGCTACCGCCCGGCATCCTCCCCGGGGGCCGGATCGCACCGATCACCGACCTGCCCGGCCGGGCTGGTCACACCGCCCGATCGGGCCGGGCCGGCACTGAGACGTCGTGGCCGTCGGTGAGTACCAGGGTGATGCCCGCGCGGTGGGCCCGCCACAGTGAGGTGAACCAGGCCCGTTGTTCCGGCTGCAGGTACGGCTGCCACTGGTCGTAGGTACGCCAGGCACAGGCCGTGTGCTCGGAGCTGAGCTCCACATCCCAGGCGCTGGTGACCGCAGGGGCGCCGAAGGCGAAATCAACGACCGGCGGCCAGCCGTCGGCGGCCGAGCGGTAATCGACGGCCAGAGGCCGCAGGGGCCCGGCCAGGTGGAGACCGGTCTCCTCCGCCGTCTCGCGCCGGGCGGTGGTGACCGGCTGCTCGCCCAGGTCGCCCAGCCCGCCGGGCAGCTGCCACCACGCCGGATGACCGGGGTAGGCGCGGGCCTGGTGCAGCATCAGGATGCGGTCCGCTGCGTCGGTGAGCAGCACGGTGGCGGAGACGGCGTGCGGTGGCAAGGTGGCGGCGAAGTCAGCGGGGGCGATGGTCGGCGCGGTCATCGGGCCGCCCAGTCCGGACAGGTCGGCTGGTGCCACGAGGTGCGCACGACGGTGCCGCCGAGAAGGCGGTGCTCACTGGTCCAGGTCCGGCAGCACCCCGGCAACCGGTCCGGCCTGGCGGCCGGGGCCTGATGCTCGGCGGCGAAGACGGTCGCGGCACCGGCCGGGACGGCGGGCCGGGGGCGCCGACGGCGGGCGCGCCGGTGGATGCTCGAGGAAGCCGTCACCCCGCACCCCTGCCCACCCGCCCCGGCCCGCCAACCAGACCTTCACCCGGACAGCCCACCCAACCCGAAACTAACCGGCCCCTGACCTGGGCAGATGACCGAAACTCACCGGCCTTCCTGGTCCGGGAGGCCGAACTCACCGGTGCCCCGGACCGAAACTCACCGCCCTGCCGACGAAACTCACCGCCGCAGGTCAGGTGCGGTGCCGAAACTCCCCAGTGCAGGTCAGCGGCCCGCACCGGGGGCAGTGGGCCGACGGCTGGTCAGCGGCGCCACCGGGACCTGGCGGGCTTCACCTCGGCGGCGGCCGCAGTAGCGACGGCTGCGGACGTGGCCGCGGCTTGGGCGGCCTTCTCCTGCTCGGCCTTCTGGCGTTCCTTCTCGGCGGCGGCCTGGCGGCAACCGGCGCACAGTCCGTCGTCGTTCCAGTCGCCAGTCTGCTTCTGCTCGTCCCACCGCTCGTCGGGGAACTTCGCCCCGCAGCGGGTGCAGGCCGGACGGCGCTTCTCCCGCTCGGCGTGCACCCGCTTCCGTTCGGCTTCCTCTCTCTCCCGCTTCTCCTGCTCCTGGCGGCGCCGCTGCACTGCGCGCTGCCTCTCATACAGCTCATCGCCATCAGGGTTGGCGAGCGCGTCCACCAGCGAGTGCCAGCCGTCCCGCCCGAAGCGGATCCAGATCTCCGCGCCGGCCCCGAAGCGGCGCAGCAGCGGCAGGGTGGTGGCGACGACGGGCAGGGCGCGGTGGTAGGAGCGGGCGGTGATCCCATCGCCCAGGTACTGGAGTGGGTGCCAGGTGGGTCCGGAGGCGGCGTGGACGGCGTCGATGCGGCGCAGCATCCGCTGGTGGTCCCGCTCCTCCTTGGCCTTCTTCTGCTCCGGTGTGAGGGGCTTGGTGCCGGGGCGGGGGCGTTTGCGGCCGGGCTCCAGGATGAGGGCGACCGGGGGCAGGCCCTCGTGGCCGGTGGGCGGATAAAGGGCGGACCACAGCCGCAGGTCGTGGGTGCGGGCCCCCGGCTGGCGCAGGGAGGCGTCGAACGCCTTCTTCGCGGTGTAGCGGGCGGGCAGCTCGCACCAGGCCCGGTAGGCGGCCAGCTTGTCGACCAGGACGCCGTTGCCCTCGTTGTCGCGGTCCACCTCGACTAGGAGCACGGGAATCTCCGCGCCCGGGTCGCGGACCACCAGGTCGGTGAAGAGGGAGCGGCGGCCGGGCAGCTTGTGCTCGACCTCGGTCGCGTACGCGCCGAGGTGCCCGATCCCGGCCTTGGCGAGCAGGCCGGCGGTGGCGGCGACATCCAGGGCGTGCTCGGAGTACGCGGCGGCCCGCCCGTCCCGGTCCGGGCGCAGCGCGGCGAGCTTCGTACCGGCCGGGACGAGCGCTTCGGCGTCGCGGCGCCCGGCCGCGGTCAGGCACCAGAGCTTCCGCCCGTCGGGGAGGCGGAGCTCCTCGCGGACCCGGCCGGCCCACTTGAGGTCGCCGAGCGCGTCACGGACGGACTTGTCGGACCGCTGGTGGGGCAGGACCAGCGGCCACAGCTCCCGGGGCGTGGCCCGCTGGAACACCGCGAGTGCCTCCAGCACCCCTCCCCGCACCGGCGCGGTCGAGCCCCGCGGCCACTCCTCCTTCTTCCTTTCGCTGTCTGCGACAGCGAAAGGAAGAAGGGAAGAAGAGGGGTTGTCGCCACGGCCCAACCCCCTTGTCCCCGAGGTCTGACCTGCGGTTTTACGGCCGCTCGGCATGAGGGGCGTGGAGGTGCGGGCGGAGGGGCCCGTGGGGGTGCCGGTGGAGGTGCCGGTCAGCTGGTTGTCCCGCCCGGGCGAGGCCTGCGCCGCCCCGTTCGGGAGGTGGCCGGCGGCCTGGTCGCCGCCGTCAGAGCCGGGACGGGCAGAGGTGGTGGTGGACATCGGGTCGGCCTTCCGCGAGGAGCGTGGCCGGGGTGGGCGTGGTGGCCGGCCCCAGCACCCGGGCGGGCACCCGGACGCGGCCGACGATGCACACCGCCCCCTTGTCCTCCGTCTGGCCCGACCCCTTGACCACCATGTTGTCCCGCAGGTTGTCCCGCCCGTTATGCCCTGGTCAGGGGCCTTGTCCTCCCGGTTTGTCCGTGACCGGGATCATGGGCTGGCGGGCGGTGCGGGTGCTCAGGCGGCCGGCCAGTAAGCGGCGAGCCGGGCCGCGAGGTCGGCGGTGATGTCGCTGGCCTCCAGGGCCCCACCGACCGCCTCCGGCAACGGGCCCTGCGTGGGCACGGTGTCGGCCGCGGTCGGCCACGGCCACAGGCCACCGGTGAAAAACTGACGGACGGCCGCGGCCACCGACTCTGGGGTCGGCAGCACGGCGCCGGTGTCGAAGACCTGCTGGATGTGCTCGTAGCGGCCCCGCCCGTCGTAGTCGCCGACCAGCCAGCCGGTGGTCTGCTTCCACGCGAGCCCGGCCCGCACGAGATCCTCCGAGTCGTCCTCGTCCTCCTGGTCGTTCCCGGCGAGGCCGAGGTCGATGAACGCTTCCAACCACATCAGCTCACTGTCCGATGGGCTGGTGCGTGAGCCGGCCCACCCGAGGCAAACCAGCCGAGCGACGTGGCCCCGCCCTAGGACACTCCAGGAACGCGACGACGACCTCGCTGCCGCCCGCGCCGCCAACCGCGAGCTCATGGCCCAGCTCAACCGCCAGGCCGACCGCGCGCCCAGCCCGCCCGGGTAAGCAGAACCCGGTTCCCGCGGCCGGGCAAAACGGTGACTCCGACGCCTCCTTCGGCGTCCACTGGAGGCATGCCGGATTACAGCGCTAGCCCGCCGCACAAAAGCTCAGATGGAAACCCTGCGGTCGGCAATCTGCGCGATCACCTGGTCAGAGCTTGCACAGGACGCGGTCTGTGGGCCGACCGTAACCTGCACGGATCAAGATCGTTGGCAGCGTATGAACACCACCAAGCGCGTACTTGCTGCTGGCATCATCGGAAGCGCCGCGCTCGTCGGAGTCCTCACAACCCCCGCTTTCGCCGCCAGCACGCAGGAGACGGGCACCCCGGCCAAGTCCACGCCAAGGAAACTGGACCTTTCAAACATGGCCTCTCCCACCGTCTATATGGTGCAGGAAATTGACTCCACTGGGAGCTATGGCGGCAGCAGCGAGGGCGACAACCCTTACTGGGAGAATTTTGGGCACTTGGCGGCATCTGAATTCATGAACTGAGCGTCCGTCAGCGGGTATGAGAGGGACCCGGCCGGGCACAGCGGCCTCTAGCCGTTGAAGTCCGTCATCCCGATGCCAGCCTCAAGGACCGCCCGCCGATCGCGGCCGCGCAGCCGGCCGGAGCGGACCGGCACGGCCCGCTCTCACCCCTGGGCGCGCGGACGGCGCCGGAGCGGATCGAGGTCGGCGAGGCCCTGGCCCGATCGCCAGGCGCAGCAGGGTGAGGGCGTCGGCGGGGTTGGCGGACAGCAGGGGTACTCCGTCGGCGGCGTCGACGACGGGGCGGCCGGTGATGACGGCGATCCAGTTGCCGTCCTCGTCGTAGGCCTCGACCCAGCCGGCCAGCTGACCGCGCTGCTCGAGGGCCTGGACGCCGGACTTGCCCCGCCAGGTGAGGTGGACCAGGCCCTCGCCGAGGCTGTAGTCGCGGCGGGGGCTGCCCAGGCCGCGCAGAGTGGGCGGCGCCCAGCCCGTGGCCTCGCCCAAGGCCAAGTCCGGCACGGGCACACCGTCCGCGAGCTCCCCCGCCCCCGGGGCCGGGGCGGCCGGGGCGGTGGTGCGGTGGAAGACGTCCAGGGCGAGGTCGGCGCTGGGGAAGGTCTGGGGGCGGGAGAAGCGGTCGGTGACGAACCGGCCCGGCCGGCCTTCCCCCTGGTGCTGGACGGCGATCCAGCCGCCCAGGCCCCACCGCCCGTCGGGGAGCAGCGCGGTCCAGCCCACCGGGGCGCCGTGGTGGCGCAGCAGCTGCACGCTGTCGCCGTCCACGAGCCGCCAGGTCACCAGTTCCCAGCCCTCGCCGAAGGTGAAGGAGAGGTCGTCCACGCGGCCCGGCCTGCTGAAGCGGACGTTGGGGTCGGCGAGCGCCGCGCGGAGCAGAACGTCGCCGTCGTCGGGGGCAGGATCGGGTGCGGGGGTCAGGTTCGGGGCCGTCCCGCTGCCGGTGGAGGTGTTTTCGGACCGGTCCGCAATCGGGGCAGCCGAGGCCGGAGCGGGAGCCGCGCTGTTTTCGGACCGGTCCGGTTCTGCCGCCTGGTCGGGCGCGGTGGCCGGGGCCCCGTTTTCGGACCGGTCCGATTCCGGGGTGCCGCCGGCCAGGGTCCAGGCGTCGGGGAGGTTCCACTCCTCGCGCATCCGCGCCTCGGTGCGCTCATCGGCGTCCAGGCCGGGCCAGCGGGCCCGGTCCCGCACGTCACGGGCGCTCAGGTTCAGCATGCTGGTGACGTCGTAGACCCGCTCCATCAGCTCCTTGTAGGCGCCCATGGGGTCCGCGTCGACTGCCGCGAGGAAGGTGTCGGCGTGCGTGCGCAGCGCCCCGGCGACCGCCACGACCCGGTGGTGGTAGTTGTCCCGCTCGTCCGTCCCGGCGTCGGCCGGCTGCTCCCTGCCGTCCGGCGACGCGGCCGGGCCGGCCTCAGCTGTGACCGTGCTCCGGGGGTTGTCGGTGCGGGCCCGGGCGGCGCGGCTCTTGCACGACTGCGAGCACGTCTTGCGCGGGCGCCCGCGGCCGGGGCGCGCAGGGATCGTGTTGGTGCAGCCCGGCCCCTCGCACGGCGTGCCCGCCTCCGACCCCTCGGCCACGTCGAACAGGGTCGACACGCCAGCGTCATTTCGAACCGGTCCGTTTTCCATGGCGCTGATCGTAGCCAGGAGCCGCAACCGAATTCCGAACCGGTACGGATTCCCGCCCCGTGCCGAGCCCGAGCCGCCACCGGAATATCGGACCGCCCTCGAATAACGGACCGCTCATCCGTACCGCTCATTGCGCAGCGGCCGCCCTGGCCTCGCCCTCACCGCCCGGCCGAGGCCTGCGGCGGCCGCGACTGCGATCCCCATCGCACCGCCTTCACCTGCACCGTCGCAATCGCAACGCAGCGACCCGCCGACCCTTGCGCAGCGGGCTGTGATGCGCATCGCAGCGTCGCAGCCGTGCCGGACGCTGCGCAGTCGTCGGCTGCGCGGCCGGTCGCAGTCGCAGCGCGTCGACTGCGTGGGCCGTCGCAGTCGCAGCACCAGCGTGCAGCAAGGATCACCTTGCTGCACGCAAGTGCAGCGCGACGAAGTGCAGCAAGAGTCGACTTGCTGCACCCGTGACCGATCAGCCCGGTGGGCGGTTGCAGCGATGTGACAACGACTCCCCCCGCCGGGCGGGCGCGGCAGCGGCGGGCGCTGGGGCCAGGTGCGGCCCGGGTGCTGGCCGACACCGTCCGCGCGCCCCCGCACCCCGCCCCCGTGGTCGCCGGCCGCTGTCGCGGCAGCGCTGCGCACGCTGCTCGAGCGGTTCGAGGAGGCGGCCGAGTCGTGGCGGGACACCTTCGAGGGCCTGGACGAGGACGTACTGGGCGAGGCCGCGAGCGAGGCGAGAGCGTTCGGCGCCGACCCGGTCGCGGCCGTCGACGAGCTGGTGCGCGACCTGCTCGGCCGGCTCGACCACTGGCACCAAGCAATCGACACCCTCGCCCGCGCACTGACCGCCGCCGCACAGGACCGGCCGCTGCCCGAGTGGGCGGCCGACGCCGGCCGTATCGAGGACGTCCGCTGGCGCCAGGCCCGCGCCGCGCTGCTGGAGGCCGTCGCCCGTCACCACCACGGCCACCTGCCCGGCGGTGCCCCGCAGGAGCGGCCGTGGTGATCACCACGGCCGGACGGGCGGGAGAATGGGCCCGGTGACCAGCACCCAGCAGCGCGGCATAGGCTCCCTGATCCCCACCCGCAGCACCCCGGCGACGCCCGGTGAACAGGCCGCCGCCCAGCTCCTCCACCTGCGCTCCGCGACCCTCCCGGTGCCCGTCCTCGCCGCGGCCGCCGCCCTCATCGCCGGCCACCTGGACGACCCGGACCCGGCCACCCGCGAAGCCGCCGAAGCCGTCCGCACCCATCTGCTCACCGCCATCGAAGACGCCGCACCGAGCCGGTAGCCGGTTGTCCTCTGACAGGTGACCTTGACCGATTGCCAAGAGATCTTGACCGTCCTGCCCGGGCTGCCCCTGATCGCGTCGGCCGGGTGATGGATGATCGGGGACGTGCTGGTGCGTACCGAGTTGCTGCTGCTGGGCCCGTCTAGGTTGCCGAGGGTCTGGGTCCGCACGCCTGTCGGCAGCACCGCGGCAGTGTGGCGAGGTGACCTGGACAACGCGGTCGGCAGGCACCACGTCGAATGGACCGTCGACGGGGAGATCCTCTGGGGCCGCAACGCTCGGTTGGCCACGCTCGCCGAACCGGGGGTGCGCGAGGAGGCCGGCCGGGTCGTCCTGCGAGGACGGCTTCAGCTCACCGACGACGGCACCGCTGTCCTTGAGATGGGTGACTCGCAGGTGCCGTTCGATGTCGGCTCACCGCCACCGCCCGACAACGCCTGGGTGGAGATCAGCATCGAAGCGGACAAGGTGGAGCTGTACCCCTACGAGCTCTGACCAGTCAGGTGCTCGGCCGGTCGCGGCGAAGCTCCGTTCGACGCTCCTCGACGAAGTCCATCGCTTCGTGGATCGTGCAGCCGGACGCGTCCCGGTACGCCTTGATCGCATGGATGATCCGGCCGCTCAGGATCTCGCGGTCCACTCTCTCTGGCAGGTCTTCCATGGGCTGACCGTACCGGCAGGCGTTCGGCCGCGCCGGTCAATATCACTTGGCAAACGCTCACGATCGCCTGTCAGAGGACACTGGTCACCGCCGGGCCGGGTGTCCTAGCCCTGTCCCAGGCCGGGCGCGGAACACTCCCACCAGGCGAAATAGGGTAGGACCGTCATAGCGAAACGGTCGAAAGCGGACACGCTGAGACGGTGCTGGGACATACCTGGGACAGCCTGTCCCAGCGCTCCGTGGCCGCTCTACAGGACGCCGTCGATCACGCCGCCGGGGGCGGTCACGCCCGGCGTCAGCGAGCGCCACATCTGCTGCATATGCGGGTCGGCCGGGTAGGCGACGGCCCCGTTGCCCTCGGGGATGCGCAGCAGCAGGGGCTTGCCGGGCGGCAGGACGGTGAAGCCGCGCTTCTCGTAGTAGTCGGTGAGGTCGCCGTACGGCAGCTCGAAGGTGCCGGACATCAGCCGGTAGCCGGCGTTGCGGTAGCGGTGGGCGGCATCCTCGATGAGCAGCGCGCCCAGGCCCTGGCCCCGTCGGCCGGGATCGACCGCGACGCCTTCGAGGTCGACCACCCGGCGGGCCATGTGGATCTGGGCCGCTGCGCCGAACGCCCGCAGTCCCTGCATCCACTCGCCGGGCGGGCCGGCGGTCAGCACCGCGGCGGGCACTCCGTCGTCGCCGTCCGCGACCAGGAGCAGCCGCACCCCGACCTGGGAGGCGGGCGCCTGTCCGGCGCGCAGTGTGTCGGCCAGGGTGGCGGGCAGGGCGGTGTCCGTCCAGACGATGAGCTCCAGCAGTTCCTGGACCCGGTCGGCGTCCGAGGGTCCGGCCGGCCGGACCCTCCCGCGCTCGTCGCGGCCCGGCTGGCCGCCCGTCACCCTCGACTCGGCCTTGCGCCGTGATGCCTTGCCCATGGTGGCCATCCTCGCGGCCAGGGGCTGGCACGCGGGGCGAAACCGCCGAACTGCCCTGTCCCAGCTCTGTCCTACCCCCGCCGCAGAACGCTCCCGCCTGGCGAATCGGGGTGGGACAGTCCTAGAGCGGCGGGGGTAGGACAGGGCTGGGACACCTTGCCCACGGGTAGTGGCGACGAGGTACCGACTGCCCGGCGTGGGGAACCATGACGGTGTGGGTGAGGACCAGGAGCAGGCCGGTGGCCCGGTCGACACGGCGCGGGCCCGGGAACTGACCGAGCAGCTGCGCGCGGCGGTCGAGGATGTCCGCGCGGCGGTGCTGGTCCTGGCCCGTCGGGTGCGCGCCGCCCACCGGGCGCGGGTGTGGACGGTCCTCGGGTACGACAGCTGGTCCGCGTTCGCGTTGGCGGAGTTCGGGATCGGCCGCTCGACGGCGTACCGGCTGCTCGACCTGGTGGCCGTCGCCGAGGCGATCGAGGGCACCGTGCAGCGCGAGCTCGGGGTGTCCCACGCGTGGGACAGCACCGATCTGGTGCTGCCGGTGCGCGCGGTCGTCGATCTCAAGGGCCGCACCGCGGAGCTCACCGACCTGATCGCCGAGCGTCTCGCCGAGGCCCGCCCGGAAGCTGGCGGCGCCGTGCTTCCGGTCGAGGTCGTCGGCGGGATCGTCGCCCGCGCCGTCACGGACGTCCGTACCCGCCCCGATGTCCCGATCTCCGAGCTGGAGACCGGCCCGGCCCCGGACGGCATTACCACCGAGGCCTGGCGCCGCCACGTGAGCGCCGGCCGCGACCTGGTTGCCCAGCAGCGCGCGGCCCAGCACCGGATCGGCGTGCTCGCCCTGGAGGTCGTCCCCGCCTACGTCACTGACCGCCGGGCTGAGGACGTCCTCGCCGCCGTCGCCGACGACATCGGGATCACCACCGACGAGATGCTGGCCTGCCGCCGCTACGCAATCTCCGGCGACGTCCGGGCGATGGACGGCTGGTAGCCCGCGGGCGGGGCGGAAGAAGGCGAGCCAGCGCCGAGGGACTAGCGATGTGGTGTCTCGACCTCTAGTTCCAGGGTGTCTGCGGCGGTGAGGTAGCCGGTGATGCCGAGCGTCTCCCACGTGTCGAGAATCCCCTGACCAAGGTTCTGCAGCCGCAGATCCACGTCGGAGAATTCGGACAGGACGGGAATGAAGGGCGTGTCCTCCAGCATGTCGGCGATGGGGTTCCAGGCGGGCGCCAGGTAGAGCGAGACCCCTGGGTGGTCAGCAAAGTGGTCGAGGATCCGGCCGCGGTCGGCGGTGCGCTCAAGCGCGTCGGCGTAGCCCAGCAACTTCAGGACGTGCCCGGTTTCGGCTACCAGCCGGTGGAACATCGTAAAGATGTCGGTGCCGCCGTCGAGGTAGGACTCGACAAGGTCTGCCCAGCCAGGATGGACGGCCGAGTCGAGGAGATCGGCAACGACGGTACGAGGCCGGTCCTGCATCAGCAGTTCCAAGTTGATCGTGACTTCGGCGTCGGAACGGAGGAAGCCCGTCTGCTGGAAGGCCCTCATCAGGTGGTCGGAGAGCAGTTCGCATCGGTACTCGTCGGCTGCCTCGTAGGCCAAGATCGCGGCGATTTCGGGCAGCGTCTGGTCTCGGGTCAGAAAGGGCGGCCGGGTACCGGCCGCGGCTCGCAGACGACCCAGCACGACGTGGCCGTACTCGTGGAAGACGGTGTGGATCCACTCCAGGGGATCGAAGCCGCGGCCGGCCGACGCACCGATGAACATCTCGGTCACGCTGTAATCGCGCTCGACCGCGATGGTCTTGCCGCCGACTGTCCCTCCGCCGAGTCGTTCCGGGGTGAACCCGTCCTCTCGATCCGCGATCGAGGCGGCAAGATCACCGGAGAGCACGATGGTCAGCTCGAAGGGTGGGACCGCCCACACCTCGACGACTGCCACCAGGGCAGCGTGCACCTTGTGGAGCTGATCGGCCAGGGCGCTTCGGGCGCCATGCTCCTCAGCCACCGTGAGCGGGTAGTCATCCAACATCGTCCTACTCCCTGGTCAGCAGCGGCTCGGCGGATCAGATCTGCCGGTCCGGGTCGGAGAAGGTGTCCCGCCGGCCGCGGTCATCAAGATGTGGCTCACCAAGTAGTGAGGCCACCTTCCTCCCCGTTGCCTGTCCGAGGACGCGGGCACCGGCTGGGATCTACCGGCTGAGGTTGACGCTGCCGTCCCGGCCGGTGTTGATGCGGACCTCGCTGTAGCCGTTGTCGTCGAGGAACTTGCGCAGCAGCCGCCAGTCGACGACCGGCTCGCGCTGGACCACGGACCTTTGCGCCGGTTCCGAGCCTCCCCAGCTCGCATCGAACAGAATCGCGGCAATTACCGGCCTGGCCATGGTGATTCCCTTCTCCGGCTGGTTGGTGGGAGCACTGTAGGCAGGGGCGCCCGGCCGCCTGCCGGCAGGGCGCCGCAGGAGGAGCGCTCCCGGTGGCCGGGAGCACTCGGAAGGCTTGCCGAAGACCGGGTCCTGCTGCCGTCTCGGAAGCGGACTACGGGGTGAGGTCGATGACGCGCACCGGCTGGCCCTTCCAGCGGGCCGGGTCGGCGGTGGCGACGACCGCGCCGTCGGGGCGTTCCGGTGTGGGGGCTGCGGCGTAGCGGGTGTGGGCCTCGGCCCAGGTGTTCTCCTTCGCCAGGGCGAGGGTGGCAGCCAGGTCGAGGTCGAG
>FTKL01000071.1_pt4 | contig 16508 bp, 14 predicted proteins | sample 2434061 | NCBI WGS metagenome assembly FTKL01 (sample SAMEA3914816, study PRJEB12502) | metagenome | biome: forest; material: soil | place: USA | collected 2011-09-16 | depth 0.3 m
AAGGTCGCCGACTCGTTCGACAGCCGGCATGGCGGGTGGTGGCCCGGCAGGTCGGGCACCGCGCAGGCGCAGTTCGTGGAGGTGTTCCGCGTCCAGGTTCGAGGGCACGGTCTTCACCCTCTCGCCGTCGACCAGGACGTGGATCGTGTGCTCGTCGGCCCAGACACGCGCCCGCAGGCCCGCGCGCTCGGCTCCCAAGCGGATGCGCTGCACGGAGGGGATGATGTTGAGCTGGCCGCTGGCGGAGATCATGGTGTCGAACTCCACGGCTCCAGCCGAAGGCGCCAGCAGAACCTCCGGTGCCTCGGTGTCCTGCGGCCTGGAGGACGCCGCCGATCGCTGAACGGGCACGACCTTGATCGGCTCGGGCTGTGGGTTGGGGCGGAAGAGGGTGGCCGGTGTGGCCATGTCCAGCGACTGGTGAGGCCGCGCGTGGTTGTAGGTGTTCACCCACTCGCTGATGGCAGCCTGGGCGGCCGGCAGGCTGGCGAAGGGCCCGCAGCCGTCCAGCAGTTCACCGCGCAGGGTGCGGTGCCAACGTTCGATCTTCCCGGTGGTGGTCGGCGAGTACGGCTTGGTCAGCTTGGTGCTGACCCCGTTCTCCCGGCAGACCCGCTCGAAGAGGACCTCGGCGGGGCGGGGCCGGGTGAAGCGGCCGGTGAACTGCTTGCCGTTGTCGGTGAGCACCTCGGCCGGGACCCCGTGGACTCGCATGGCGCGCACGAACGCGTCGGCCACCGCCCGGCCAGACGGCGCGGCCAGAACCTCGGCGATCACGATGAAGCGGGAGTGATCGTCGATGCCGGTGAGCATCTTGCACTCCCGCCCGTCGGCGAGGTAGATGCCACCGACCAGGTCGAGCTGCCACAGGTGCATCGGCGTCTCGCGCTGCCAGCGCTTGTACTTGCGCGGGTGCCGCTGGTCCTGAGAGCGCACGAGCCCGTTGCGGGTCAGCACCCGGTGGACGGTGGCCCGCGACGGCGCCGCATCCGATCCGGTCCGCTCAATCTCGTGGGCGATCCGCCGAGCTCCCCAGCGCGGGTGCGTCCGCCGCATCTTGCAGACCAGGGCCTCCATCGCGGCAGGCAGCCGAGTCGGACTGGTCTTCGGCCGACGCGATGTCTCCCGAAGGCCATCGAAACCGGCGGCGACGTACTTCGCCTTCCAGGTGTAGACCGACTGCCGGGACACCCCATAGCGAAGAGCGACCTCAGTGATCGACGAACCGTCCAACACCTCCAGGACCGCCCGGTACCGCTGCTCGACCAACCAGTCGCCCGGCTGCTGACCCTCCGCCCCTTGCGTCACACCCTCAGCATCTGAAGACCCGTCACCAACTGTCAAGAGAGTCCCGAGAACATCGCGTCAACTATGTCCTGAGGCCTCACATGACACGGGGTGGGGTTCTGCGACTCCGGCGGCCTGAACGCCGTCATCCGGGCCCACCTGCGGGCCCGGGCGGTCGGGGCGGTCCTGCACGTGGTGTCCCCGACCCCGCAGGTGGCGGCACTGCTCGGGCGCACTGGGGTGGCCCAGGTCCTGCGGGTGAGCCCGGGCGCGGCCGCACCGCAGCAGGCCGGGACCTGACGAGACCGACTCCCGGCCCCGCCCCGCCCCACCTCGTTCCTTTGTGTGTGTTCCCTGCTGGGTTCGGCTGCGGCGGGATCGTCGTGGGTCGGATTGGTGTCGTTGGCTGGGGATCGTCAGTTGCTGGAGTGGTGCGGGTGTGGGGGCCGGGGGGTGGCGGCCCAGGAGGCGAGCAGGCACAGACCTTCTTCGGAGGATGAGCCGGGTTCGGCGGGCCGGTGAAGGCCCTGCGCTCGGGTAGCCACGACAGAGGGACAAGTAGCTCTGCGTAGTCGATGTGACGGCGTGTCGTCCCGGGTTTCGGTGTTCTCGTCCCGGTCTGGCTGGGCGTCGGCATCTTGATCACGCCGGAGTGGTCGATGCCGAGGGAAAGGGCCTGGTCGTGCAGCAAGGGTGGGAGCCGGAGGAGCTGATCTCCGTCTGGACGTTGCTGGAGGAGGACATGGGGCGGCTGCGGAACAAGTCCGGGGCGAATCGCCTCGGGTTCGCGCTGCTGCTGAAGTTCTTCGAGGTGGAGGCGAGGTTCCCGGAGGGGCCCGGGGAGGTGCCGGACGTGGTGGTCGGGTACGTGGCCCAGCAGGTGGAGGTACCGGCGGAGGAGTGGGGGTCCTACGACTGGCTGGGCAAGGCGATCCAGCGGCACCGGGTGGAGATCCGCTCCGTCTACGGTTTCCGGCCCAACAGCGAGGACGACCACGCGAAGCTGACGCAGTGGCTGACGGCGGAGCTGTGCCCGGTGGAGCTGTCGCGCGAGCGGCTGGCGGAGGCGGTGGTGGCCCGGTGCCGCAACGAGCGAATCGAGCCACCGGCGCCGGGCCAGGTGCGCCGGCTGGTGGCCAGCGCGGTGAAGGACTTCGAGACGCAGTTCTGCCGGCGCACGGTGGGCCGGCTGTCGCAGCTGACCCGGGACCGGCTGGACGAGCTGGTGACGGGTGGTCAGGAGGACGGTGACGGCGGCGACCAGAAGACGGTGTCGGCGGGCGGCGGCCGGGCGTTCTTCGCCGAGCTCAAGGCGGACCCGGGGGCGCCCGGGCTGGACAGCCTGTTCGCGGAGATCAACAAGCTGGAGCGGGTGCGCCGGCTCACGCTGCCCGGGGACCTGTTCGCGGATGTGTCGGAGAAGCTGGTGGAGTCCTGGCGGGCGCGGGCCTCGAAGGAGTACCCGGCTGACCTGCTGCCGCCGCGGATGAAGCCGGAGGTGCGCTGGACGCTGCTGGCTACGCTGTGCCACGTGCGGGAGGCGGAGATCACCGACTCGCTGGTAGACCTGTTCACCCAGCTGGTGCTGCGGATCAACACCCGGGCGGAGAAGAAGGTGGACAAGGAGTTCACCAACGAGTTGAAGAAGATCCGGGGCAAGGACGCGATGCTGCTGCGGGTCGCCGAGGCCGCGCTGGCCGAGCCGTCCGGCATCGTGCGGCGGGTGATCTACCCGGTGGTGGGCGGGGAGAAGACGCTCAAGGCGCTGGCGGCCGAGGCCGCGGCGAACGAGCGCAAGTACCAGGCGAGGGTGCGGACCGTGCTGCGCTCGTCGTACTCGGGGCACTGGCGGCGGATGCTCAAGCCGCTGCTCAAGGCGCTGACGCTCAAGAGCAACAACGACGCGCACCGGCCGGTGATGGACGCGATCGAGCTGCTGGAGCGGTACCTGGACCAGCCGCTCAAGGAGGGGGCGTTCTTCGACCCGGCGGAGAGGGTGCCGCTGGAGGGGGTGGTGCCGGCCCAGTGGCGGGCGGCGGTGGTGGACGACAAGGGCCGGGTGGAGCGGATCCCGTACGAGCTGTGCGTGCTGGTGTCGCTGCGGGACGCGCTGCGGCGCCGGGAGATCTGGGTGGTGGGCGCCAACCGGTGGCGCAACCCGGAGGACGACCTGCCGGCCGACTTCGAGGACAACCGCGACGTGCACTACGACGCGCTGGGGCATCCGCAGGATCCGGCCGAGTTCATCGCGGCCCTGCAGAAGCGCCACCGCGAGGCCCTGGACCGCCTGGAGCAGGCGCTGGTGGACGGCACCGCCGGCGGGGTGGCGGTCACCACCCGGCGCGGCGAGCCGTGGATCAAGGTCCCGCCGCTGGACAAGCAGGAGGAGCCGGAGAACCTGACCGCGGTGAAAGCCGAGATCGAGCGCCGCTGGGGCACGATCGACTTGCTGGACATGCTCAAGCACGCCGAGTTCGACGTGGGCTTCACCGAGGAGTTCTCCTCGGTGGCCACCCGCCAGAACCTGCCCCAGGACAAGCTGCGGCGCCGCCTGCTGCTGGTGCTGTTCGCGCTGGGCACCAACATGGGCATCAAGCGCGTGGCGGTGACCGGCAAGCACGGCGAGTCCGAGGCGACCCTGCGCCGGGTGCGGCACCTGTTCGTGAACCGGGCCAACATGCGCGCCGCGGTGGTGAAGCTGGTCAACGCAACCTTCGCCGCCCGGGACGAGGGCTGGTGGGGCTCGGGAACGGCGTGCGCCTCCGACAGCCGCAAGTTCGGCGCCTGGTCCTCGAACCTGATGACCGAGTGGCACCAGCGTTACCGCGGACCCGGGGTGATGATCTACTGGCACGTCGAGCGGAAGTCGGTGTGCATCTACTCCCAGCACAAGCACTGCTCGGCGTCCGAGGTCGCCGCGATGATCGAGGGCGTGCTGCGGCACTGCACCGACACCGAGGTGGACCGCCAGTACACCGACACCCACGGCGCCTCCATCGTCGGGTTCGCCTTCGCGCACATGCTCGACTTCAAGCTGCTGCCCCGGCTCAAGAACATTGGCCGCGCCACCCTCTACCGGCCCGGCACCGACGAGGACGGCGAGTGGCCGATGCTGGCCCCGGTGCTCACCCCCAAGAGCCGCACCATCAACTGGGACCTGATCGCCCAGCAGTACGACCAGATCGTGAAGTACACCACCGCGCTGCGGCTGGGCATGGCGGAGGCCGAGCAGGTGCTGCGGCGCTTCACCCGCGGTGGCCCCAAGCACCCGACGTTCCAAGCAATCGAAGAACTGGGGCGTGCGGTGCGTACGGCGTTCATCTGCGACTATCTCGCCAGCGAGGGCCTGCGCCGGGAGATCAACGAGGGGCTGCAGGTGGTGGAGAACTGGAACTCGGCTAACAAGGACCTGTTCTACGGCAAGGACGGCGACCTGACCGGCGAGGACCGGGAGAGCATGGAGGTCAGCATGCTCGCGCTGCACCTGCTGCAGTCCGCGCTGGTGCACGTCAACACCCTGCTGATCCAGCAGGTCTTGGCCGAGCCGAAGTGGGCCGACCGCCTCACCGACGCCGACCGGCGGGGCCTGTCCCCGCTGTTCTGGACCCACGTGAACCCCTACGGCCGGTTCGAGCTGGACATGAGCTCCCGCCTCGACCTCGCCACGACCCCGGTGGTGGCCGTAGTGCCCGGGCAGCGCGCGGGCCAGGACGAGCCGGTCGGCGCATGACGAGCGCGGACGGGGGTGGCGGGCCGCAGCGCCGGTTGTGCCGCGATGAGTTGGGGTGCCGTTAAACGAGCGACGAACCAGGCTCTGGGCGGGTTCTGAATCGGCGGCTTGTCCAGCTGATGGGTGTGCTGCCGGACAGGGCGTGTACGGCCCTGAGCGCCATGCCGCCCCCCGCTCGTCGGCGAGGGGGCCAGCATGGCGCTGGATACTGACAGTGGATCAGGCCGCGGCGAGCTCCGGTTACCAGGCTCAGTGGGCCATCACGGGCTCGCCCTCGGACGGCTCCAGAGCCCGATTCGGAATCAGGAACGCGGCGATCACCGCACCGACCACGAAGAACCCGGAGCCCCACGCCAGGGTGGCTGTGTAGCCCTCGACGCCGGCCTGCGCCGCGGCCAGCGCGCTGGGCTTGTGCGACGTCAGGTAGTCGGTCGCGGCCGAGGAGGCAACGGTGGTCAGCAGCGCCGTACTGATCGAGCCGCCCACCTGCTGACCGGTGTTGATCAGCGCCGAGGCGACGCCCGTGTCATCGCGGTGCAGGCCTGAGGTCGCCCCCTGGAACGCCGTGGTCATCACGGCGCCGATGCCGAGACCCATCAGGATCATGCCGGGCATGATGTGGGTGGCGTAGGTGCTGTCCAACGCGATCCGGGTCAGCAGGGCCATACCGGCTGCGGCGACCAGGAAGCCGGCGCTGACGACAATCTTCGGGCCGACCCTGGGCAGCACCAGCGAAGGCATCGTGGTCGACGAAGCGACGACGCCCGCGACCATCGGCAGGTACACCAGACCGGTCTTGATCGGCGAGTAGCCGAGGCTGGCCGCGAAGTAGTAGGTCAGGAACAGGAAGATCGAGAACATCCCCATGCCGATGACGAACACCGCCATGAACGAACCACCGCGGGTCCGGTCCAGCACGACGCGCAGCGGCAGCAGCGGATGCGCGACCCTGGACTCCAGCCAGACGAACACCACGAGCAGCACCGCGCCGACGATCATGGAGCCGAGGGCGACCGGGTCGGTCCAACTGGTGGACTCGACGTGCGCGAACCCGTAGACGACGGCGAACAGCGCGGCGCTCACCACGACGATGCCCGGAATGTCGAGTTTGGGCTTCTTGGTGATCACGGGCTTGGCCAGCAGCAGCAAGGCACCGATCAGGGCGGGGACCGCGAAGACGACGTTCACGTACATCACCCACCGCCACGACGCCCATTCGGTGAGCATGCCGCCGACCAGCAGCCCGACCGCGCCGCCCGCACCACCCAACGCACTGAAGACACCGAAGGCCTTCGCCCTTTCAGACGGTTCGGTGAAGGTCACACTGAGCAGTGAGAGTGCCGCGGGTGCGAGCAGTGCAGCGAAGACGCCCTGGGCCACGCGTGCCGCAACGAGGATCTCGAAATTGCCGGCCGAGCCGCCGAGAACGGATGCGGCCCCGAAACCTGCCAAGCCGACCACGAAGAGGGTACGTCGGCCCAACAGGTCACCGAGTCGGCCGCCGAGCAACAGCAGGCTGCCGAACGCCAGCGCGTAACCCGTGATGACCCACTGCCGACTGCCGTCGCTGAAGCCGAGGTCTCGCTGCGCCTCGGGCAGCGCGATGTTCACGACGGTCGCATCGAGCATGACCATGAGCTGTGCCATGCCTATGACGGCCAGCACCCACCAGCGCACGGCATGTGAGCCGCGAAGGCCCGAGTCTGTCTTTCCGGAGGCGGGCGCCCCGCGGTCGATGGTGGTACTCATTTTTCCCCTTGCTTGCTGGGCATGACTGAAGACCGTCTGGAATCTGATGGGTTTCCTCACCGATGAAGGTGAGGCGAGTGGGTGGCGGGCTGAGATCTCAGGGCTTCGAGATCATCGTGTGGCCGCTGTGGGGCTTACCTCGGCGATCCCTGGAGGGCCGCGTCGGTGTCCGCGATGGCCAGCATCCTGTTGATGTCGGCGCCGGCCAGCGCGCCGGCCGCTGCGGAGGCCCCGACCTGGGCGACCAGATCGGTGACGTTGCCGGCCACCCACACACCCGGCACCTCGGTGGCGCCGGCGATGCCGGAGGCGAAACCGCGGCCCGTCGGCAGGTCCTGCACCGGCAGGCCCAGACCTTCCAGGCCCCGGGTGCGGGCCTGCATCGGCGAGGCGACCGCGACGACGCGGCGGGCCACGAACTGCCCGTCGGCCAGGCGCAACCCGGCGAGGGCACCGTCCTCGTCGTTGACGACCTCTGTGACCGGGGTGTCGATGACGCGGATGCCGCGGGCGGCGAAGCGGGCGCGGCTGTCCTCGTCCAGGTCAGTGCCGTGGGTGAAGTAGGTCAGGTCCTCGGTCAGCTGACGGAACAGATACGCGTGGCCGATGGAGGCCGGGCCGGTGGCGAGGATGCCGATGGGCTCATCGCGCACCTCCCAGCCGTGGCAGTACGGGCAGTGCACCACACTGTGTCCCCAGTGCTCGGCGAGCCCGGGCACCTGTGGCAGCACATCCGTGAGGCCGGTGGCCACCAGGATGCGGCGGGCGGTGATGTGGCGACCGTCGGCCAGGGTGACGGTGAACCGCAGGTCCCCGTCCGCCGACGGGGCGGCGGACTCGACCGAGACCACCTCGCCGTGCACGACGCGTCCGCCGTACTGGCGCACCTGCTCCCGGCCCCGTCGAAGGATCTCCGGCGGCGGGGTGCCGTCCAGGGCGAGGAGGCCGTGCACGGCCTCCGCGGGCGCGTTGCGCGGGGAGCCACTGTCGATCACGACGACCGAGCGGCGGGAGCGGGCGAGGATCAGTGCACCGTTCAGCCCCGCGGCGCCCCCGCCAATCACCACCGCGTCGACGGTCCCCTCGGCCAGTGCGTCGCTCGCGTACGGAGGAGTCGTCACGGCCATGGTCTCCTGCCTTTCCTTGTCAGTCATGGTTCGGTCAACCCTTCGAGTTCTGGGTGGTCAAAGGAGGGTCAGCTGTTCAGGAAGCCCAGGATGTGGTCGGCGACCGTCTTGGGCTGTTATGGAGAGTCCGGCCCCAAGAGAGATGCTCCTGCTGGCTTCGGTGTCTCTGGTCCTGGACACGCGCGACTCCTCAGGCGCCGGGTGTACTGCGGAGTCAGCCCGCCAGTCGGTTGAGCTTGCGGATCTGGCTGTCGAAGGCGCGCGAGGGCACGATCCGGCGCAGGACGCTGACGCGTTTGGCCATCGAGCCGGCGGTGTACCGGAGCTTGGGCTTGGAATCGGTGGCGGCCGCGACGATCACCTTCGCGACAATGTCCGGGTCGTCGGCGTTGCGCACGGCCTTGGCCAGCACGTCTCGGGAGACCTCCCGCTGTGCGGCGTAGACCGGCAGGGGCGAGTCGGGTGCCATGCTGCTCGCCTCGAAACTCGTGCTTGTGTAGGCCGGCTCGACGAGCAGCATCCGGACGCCATGTTCGCGAAGCTCGTGGTCGACGGACTCGGAGTAGCCCTCGACCGCATGCTTGGTGGCGGCGTAGACGGACATGAAGGGGGCTGGGATCAGACCGAGTACCGAGGAGACGTTGACCACGCGGCCGCTGCCCTGGGCGCGCATGTGGGGCAGCACCGCGTTTGCCATCCGCATCAGGCCGAAGACGTTGATGTCGAAGACCTCCTTGGCCTGGTTGATCGAGCTCTCCTCGCCGGCGCCGACCGCGCCCACGCCTGCGTTGTTGACCAGGACGTCGATCCGGCCGAACCGCTCGATCACCTCCTCGACCAGGGAGCGGACCGACTCGTCGCTGGCCACGTCGAGATCGAGGAACGTCACCCCGGCGAGCGGCTCGGCATTCGCCGCGTTGCGGCTTGTGCCGACCACCGCGAAGCCGGCGTCCACCAGGGCGAGCGCTGCCGCCCGCCCGATCCCGGAGGAGGCGCCCGTCACGAGGGCCACTGGGGGAGCTGTCTGCATGGTGGTTCCTTCGGTTGTGGGCATGGCTTCGCCGTGCGCTGCGCGGGGTCGCCTGTGCTCAGGTCGACACCGTCCGGACCGGTCCCGCAAGCCCGGACCAAACCTGTCCGGTGAGCCCAGGACAGTTATGTACTGAACAGTCCTGAATCTAGATAGTTCTGTACTGAGTTGTCAAGAAAGGCGGGTCGGCTTTACCTTCTGTGTATGGCGAGACCACGAAGCTTCGACCGCGACCACGTCCTCCATGCCGCCGAGCGGCAGTTCCGCGCCTCGGGCTACAACGGCACGAGCGTCGACGACATCAGCGCCGCCACCGGCCTGGGTCGCGGCAGCCTCTACGCCGCGTTCGACGGCAAGCACGGCGTGCTGCTGCAGGCGATGGCCGGGTACTTCGCCCGGCTGGGGCAGTTTGCGCCGCAGGCGCTCGCCGGACCGGACGAGGGCGCCCTGGAACGACTGCACGGGTACTTGCTCCGCGCCGTCCATGGGGTGCCACTCGCCGCCGACGTCCCCCCCGCCCCTGACCGGGCGGCGGCGGCCTGCTTCGCCGCCAAGATGGCCCTGGAGATCGGCGCCTCCGACCCCGAGGTGGAACGCCTGGCCAACGACTGCTTCTCCGTGCTCGTGACGGCGGTGGCCGAGTGTGTGCGAGCGGCGCAGCGCAACGGCGACATCGACCCCGACGCGGATCCCGACGACCTCGCGTACCTTCTGCTGACCGTCATCCGCGGGACCGATGTCGTCGGCGCGGTCGGCCACAGTCCCGCCCGCCTGACCTCGATTGCGGAGAGCGCGTTCGCCTTGCTGCCTCGCCCGCGCCAGCGCTGAGAAGGGCACGGGCGGCCTCGTTGCACAGGCATCCGATGCGGACCAGGCGAACGACGTCGTGGCCGCGCTGCTCGCGCATGCCCGACACGAAGGGGAGTACACGTGATCCCGCTGCCGCCGCACCGCACGAAGGACCGGGGTGCTCGGAGCCGAACGCCCTGGCCGGATCGGCCCGTTCGGCTCCCTGCTGATCTTCAAGAAACCTTCGTTTGCTGAAGATCGCCGGCTCGAGATCGAAAAGACCCCCAGGGTCTTCAAAAACTCCTTCAACAACCCGGGTGGTTCAACAACCCCGGGCCACCGTTTTCTGTCAGAATTCCGGGCGTGAGCACGCCACTTGAACCCGACCCGCTCGAACTCCTGGTCGCCGAACCCGCACGCTTGACCGAGATCCGCATCGGATACGCACGGGTGTCCACCGGCGGACAGAAGCTCGACCGCCAGCTCGACGCCCTCACCGCGGCCGGCTGCCGCAGGATCTTTGCCGACAAGAAGTCCGGCAAAGACGACCTGCGCCCCGAGCTGAAAGCCTGCCACGCCTTCCTGCAGAGCGGCGACACCCTGGTGGTCCCCGCGCTCGACCGCTACGGCCGCTCGCTCAAGGACCTGGTGAACATGGTCGGCGAACTGCGCAGCCGCGGGATCGGCTTCACCTCGCTGCACGAGCGTCTGGACACCACCACCGCCGGCGGGCGCCTGATCTTCCACGTCTTCGCCGCCCTGGCGGAGTTCATCCGCGAGCTGATCGTCTCCGGCACCCGCGAGGGCCTGGCCGCCGCCCGCGCCCGCGGCAACGTCGGCGGGCGGCCCGTCGTCGCCACCCCCGAGATCATCCAGGCCGCCCGCACGCTGCTGCCCAACCCCGAGCAGTCGATCACCTCGATCGCCAAGCTCCTCGGGGTGAGCCCCGGCACCCTCTACAACCACATCCCCGACCTGCAGGAGCTGCGCGAGGCCGGCCGCGCGGCGATCCCCGCCCAGTCCGAAGCGAGCACCCGGTGACGCCCAGCCGTACCGGGGACGAGAACACCGAGAGCTAGCGACACGCCGTCACATCGGCTACGCAGAGCTACTTGTCCCTCTGCCGTAGCTATCCGAGCGCAGGGCCGTGAACCGCTGCCGGGCTCTGCGGTCGGTTGCCCGACCGCGCGGCCAGGCTCCCCACCGGTCTGGAACCCCCGGGTTGGACTCCCGGCCGGCTCACCGAGCAGCCTTTATACCCTCTAGAATTTCCGATTGTCCTTGATGCGTTCCCCAGCTTTCCACCACTGCTTCTGGAGAGCGGAGATCTGCCGATCGGTGTCCGGACCGCCGCTTCCCGCAGGGCCGACGATGCTGAAGCCGCGGCCCAGCCCGAAGACCCGGAAGCCCGAACCGGTGATCTTCTCCAGCAACTCCTTCGGGAAGGCCTTCTCCGACTCCTCGACGGCCTTCCTCACCATCTCCAGGTCCTCTGCTGTCGGTTCCTCGATGTACATGCGAATCTCCTGTTGGGGCGTGGCGCGGCTCAGGTGCCGCCCTCGTCAGGGTGACCGCGACCGCGTTGAACCGCCTGCTGGTCCACCCGCTCGACGTACCCCCACCCGGCCTCGCACCGCCCCACCGTCCCGCCGCCGTTCACCGGGCCCGCTCGGTGGGGCAGAGCTCGGGGAGTAGCTCCAGGAGGTAGGCCGCGACTGGGTCCGGCTCGCCGGCCTGGACCCAGGTGTAGACGGCGGTGCGCTCCCGCACGTCGAGGGCCTGCAGGACGTACCCGTCGACGAGGTCGGCGGCGCCGGGGCGCCGGCGTACCAGGACCTGGCGGGGCCTGCTCTCCTGCTCGGCCAGGACCTCGACGTCCTCGGTGTCCGGGCAGTCCCGGAACTGGCACACCCACTGCTGCGACGGCATACCGACCATTCTTCCCCCCCCGCTACCAGGACGCCGCTGCCGATCACGCCGGCTCCCGGTGCAGCCGCGCCTGCGCTGTCCCGGGACCGCCGGCCGATAGCCTCTCGGCACACGCTCGCCGGAACCCGGGACGCACACACCTTGGGCCATCAACCGGCGGGCGCTGCCGTGCCCGCGAAGGCAGCACCCGTCCCGGCCCGGCCGGGGCTGTGACGGGTGCGGCGGCCGTCCCCGTGCCCGCGAAGGCCGCCGCAGGGTGATGCTCGGGTCAGCGGTTCCGCTGCATGATGTCCTCCAGTGAGCCGGTGGGCAGCTCGCCCCCGGGACTGAGGCTGTCGACGGCGGTCGGCAGCGCCTGGGCGATCTGCTCTGCGGCGTGCTCCGGGGAGACGCCGGCCTGCTCGGCGACCTTCCGCAGGGCCTCGTCGGGCAGTGCCTGGGCGATCTCGGCGCCGCTGACGGGCTTGTTCTCGCCGGTGCCGACCCAGGACTGGGCCTGGTCGGCGAGGCTGGACTTGGTGAGCATGTCCATCAGGCCGCCGAGCGGGTTACTGCCCCCGCCCGCCGCCTGGACGCCCTGGGCGCCGCCACCGCCGCCGAGGGCTCCCAGCAGCGCGCCGAGGATGTTGCCGGCCCCGCCGCCCTGGCCACCGCCGCCGAGGAGGCTTCCGAGCAGACTGCCGAGGTCGTTACCTGCCATGATCCGGCCTTTCAGAAGAAGGAGACGCGCACGAAGGACTCGCGGCTGTCCCACGACGGCCCGGTGCCACCGGTAGCGCCCTCCCAGGGCTGGGATGTGCCTGGCTGGACGACCCCGCCCAGCCGATCCGACCCCGCGTACCCTCCCAGCGCCCTGATCGTTGACCACCCCGAGCGCCCCGACCAGGGCGCGCGGCTACGCCTGCTCCACACCGCCCGGCACGTACACCCCACGGCCCGGGCACCGCATGGTGAAGCCGTCCGGGCGGCCGGTCCTGCGGGCCTGTCGGCCGGCCCGCAGGACCACGCCGTCCGCAGCGCGCGTCAGCCAGCGGGAGCGTCCCAGCGCGGCCAGGGCCCGCTGCGCAGAGGTTGCCCGGAGTGGGGGGCGATCGCGGTGGATATGTCCGGGGTGAGGTTCTGCGACTCCGGTGGCCTCAATGCCATCCTGCGCGCACCTGCGAGTTGTGTGAGCTTGCTGAAGACGAGCTGCCCGGCGCCATGTCGGATACCCAGATCAGCCGGGTGGGGTGTTGACGACCTGGAGCAGTGAGATGTAGCTGCCGGTGTTGAAGATCAGGCCGCCGGCGGGGTAAATCGGGGCGCACGTCGTGGCGTCGCCGGAACCGGTCTCGGCCACGGCAGCGCCGATACTCACCCCTCGTCGTCCTGTCCGTGCTCGGCGGTTGACGGCTCACCGTCCATCCGAGCAATCTGTCGGAGAATGCTGACCGCCATGGCTCGCTCGCCAGGGGGCAGCGCATCCAGGAGCTGTTCGTTGATGCGCTCTGCGGCCGGGGTGAGGGCATTCAAGAGTCGCTCCCCGTGCGGTGTGAGGTCCAGCAGGGTGCGCCTGCGGTCGGCATCGTCGCGTACTTGGGTGAGGTACTGCTGGTCGGTGAGCCTGCGGACGATGTGGTTGACGGTCGAGCGGTCCAACGACGTTGCGGTGGCGAGGGTGCGCTGGTCGATGCCGGGGTTCCGTGCCAGGGCGTTGAGGACGGCGAACTGCTGGGAGGTGACTTCCCGCGAGACGTGGGCTGCCCACAGCGCGGTGTGGACCTGCTCCGCACGGCGGATGAGATGCCCGACGTAGTTCTCCAGGTCGAGCGCGCGTGCCAATGCTTCGTCCTTCTTCAGCCGAGGTGGCGCCGCCTGATTCGCGGGCGGGTTCCGTCCGCGAGTCTACAAGTCGGCGGCACCACCTCGGAGAACGGTTCGGACGTCAGATGGACGGGGCGGCCTTCGAACGCCGACCAGGACGCTGGTCGTAGGGGGTGGCACGGGAGCCGTCGACACCGACCTCCAGACGCCCGACGCGTTCGATGTCGACGACGACGCGCTCGCCGTGGCTGAGCGGTCCGACACCGGCAGGGGTTCCGGTCGCGATGACGTCGCCGGGATGCAGGGTCATGACCGAACTGGTGTAGGCGATGAGTTCGCGGACGCCGAAGATGAGGTCGGCGGTGTTGGTCCGCTGGCGGGTGGTGCCGCCGACGTCGCAGCGCAGGTCCAGGGCGTCGGGCTCGGCGATCTCGTCGGCGGTGACGATCCATGGACCGATGGGGGTGAACGTGTCGAAGGACTTGCGGGTGGAGCGGTCCTCGTCCGACCGCACGGTGATGTCGAGCAGGCACGTGTAGCCGAAGACGTAGTCGAGGGCCTCGTCGGCGCCGACGTGGGAGGCGGTGCGTCCGATGACGACACCCAGCTCGCCCTCCTGGTCCGTCCGCTTGTCGCTGTAGGGCAGGACGATGTCCTCCCCGGGGCCGATCACGGAGGAGTTGGCCTTGAGGAAGACCCCGAGTTCGGCGACCGAGGTGGTGTACGCCATCTCGGCCTTGTGGTCGAGGTAGTTGACGGGGGCCCCGATGATCTTGCCGGGGAGCGGGAGGGGCGCTTCGAGCGCCGTGTCCGACAGTGGAGTACGGGGCCCCGTGGTGAGGCCGGTTTCGTGGGCGAAGCCTTCGGCCAGCCGCTCGATGTGGCGGTGCAGGGGGCCTGCCGGCCCGTAGGGTCCCGGGCCGGCGAGTCGTTCGGTGACGTCGACCAGCTCGTCGCCGTCGACGAGTCCGAGTCTGCCGTGGTTGAAGAGGGCGAGGCGCATGGTGGGTTCCTTGCTGGACTGTAGGGCGACGGTGGTTCAGGCGCCGGGGTCGGCCTTCTCGGCGCGGTAGAGCCCGAGGGAGCGCATGACGGGTTCGTCGCTGTAGGAGAAGAGGACGGCGTCCTGGGAGGAGGCGTTGATGTGCCGGTACGAGCTCCAGCCGGGGACGGCGAAGGTGTCGTGTTCGGACCAGTCGAGCCGTACGCCGTCGACAATGGTGGCGCCTTCGCCGCGGACCACGTTGAAGACGGTGGATGCCGTGTGACGGTGGCCGACGCCCTGGAATCCGGGCCGCAGGCGGTGGATCCGGCAGCCGATGGTGGGCATCACGGGGCCGCCCGTCCACGGGTTGGTGTACTCCAGCACGATGCCGTCGACCTCGCTGCCCTCGGCACTGTCTGCAATGGCGTCGAGGGCGCGGGCGGTCTCGTCCCAGGTGTAGCGCGTGATGGGGGAGTTGGGGCCGTTCTGAGGCAGCCAGGTCGGGGTCAGCCGGCCGTGCAGGAACTGCCGGCTGCCCGCGTCGTCCGGCCGGGTGACGGGTTGCAGCCGCTGCGGGTACTTCTCGTAGAAGCCCGCCTCCAGAGCGTTCACCAAGGGGTAGTCGAGGGCGTCGAGCCAGATCATCGGCGCGTCCCCCCGGTGCGTGTGGTCGTGCCAGTTCCAGCCGGGGGTCAGCAGAAGGTCGCCGGGGGCCATGTGGACGCGCTCGCCGTTGACCGTGGTCCAGGCGCCGGTGCCCTCCAGGATGAACCTGAAGGCGTTCGAGGTGTGCCGGTGCGCCTGGGCTGTCTCGCCGGGGAGGATGATCTGCAGGCCCGCGTAGAGGGTGTTGACGGTGGCGGGCGGGTCCGTCAGGCCGGGGTTGACGAGCATGAGGACGCGGCGCTCGGCCTCGTCGAGGGACAACGCCTCGGAGAAGTGCAGGAGGTGGGGGCGCAGTTCCCGCCAGCTCCATCGGTAGGGCACAGCGCGGCTACGGGGCTCAGCAGGGAAGAGGTTGCCGTAGAAGCGCCACAGCGGGGCAGCGCCCAGCTCTTCCAAAGCCTGGTAAGAGGCGTCTTCGGTCATGGTGATGGTCTCCCGTCAGGGGTGGGGCGGTCAGGCGGCCGGCACGGTCTCGGGAGCCGGTGTCCACACCCACGAGACGTCGTCGAAGTCGTCAGGTGAGCGTGTTCCGAGCAGGGCGTTGCGGAGGGTGGCGCCCATGCCTTCCAGGTGGCAGATCTCACCGAAGCGGTGGGCGTTGGTCTGGATCCGGGCCGCGCGTTCCCGGCGCCGTTCGGCGTAGGGGGCCAGGGCGTCGGCCGGGTCGGTGAGGTCCTCCAGCGCGCGTCCGAGGGCCACGGCGTCCTCCAGTGCCTGTCCGGCGCCCTGTGCGAGGTACTGGAGCATCGGGTGGGCCGCGTCGCCGAGCAGGGCGATCCGCCCGTACACCCACGTGTCGATGGGCCGGCGGTCGAAGAGCGGCCAGCGGCGCTCCCGGGAGAACAACGGCAGCGCGTCACGGACGGCGGAGCACGTGCCGGAGAAGCGCTCCTCCAGCTCGGCCTCGGTGCCCCAGTCGTCGGAGTCAGGGGTGTAGCGGTCACTCTCGAAGACGGCGACCTGGTTGTACAGCTCGCCCCGGCGCAGGGGGTACTGCACGAGGTGCATCCGGGGCCCGGCCCACACCATCACCGCCTCGGAGGCCGCGTGCTGGGACATGCGGCCGGTCATCCGGCTGGTCGGGAGGGCTCCACGATAGGCGACGTAGCGGGAGCAGACGGGGTCTCCGTCGCCCACCAGCGCGCGGCGCAGCCGGGAGTGCAGGCCGTCGGCAGCCACTACGGCCGCGGCGGTGAGTACTTCGGTGGTCTCCTCGAAATGCAGGTGCACCTCGAAGTCGTCCTGCTCCGCGTGCGTGACGGTGTGGCTGGTGAACAGGGTGATGGCCGGGTGGGCCCGGCAGGCTGCGAGCAGCGCCGCGTGCAGATCCGTGCGGTGGGTCACGAGGTAGGGGTGTTCGAACCGCTCGCGGTAGGCCGCACCGCGCAGGTCGAGTTCGGTGATCTGGTGGCC
>FTKL01000362.1_pt3 | contig 16481 bp, 11 predicted proteins | sample 2434061 | NCBI WGS metagenome assembly FTKL01 (sample SAMEA3914816, study PRJEB12502) | metagenome | biome: forest; material: soil | place: USA | collected 2011-09-16 | depth 0.3 m
GCGAGCGCGAGCGCGCCCCGGATCTCGACGTTGCCGGCCGAGCCGAGGGTGAGCGTGCGGCCGGCGGCGAAGACGAGCGCGCCGCCCTCCTCCACCAGCAGGGAGCCGACGGCGGCGTCGGTGTCGAGCAGCACGTTGTCGGTGATCCGTACGTCGCTCCGCGGGCCGGGCACGGCGCCGCCCCAGCCGGCCGGGTCGGACCAGCGGCGGCCGCTCTCGTCCAGGGCGGGTGGCGGGCCCGCTGCGGGGCCGGACGGGCGGGTGTGGTCGTGACCGGGCCTCAGGCTCGGGGCAGGAGTGGCGTTTTCGGCGGCCTTTGGGTCGATATGATCCGGTTCGCCGGATTTGTCCAGGGAGCGCCGGAACAGCTCCTCGCCGCCGACGGCCGCCACCACGGCGGCCACCGCGAGGGCACGGAGCAGCATTCGTCGTGCTACACCCCGACCTGTCCCGAATTGCGGCTTTTCACCGGACTGTCGGGTTGTACCAGATTGCGCCGCAGGGCCGTTGGTCCCGGCGGAGGGCTCCTCGCCCTCCGGTTGCGGACTCCCGACGGTCATGGTTCCGTGCCCTCCCACCCGGCCGCCGCGCTCGGCACCGCCCCTCTGAAGGATAGGCAGATCTCCTCGACGGCAAGGGTTTTGCCGGAAATCAGCGACTTTCGATCACGACGACACAGGTCACACGGGGGTCACGAGGCCTGTGTGACGAGCATCACAGATGTTTGCAGTTTGAACTTAAGTCTGCTTAACGTGCTCCCCGTTCGTGGTCACACGGACCCAGTGCATCCGCAACGCCGAGGCCTGCCGTCGGATGCGCTGGCAGCGCGAACAACGCACCACGGCAGGCGCGGGGGACCCAGGTAAGCCGCCCCGGACCGGTCCAACACCGGCTCCAGGGCTAGGGGTGAAGCCGTGCTCACAGCACGGCCGGGCAACTCCAGCCCGAATCCGACAGCTCACCTCGCAGGCGTGGGAGAGGAACGCGTCATCATGCTGACCACCAACGGCACCCGTCTGTCCAGCCGCACCGCCCGTCGCCTGATCGCCGCCGTCGGCGTCGCGGGCGTCGGCCTCACCATCCCGTGCCTCACCGCCGGTGTCGCGAACGCCGCCTCGGTCGCCACCTGGGACAAGGTCGCGCAGTGCGAGAGCAGCGGCGACTGGAGCATCAACACCGGCAACGGCTTCTACGGCGGCCTCCAGTTCACCAACAGCACCTGGGCCGAGTTCGGCGGCACCGCCTTCGCCGCGCGCGCCGACCTCGCCACCAAGGACCAGCAGATCGCGACGGCCGAGAAGGTCCTCGCCGTGCAGGGTCCCGGCGCCTGGCCGGTCTGCTCCATCCAGGCCGGCCTGACCGCCGGCGGCGCCCCGGCGTCCGTCGACACCGGCACCCCGGCCGCCGCCAAGCCCGCCGCCCCGGCCACCACGGCCCCCTCGGCCCCGGCCGCCGCCAAGCCGGCCGCCCCCCAGCCCGCCACCGGCGACAGCTCGACGGGCAGCTCCACGGGCAGCTCGGCCGGCAACTCCTGGTCCGGCAACAAGTCCTGGTCGCAGCAGGGTGCGAAGTCCGAGGACGGCACCCGCAGCTACACCGTCCTGGCCGGCGACTGGCTGTCCTCGATCGCCGACAAGAACAACGTCCAGGGTGGCTGGGAGCGTCTGTACGAGCTCAACAAGTCCGTCCTGACCGAGGGCGCCGACGTCATCTACCCGGGGCAGCACCTGGCCCTCGGTGGCGGCGCCACCCAGACCGCCACCAAGACGGCCGCCGCCGACACCTCGGGCAAGAAGTTCGACTGGTTCAACCGGTCCAACTCCTCGGCGACCGCCACGACCGACACCTCGGCGAAGCCCGCCACGGCCACCACCGCCACGGCCGCCACCACCACGGCCGCCACCACCACCCAGGCGCCCGCCTCCGGCAGCATGGCCGCCGCGGTCTCCTTCGCCGAGTCGAAGGTCGGCCAGGCGTACATCTACGGCGGCACCGGCAACGGCGGCTGGGACTGCTCGGGCCTGACCCAGGCGGCGCTGCGCGCGGCCGGCGTCTCCATCCCGCGCGTGGCCGCCGACCAGGCCGCCGCCAGCACCCACGTCTCGCTGGACAACCTCCAGCCGGGCGACCTGCTGTTCTGGTCCAACAACGGCAGCGACTCGGGCGTCTACCACGTCGCGATCTACACCGGCAACGGCAGCTACGTCGAGGCCGCCAACCCGGCCGCGGGTGTCCGCACCCAGACCGTCGCCAACTGGGCGCCGGACTTCGCCGGCCGCGTCTGATCCGGCAGCACCGCACGGCGAAGCCGCCGTCCCCGGGAGCACTCCCCGAGGACGGCGGCTTCGCCGTGCCCGCAGCGCGGTCCGGGCGGGCCGGGCATGGTCAAATCCGGTGGCAGCGGGCATGCTGGCGGTCCGCACCCGAGGAGGAGTCGCCATGGCCAAGGTCACCGTCACGCTCGAATCCGATCTCGCGATCGAGGTGATGCTGCTGTCCGGCACGAAGAACCCGCAGGACGCCGTGGAGCTGATCGTCCGGGACTACCTCGCGCGGGGCCACCGGACGGAGGCGCGGACCGGTGACGCGGCGGACGGGCAGCGCGTCACCCAGGCCCCGCCGGTCGTCCAGGAGGGCTGACAGCGCCCCCGGCACAGCAGCAGCAGGCCCCCGGAGTGTCGTGGACGCTCCGGGGGCCTGCTTGTGCGGGCCTGCTGCTGTGCGGACCTGATGCCGTGCGGGCCGCCTACTCCCCGCGGTTCGGCTTCGCGCCGGTGGAGCCGCGCATCACCAGCTCCGGCTGGAACATGAACTCCCCGCGCTGCGCGGGATTCCCGCGGACCTCCTCCAGCAGGGCGTCGACGGCGGCGGTGGCCATCGCCTCGACCGGCTGGCGGATGGTGGTCAGCGGCGGCTCGGTGAAGGCGATCAGCGGCGAGTCGTCGAAGCCGACCACCGAGACGTCCTGCGGCACCGCCAGTCCGCGCTGGCGGACCGCGCGGATCGCGCCGAGCGCCATCATGTCGCTGCCGCAGACGATCGCGGTGCAGCCCTTGTCGAGCAGGGCGCCGGCCGCCGCGTGGCCGCCCTCCACGCTGAACAGCGTGTGGTGGATGAGCTCCTGGGCCTCGTCCGGCGTCACGCCGAGCAGGTCCGTTATGGCCGCGGTGAAGCCCTCGATCTTCCGCAGCACCGGGACGAACCGGCGCTGGCCGACGGCCAGGCCGATCCGCTCGTGGCCGAGCTCGACGAGGTGCTGGACGGCCATCCACATCGCGGCCCGGTCGTCCGGCGAGATGAACGGCGCGGCGATCTTCTCGCTGTAGCCGTTGATCAGCACGAACGGCACCTGGCGGCCGATCAGCTTGGAGTACCGGTCGTGGTCCGCCGTGGAGTCCGCGTGCAGACCGGAGACGAAGACGATGCCGGCCACGCCGCGCTCGACCAGCATCTCCACCAGTTCGTCCTCGGTGGAGCCGCCCGGGGTCTGCGTGCAGAGCACCGGGGTGAAGCCGTGGCGGCTGAGCACCTGCTCGATCACCTGCGCGAGCGCAGGGAAGATCGGGTTGCTCAGCTCGGGGGTGATCAGCCCGATCAGGCCCGCGCTGCGTTGCCGCAGCCGGGTCGGCCGTTCGTAGCCGAGCACGTCGAGCGCCGCCAGCACGGTCTGCCGTGTGGTCGCGGAGACGCCCGCCTTGCCGTTGAGGACGCGGCTGACGGTCGCTTCACTGACCCCCGCCTGCGCCGCGATGTCCGAGAGTCGCGCCGTAGTCACGATCCCAGAGCCTATTGCAACCACGTCACACCGCCCACCAGATGGTGCTGTCCGCCGCGAGGATGGTCTCTCCGTCCACCGCGACAGCGTCGGTGGAGGACAGCAGGATACGGCCTGGGGCCGCGATCCGGACCGGCTCGGAGCCGGTGTTCGCGGTGCAGACGAAGGATCCCTCGGCCGAGTCGCGGCGGAACGCCAGCACGCCCTCGGGCGTGTCCAGCCAGGTCACCGAGGTGCCGGCGCCGAGCGCGGGGTGCTCCCGGCGGACGGCGAGGGCGCTGCGGTAGAGCTCCAGGGTGGAGGCCGGGTCGCCGCTCTGCGCCTCGACGGAGAGCTGCGCCCACTCGGCGGGCTGCGGCAGCCAGCTGGGGCCGCCCGCGTCCGGCCCGAAACCGTACGGCGCCTCGGTGCCCGACCACGGGATCGGCACCCGGCAGCCGTCGCGGAAGCCGTCCTGGCCGGCCTGGCGGTGGAAGGACGGGTCCTGGCGGACCTCGTCGGGCAGCTCGGTGACGTCCGGCAGGCCGAGCTCCTCGCCCTGGTAGACGTACGCCGAGCCGGGCAGGGCGAGCATCAGCAGGCTGGCGGCGCGGGCGCGGCGCAGGCCGAGCTGCCGGTCGCCGGCGGTGCGGATCTGGGTGCCGCCGGGCGGGTTCGCGAAGCGCGTGGCGTGCCGGGTGACGTCGTGGTTCGACAGCACCCAGGTGGCCGGGGCGTCGACCGGGCGCATCGCGTCCAGCGACACGTCGATGACCTCGCGCAGCGCGGCGGCGTCCCAGTGGGTGCCCAGGTACTGGAAGTTGAAGGCCTGGTGCAGCTCGTCCGGGCGGACGTAGTTGGCGGTGCGCTGCACGGTCGGGGTCCAGGCCTCGGCGACGCCGATCCGCTCGCCCGGGTACTCGTCGAGGATCTTGCGCCAGACCCGGTAGATGTCGTGCACGCCGTCCTGGTCGAAGAACGGCATCACGTCGTTGCCGAGCAGCTTGAGCTGGTCGTGCGAGCCGAGATCGGGCAGGCCGGGGGCCTTGACCATGCCGTGCGCGACGTCGACGCGGAAGCCGTCCACGCCCATGTCGAGCCAGAACCGCAGGATCGAGCGGAACTCGTCCGCGACGGCCTCGTTCTCCCAGTTGAAGTCGGGCTGCTCGGGCGCGAACAGGTGCAGGTACCAGTCTCCCGGGGTGCCGTCCGGGTTGACGGTGCGCGTCCAGGCCGGGCCGCCGAAGATCGACTCCCAGTCGTTCGGCGGCAGCTCGCCGTTCTCGCCCTTGCCGGCGCGGAAGTGGTAGCGCTCGCGCAGCGCCGAGCCCGGGCCCTCGCGCAGCGCCCGCTGGAACCACTCGTGCTGGTCGGAGGAGTGGTTCGGCACCAGGTCGACGATGATCCGCAGGCCGAGGCCGTGCGCGTCACGGATCAGCGCGTCGGCGTCCAGCAGGGTGCCGAACATCGGGTCCACCGCGCGGTAGTCGGCCACGTCGTAGCCGGCGTCGGCCTGCGGCGAGGCGTAGAAGGGGGACAGCCAGACGGCGTCCACGCCGAGCGCCTTCAGGTACGGCAGCCGGCTGCGGATCCCCGGGAGGTCGCCCATGCCGTCGCCGTTGGAGTCGGCGAAGCTGCGCGGGTACACCTGGTAGATGACCGCTTCCCGCCACCAGCCTCTGAGCTCACCGGCGTTGTCGGCGACCGCGACGGGCGCGGCAGCGGGGACGGCGGCGGCGGGCCGGGAGGTGTCGGCCAGGTTCTGGGTCATGGACAGTCATCCCTTGGGGACTAGGTGACGGACCGGCCGCAGGGTTGCGGCGGCCGGTTCGCGGCGACAGACAGACAGGAAGCGGGGGTTCAGGACTTCGAGGCACCGGCGGTCAGACCGGTGACCAGGTGGCGCTGCACCAGGTAGAACAGGCCGGACGACGGGATCGCGATCAGCACGGCGGTCGCGGCCATCAGGTTCCACTGGGAGTCGTGCTCGCTGACGAAGGTCTGCAGGCCGACGGCCAGCGTGTACTTGTCGGAGCTGAGCATGAAGGTCGAGGCGAACGCGACCTCGGCCCAGGCGGTGAGGAAGGAGTAGAACGCCGCCACTGCCAGGCCCGGCCGGGCCAGCGGCAGGACGAGCCGCCAGAAGGTGCCGAACGGGTTGAGCCCGTCGACCCGGCCGGCCTCGTCGATCTCCACCGGGATGGTGTCGAAGTAGCCCTTCAGCAGCCAGGCGCAGTACGGCACGGTGGTGGTCGAGTAGACCAGGATCAGGCCGACGTAGGTGTCCAGCAGGCCCAGCGTGGAGAGGATCGTGTACATCGGCACGATCAGGACCGCGATCGGGAACATCTGCGTGACGAGCAGCGACCACATCAGCGGCCGGTGCCCGGGGAAGCGCATCCGGGAGACCGCGTAGCCGGTGGTGGCGGCGATCAGCACGCCGACGACCGTGGTGATGCCGGCGACCAGCATCGCGTTGCCGAACCAGGTGAAGAAGTCGGTGTCGAAGAGCACCGTCGAGTAGTTCGACATCGTCATCTTGTCGAAGATGGCACCGGGGTGGAGATAGTCGCTCTTGTCCGGGCCGAGCGAGATGAAGACGATCCACAGCACCGGGAAGAGTGCGATCAGGCTCGCCAGGAGCAGCGCCCCGTGCGAGAGCACCTTGCCCAGCGGGCTCAGCTCCCCGCGCCGGCGGGTCCGCACCGGCACGGCCTTCGGGGCGCCGGAGCCCGGGACGACGAGGTTGGGTCGTTCAGTGGTGGTGCTCATCAGATGCCTGCCTTCTTGGCCGGGGTGGTCACTGGGATGCGTTCCGCGCATGCGTGGCTGACGGGTCGCCCGTCAGCCGTTGGCCTGCTCGTTGCGGGCCAGCCAGCGTCGGTAGAAGGAGGTGAAGACGATCAGGATGGACAGCAGGATGACGCCGTAGGCCGCCGACTGGGCGTAGTCGCGGGGCTGCTGGCCGAAGCCGAGGCGGTAGGCCCAGGTGACGAGGAGCTGCGCGTCCGGAGCGCCGGTGCCGAAGAGCAGGAAGATGACGGCGAACTGGTTGAACGTCCAGATGACGCCGAGCAGGATGACCGTGCTGGAGACCGAGCGCAGGCCCGGCAGGGTGACGTGACGGAACTGCTGCCACGGGGTGGCGCCGTCCATCTCGGCCGCCTCGTAGAGCTCGCCCGGGATCGACTGCAGGCCGCCGAGCAGCGAGATCATCATGAACGGCACGCCGCACCAGGTGTTGACCAGGATCGCGGCCGACTTCTGGGCCAGCGGGTCGTCGAGCCAGCCGGGCTCCGGCAGGTGCAGGGTGGAGAGGATGGTGTTGACGGCGCCGCCGTCGGAGAGCATCAGCCGCCAGGAGAAGACCGTCACGAAGGTCGGCACGGCCCACGGCAGGATCAGCAGCAGGCGGTAGGCGCCGCGGCCGCGCAGCTTCTGGTTGAGCAGCAGCGCGAGGCCCAGACCCAGCGAGTAGTGCAGGCAGACGCAGATGACCGTCCAGGCGATCGTCCAGACGAAGTGCGACCAGAAGCGGTCGTACGAGCCGGGGCCCCAGAGGATGTCGGCGTAGTTGTGCAGGCCGACGAACTCGTAGGTGGCCGGGATCGAGTTCTCGCCGATCTGGCGCGCCGAGTTGAGGCTGTTGGCGTCGGTCAGGGTCAGCCAGAGGCCTTCGGCGAGCGGGTAGAGCACCAGCACACCGAGCACCACGACCACCGGCGCGATCATCGCGTAGGCGTACCAGTGCTTGCTGAACGAGCGCTTGAACCGCTCCGCGAGACCGGGACGCGGTTCGCGCTCACGGCTGCCCTTGGTGGGTGCACCCTGCACGGCGACTGCCATTTGTTGACACCTTTTCGAGAGGTCCGCAGCCTCACTACGGCGACTGCTGTTCGTACGAGGGCGGCCGGGGTGCCCTCGTTGCCCGCGGCCGGGGGGTGTTACTTGCTGAAGTCGGGGAGGAGCTTCGCGTAGTCGGTGGCGATGGTGGCGAGGCCGTCCTGGGTGCTGGTGCCCTGGAGGACCTTGCCGAGGTTGGTGCCGAGCGAGCCGAAGAGCGAGCTGTACTCGGGGAGCTCGGGGCGGGGCTGGGCGGTGGTGAGGACGGCCTGGAAGCCGGCGATGCCGGGGTTGGCCTTGACGTCGGGGGTGTAGGCGTCGGCGCGGGTCGGCAGGGTGGAGTTCTTCTGCGCGATGAAGGCCTGGCTCTCGCCGGAGGTCATGTAGGCGGCGAACTTCTCGGCGGCGGCCTTGTGGGCCTTGTCGGAGCCGGCGTAGACGGAGATGTTGTGGCCGCCGGTGGGGGCGCCGGCCTTGCCGGCGGAGCCGGCCGGGACGGGGGCGATGCCGAGGTTGGCCTTGTCGGCGAAGGCGGTGCCCTTGTAGATGTTGGTGATCTCCCAGGGGCCCTGGATGATGGCGGCGACCTTGCCGGTGTTGAAGGCGTCCATCATGTGGGCGTAGGCGTCGCTGGTGAGGTCGGCCTTGACGGTGCCGGGGGAGGTGAAGAGGCTCTTGTAGGTCTCGGTGGCCTTGACGGCCTCCGGGGAGGTGACGGTGATCTTCTTGCCGGCGGCGTCGACGGTGTCGGTGCCCTCGCCGAACAGGAGCGGCATGGCGTAGTAGCCGTCGCCGGCCTTGAGCCAGAAGCCGTCGGCGCCGGCCTTGTCCTTGACGGCGGCGGCGGCGGTCTTCAGCTCGTCCCAGGTCTTGGGGGCGGCGGTGATGCCGGCCTTGGCGAAGAGGTCCTTGTTGTAGAGCAGGCCGAGGGTGTCGGTGACGAGGGGGACGCCGTAGAGCTTGCCCTGGTACTTGGCCTGCTGGATGAGGCTGGGCTGGAAGGCGCCGGCGTCGGCCGCGGCGGGGGTGGAGTCGAGCGGCTCGAGGTAGCCGGCCTTGGCGAACGCGGCGGTCCAGCCGACCTCGGAGCGGAAGACGTCGGGTGCGCCCTTGGCGCCCATCGCGGTCTGCAGCTTGTTCTGGGCCTGGTCGAACGGGACGCTGACGAAGTCGACCTTGACGTTCGGGTTGGCGGCCTCGAACTTCTTGACGAGCTCCTGGTAGTTCGGCGCCTCGTTGGTGGCGTTCGAGGTGTCCCAGTAGGTGAGGGTCACCGGCCCGTCGGCCTTGGTGTCACTGCTGGAGCCGCTGCTGCCACAGGCAGCCATCGAGACCGCGAGGGCCGCAACAAGGGCAGAGGCCGCGATGCCACGCCGCATGAGAACTCCTATTGAAAGGTGGGGGTGCCCGAGATGGTGGTGGACGGCGCATAATGGCTGTCCCGTGCCGACTGCGCCGTTCCGGCCGTCGGGCTTGGGGAGGAACGTAACAGCGATGCAATCGCTGCGGAAAGGCCTTGCAGAAAGTTTCTGCAAGATCCTGCGATTCGTTACGTCCATGTGTCCTTCGCGTAGCCGTGCAGTAGTCGACAGGCGACGGGAGCAGGGGCCGGCACCCGGGCCACGACCGGGGCGCGGGCCTGCTGCAAGATTCAGCAGGAAGACGGCGTGACCGGCTCGGCGGCAGGGTGGCCACGGCCCCGCCCGGCCCGGGAGACTGGCCGGATGCGCATCAGAAACGCGGTCACGGACGACCTGCCGCTGCTCCGGGAGATCGAGTGGGCGGCCGGAGAGGTCTTCCGGGACGTGGGCATGCCGGAGATCGCCGACGACGAACCGCTGCCGGTCCCGGAACTGGCCCGCTACCTGACGGCGGGCACGGCGCTGGTGGTGGCCGGTGCGGACGACCTGCCGGTGGCGTACCTGATCGCCGAACCGGTCGACGGCGCGCTGCACATCGAGCAGCTGTCCGTGCACCCGGACCACGCCCGCCGGGGCCTCGGACGGGCCCTGATCGACCACCTGGCGGCGCACACCGACGCCGGCGCGCTGACCCTCACCACGTTCGCCGACGTCCCGTGGAACGCGCCGTACTACGAGCGGTGCGGGTTCCGCCGGCTCGCGGCCGCCGCGCTCACCCCGGGCCTGCGGGAGATCCGCCGGCAGGAGGCCGCGCACGGCCTCGACCGGTGGCCGAGGCTGTGCATGCGGCGGGAGCTGCGGCAGGCCGACAGGGGCTGAGGGCGGTGCTCAGGCGACGCCGAGGCGCAGCACGGTGGTGGAGCGGAACTCCGCGCCGGGCCGCAGCTCGGTGCTCGGGTACTCGGGGTGGTGCGGGGAGTCCGGGTGGTGCTGGGTCTCCAGCGCGATGCCCGCGTACGGCCCGTAGGGCACTCCGGCGGCGCCGGTGACCGCGCCCGCGAAGGAGTTGGCGGTGTAGACCTGGAGGCCGGGCTCGGTGGTGAGCACCTCCAGGGTCCGGCCGGCCGCCTCCAGCAGGGCCGCGCGGGTGGGGGTGCCGTCGGCGGCGCGGGCGCGCAGCACCCAGTTGTGGTCGTAGCCGCGCGGGCCGGTGAGCTGCGGGTGGTCGTCGTGGATCGCCTCGCCGACCGGCCGGGCGGTGGTGAAGTCGAACGGCGTCCCGCTCACCGGCTCGTACGGCCCGTACGGGATCTGCCGCTCGTCGACCGGGGTGTAGGCGTCGGCGTCGACGGTGAGGAGGTGGCCGAGGATGTCACCGCTGCCCTCGCCGGCCAGGTTGAGGTAGGCGTGGTTGGTCAGGTTGACGACGGTGGGGTGGTTCGTGGTGGCGCGGTAGTCGATGGCCAACTCCCCCGCCGCCGACAGGGTGTAGGCGACGCTCACGTCCAGTGCGCCGGGGAAGCCCTGGTCGCCGTCCGGGCTGTGCAGGCGCAGCAGGACGCCGTCCGGGATCTCCTCGGCCTCCCACATCCGGTGGGCGAAGCCGTCCGGGCCGCCGTGCAGGGTGACGCCGTTGCCGGTGGCGGCGAGCGGGTGGTCCGTGCCGTCGAGGGTGATCCGGCTGCCGGCGATCCGGTTGGCGTACCGGCCGACGGTGGCGCCGTAGTGCCGGGCCGGGCCGAGTACGTGCGCCAGCTCGTCGCTGCTGAGCAGGAGCTGGGCCCTGACGCCGGCCCGGTCGGGGGCCCACAGGGTGTGCAGGGTCGCGCCGAGGGAGAGCACGCTCGCCTCGTACGGGCCGGCCACCAGCGTCCAGCGTTCGATCGCGGAGCCGGCGCCGGTGTCGTCGAACGGCTCGCAGCGCACGAGTGTCCGCGACTTCGACGGGTCGTCGCCCCGGGTGTCCGCACCCGCTGTGGGCGAGGCGATCTCGTCCTGTACGTCCGCCCGGTGCGTCGCCATGACCTGCTCCTTCGTGGTCGCCGGGGTGCGCCGGACGGCGACCCCGCGTCGAGATCTGTTCGAGTCTGAGCGATCCTGTCGCCCCACGGGCAAGCCTAGGCCCTGACGGGGCGCGCGGGGCCCCGGCGAGCCCGGCCGGGCCCCGCGCGCCCGCGCCGGACGCGCCCTCAGTCCGCCTTGCCGGGCTCCTCCTCGGTCAGCCCGAGCGCGGCGGCGAGGCCCTCCGGGCCGGTGCCGGTCTTGCGGTGGACGGCGGCGAGCCTGCGGTGCACCATGCTCAGCGGGAGGTTCAGCTGGTGGGCGATCCGCTGGGCGGGGACGCCCTTCACCGCCAGCTCGGCGACCTCCCACTCGGGTGCGCTCAGGGCGTCCTTGCTCACCGTCCGCAGGCGGTTGGGGCGCAGGCCGGACTTGGCGAGCTCGCGGCGGGCGCGGGTCACCAGGCTGTCGGCGGCGCAGTGCTGGGCGAGTTCGATGCCCTGGTAGAGGTGCTCGGCGGCGTCGTCCAGCCGGCCGACCCGGCGCAGCGCGCAGCCCAGGTCGACGAGGGCGACGGCGTGCTCGTAGCCGGCCGGGGACTGTCCGAGGTGGGCCACCGCCCGCTCCAGCAGCTGGACCGCCTTCGGCCCGTCGGCGATCTCGGCCTGCAGCCGCAGCGCCGTGCCGATCGCGGAGGCGGCGCCGAAGGCCTCGGCCCGGCTGACCGACTCCTCGGCCAACTCCCAGGCCCGCGCCGGGTCCTCCTTGGCGAGTGCCACCGCGAGGTGGCCGGCCCAGGGCGCCCACACCGTGTTGTGCCAGCCCCGCTCGGTGAGCTGGGCGCCGGCCCGGGTGAGCGCGGCCGCGGCCGCCACGTGGCGGCCCTTCGCGAGCAGCAGCTTGCCGTACAGCGAGGCCGCGTCGGGCAGCACCATCGCGGTCGAGTGGTACGGCGGGCGGAAGTTGTGCGCCTCCGCCAGCTCCCACGCCTCGTCGATCCGGCCCCGGGCGATCAGGGTGTCGACCAGCACGCCGACGGCGTCCCATTCGAGCGGAAGCCCGGGTGCGATCCGCTGGGAGAGCCGCAGCGCCTGGCGCAGGAAGTCCTCGGCCTCGGCGAGCAGACCCCGGCGGAACCGGGTGAGGCCGATCAGGAAGTACGCGAAGCCGCGGTGCGCGCCGCTCCAGCCGGCCAGTTCGAACTCCATGATGGCGTCGGAGAACAGCCGCTCGGCGAGCGCCAGCCGGTCGGTGTACGTGAAGGTGAGCCCGATGATGGCGGGCAGTTCGAAGCCCCAGGTGGTGCCCGTCCACTGCAGGCCCTCGGGCAGCCGGCCGTCGTCCAGCGCCTCCTCGACCAGTGAGAGCGCCACCGCGGCGGGCTCGCCGCGCAGGGTGAGGTCCCAGGCGCGGATCGCGAGGATGGCCCGCTCGGCGGCGCCCTGGCCCTGGAGGCCGCGCCAGAGCTCCTCCAGCCGGCGCGAGCGGGCGGGGCCGTCCTCCTCGTCCTTGCGGAAGGCCTGCCAGATGAACGACGCGGCCTCCAGCCGCAGCCGGCCCGCCGCGTCCGCGGTGCGTGCGATCTCGTCCCGGCAGACCTGCGCCGCCTCGGCCAGTTCGCCGTTGTGGGCGAGCACCTCGGAGAGCCGGAAGGTGGCGTCGACCCGGAGCTCGGCGCGCAGCCCCTCGTCCGGGTCGAGCGCGAGGCGCAGCTGGTTGACGGTGGACGCCGGGTCGGTGAGCAGTGCGGAGCAGCCGAGTTCGTAGAGCACCTCGGCGCGGTCGTCGTCCTCCGGCGGCTCGTCCAGGGCGCGGCGCAGACAGAGTTGGGCCGCCTCGGGTGCGCCGATGGCGAGGTGTTCGCTCGCGGCGCGGCGCAGTTTGCGCACCGTCCGGTCGTCGCCCTCGGGGTGGGTGGCGACCAGGTGGCGGGAGGCGGCGATCAGGCCGAGGCCGGCGTTCTCGATCGCGGTGAAGGCGACGCCGTGCATGCCGGTGCGGGTGGCGTCCGGCATGGTCTGGTAGATGGACGTGCCGATCAGCGGGTGGACGAACTCCAGGTTCCCGCCGGGCACCTGGACGAGCACGCGGTGCTTGCGGAGCTGCTTGATCGCCTCGGCGGCGCCCTCCTTGCTGAGGGCGGAGATCCGGGTGGCGAGGTCGACGCTGATGTCGGTGCCGAGCAGGGCGGCGGCCCAGGCGAAGCGCAGGGTGCTGGTGCCGAGCTTCTCCAGCCAGGCCTTGAGGGTCATCCCCTGGGCCTCGGCGGCGAGTTCGGCGAGTATGGCGGAGTTCTCCTCGACCGGCTCGACCTCCTGGTCGACGATCCGGCCGAGCAGTTCGGTGGCCTCGTACGGGTTGCCCCGGGTGGCCGACCAGAGCGCGTAGCAGAAGGCCTCCTCGGCGTGCGCGCCGAGCGCCTCGCGGACGATCTCGGACATCGACGCCGGGGTGAGGGCACGCAGTTGGTGCTTGCGGGTGGCCTGGGCGGCGATCGCCGTCTCGAACGGCAGCGCCTCCGGTGTGAAGTCGTCGCCGTCGCGGTAGGCCATCACCAGCAGCACGGGCAGTTCGCGGGAGCGGATCGCGAAGGCGGACAGCCAGCTGAGCGACTCCAGGTCGGCCCAGTGCAGGTCGTCGATGATCATCACGAGTGGCGCCCGGCGCGGGGCGAGCTGGGTGAGCACGTAGTCCAGGCCGTCCCGGATGCCCTGCGGGTCGATCGCGACCGCCTCGCTGCCGGGGCGGAACAGGCCGATCGCGGGGCCGACGGTGTCGTACCAGTTGCCGAACACCTCGTGGCGCTCGGACTCGGTGAGCCCGCCGAGGACGGGCTGGAGCAGCTGGCGCAGTACGTGGTACGGCTCGGTGTACTGCTGCTCGCCGCCGCGGGCGAACAGGACGGTGCAGCGCTCCCTGGTGTGGGCGCGGCGGCGGACCTCGTGCAGCAGGGTGGTCTTCCCGAGGCCGGCCCTGCCGGAGAAGATCAGCAGCTCGCCGATCTCGGTGCCGCCGGCCGCGAACTCCCGGCACAGCTTGTCCACCGCCGCCTCGGCCGAACGGACTTCGGAATCGCGGTCGCGCAGGGAGGTGCCGAGTGTGCTGTCACCGAACTGCCCCGGGTCGTGCACGCCGCCCGGGTCGCCGTACCCGCTCCCGGCCTCGCCCTCGGTCCCGCCCCGCAGTTCGCGTTCCTCGGCCACTGCCACGCCCTCCGCCTCGCTGATCCATGGTCCTGCCGATCCATGGCCCTGTCGCCGACACTAGCGCCGCAGGGGGCGCTTCGGGCGGCATTCGCGCTGGCTGAGGCCGGATCGAGGGTTCGGATTCGATGCCGGGGGCAATTGCCCTGATATCCCTAACGTCCGATCATTCCATCAGATACCCTCGGGCCCGCGGGGCGCAGTTGATCTTCCGGTTGTGTGACCAAATCCCCCACAGCAACACTGGGAGTCCCATGTCTGACGACAACTCACTTCTCCACTCCTTCCCGCACCGACGCAGCCCCCACGCCGCCGAGGCCGCCGCTCTCCACCGCGCCTGGCTGGAGCGCCATCCACTGCTGTCCACCGGCCTCGGCCACAACGTCTACGCGCACTGGGAGGTCGTCGACCTCGCCGCGCTCGGCTACCCCGACGCCGGGCCCGAGGAACTCGCCCTCGCCGCCGACCTGATGGGCTTCTACTTCCTGTTCGACGACCAGTTCGACGGCCCGCTCGGCCGTCGGCCCGCCGACGTCGCGGTGATCTGCTCACGGCTGACCGGCATCCTGCACGGCGCACCGCCGGACCCGGACTCCGCCGCCGAGACCGCCTTCGCCGACCTGTGGGAGCGCAGCGTCCTCGGCATGCCCGCACGCTGGCGGGCCCGCGCCGCGTACAACTGGGAGTGGTACTTCGCCAGTCACCCGGCCGAGGCGGCGGGACGGGTCTCCGAGAGACCGCCCGACCGTGACGGCTACCTCGTGCTGAGACGGGGGACGGCCGCCATGGAGACCATCTTCGACATGATCGAGCGACTCGGCCGCTTCGACGTCCCGCTCGCCGCCCACCATCACCCGGTCCTGCGTCAGCTCCGCCAACTGGCGGCCGACATACCGTCGCTCAGCAACGACGTGCGGTCCTACCCGAAGGAGGCGCCGACCGGGGACGTCAACAACCTGGTGATGATCGTCCAGCGGGAGCGCGACTGCTCGGCCGAGGAGGCCTGCGCGGTGGTGACGGCGGAGGCGCAGCGGATGCTGGAGCGCTGCGCCGACCTGGTCACCCAACTCCCCGAGAGCTACCGGGCACTGGGCCTCGACCCGGCGGAGCGGGCGCTGGCCCGGCGGTACGCGGAGGGGCTGACCGGCTGGCTGGCCGGCTACCTGCACTGGGAGGCCCGCACCGGCCGCTACCAGGTGGCCTGAGCCGCAGGAGGCCGCGGGGGCCGGGCGGGGCGCGCGGCGGCGCCCGGCGGGGCGCCCGGGCGGACACCTTGCGTGCGGGGATCCGTACGCACCGTGGCGGGCGGCGGCGCGCCGGGCTAGTGTGCAGCGCGGCGGGCGCCCCCGCAGTCAACTGTGCACCGGCGCCCGGTGATCGCGCATGTCCCAGTTCGTTCCACCGGGCCGCCCGGCGGTCCGACGCGCTGCCCCGGCAGGCCGGGGCGGCGCCCGCCACAGCGAGGAGACGCCAGAACATGACGGTCTACCAGCCCCCCGGCCAGCCCGGCAGCATCGTCGCCTACCGCCCCCGCTACGAGCACTGGATCGGCGGCGCGTGGACCCCTCCCGTACGCGGGCAGTACTTCGAGAACCCCACCCCGGTGACCGGTGAGGTGTTCTGCGAGATAGCCCGGGGCACCGCCGAGGACGTCGAGGCCGCACTCGACGCGGCCCACGCCGCCGCCCCCGCCTGGGGCCGCACCTCCCCCGCCGACCGCGCCCAGGTGCTGCTGCGGATCGCCGACCGGATGGCCGACCACCTGGAGGAGCTCGCCGTCGCGGAGAGCTGGGAGAACGGCAAGCCGGTGCGCGAGACGCTGGCCGCCGACCTGCCGCTGGCCATCGACCACCTGCGCTACTTCGCGGGCGCCCTGCGGGCCCAGGAGGGCGGGCTCTCGCAGATCGACGACGACACGGTGGCGTACCACTTCCACGAGCCGCTGGGCGTGGTCGGCCAGATCATCCCGTGGAACTTCCCGATCCTGATGGCGGTCTGGAAGCTCGCCCCGGCCCTGGCGGCCGGCAACGCGGTGGTGCTCAAGCCGGCCGAGCAGACGCCCGCGTCCATCCTGCTGCTGGTCGAGCTGGTCGCCGACCTGCTGCCGCCGGGCGTGCTGAACGTGGTCAACGGCTTCGGCGTGGAGGCCGGCAAGCCGCTGGCGTCCAGCCCCCGGATCCGCAAGATCGCCTTCACCGGGGAGACCACCACCGGCCGCCTGATCATGCAGTACGCGAGCGCCAACCTGATCCCGGTCAGCCTGGAGCTGGGCGGCAAGAGCCCGAACCTGTTCTTCGCCGACGTCGCGGCGGAGCAGGA
>FTKL01000470.1_pt2 | contig 16423 bp, 15 predicted proteins | sample 2434061 | NCBI WGS metagenome assembly FTKL01 (sample SAMEA3914816, study PRJEB12502) | metagenome | biome: forest; material: soil | place: USA | collected 2011-09-16 | depth 0.3 m
CGAGTACGGCCCGGCCGAGGTCCTGCGGCTGACGGAGACCGAGCTGCCGGTGACCGGCGACGACGAGGTGCTCGTCCGGGTCAGGGCGGCGAGCGTCCACCTCGGGGACTGGCACCTGATGACCGGTGTGCCGTACCTGACCCGCCTGTTCGGGTTCGGGCTGCGCCGCCCCAGGGCCCGCGTCCGGGGGACGGCCTTCGCCGGGACGGTCGAGCGGGTCGGGGCGAGGGTGAGCGGCCTGCGGCCGGGGGACGAGGTGTTCGGCACCTGCGACGGCGCCTTCGCCGAGTACGCGCGGGCCCGGCCGGCGCAGCTGGCGCCCAAGCCGGCCGGCCTCGGCTTCGAGCAGGCGGCGGCCGTCCCGGTCTCCGCCGTCGCCGCCCTCCAGGGCCTGCGCGACAGCGGACGGCTGCGGCCCGGGCAGCACGTCGTGGTGATCGGCGCGGCCGGCGGGGTCGGCACGTACGCCGTGCAGCTCGCCAAGGCGCTCGGGGCGGAGGTCACCGGCGTGTGCAGCACGACGAAGCTGGAGCTGGTCCGGTCGATCGGTGCGGACCACGTCATCGACTACACCCGCGAGGACTTCGCAGCCGGCGCCCGCCGGTATGACCTCGTCCTCGACACCGCGGGCGGCCGCCCGCTGTCGGTGCTCCGGCGCGCGCTCACCGCCCGGGGGACGCTGGTCATCGTCGGCGCCGAGCAGGGCGGCCGCTGGCTGCAGGGCACCGACCGCCAGCTGCGGGCCCTGCTGCTGTCGCCCTTCGTGGGGCAGCGGCTGCGCGGCCTGGTCTCGACGGACAGCCGCGCCGACCTGGTCGTCCTCACCGGCCACATCGAGGCCGGCCGGGTCACGCCGGTGATCGACCGGACGTACCCGCTGGCCGAGGTGCCCGACGCCGTCCGCCACCTGGCCGGGGGCCACGCGCGCGGCAAGGTCGTGATCACCGTCTGAGGCCCGGGCCCGCCCGCAGCGGGCAGGCCCGGGACCCGCAGTACCGTGTCAGCCCGTGAAGCCGGCCGTGATGGAGGTGAACTGCCAGTCGTTCTGGGCGATGCCCGAGCAGTTCTCGGCCAGGCCGCCGCCCGCGCAGCCCCGGTCGCGGTTGACCGACCAGAAGGCGAGCCGGGCGATGTGGTGGGAGTTGGCCCAGTCCCGGATGTTCGTCCAGTTCTGGACGGTGGTGACCTCCTGGTTGTCGCTCACGCCGTTCATGCCCGAGATGCCGATGTGGGCGTACGCGGTGGCGTCGTCCCAGCCGAAGGCGGACTTCAGCTCGGCCTTCAGGCCCTCGGCGGCGCTCACCGTGCTCGCGTACATGTCGGTCGAGGCGTTGCCGAAGTCGAACGGCATGATCGTGAAGACGTCGATGTCGGCGCCCAGCGCCTTGGACTGCTCGATCAGCCGGTTGCCGGCGCCGGTCGGTCCGCCGGTGCCGGTGCCGAAGGTGAGGATGGTCCGCAGGCCCGGGTTGTTCTGCTTGACGAGCTTGAGCGCGCCGAGGATGCGGTCCTGGACGGCGTTGTTCTCGAACTCGTCGGTGTTCTCGATGTCGACGTCCACGGCCTTCAGCCCGTACGCGTCGATGACCTTCTGGTAGGCGCCGGCCAGGTCGGCGACGGTGGCGCAGTTGGGGCCGAGCTTGTTGCCGCTCCAGCCGCCGATGGACGGGACGACGTCGCCGCCGGCCGCCCGGACGGCGTTGATCGTGCCCTGGTCGACGCCGCCGGTCAGCGCGCGCTGGCCGTCCCAGGCCGGGTTGCAGCCGCCGGAGGACAGGATGAACGCCATCGTGAACCACTTGACGCCGGTCGCGCTCATCACGGTGGTCGCGGCCGGCGGGTTGCCCCAGCCGTTGTACAGGTACGGCGCCGCCTGCTTGAAGCCGGTGCCGGTGCCGCCGCGCGCGTCGGTCGTCACGCTCACCGTGTTGGACGCGCCGGAGGTGTTGCCGGCCGCGTCCCGGGCCCTGACGGTGAAGGCGTAGGCCGTGCTCGCCGCGAGGCCGGTGACGGTGGTGCTGGTGCCGGTGGCCGTCGCGACCTTCGAGGCGCCGCTGTACACGTCGTAGCCGGCGACGCCCACGTTGTCGGTGGCGGCCGTCCAGGACAGCGAGACCGTGGAGGAGGTCTTGCCGGTGCCGGCCGGCGAGCCCGGCACGGTCGGCGCCTGGGTGTCCGCCGTGCCCCCGCCGGGTCCGTCGAGGCTGACGTCGTCGGCGTAGTAGGTGCCCTGCCCGTACCAGCCGTTGAGGTACACCTCGGCACTGGTCTGGGAGGCGCCGGTGGTGAAGGAGACGGTGAGCCTGCTGAAGGCGGCGGACGAGGACGTCCAGGTCGAGCCGGCGCCGGTGACACCCAGGTAGACGTAGCTGCCGCGGACCCAACCGGACAGCGAGTAGGTGGTGTTCGGCAGGACGGAGACGGTCTGCACGCACTTGGCGGTGTCGGAGGCGCTCGCCGCGCCGGCCAGCGCCTTGGAGCCGCCGTGGACGGGCGTGGAGACGACCGAGCCGAGCCCGCCGGAGCAGGACCAGCCGGAGAGCGAGCCGCTCTCGAAACCGGGGTTGGTGAGCAGGTTGGCCGCATGGGCCGAGGTCGGTGCGGTGAGCGCGGCGGCTGCGGCGAGCAGCGCGGCCGCGCCCAGGGCGGGCAGACGGGTGCGGACGTGCACGGGGGTACCTCCGGTGGGACGTGTGGGGGTGGAGGTGCGGGGGAGTGCTGACCAAAATGGACTGGACCAATTCCGATGTCAAGCCCGTCTTCTGACGCGGCACCCGCCCACCGTCCCGACTGGTCGATCCTCCAGTCCCGGGCCGGATCACCGGTGTGCGGCACCACTCGTCCGCGCTGCGCCCGCGTTGCTTGAATCGCCGTGTCGAGTTGTCGAGAACGGTGGAACGACGTGGATCTGAACACGGTGCTGGAGGTACGCGACGCCCGCCGTCGCGGCGGGTGGCAGCCGGGCGACGCCTGGCTGGGCGGCGGTACGTATCTCTTCTCGGAGCCGCAGCCGCACATCCGCAGGCTGATCGACCTGAGCCGGACGGGCTGGCCGCCGCTGCGGCCGACCGGTGACGGCGACCTGGAGATCGCCGCCACCTGCACGGTCGCCCAGCTGTTCCACAGCCCCGAGCCCGCCCGCCGGCCGGCCGGGCCGCTCTTCGCGCAGTGCTGCCGGGCCTTCCTCGCCTCCTGGAAGATCTGGCACATGGCGACCGTCGGCGGGAACCTCTGCAACTCGCTCCCCGCCGGGCCGATGATCTCGCTGACCGCCGCCCTGGACGGCGTCTGCCTGCTGCGCTCCCAGGCCGGCGCCCTGCGCACGGTGCCGGTCGCGGAGTTCGTCACGGGGGCCGGCCGCAACGTGCTGGAGCCCGGTGAGCTGCTGCGCTCGGTGACGCTGCCGGCCCGGGCGCTGGCCCGCCGCACCGCCTTCCGGCAGGCCTCGCTGTACGGCCTCGGCCGATCCGGCGTCCTGCTGATCGGGACGCTCGACCCGGCCGACGGCGCGCTCACGGTGACGATCACCGCCTCGACCGTGCGGCCGATCCGGGTCACCTTCCCGCTGACGCCGAACGCGGCGGCCCTGCGGGAGGCGATCGCGTACGCCGTCGAGCCGGGGGAGTACTACGACGACATCCACGGACTGCCCGCCTGGCGGCGGCACATGACCTTCCACTTCGCCGAGCAGATCCGCCGCGAACTCACCGAGGAGGCCGGGCGATGAGCTTCACGATCCGGGTCAACGACCAGCCGTTCGACGCCGAGCCGCGCCCGGGGCAGTGCCTGCGGACGTACCTGCGCGAGCGCGGCTGGTTCGGGGTGAAGAAGGGCTGCGACGCGGGCGACTGCGGCGCCTGCACCGTCCAGGTGGACGGCGAACCCGTGCACAGCTGCCTGTACCCGGCCGTACGCGCCGAGGGCCGGGCCGTGACCACCGTCGAGGGGCTGGCCAAGGACGGCGAACTGCACCCGGTGCAGCAGCGGTTCCTGGACGCGCAGGGCTTCCAGTGCGGCTTCTGCACGGCCGGCTTCCTGATGACCGCCTCGGCCCTGGACGAAGGGCAACTCGCCGACCTGCCGCAGTCGTTGAAGGGAAACCTGTGCCGCTGCACCGGCTACCGGGCGATCGAGGACGCGCTGTGCGGGGTCCGGCACGCGGAGGAGCCGGGCGCCGGGCAGGCCGTCGGCCGCAGCCTCGGCGCTCCCGCCGGCCCGAAGGTCGTCACCGGCACCGCCCGCTACACCTTCGACGTCGAGATCGAGGGGCTGCTGCACATGAAGCTGCTGCGCTCCCCGCACCCGCACGCCCGGATCCTCGCCATCGACACCTCGGCCGCCCTGCGGGTGCCCGGCGTCCACCTGGTGCTGACCCACCACGACGCCCCGGAGCGGCTGTTCTCCACGGCCCGGCACGAGCACCCGACCGAGGACCCGGACGACACCCGGGTGCTGGACGACGTGGTGCGCTTCGCCGGACAGCGGGTGGCGGCGGTGATCGCCGACAGCGAGGGCGCCGCCGAGGAGGGCTGCCGGCGGATCGTCGTCGAGTACGAGGTGCTGCCGCACGTCCTCGACCCCGAACTCGCGATGGCCCCCGGCGCCCCGGTGCTCCACCCCAAGGGCCCGGAGTCGCGGATCGCGCGCCCGGCCGACAACGTGGTCGGCGAGGTGCACGGCGAGATCGGCAGCGTCGAGGAGGGCTTCGCCGAGGCCGACCTGGTCTACGAGGAGAGCTTCCGCACCCAGCGCGTGCAGCACGCCAGCCTGGAGACGCACGGCGCGGTCGCGTACTTCGAGGACGACGACGAGGGCCGGGAGCGGATCGTGGTCCGCTCCAGCACCCAGGTGCCGTTCCTGACCCGGCGTGCACTGTGCGCGCTGTACGACCTGCCGCAGGAGTACGTCCGGGTGGTCGCGGGCCGGGTCGGCGGCGGCTTCGGCGGCAAGCAGGAGATGCTCACCGAGGACATCGTGGTGCTCGCCGCGATGCGCCTGAAGCGCCCGGTGAAGCTGGAGTTCACCCGCCCCGAGCAGTTCTACGGCGCCACCACCCGGCACCCGTTCCGGATCCGCGTCAAGGTGGGGGCGAAGGCGGACGGCACGCTGACGGCGCTCCAGCTGCGGGTGGTCTCCAACACCGGCGCGTACGGCAACCACGGCCCGGCGGTGATGTTCCACAGCGTGGGCGAGTCGATGGCCGTCTACCGGGCGCCGCACAAGAAGGTGAACGCGTACTCCGTCTACACCAACTGCGTGCCGGCCGGGGCGTTCCGCGGCTACGGCCTGGGGCAGGTGACCTTCGCCGTGGAGTCGGCGCTGGACGAGCTGGCCCGGGGCCTCGGCATCGACCCGCTGGTCTTCCGGGAGCGCAACATCATCGGCCCCGGCGAGCACATGATCAGCCCCGGCGGCGAGGAGGAGGACCTGCACATCGCCAGCTACGGCCTCGACCAGTGCCTGCGGGTGGTCCGCGACGCGATCGCGGCCGACCGCAGCGCCGAGGACGTCCCCGAGGGCTGGCTGACCGGGCAGGGCACCGCGATGTCGATGATCGCCACCGGCCCGCCCGGCGGCCACTTCGCCGACGCCCGGGTGAAGCTGCTGGAGGACGGCACGTACGACATCGCGGTCGGCACGGCGGAGTTCGGCAACGGCACCACCACCGTGCACCAGCAGATCACCGCCGGCGCGCTCGGCACCACGGCTGGCCGGATCGCCGTCCGGCAGTCCGACACCGACGTCGTCCGGCACGACACCGGCGCCTTCGGCTCGGCCGGGACGGTGGTGGCCGGCAAGGCCGTGATGAAGGCCGCCAACGCCCTGGCCGAACAACTCCTCTCCTTCGCGGCCGAGTACGCCAGGACACCGCGCAGCCTGTGCCGGCTGACGGCGGACGCGGTGGACTGCGACGGCCGGACGATCCCGCTCAAGGAGCTCTTCGAGGCCGCGCGCGACCGGGGCACCGAGCTGGCGGCGGACGGCCACTGGGGCGGCTCGCCGCGCTCGGTGGCGTTCAACGCGCAGTGGTTCCGGCTCGCCGTCGACCCCGACACCGGGGAGATCAGGATCCTGCGCAGCGTCCACGCGGCCGACGCGGGAAAGGTCATGAACCCCATGCAGTGCCGGGGTCAGGTCGAGGGCGGCGTCGCCCAGGCGCTCGGCGCGACGCTCTTCGAACAGGTGCTGGTGGACGACGCCGGACAGGTCACCACCGCCGCGTTCCGCCGCTACCGGCTGCCGGCCTACGCCGACGTGCCGCGCACCGAGGTCCACTTCACCGAGACCTCCGACGCGATCGGGCCGCTCGGCGCCAAGTCGATGAGCGAGAGCCCGTTCAACCCCGTCGCCCCGGCCTTCGCGAACGCGCTGCGCGACGCCACCGGTGTGCGCTTCACCGAGGTCCCGCTGCTGCGGGACCGGGTCTGGCTGGCCATCCGGGAGCACCGGAGCCCGGAGCAACCGGGGAGCCGTCCCGAGTAGCCGCGCTACCCGGCCGCGCCCGCCGGTTCCGACCCCGGCACCTCGCGCGGGCGCACCCCGTCGATGACCAGTGCGAGGAGCCGGTCGGCCTCGGCCGGGCCGTCCGGCTCCTGCTCGGTGGCCAGCGCGATCGCGCTGACGAGTGTGAGCAGCTGGGTGACGGTGACCCCGGGGCGTACGGCGCGCGCGTCCCGGGCGCGGACGAGGAGTGCGTCGCCGGCGCTCACGATCATCGTGTGGCAGGTCTCCCCGAGGGTCGGGTCGCCGTCGGGGGTGCCGCGCATCAGCGAGGCGCCCAGGCCCCGGTTGGACACGGCGTGCGCGCCGACGGCGCGGAGCCAGCTGATCAGTGCGGCCCCCGGATCGGGCTCGGCCGCCAGCTCCCGGGCCCGGGCGCAGAGGGCCTCCACCCGGTCCCTGAAGACGGCCTCCAGCAGCGCCTGCCGGGAGGGGAAGTGCCGGTGCAGGGTGGCCGAGCCGACCCCGGCGTGCCGGGCGATCTCCTCCAGCGAGGCCTCGGCGCCGTGCCGGGCGACGGCGGTGCCGGCGGCGGCCACGATCCGGTCGCGGTTGCGGCGGGCGTCGGCGCGCATGGCCCGCCCCGGCGGGGTGGCGGCTCTCTCGGGCACCGGGGCTCCTCGGTTTGCTGGGCTTGCTGGGTTTGCTGGGCTTGCTAAGTGGGGTGGCCCTCCATATGGTACCGAAGGGAAAGTGGTGGGCCACCCCACTTATGGCCCGAGGGCAGCCTTGCAGGGGGCTCGTGGGCGTGGGCGAGATCGCGGGAGAGACAGTGCGGCGAACAGGCGGGACCATCGGGGCCGGGGCGAGCGGTCGCCGGCCCGAACTCGGGCGGATCGGGATCTGGGCGGGCGACCTCGACGGCTGTCCGGCGGCCGGGGTCCGCACGGCCGCGGCCGCGATCGAGGACCTGGGCTACGGCACCCTGTGGTTCGCCGAGACGGCCGGACGGGAGGCCATGGCGCAGGCCGGCATCCTGCTGTCGGCCACCCGCCGGATCACGGTGGCCGCCGGCATGACCGACATCTACGCACGCGACGCGGTGACCGGCGCCGCCGCGCAGCGCACCCTGGAGGAGGCGTTCCCCGGGAGGTTCCTGCTCGGCCTCTGGGCGAGCCACCCGAGCCTCGCCGAGGACGTGCGCGGCCACCGCTACGGCCCGCCGGCGGCCACGATGCGCGCCTACCTCGACGCGCTGGACGCCGCCCCCTTCGGCCCGCCCGGGGCGGTGGCCCCGTCGCACCGGGTGCTCGCGGCGCTGGAGCCCGACATGCTCGCACTCGCCGCCGAACGCGCCTGGGGCGCCAACCCGTTGGGCATGCCGGTCGAGCACACCCGCGACGCCAGGGCGCTGCTCGGGCCGGACGCGCTCCTGGCCGTCACCCAGTTGTGCGTGCTGAGCCCGGACCGCGCACGCACCGCCGAGCTGGCCCGCGCGACGGCGGCGTCGGCCCTGCCCAACCGCCGTACGCTGCTGCACGCTCTCGGGTACGAGGACGTGGAGTCGCTCGGCGACCGGATCGTCGACGCGATCGTGGCCCACGGCAGTGCCGAGGACATCGCCCGCCGCGTCCAGGAGCAGTTCGCCGCCGGGGCCGACCACGTGAGCCTGCACGTCCGCACCGCCACACCCGGTGCCCCGCCCACCCGGGAGTGGGAGCGACTGGCGGCGCAGCTCCTGGCCTGACCCCCGGTCCTGGCCGAGCGGCATGTCGACTTGATGACACGGCTCCGGCCCGAGGTCCCGTGCGGTGCGGGCTTCTGTGCAGGTCAGACCTCGTCGTCCGGCGGCGGGCCGCCACCGTGATCGGCTGTTGGACTAGACCACTGGTCTGCGGCCTTCCGGTGCCCTATCGTTCGGGGTGATCCGCAGTCACCCGTCCGGACGCGAGCCGATCGGCCGCCTCCCGGGCGCGGCAACGCCGTTGACCTACCGTCCGGCCGCGGGACCGAATCGAAACGGAGCACCACACCATGACTGCCTGGCCGCAACTGCGCGAGTCCCGCACCGTCCGCGCCGGGCGCGCCGACGGGACGGTGGTGCGCTGCGGGCTGATGGACACGATGCTCGCCGACCTGTCGGTCTCGGTCGTGTACTTCTTCGAGCAGACGCTGGACGAGGAGCGGCTCACCGCCGGGCTCGCCCTCGCGCTCGGCCGGCTGCCGGCCTTCGCGGGCCGGCTGCGGACCGTCGACCACAGGCTGGAGATCGTCTGCGACGACTCCGGCGTGCCGGTGGAGAGTTACGACGTGGACGAGACACTGCCCGAGGCGATGGGCCGGGTCGCCCTCGCCAGTGCGCAGCTCGTCCGGCCGGTCGACGCCTCGGGGGCGCGGGCCGGCGGCCTGCCGCTGCTCACCGTCCGGGTCACCCGGCTCGCCGACGGCGGTACGGCGCTCGGCTGCTCCTGGCACCACGCGGTCGGCGACGTCCAGACGTTCATGCTGCTGATGCGCACCTGGTCCGCGGCCGTCGAAGGGCTGGAACTGCCCGACGCGCGGCTCGTCGAGGACCAGGACGCCTACCTCGACAAGGTGCTCCCGGCGGAGGACTGCGGCCGGCCCGGCTTCCGGCTCCCCGGCCCGGAGGAGGCGGCCCTGCTGGGGCGCGAGGTGGCGAACGCGGCGAGGGCGAACCGCACCGTCCAGGTCTACTTCGGCGACGCGGAGATCGAGCGGATGCGCCTCGCGTTCAGCGCGGAGGCCGGCCGCCGGCTCTCCTCCAACGACGCCCTTTGCGCCCATGTCGTCAGCACCGTACGTGAGTTGGACGACGACCGGGAGGTCCGCGAGCTGACGATGCCGGTCAACGTCCGGCGCCCGCTCGGCCTGCCCGCCTCGCTGCTGGGCAACCTGCTGAGCGAGATCCACCTGCCCTGCGTGCCGCAGGACGGCCCGGCGGCCCTCGCGGTCACGATCCGCACGGCGGTCGAGGACTTCACCGCCTCGCACCTGAACCTGCGCGCCAACCTCGGCTTCCTCGAAGCCATCGGCAGGGACCGCTTCGCCGAGTGCGTCCCGCTGGGCTTCGACCCGGCCCGGCGAAGGTTCACCTTCTCCAACTGGAGCCGGTTCGGCGCCTACACGGTCAGCTTCGCGGGCGCCCGGCCGGTGTTCTTCAGTCCGGCCGCCAACCTCCCGCTGCCCTGGGTCTCCTGGGGCGTCGAGGGCTTCGACGGCACCGGCTTCCTGTTCACCGTGGTCCTCCCCGCCCGGCTCGCCGGACGCCTGCGCGGCGCCGACGGGCGCGCCGCGCTGCACCGCTTCCGCGACCCGGGCGACGTACTGCCCCCGCTGGCCGAAGCCGTCCGCAAGGTGGTCTGAACGCACGGGGGCCGGTGACCCGCCACGGGTCACCGGCCCCCGTGCGTCGGGCGGGCTACCCGGGGAAGGCGGCCTCGATCGCCGTCCAGAGCCGCACCCGGGCCCGCAGCGCCGCGCGCACGGTCTCCGCGCACGCCTGCCACTTGGCGTCGTCGTCGCCGCACAGGTCGATCAGCATCTGCATCGCCATCGGGGTGTGCTGCTCGCCGTCGACCTCGATGTGCCGGGCCAGGTAGTCCTTGAAGACCGTCAGCACGCCGTCGGCGTCGTCGATCCGGATGACCTGGGCGAACATGTCCGGGATGAGGTCCTCGCGGCCGAAGGCGAACGCGGCGGCCCGGCAGTGCACCGGGGCGTTCTCGATGATCTCCCAGGTGGTGGTGGTGAAGTCGACGGCCGCCTGCGGCACCCCGGCGGACTTCAGCGCGTCCGGCACCGGGACGCCCCCGCGCAGCAGGTCCAGGAAGGCCTCGACCGGCGCCGGGTCCGCGCCCGCCTGCCGCATCCCGTCGACGTACAGCTCGAAGTGGCTGATGAAGCCCTCGCCGAGCTCGTCGCTCTCCTCCACCAGCACGATCTCGTTGATCAGCCGCCGGCTGGCGGTCGGGCCGGACGGCACCCACGGCACGTCCACACCGGTCAGCTCGCGCTGGAGGCTCTTCAGCAGCGACATGAAGTCCCAGACCGCGAAGACGTGGCGGTCCAGGAAGGTGCGGACGCGCTCGATGCTGTTCAGCCCGCCGTAGATGCTGTGCTCGACGACCTCCCGGCGCAGCGGCTCGATCGCCTGCTGGAGGCCGGACAGGCCGGGGTGCGAGCGGTCCCAGTGGTAACGGTTGGTCGACATGGGCAGACTCCTCGGAGGGTTCGTGATGGGTGTGCGGGCTACTGCGGGGTGCTACTTCATGACGGCGCGCAGCGCGTGCCGAAGCTGCTCCCGGCCCGGCTGGAGGGCGCGGTCGAGCAGCGGGGCGAACGGGAGGACGGCGCCGTCGGGGCGGGTGATCCGGCGGGGCGGGGCGATCAGGCGCATCTCCTCGGCGGCGGTGGCCAGCACCTCCCCGCCGATGCCGCAGCTGCGGTTGGAGTCGTCGATGACGACCAGCCGCCCGGTGCGCTCCAGCGAGGCGGCGAGCGCCGCCCAGTCGAACGGGTACAGCGTCCGGGGGTCGAACACCTCGACCGAGATCTCGTCGGCGAGCTCCGCCGCCACCGCGAGAGCGTCGTGCACCAGGTGCCCGACGGCGACGACGGTGACGTCCGCGCCCTCGCGGTGCACCCGCGCCGACCCCAGCGGGACGGGCGCCAGCTCCCAGGTGACGTTCTCGCGGACGCCGAGCGCGGCGGCCGGCGCGAACACCACCACCGGGTCCGGGTCGCGGATCGCCGACAGCAGCAGCCCGTACGCGTCGGACGGCGTGGCGGGCACGACGGTCTTCACCCCGGCGTGCGCGAACAGGCTGTACGGGTGGTCCGAGTGCTGCCCCGCCCAGCCGTCCCGCGAGCCGGAGCCCGGCACCAGACAGGTCAGCGGGACGCTCGCCTGGCCGCCCGTCATCAGCGAGAACTTGTGCGCCTGGTTGACGAGTTGCTCGAAGACCAGGAACAGCAGCGAGGGGATCTGGAACTCGATCACCGGCCGCCGCCCGGCCAGCGCCGCACCGATCGCCATCCCGGTGAAGGCCTGCTCGGAGAGCGGGGTGTCCACCACCCGGCCGGGCCCGAAGCGGTCCAGCAGCCCGAGCGTCGGCCCGGCCAGCCCGGCGCCGACGTCCTCGCCGAGCACGCAGACCGCCGGATCGGCGGCGAGCGCGTCGCCCAGCGCCCGGTTGAGGGCCTTGGTGTACGAGAGCCTGCTCATGCCACCGCCCCCGCCCTCGGCCGGAGCCCGGAGGCGTACAGGTGGTCGCAGGCGCCGGACGGGTCGGGGTGCCCGGAGGCGAGCGCGAACCGCTCGGCCCCGGCGAGCTCCTCGGCGACCCCGGCGTCGATCTCGTCCCGGCGCGCCGGATCGAGGGCCGCGCCGGCCCGGAGCAGCGGGTCGCGGGCACGCCAGCTCTCGATCTCCTCGGCGGAGCGGTAGTTGAGCTTCATCCGGCGCTCCATCGTGTGGTGCCCCTCGAACCGGTACGTCCGGCACTCCAGGAAGCTCGGGCCCTCGCCCGCCCGCGCCCGCCCGACTGCCTCCTCGGCCGCCGCCCGGACGGCCTCGGTGTCCATGCCGTCCACCTCGACGGCGGGGATGCCGAAGGCGGCGGCCCGGCCGAGCGCGCTGCCGGCCACCGCGGTCGCGGCGGGCAGCGTGGTGGCGTAGCCGTTGTTCTCGCAGACGAACAGCACGGGCAGCCGCCACATCGCGGCCAGGTTGAGGGCCTCCAGCAGGACGCCCTGGTTGAGCGCGCCGTCGCCGAAGAAGGTGGCCGCGACCCGGCCGTCGCCGGCCTGCTGGGCGGCCCAGGCGGCGCCGACCGCGATCGGCGCGCCGGCGCCGACGATCCCGTTCGCGCCCAGGATGCCCAGCGACAGGTCGGCGGCGTGCATCGAGCCGCCCCGGCCCTGGTTCAACCCGTCGACCCGGCCTGCGAGTTCGGCGAGCAGGCGGCGCGGGTCGGCGCCCTTGGCGAGCACGTGGCCGTGGCCGCGGTGGGTGCTGGTGATCCGGTCGTGCGGGCCGAGGGCGGCGCAGACGCCGACCGCCACCGCCTCCTGCCCGATGTACGGGTGGATGCCCCCGGTGATGACGCCGGACTTCACCAACGTCAGCGCCAGCTCCTCGAAGCCGCGGATCAGCCGCAGCATCCGGTACCGGCCCTCGGGGCCGTCCAGGTCCGGAGATTGACGGAGCGTCACAGAGCGCCCTGCCAGACCGGCGGGCAGAACTCCGGGTCGGCGTAGTCCGGCCGGCCGTCCGGGGTGCGGCGGACCAGCACGTCGTGGTTGTAGACCACCGGGCTGCCGTCCGGGCGGGTATGGGCGCGGTACTCGTTGTCGCCGTCCTGGAGGTGCAGCGAGACGGCCCGGCGCGGGTCGGCGGAGAGGTTGGCGCCGCTGCCGTGGTAGGTGCGGCAGTGGTGGAAGCTGACGTGCCCGCGCGGGATCACCACCGGGATCTTGCGCACCTGCTGCCCGTTGAACCGGGCGTTCTCGGCCAGCAGGTCCTCCAGCTCGGAGCGGTCGCGCTGGGCGAAGTGCCGGCTGGAGTCCTCGCCGGAGCCCAGCTCGCGCCAGCGGTGGCTGCCGTCGACCATGGTGATGGTGCCGTTCTCCTCCCCGCAGTCGTGGAACGGGACGAAGGCGGTGAGCATCCGCTCGGAGCTGCTGGTCTGCCAGTAGTGCCGGTCGAAATGCCACGGCACCTGGTTGCTGGGCTCCTCGGGCACCGGCGGCTTGTAGATCAGGGTCGCCTGGAAGACCCGGATCTCCTCGGCCCCGGCGAGCAGCGCCGCCACCGCGCCGAGCAGCGGCTTGCGCAGGATCGCACCGATCGCGTCGCTCTCGTGGTGCACGTAGTCGTTGTGCCGCTGGACCGGCCCGTGCGCGGGCTCCCAGGCGGCGAGGTTCGGCGGCCGGACGGCCAACGTGCGGTCGCGGTGGCCCTCGTAGTACTTCTCGGTGGCGTCCTGCAGGGTGTCCAGCTCCTCGTCGGAGAACAGCCGCCGGGAGAGGTACCAGCCGTGTTCGAGGTAGCCGGCGACCTCCTCGGGGGTGGGCAGCAGGGCGCGCTCGGCGTCGGTCAGCCGGAACGCGTGCGGGGTGGTCATGGGCCGGTCCTCCTGGTTCGGTCTTCGGCGGGGGTCGTTCACACGGACGCGGTGGCGCTCTGCCGCTCGACGGCCTCGTACAGGGCCTTGATGTTCGCGGTGCCGAACGTCCCGGCGCCCTGGCGCTCGATCAGCTCCAGGAAGAACGTGCGCCGGGAGTGCACCGAGCGGACGAAGATCTGGAACAGCTGGCCGCCGTGGTCCTGGTCGACCAGGATGTCCAGCTCGCGCAGGGTGGCCACCGGGATCGCGGTCTCCCCGAGGCGCTGGACCAGGCCGTCGTAGTAGGCCGCCGGGGTGGTCAGGAACTCCACGCCGCGCCCGCGCACCGTCCGCACCGCCGAGGCGATGTCCCGGGTGCGGAAGGCGAGGTGCTGGACGCCCGCGCCCTCGTGCGCGTCGAGGAAGGTGTCGATCTGGCCCGGCTGCCGCCCGGTGTCGGGCTCGATCAGGGTGAAGGTCACCGCGCCGGACGCGCTCTGCACCACGCTGGAGTCCATCGCCTGTGCGCCGACCTCGATGTACTCGCCGAAGATCCGGTGGAAGCCGAGCGCGGCCTCGCAGAACCGTACGGCGGGGGCCAGTTCGCCGGCGGGCACGCAGATGGCCACGTGGTCGAGGGCCTCCAGCAGGTCGTCGGGCCGGGCGGCGCCGGGCTCGGCCGGCAGGTCGGCGACGAACCTCAGCGCCACGTCGCCGAAGCCGGCGATCAGCCTGCCCGCGCGGTCCAGCACCCGCGCGCCGTGCCGCTCGGCGCGCTCCAGCGCGGCCTGCGGGTCGGGGCAGCCGAGCGCGATCACGGCGACGCCGTCCCCGTGCCGTGCCACGAACCGCGCCACCGGGTGGTCCGCCGGCTCGGCCGAGCTGAGCCGCAGCCGGATGCTGCCCTGGTGCAGGTGGACGGTCCGCACCCCGGGCCGCGACGGCGGCTGGTGGGTGTCGGGCGCGAAGCCGAAGCCCGCGCAGAGGTCGGCCGCCGACTGCGCGGCGTCCGCACAGTGGTACTCGACGTGGGTGATGGCCTGGATGGACAACGGAGCTCCCCGGGCTGAAGGTCTGACAGGTGGGCTGCTACTTGCGGACACGGGTGGACGCCGGGCCGAAGATCAGGCTGAGGTTGTGGCCGCCGAAGGCGAAGGCGTTGCTCAGCGCGGCGCCGACCGGCGCGCTCCTGGCCGCGCCCCGGACGTGGTCGAGGTCGCAGGCCGGGTCCGGGCTGTCCAGGTTCACGGTCGGCGGCAGCAGTCCCCGGGCCACCGCCAGCACGGTGACCGCCGCCTCGACGGCGCCGGCGGCCCCGAGCAGGTGGCCGGTCGAGCCCTTGGTCGAGCTGACGGCCGGCTGGTCGTCACCGAACACGGCACGCAGGGCGGCGGTCTCGGCGACGTCGCCCAGCCGGGTGCCGGTGCCGTGCGCGTTGACGTAGCCGATGTCGGCGGCGGCCAGGCCGGCGTTCGCCAGCGCCGAGCGCATCGAGTCGGCCGCGCCCTCGCCGTCGGGGCGCGGCATGGTCGGGTGGTGGGCGTCGGTGGACGCGCCCCAGCCGATCAGGTCGGCGTAGCCGGCGGCGCCCCGGGCGTCCGCGTGGGCGGTGCGCTCCAGCACCAGTACGGCGCTGCCCTCGCCGAGCACGAAGCCGTTGCGGCTGCCGTCGAAGGGCCGGCTCGACCGCGTCGGGTCCTCCCAACCGTGCGCCAGCGCCCGGGCGTTGGTGAAGGCCGCGGCGATGGTCGGGTGCAGCGAGGACTCGCTGCCGCCGCACACCACCACGTCCGCGTCACCGGCCCGGATCAGCCGCAGGCCCTCGGCGACGGCCTGGGCGCCGGCCGCGCAGGCCGTCACGACGGCCGAACTGTAGCCCCGGATCCCGTGCTTGATGGCGATCCTGGCGGCGGCCATGTTGGAGAGCATCCCCGGCAGCAGGTACGGGCTGACGCCGGGCCGGCCACGGTCCAGGCGCTTGTGCGACTGCTGCTCGAAGGTCTCCAGCCCGCCGCCGCCGGTCGCCAGGACCACCGCGACCCGGCGCGGGTCGACGTCCCGTCCGACCACCAGGCCGGCGTCGGCGAGGGCGTCGTCGGCCGCGGCGAGGGCCAGCAGCACGAACCGGTCCACGCAGCGGGCCTCGGTCGGCGGCAGCACCTCACGGCCGGCGATCGCGGGGGCCAGCCCGGCCGCCTCCAGCCAGCCGTGCGCCGGGTGGCCCTCGGGCAGTGCCCGGATGCCGGAGTGCCCGGCGGTCAGCGCGTCGAAGAACTCGGCGGGCTTGCGGCCGACCGGGGTGACCAGGCCCATCCCGGTGACCACCGCGCCGGGGCGCGCACCGGTGCCTGCCGGACCGGAGCGTGCACCGGTGCCTGCCGGACCGGAGCGTGCACCGGTGCCTGCCGGACCGGAGCGTGCACCGGTGCCTGCCGGACCGGAGCGTGCACCGGTGCCTGCCGGACCGGGGCGTGCGTCGGTGCCTGCCGGACCGGGGCGTGCGTCGGTGCCTGCCGGACCGGGGCGTGCGTCGGTGCCTGCCGGACCGGGGCGTGCGTCGTCGCTCACCGGGCGGCCGCCGCGTCGAGGTAGCGCTGACGGAGCAGCACCTTGCGGACCTTGCCGGTCGGCCCGAGCGGGATCTGGTCGTCCGCCACCACCAGCACCTGGCGCACCGTCGCGGCCGTGTGCTCGTCGAGCGCCGCCGTGACCTCCTTGGTGCGGTCGGCGGCCGGGTCGGCGCCGGCGGCCAGGATCAGCAGGATGTCGGTGACCACCTCGTCGCCGTCCTTCACGGCGACGACCGTGCAGTCCAGCACCTCGGGGCAGCGGGCCAGCACCCGCTCCTCCGACAT
>FTKL01000075.1_pt4 | contig 16386 bp, 13 predicted proteins | sample 2434061 | NCBI WGS metagenome assembly FTKL01 (sample SAMEA3914816, study PRJEB12502) | metagenome | biome: forest; material: soil | place: USA | collected 2011-09-16 | depth 0.3 m
CTGAGCTAGCGGCGCCTGTCCGACGCGGAGAACATTACCTGGTCAGCGGCGGAATCTGCCAATCGGGCCGGGCCCCGGCGGGACTTTGCGAAAGGCGCCCTAGGGAGTGAGCACCACCTTGCCGCGGACGTGGCCGCCGGCCACCAGGCGGTGGGCGTCGGCGGCGCGGCCGAGCGGGAAGGTCTCGGCGATCTCCAGCCGCAGGCCGCCCGCCTCCCAGAGCTCGGTCAGCTCGGCGAGCCTGGCCGCCGTGCGGGGGCCGCGCAGGCTGCGGACGCCCAGGCGCTGGGCGGCCCGGTAGTCGGTGATGGTGCCGATCCGGTCGCGGTCGGCGACCAGTTCGACGGAGGCGTCCAGGGCGCCGCGCCCGGCCGCGTCCAGGGCGGCGTCCACACCCTGCGGGGCGAGCGCGCGGACCCGGTCCACCAGACCCGGGCCGTACGTCACCGGGATGGCGCCGAGCTCGCGCAGGTAGTCGTGGTTGCGCTCGCTCGCGGTGCCGATGACGGTGGCGCCCCAGGCACGGGCGAGCTGGACGGCGACGGTGCCGACGCCGCCGGCCGCGCCGTGGACGAGGACGGTGTCGCCCGCGCCGACCTTCAGCTCGCTCAGCGCGACGTGCGCGGTCTGGCCGGAGGCGGAGAGCGAGCCGGCCTGCTCCCAGGGCATGCCGGCGGGCTTGGCGACCAGGTGGGAGCCGTCCACCGTGACGTACTCGGCGTGGCCGCCGAGCAGGCCGAAGCCGATCACCTCGTCGCCGGTCTCCCAGCCGAAGGTGCCGGCGCCGAGCTGGTCGACGACCCCGGCGAACTCGTTGCCGAGGACGGCGGGTAGGACGACGGTGGCGCCGGGCGGGGTCCAGCCGGACCGGATGGCGAGGTCGGCGGGCTGCACGCCGGCCGCGTAGACCTGGACCCGGACCTCCCCGGGGCCCGGATGCGGGGTGGGCACCTCGGCCACCCGCAGGACTTCGGGGCCGCCGTACTCGGGGACGGTCACTGCCTTCATGGGGACTCTCCTGTCGTCAGGTCTCCCCACCATGGTGGAAGTTGAAGTTCACATGAGGTCAAGGGCCATCCGGCGTGTCGCGGCGAGATGAGCCCATTGTCCGACTTATTCTTTCCCGGGGCCGGGGGTCCCCACGCCCGGGCGACGGACCCGGCGCGACCGACCGCCGAGAGGAACCTCCCCGTGGGCCAGCTGCCGCTGCTCTTCCTGGTGCTGCTCACCTCGGTGGTCACCATCCCGCTGGCCCGCAGGACCGGCGTGCCGCAGCCCGTGCTGATGACCGCGCTCGGGCTCGTGATGGCGGTCGTGCCGCAGATCCCCGACATCGAGCTCGACCCCGACCTGATCCTGCCGCTGGTGCTGCCGCCGCTGATCTTCGCGGTCGCCCGGCGCTCCTCCGTCCGCTACTTCCGGGCCAACGTCCGCTCGATCCTGCTGCTCGCCGTCGCCCTGGTGGTGGTCACCACGATCGCGGTCGCGGGCACCGTCCACTGGCTGCTGCCCGCTCTGCCGCTGGCCGCCGCCATCGCGGTCGGCGCCCTCGTCTCGCCGCCCGACCCGGTGGCCGCCGTCGCCGTCGCCGGGGCCGTCGGACTGCCGCGCCGGCTGGTCGCGGTACTGGAGAGCGAGGGCCTGTTCAACGACGTCACGGCGATCGTGATCTACTCGCTGGCCATCGACGCCGTCGTCAGCGGCGACTTCTCGGCCGAGCACGCGGTGCTGCGCTTCGTCCTCTCCGCCGTGCTCGCGGTGGTCGTCGGCGTCGGCCTCGGCTGGCTCAACAGCAAGCTCGCCGGGATGCTGGAGGACCCCACCCAGCAGGTCGCGCTCAACCTGCTGGTGCCGTTCGCCGCGTACGCCCTCGCGGAGGAGATCCACGGCTCCGGCGTGCTCGCCGTCGTGGTCTGCGCGCTCTACCTGTCCGAGCGGGCGGCCGACGCCGACGAGGTCGCTTACCGGCTGGTCGGCAACGCCTTCTGGGAGATCGTCGAGATCCTCATCACCGGCGTCGCCTTCGGACTGATCGGGCTGGAGCTGGCCACCGTCCTGAAGGAGGCCGGCGCCGGCTGGACGAGCATGCTCGGCGACGCCGCCGTGGTGATCGCGGTCGTCGTACTGGTCCGGCTGCTGTGGCTGCTGCCGGCCGGCTGGCTCTCCAAGAAGCTGCGCTCCGGGGACGACGAGGACACCCCGATCAGCTGGCAGGAGAGCGTCGTCCTCTGGTGGTCCGGGATGCGCGGGGTGGCGACGGTCGCGCTGGCCCTGGCCGTCCCGCTCACCCTGCACTCCGGCGAGGCGTTCCCCGAGCGCGGGCGGCTGGTCTTCATCGCGTTCAGCGTGGTGCTCTTCACCCTCCTGGTGCAGGGCCTCTCGCTGCCCCTGCTGGTGAGGTTCCTGCACCTGGACGCCGACCACGACGCCCACGAGCAGGCCGTGCGGGAGCTGTGGTGGCGGGCCGCCAAGGCCGGCCTCGACCGGCTCGGCGAACTGGAGGAGCAGGAGAAACTGCCCGCCGAGATCGCGGACAAGCTGCGCGACCGCCAGCACTCCCGCCTCGCCCGGCTCTGCCCGGAGAAGTACGCCGAGGAGGAGGCCGCCGAGGCCCGCCAGCGGGCCGTCCAGTGGCGGGAGGCCCATGTCGTCGAGCAGGAGATGATCGCCGCCTCCCGGCGCGAGATGCTCGCCGCCCGCAGCGAACTCGGCGCCGACCCCGAGCTGGTCGACCGGGTGCTGCGCGGCCTGGACCTGCGCTCCGAGCGGACCTGACGGCGCCCCGGTGACGCCCGGGCGGCGACCCGGTGGCCCGGCGGCGACGCGCTGGGCCGACGCGGCGGGCCGACGCCGGGCAATGTACGCAGGGCCCCGCGGCGTTGCATAGGCTGTGGCCCGGGCAGCCCGTCAACGGAGTCGGCGCACCACTCGTACCGCCGGACCACGCGCGACCCTCCCGCTGGGCCCTGCCGGTATCTGCACCCAGATGAATCGAGGAGCATTCCGATGTCCGAACTGGACGCCCGCCCGGAGCCCGCCAAGGGCCGCACCCCCCTGGACCGCACCCCGCAGTGGGCGGCCCTCGGGAAGCACCGGACGGAACTCGGCGAGACGCACCTGCGCGAGCTGTTCGCCGCCGACCCCGAGCGCGGCCGCCGCTACACCCTGCAGGTCGGTGACCTGCACGTGGACTACGCCAAGCAGCTGGTGACGGACGAGACCCTCGGCCTGCTGCGCGAGCTGGCCGAGGCCACCGGCGTGGCCGAGCTGCGGGACGCGATGTTCCGCGGCGACAAGATCAACACCACCGAGGACCGCGCCGTCCTGCACACCGCGCTGCGCGCCCCGCGCGGCGCCGTCGTCGAGGTGGACGGCGAGAACGTGGTGCCGGCCGTGCACGCCGTGCTCGACAAGATGGGCGCCTTCGCCGACAAGGTCCGCTCCGGCGAGTGGAAGGGCCACACCGGCCGGCGGATCCGCACCGTCGTCAACATCGGCATCGGCGGCTCCGACCTGGGCCCGGCGATGGCGTACGAGGTGCTGCGCGCCTACACCGCCCGCGACCTGGACGTCCGCTTCGTCTCCAACGTGGACGGCGCCGACCTGCACGAGGCCGTCCGCGACCTGGACGCCGCCGAGACGCTGTTCATCGTCGCCTCGAAGACCTTCACCACCATCGAGACCATCACCAACGCCACCTCGGCGCGGGACTGGCTGCTCACCGAGCTGCGCGCGGACACCGACGCGGTGGCCAAGCACTTCGTCGCACTGTCCACCAACGCCGAGGGCGTGGCGGACTTCGGCATCGACGTGGCCAACATGTTCGAGTTCTGGGACTGGGTCGGCGGCCGCTACTCGTACGACTCCGCGATCGGCCTCTCGCTGATGATCGCGATCGGCCCGGAGCAGTTCCGCGAGATGCTGGACGGCTTCCACCTGGTCGACGAGCACTTCCGCACCGCGCCGCCGGAGCAGAACGTGCCGCTGCTGCTCGGCCTGCTCGGCGTCTGGTACGGCGCGTTCTTCGACGCGCAGGCGCACGCCGTGCTGCCCTACTCGCACTACCTGTCGAAGTTCACCGCCTACCTCCAGCAGCTGGACATGGAGTCCAACGGCAAGTCGGTGGACCGGGACGGAAACCCCGTCGGCTGGCAGACCGGCCCGGTCGTCTGGGGCACCCCCGGCACCAACGGCCAGCACGCCTACTACCAGCTGCTGCACCAGGGCACGAAGGTCATCCCGGCCGACTTCATCGGCTTCGCCGAGCCGGTCGCCGACCTGCTGCCCGGCCTGGTCGCCCAGCACGACCTGCTGCTCGCGAACTTCTTCGCGCAGACCCAGGCGCTGGCCTTCGGCAAGACGCCGGAGGAGGTCGCGGCCGAGGGCGTGCCCGCCGAGCTGGTGCCGCACAAGACCTTCAAGGGCAACCACCCGACCACCACCATCCTGGCCGGCTCGCTGACGCCGTCGGTGCTCGGCCAGCTGGTCGCGCTGTACGAGCACAAGGTCTTCGTCCAGGGCGCGATCTGGAACATCGACTCCTTCGACCAGTGGGGCGTCGAGCTGGGCAAGGTGCTCGCCAAGCGGATCGAGCCGGTGCTGCTGACCGGCGAGGGCACCGAGGCGCTGGACAGCTCGACCGCCGAGCTGGTCGCGCGCTACCGCTCGCTGCGCGGCCGCTGACGCCTGGTTCCGGCGCCTGCCGCTGACACCCGTTTCGTACGGCGAAGGCTCCTGCTCCGGCGGGGGCCTTCGCCGTTTTCTGCGGTCCAGGTATGGATACCGGATAGCATCGGTGTCTATTATGGAGATCCGGTTCCGCCGTTGGTCCACTGAAAGGCAGTGACTGCCGTGCCCACTCTTCCCTGGGTCACCCCCAACCCGCCCCGGCCCGGCACCCAGGTCCTGGTGATGGCCTCCCGGCTGGAGGTCCGCAGCCTGCGGGACGTGCCGCGCTTCTTCGTGAAATCCCTCGCCGCCTGGCGGCAGGTCCGGACCGCCCCGGGCGCCGTCGGCGCCTCACTCGTCGCCCAGCCACTGCGGCGGACCTTCTGGACGCTCTCCGCCTGGGAGAGCCGTGACGAGCTGAACGCCTACGTCCGGGCCGAGCCGCACCGCTCGATCATGACCTCGCTGCGCGGCGTCATGAAGGACTCCTCGTTCGTCTTCTGGGAGAGCCCGGCCGAAGACCTGCCGATCGACTGGGCCGAGGCCAGGCGCCGGCTCGCGGAGCAGTCCTGACGGCGGAGCAGACATGACCGGGGAAACGCCGGAAGGCCCCTCGCCGTCGCGAGGGGCCTTCCGGTTGTCTGTGCGCCGCCAGGGACTCGAACCCCGGACCCGCTGATTAAGAGTCAGCTGCTCTAACCAACTGAGCTAGCGGCGCCTGCTGACAGGGAAAACTGTAGCAGCGGCCCCGGGCGTGGCCAAAATCGTTTACCTGCCTGGTGCGGACCCCTGCGCACCACGGGCCGGGAGGCTCAGGCGGACGGGACCGGCTGCAGGTGCACCGAGTGCTTCTGCCGGGCGCCGGCGCGCGGGCCGGACGCGACCGGCAGTGGCGCGGGCGCGCCGGCGGCGGACTCCCGGGTGGCCCGGACGCAGGCCCAGAGCAGCACGGCGGCGCCCGGCAGCCACGGCTCCCGGGTGTCGGGCGCCACGATCCAGCGGCCCGCCCCGAGGCCGGGGGAGTCCGGGGAGTTCACCATCCGCTGCACCGGCGGCACCGTCACCGCGTCGCCCTGCCCGTGGCAGAGCAGCGGCGGCACCTCCCGGGCCCACTCCTCCCAGGCGAGCAGGGTACGCAGCCTCGGGGCGGCGCCCGGCTGGGCGAACAGCAGGGTGCGGCCCCGGAAGGTGGCCACCGGGCCGCAGCCGGGGCCGGAGGTCCACAGCTCGTCCAGCACCTTGCGGCCGAACAGGGACGGCATGCTGATCACGTCGAAGGCCCGGCCGCAGGGCAGCACCGTGGGTGCCCAGGGGCGCGATTCCCACAGGGCCCGCATGCTGCGCGGGTACTCGCTGGCGGAGGCCAGCCAGGCCTCCCCGGCCACGGTGACGTACTCCACCGATTGATACGTCCAGATGTCCACGGAAAACAGCCTGGGGCGTCGCCCTGGTGGCGGGCGGGGAAAGCACGGTTTGCCGGACAGGGCGCGGTGGGGCGGCGTACCCTGCCCTGCGCATATGCCAGCGGCGGGCGGGGCAGCCGTCAGCGGGTGCGGCTCAGCGCTCGCCCTGGCGCTGCGGACGCAGCAGGCCGCGCCCGTACTCGACCATCTTCTCCGCGTAGTCCGGCGTCCACTCCGCGCGGGCCGCGATCTCGGCCGGCGACAGCGCGTCGAAGCGGCGGGTGTCCGCCAGCTGGGCGGCGGCGACCGCCTGGAAGTCCGTGGCGCGCTCGGCGGCGGCGCGGAAGGCCAGCGCCAGCTCGGTGGAGCGGCGCAGCAGCTCGGCCGGGTCCTCGATCGACTCCAGGTCGAAGAACCGCTCCGGCTCGGGCTCGCCGGCCGGCGGCTCGAACAGCAGCTGCACGGGCCGCAGCCGGCGGGCGGGCTGCTCGGGAGCGCCCTGGCCCGGGCCGGCCGGCACGGGGGAACCGCTCTGGTCGGACGGCCTCGCGTGGGAGTCGGGCATGGGTGGACACCTCCGGGGTGGTGAGTGTGGGGCACCGGCGACGGCCGCCGGGGCAGGGGCACCTGGCCCGGCCGCCGTCCATTGTCTCGCGACGGCAGCCGGTAACGGAACGGTGTGACCCCGGGCGCTATTCCTGCCCCGCGCGCCGGGGTGGTGCACCGAGTGCCCGTCCGGCCGGGCCGCCCGGTGGATCCTGGTGGTTCGTGCCCGGGCCGTCGATCGCCGCGCCAACCCCGCTCAGAGGCCGGGGAGCCCGACGCCCCGCCGTCACTCCAGCCGGACGCGGTGGTGCGCCCAGCGCTCCAGCATGGTGAAGTTCGCCTCCCAGCCGTCGGGGAAGCTCGCCGCCACGCCCAACTGGACGGGCTCGGTCGCCGGATGCTCGTCCAGCAGCTCGCCGATGCCCGCGCGGGCCACCACGATGCAGGCGTGCCGGTGCCGGGAGGCGAGCACGCACAGGCGGCCGGTCTCCAGGTGGAAGGCGGTGGCGTCCGGCCGGCCGGAGAGCGGGTGCAGCACCACCGTGACGTCGTACTCGCGGCCCTGCAGGCGGTTGGCGGTGTCGACCGTGACGGCCGGGCCGGCCGCCTGGTCGACCGGCACGCCCAGCTTCACCAGCGCGGCCCGGACGGCCGCCGCCTGGTCCCGATGCGCGGTGCCGACGGCGATCCGGCCCGCCGACAGCGGCGTGGACCCCTGCTCGGAGTGCGCGGTCAGCCCGCGGTCCAGCAGCCGGCGCACCGTCGCCGCGACGACGGCCACCGCCTGCGGGTCCGTCCGCACGGTGTGCCGGGCGGGCAGCTCCAGCAGCGCCCAGCCGTGCCCGGCCGCCTCGTCGATCGCGGCGTCGACGGCCGAGCCGTCCGGGCGGACGGTGGCGGTGAGCGTACGGTCGCCCGGGCCGGTACCCGCGCGGAACGGCGTGTACGGGTAGAACGCCGCCGAGACCAGCTCCGCCGCACTGGCGGGCAGCCGCCAGGAGACCGGCAGGCGGTACGGCTCGATCTGCGGGTTGTGCGCCAGCAGCGTCACCACGGCGCTGCTGGACGGGTCGTAGCTCAGCCCCGCCCACTGGTCGGTGCCGACGACGGTGAACGGGTCGAGCTGCCCCGGGTCGCCGACGAACAGCGCCCGCTCGAACAGCCGGGCCACCGCCAGCAGCGCGTCCGAGCGCATCTGGTACGCCTCGTCGACGATCGCGTGCCGCCACGGCGCCTCCGTCTTCACCCACTGCCACTTGGCGGAGGTCGAGATCACCACGTCCTGCTCGGCGAGGTCGGCCACCTTGTCCGAGGGCGTGACGTTGGCGTGCCGCAGCGCCTCCGGCGCGGGGCGCGAGTCGGCGGCGTGCAGCCGGCCGATCGTGATCTCCGGCGCCTTCTCGGCCAGCCGCTCCACCAGGTCGTCCACCTGGTTGTTGGTCTGGGCGACGATCATCAGCCGCTCGCCCGCGCCGACCAGCTCCCGGGCAGCCCGCACCACCAGGGTGGACTTGCCCGCGCCCGGCGGGGAGTCGACCACCACCCCGCGCGGGGCGCCCACGGCGGGGTGGACGGTGGCGTCCAGGATCCGGGCCACCACGGCGTCGGCGGCGGCGCCCGGGGTCCGGTCGGGGCCGGGGTGCGGCGCGCTCACGAGATCGGTCACTCCCATTCCTCGGTGGCGGTGGCGGTGGCGGTGGGTCTGGTGGGTCCGGCGGGGGCCGCGGCCTCGGCGCCCGGCGGGCCGCCGTGCGTCCACGGGGTGTCGTCCGGATCGGGCAGCGGCGCGGACTGGCGGGCCGTCAGCTCGAACAGCGTGAACGTCACCCGCTCGCCCGGCTCGGGCAGGCTGCCCGGATCGGGCTCCTTCTTGCGGCCCATGCCCGACATCACCCGCAGCGTGATCGTCCCGGCCTCGGCGTCCACCGCCGCGATCACGGCCTTCTGCGCCGTCGCGGTGTGCGTCCGGTGCGCCTCACGGCCGAGGTCGGCGTGCGGCCGGTCGGGCGTCAGGACCGTCACCAGCGGCCTGGGCTTGGGGGAGCGCCCCGACGTGTCGTAGTCCGGCGTCACCTCGACGACCTCGCCGGTGAACGCCTCACCCGCCAGCCGGCGCTCGGCCATCGCCAGCGGGTCGTCCAGCGCCTCCTGGACGTCCACCCGGACCTGCTCCCGCTCGCGCTGTGCGAGCTTGCGGGCCGCCGTCACGGCGTCGTCCTGCCGGGGCTGCGGCGGCTCGCCGGCCGCCAGCCTGTCCCGGTGGCCGGTGTACGACCAGCGGTCGCCCGTCCAGCGCTCCGCCAGGTGGGCGGCGGGCGGCAGCGAGCGCAGCAGGTCCAGCCCGTGCCAGACGTCCCGCCAGGTGGGGAGCAGGATGCCCGACAGTGCGGCGTGCAGCTGCTCGACCGCCTGCTCGACGTACAGCTGCGCCCGCTCCTCGCCGCCCGGCCCGGCGGGACCGTCCGGCCCGGCGTGCCGCAGGGCGGTCACGGCGGCGTCGTAGCGGGTGATGGCCGGGGCGAGCACGAACTCGTCGAAGCGCGGGTCGGTCACCGGGCCGGCCGGCGGGTGCAGCAGCTGGCCCGCGCTGTCGCGGCCCGTCTCGGCCAGCTCGGCGGCCTCGGCGCCGGTGAGGCCGGGCGGCGGCGCGTGCCAGGCGAGCCGGGCCGCCAGGTGCTGGTCCTCCAGATGGCTCTGGCCGGTCGCCCAGTGCCGGGACAGCAGGCCGGTCATCGGCAGCAGCAGGCTGGAGCCGGGCACCTGGGCGCGGTCGGTGAGGTGCGTCAGCCAGCGGCCCAGCAGCGGCACCCGGGCCGGCGCCGGGTACGGCCCGGGCTCGGCGTCCTCGACCGTGCGGCGGAACCGGGTGGAGCGGCCGAGCAGCGCCAGATGGTGCAGGGCCGCGCTGTTCGGAACGATCAACTGGGGTGCGTCGGCGCAGAGTTCGCGGAAGACCTGGGTCTTCTCACCGGTCTCCGGATCCTTCTCGGACCCCTCGATCTGCTCCACGTCCTCGCCGAACGACTCCAGGTACGGCAGCAGGTCGGCGGCGAGGTCGGCGAGGAAGTCGAAGCGCAGCGTGCGGTTCAGCGGCTGCGGCACGATGTGCAGGCGCGGGGCCTCCCGCTCGGTGCCGAGCAGCACCGCGAGCGGCGCCCCGGACTCGCCGGCCGCCGTCAGCGGCACGAGCACCATCGGCCGGTCGGAGAGGTGGCGGTGACGCACCGTCGCCAGCGGCTCGGCCCGGCCGCTGCGGACGGCCTCCAGCCGGGCGAGTGTCCCGAGCAGGCTCATCCGGTGCACCCGCTCACGGTGCCCAGGCCTGCTGTACCCAGGGCCGCCGCATCCAGGGCCGTCGCGCCGGAAGCCGCTGTGCCCAGGGCCTCGGCGCGCAGCGCGGCCGCGTACGAGAGCCGGGCGGCGGCCTCGTCCGACTCGGCGTCCGCAGCCGGTGCGGGGCCGCCCTCGGCGGCGGCCAGCGCCTCGGAGACCGTACGGATGCTGCCCAGCTCGCCCCGTACGCCCCGGCCGAGCTGTTCGACCCGGTCGTCGCAGCGGGCCTGCGAGCGGCAGTGGAAGCCCAGCTCGCAGGTGGAGAGGCAGTCCGGGCTGTAGGCGGCGGGCACGGTCTCGACGGCCCCGGCCAGCTCGGCCTGCGGCCGGGTGGGAACGCCCGCCTGATCGGGCGCCAGGTCGAAGGTGGTGCCGGCCGGGAGGGCGTCCAGCAGCTGGTCGATGCCGGTCATCCGGGCCAGCTGACGGCGCGTCGTCGCCAGCTCGCGCCGGACGTCGACGGCCACGGCGGTCGGGCGGTTGCTGAAGTCCTTCGGGCAGACCAGCAGCACGCTCAGCTCCGGACTCCCGGGGAAGGCCTGCACCGCGTACGGCCCCGGGGTGACGGAGCCGCCGGCCAGCGCGGCCGCCGTCTCCTGGAGCGCCAGCACGTACACCGCCGCCTGCCGGGCGGCAGCGCCGACCTTCGCCGGGTCCGCGCTGCCGTCCAGTACCGGGAAGGACTTGATCTCGATCACGGTGCACCGGCCGCCGTGCACGACCACCGCGTCCGGCTCCAGGTAGGCCGGGCCGCCGGCCACCGTGAGCCGCAGCATCGGGTGGTCCAGCAGCGTCCAGGCGGCAGGGTCGGCGGCGGCCTCCGCGATGGCCGCCGTCGTGCGCTCGGCCCGGACGGCGGGGCCCGAGCGGCGCAGCAGATCCGGCACCGTCAGCGGGGCGCCGCCGTCGGCGGGCAGCCCGAGGTGGCGGCGCAGCGGCTCCAGCAGCGCCGTGTAGTCGTCGGCCTTCAGCCGGGCCTCGAAGATGACGCCGCGCGCGATCGCGAACGGCGACTGGCCGAACGGCGCGGGGCGGCCCAACCGCTGGGCCAGCGCGGCCTTGTCGACCCCGGCGGCGTCGAGCACGGCACGGCGGCGGCACCCCGGGTTGGCGGCGAGCGCGGCGAGGGAACGGGCGTTCAGACTGCGCTGCGGCGCCGGGCCGCGCAGCCCGGCGAGGCGCTGCGCGAGCGGCTCGGGGTGTCCGATGTGCGAGACGTTCATGGTGCGGCCCAGTGTTGCACCCGGGTCCGACAATCGGGGCGCGGACGGCCTGGCGGTCCGGCGCTGCGGCGGCACGTGGGCGGCGGAGCGGTGCGGTGGTGGGCGGCGCGTACAGTGCGGCGGCGGGATTGGTGGCACGGACGGGTCGCAGGTCAGCCGTGCTCCGGCGCGGTCCGGGTACGGCAGTGCAGCCGGGGCGCGGTGGCCGGAGGGCGGACGGGCCGCGAAGGGCACGGGGGGATGGGGGATCATGGAGTCCGGTGCTCGATGGTGAGACCGGCCGATGCCACCGCTTGCTGCAAGGAGTTCCCATGCCCGCCCGAATCGTGCTCGTCCGGCACGGTGAGACCGAGTGGTCGGCCACCGGTCGGCACACCGGCCGTACCGACATCCCGCTGACCGAGGAGGGCCGGGCGATGGCCCGCGCGCTCGGCGTACGGCTCGCGAAGGCCCCCTGGGACGGGCTGGCCGACGCCCTCGTCTACAGCAGCCCGCTGAGCCGCGCCAAGGAGACCTGCGAGCTGGCCGGCTTCGGCGACCGCGCGGTCGAGCGCCCCGAGCTGCTGGAGTGGGACTACGGCATGTACGAGGGCCGGACCGGCCCCGACATCCGAAGCTCGGACCACCCCGGCTGGCTGATCTGGCGGGACGGCGTGCCGGGCGGCGAGAAGCTCGCCGAGGTCGCGGCCCGGGTCGACGGCTTCATCGCGGAGCTCAACGCCGACCACGGCACCCCGCACCCGGACACCACCACCATGCACTGCGCCGACCGCGACGTGGTGCTCTTCGCCCACGGCCACCTGCTGCGCATCCTGACCGCCCGCTGGCTCGGCCTGCCCCCCGAGTTCGCGCAGCGCTTCAAGCTGGGTACGGCCGCTCTCTCGGTGCTGTCCTGGGAGTACGGCCTGCCCGCCGTCGAGGTCTGGAACGACGTCAGCCACCTGGACGCGCTCAAGGCCTGAGCCCCGCCCCTGGCTCCTGACCCCGTCCTTGGTCAGGGGCCAGGGTCAGGCGGCGGACAGCAGGTCGTACGCGGCGAGGAACTCGCCGACCTCGGGCACCGCGGCGTGCCCGCGCAGCCGGCCGGCCGTGTCCGCCAGCATCGCCCTGATCCGGGCGGACCTGACCTCGCCGAGCAGGTGCACCGCCGCGTAGCCGTGACTTCCCGCGCCGGCCAGATCGCCCAGGCCGAGGCGGTTGTGGGCCAGCTCGGCGGTGTACAGGGCGCGGTTGCGCACGAAGTGCGGCTCCTGCAGCTCCATGGCCCGGCCGGCCCGCTCGCCCGCGCGGCCCCAGTCGCCGAGGGCGGACCAGCACTGGGACTCCAGGCCGGCGATCTCCGCCTCCCCGTAGAAGGACATCCACTCCGGGTCGGACTCCGACTCGCCCCGGTCGAACAGCGTGTACGCCCGGCCCAGGGCCCGCTCGCAGCCGGCCCGGTCCCGCATCAGCGCCCAGGCGCCGGCCTCGCGCATCGCGAGCAGCGACAGCAGCCGGTCCGAGTCCAGGTGGCGGGCGGCGCTCTGGCCGGCCTGGGCGGCGCGCAGCGCCTCGCGGGGGCGGCCCGCGTCACGGGCGAGGAAGGCGCTGTTGCAGAAGACGTGCGCCTCCAGCGCGCCGTCGTCGGCCATCCGGGCGGTGGCGAGCGCCTCGGAGTAGAACGAGCGGGCCTCCGCCAGCCGGTTCGAGTCGTGCGCCAGCCAGCCCACCGAGATCGCCAGCTCGCCGGCGCCGGCCTGCAGCCGGCGCTCCGTCGCGGAGTTGTACTCGCCGTCGTTGAGCAGCACGTACGCGGTGCGCAGGGACTGCCCGGCCAGCTCGAAGAGCGTGTCCGCGCCGTGCACGTCGTCCAGCAGCCGGATGTCGCGGACGGCCTGCTCCACGCTCCGGACCTCGGCGGCGCCGACCCGGCGGGGCAGCGGTGCGACGGGTCCGCGCTGCCGGGGCAACTGCCAGGCGGGGGGTGCGGCCTGCGCCGGCCGGTCAAGGCCGATCACGGTCGCCAGGGCGGTCGGGCCGCCGCTCAGGAACGTACGGCGACGCACGTCGTCGTTCTCCTCGTCGGGATGGTGCGGATCGGCGGGCCACCAGGGCACGCCCGCCGGCCCCGGTGGACCGGGAGCGGGCGGCCGGCGGGCGGCCTCACGGCGCCGGACGGCCTCGCGGGGGGCGAAGCCGAGGTCCTGCAGCGAGCGCCCCGGCCACATGTGCCGGAAGACGCGCTCGTACGCGTAGTTGGGGCAGCGGATCTCCCCTGCCTCGACCCGGCCGACGTAGCGCGCGTCGCAGGACACGTGCTCTCCGATCTCGCGGGCGGCCCGGCGTACGGCGGTGGCGAACTCCCCGGGGGAGAGGTCACCGCGCAGCTCACGCATCGCGCTGTTGGGCGAGGGGCGGTCCGGTGCGGCCGGTCCGGTGGCTGCCATGCTGCACTCCGTGGTCGTGCGGGGCCGTGCTCGATGGTGTCGCTGGTGTGTACAACTGCGGACAACTGCGTGCCGATACGGTGGGGCGTGCCGGTGGGGGCCTGCTCGTGTGTGGGGGTGGAGCGTGCTCGTGGGGTGGTGCGGGCGGGGTCGGGCGGGCCTCGTGGGCGCTGCGACGACAGTACCGGGAGTCACTGCTCGAACACGGCGAGTTCTCGGATGATGTGCTGTCAATTCGGCTGATATCGGGCGCCATTGCCGAGATCCGCCATGAAATGCCATGGCTTGCTGTAAGCCGCCCCGTGGCCTGGAACACCGTCCTCGCGTTGTCCTGATACGCGGAAGCCAGGCCGTCACCCGGCCCGCCGCCGAACGGACGGTGCCCCCCCACACCGCCGCACGGCGACGCTTCCGACCTGACGAGGTGACAGGAGGGCCCCCAGATGGCCACCGGAGTGCCGCAGTACCACCGACCGGCCGCCGGAGGCGTGCTCCCCGGAGTGGCTCCGTCCCTGGTGCCCGAGGCAACCGACGGCCGCGGCTCCTGCGCGGGCGGCGGCGCCGCGCCGGTACGCCGGTCCAGGCCGCCCGTCCAGCCGTCCGCGACGGCGCCGGCCGGGTACGACACCGTCACGGTGTCCGTGCGGCACGGGCTGGAGACGGTGGACATCCTGCGGCTGCGGCGGGCCTGCGGCGCCGTGCTGCAGAGCGTGACGGGCACCACCGTCTCCTTCCTCGTCCCCGCCGGGACGGTCACCGGCTGGCACCTGCCCGGCAGCTCGTGCACGCCCGGCGCCGTGGTCCTCCCCGCCGGTGACCCGCGCTGGGTGATGCCGCCCGCCGGCGCCGGGGCGCCGGCCCGGCCGACGGACCCGTGGGTCCTGCGCTCCGCCCTCTGCGAGGCCGCCTGCACGCTGACCGCGGGCGGCCTCGGCCCGTTCTGAGCCGTCCGCTGCTCCGCCTCGCACCCTCCACCCGCCTGAGCCGCGGTGCCTGAGCGACGCTGCCCGAGCGACGGCCCCTGACCTGCGGTGCCGCGCGTCCCGGCGGCGATAATGGCCCGATGGGACGCAGCAGCAGGACCGGCAAGACCTCCGGCAGGAGCCAGGGCAGCATGGACGGTGCCCCGGCGACCGACGCGGGCGGCCGGACGCACGCGCAGGGCCCACTGGCCCGCCCTGTCGACTCGGGCCTGGCCGAACTCGTGCCCGACCGGGACCGCCCGCAGGCCTGGTCGCTGCTGGTCGACGGCGCCCCGCAGTCGATGGTCGACCTCGCCGATCCGACCCACCTCGGCTTCGAGTACCAACGCCGCCTCGGCCACCTGATCGACCTGGTGGCCCCGGCCGGGCGCCCGATCACCGTCCTGCACCTCGGCGGCGGCGCCCTCACCCTCGCCCGCTACGTCGCCGCGACCCGCCCGCGCTCCCGCCAGCAGGTCGCCGAGATCGACACCGCCCTCACCGAACTCGTCCGCGCCGAGCTGCCGCTGGAGCGCGGCTGGCAGGTCAAGGTACGCGGCGCCGACGCCCGCGCCGTCCTGGAGCGCACGCCCGAGGCCACCGTCGACCTGGTGATCGCCGACGTCTTCTCGGGCGCCCGGGTGCCCGCGCACTGCGCGACCGTCGAGTTCGTCGCGCTGGCCGCCCGGGCGCTCGCCCCCGGCGGCTGGTACGCCGCGAACATCGCCGACGGCTCGGCGCTGCCCTTCGCCCGGGCCCAGGTGGCCACGCTGGGCGCCGTCCTCCCCGAACTCTGCCTGGTCGCGGACCCGGCGGTGCTGCGCGGCAAGCGCTTCGGGAACCTGATCCTGGCCGGTGCCCACACTCCGCTCCCGATCGCCGAACTGACCCGCAAGGTGGCCGGTGACGCCGCCCTCGGGCGGGTCGAACACGGCCGGGCCCTCAGCGACTTCACCGCAGGGGCCGCACCGGCCACCGACGCCACCGGCGGCCCCTCGCCGGAGCCCCCGCCCGGCGTGTTCCGCTAGCGGCTCCGGCCGGGTACTCCCGCCGCCGGCGGCGGCGGTGTCAGTGGCCCCGGGGCAGGCCCCGGTGCTTGTACATCGCTGCGCCGGTGAGGAGCAGGCCCGCCGTGATCGGGACGAGGACGGCGGCGCTGGTGCCGGTGGTCCCCGTCCCCACCGGGGCGGCGGCCACGGCGGTCGGGCCGCCGCTCTCCCGGTACTGCCGCTGCGCCGGGACGGGCGGCGCCCCGGCGGCCGGCTCCCGCGCGGCGGCGGGCCGGCCGACCGCGCCCCGGGCCGCGACCGGGGCAGCCGCCGGGCCCGCTGCGGAGCCCGGCCCGTCCGTCCGTCCGGCCGACGCGGAAGCGTCCCGCCCGCCGGGTGCGCTCTGCCCCGGGTCCGTGCCCGGTGCCGGGTCCTGCTCCGTCCCGGGGTCGGCGTCCCGCGAGGCACGCGGCTCCGCCTCGTGCGGCTCGGACGGGGCGGAGGGGAGCAGGACGGAGGCGATCGCGAACGCGTCCGGGACGGACTTGCCCTGGCCGGGCAGGGGCAGGCCGCCCGCCCTGATCCGCTCCTGGAGCAGCCGGTCGACCGGAGCGGTGGTGCTCCCCAGCTCCGGTACGGAGTCCGCCAGGTCGCCGAGCAGCGGGGCCGGCGATCCGCTCGGCCGGCTGCTCGCCGGGCTGTGGCGGGTCGTGTCCGACGGGCTGTCAGCCGGGTCGGCGGGGGAGGCGGCGCCGCCCGGCTCCTGACGGAGGGTGCGGTGGGGCGCCCGGTCCGGGCTCGGGCCCGCCGGCTGCGCGCTCGCGGCGGCGGTGGCG
>FTKL01001178.1_pt1 | contig 16376 bp, 16 predicted proteins | sample 2434061 | NCBI WGS metagenome assembly FTKL01 (sample SAMEA3914816, study PRJEB12502) | metagenome | biome: forest; material: soil | place: USA | collected 2011-09-16 | depth 0.3 m
AAGACATCCGATGCGGAAAATCGTCAAGCCGCCAGGGACAGGTGGACTTCTCGTGGTGCGGGGAAGGCGATGTCCTCGCTGAAGTGCGTGCGCCGGGTGAGGCAGTGGTGGAGGCAGCCGATCATGCGGCTGAACAGGTTGCGCTGAGCTGCGGTGTGCCGGTCGCCGGCGTTGCGGCGGCGGTCGTAGTGGGCGCGGGCTCCGGTTGAGTGGGCCATCGCCGAGAAGGCCCACATGTAGCCGACCCCGGCCAGTCGCTGGTTCTTGACCCTGCGTGCCATGACCACCGTGCTCTTGCCGGAAGCCCTGGTGACGGGGGCCGCGCCTGCGTATGCCTTCATGCCCCTGGCGTCGGCGAAGCGGGAGCGGTCGTCGCCGATCTCGGCCAGGACGCGGGCACCGCTGAGGGGACCGAGACCGGGGAAGCTGGTGATGATCTCAGCGTCGGGGTGCTCCTCGAAGGCCTCGGTAGTGGCTTCGGCGAGGTCGTCGGCGCTGGTGCAGGCGGCGTCCAGCTGACGCAGCAGTGCGAGGGCATGTCTGCCCATGGCCTTTTCCACCAAGGGGAGTTGGCGCATCTGCGGCGCTCTGAGTGCGGTGTGGAGGCGCTCGACCTCAGCGTCGATCGTGTTCTTGCGGCCGGCCTTCTTCAGCAGGGCCCGGAGCTGAGCACGGGTGAGCTTGGCGGCCTGCTGCGGGGTCGGTGCCGCGGCCAGGAGCACGCGGGCGATCGGGTGGAAGATCCCTTCGCGGCGGTGGCCCACGGCGGCCAGGTAACCGGGGAAGTACTGACGCAGGTGCGACGTCAGCTTGTTGCCGGCCTGGGTGCGGTCCCAGACCGCGTTCTGCTGAGCACGGGCGAGCACTGCGACGGCCTGGACGAGCTCGCTGTCCGCGGGGAGCTGGCGGTGGGCGTCGGCGTCGGTGCGGAGAATGTTCGCCAGCACCAGGGCGTCGAGATGGTCCGACTTCTTGCGCGCGACGGTCCGGCGGTCGCGGTAGCGCGCTGCCGCCATGGGGTTGATCGCGTACACAGGGCGGCCGGTCGAGCGCAACGCGGCGACCAAGAGGCCGTGCGAGGTCTCGATGGCCACCGGGATCGGGCTCTCCGCCGTGTCGCCGTGTTCGGCGAGCATCTGGAGAAGCTCGGTCAGGCCGTCGATGGTGTCGTCAATACGGGCCCGGGCCTTGAGCGCACCCGATTCGTCCACGACAGCTATGTCGTGGTGGTCGCTGGCCCAGTCGATGCCGCAGAACACTCTCTTGCTCCAGTTCTCTCACCTGCCTCCTGCGTTCTGGCTGGTCAAAGCCGTGCAGGGCATGCGTCTCTCTAATGGAAGGGCTCAGTGGCCCGACATCCGATTAGCCGTTCATGACCCCAGCGACCTGCGGGGCCCTCGGTCTCGAACGGAGCTGATGGCTCCCGATCACGTAAGGAGGTGGTCCCCGCAGGAGGCTTAAACCATGATCATCATCGGTCATCAAGGGACGGCGCTCGTCGCCGGTGGCGAGCGCCAGCACACGTCAGTCTTCTTTGAGGGCTCACGGGCCCGGATCAACGGAGGACGTTGTGCTGACGCCGGCGACCGGCAACGGGCGAGGGCTTCAGCCGTGCCAACTGCCGCCCATTAGATCAATGGCCGCAAGCGACACCTGGTGGTGGACACCCACGGCCTGCCGCTGTTCGTCATGGTCACCCCGGCCGACATGACCGACCGCGACGCGGCGAAGGAAGTGCTGTTCCGGCTGCGGCTGATGCACCCGGAGATCACGATCGTCTGGGCCGACTCCGGTTACGCGGGCCCAAAGCTGGGCGGCTGGGCGAAGAAGTACCTGAACCTGACCCTCAAGACGGTCGGCCGGCCGAAGGGCGTGAAGGGCTTCGTCGTGATCAAGCGCCGTTGGGTGGTGGAGCGGTCGATCGCCTGGATCATGCACGCCCGCCGGCACGCCAGAGACTACGAACGGCTGATCCAGCACTCGGAGTCGTTGATCACTTGGGCCGCGATCACCCTCATGACCAGGCGCATCACCCAACGGCAGTCACGCCGGGCCGGACAGACCGAGCCCAGGCCCCCGATCGGGCACTGATCATTCTCAAGTTCCCCGTCGGGAACGCGGCCAGGAGCACCCGAATCACCGGCCGGACTCCACTCTCCCACGGCCCTGGACAGCCCGTCGTCGGATTCAGTCGACTCCGGCCGGCCGCTGGTCCTCGAAGACGGCTAAGCCGGCCAGGAGATCGTCCGCGCTGGTCACCGGCCCGTACCCGGGATGGTCAGCCGTCCTCGACGGTGAATCCCGCAGATTGATCACACCTCGATACGGACTCTGGCTAGTTGATGAAGTGAGGAGGGAAGCGATGAGGAAGGAAGGGAAGATAGTCGAGCAGCACCCCAGAACTCAGGCTTTGTTGCTGATCGACATTGGGGCTAGCCCAACTGTTGAGTGACATGTCCCGCTTCTGTAGGGGCGTCGTCTCGGCGTGGGCCGACGAGGTGGTGGCGACGATAGCCCCTGCAAGGGCCAGGGTGGCGAATACGCGCTTTGTGTTGTTCACACCACTCCAACGATCAAGGCGCCTCCTCGTCACTCGGGATCGCGAGCCAGCGGCGGTTGACATCCCACCGTCACGGTGGCCTGACCTGGTTCGACAGCGGGATCGCCGCCACCTAACGAGTGGCGCCGAGCAATCCGTCCGCACCGAACCCTGCTTCTGGTCGTCGGCCCTGGCTTCCGACAGCCTCTGATTCTCAGCCATGTTCGATTTCTGACCTTGGCTAACGCTACCCGGAGGATTGAACACAGGCACTGAGCCGGCCTTCCCGGCGGGGGTAGTGCGGGCGATGGCTTCGACGTCGAGCTGGTCGGCGAAATCGCCGAGGGCGAAGCCGAGCAGGCCGACGGTGTGCGGGTCAAGGTCGGCGTGGCCGGTGGTGGCCCAGCCCTGCCAGATGTGGGAGAAGGAGCGGAGCATGGCGGTGACGTCGGCGACGGCCAGGTGCTGCTCGCCGTCCACGTCGCGCAGGACGAGCGGTACTCCGGTGGCGGTCATGTGGCTCTCCCCTGTCGGGATGGTCAGCTCAGGTCGAAGTCGTCGGGGTCGAACGTGAAGTCCTCGGGCCGGAAGCCGCCGTAGGAGCCGCCGTTGAAGTAGTCGGCGAGGGCTTCGCCGATCACCTCCCGCACCTCCTCCTCGCTCTCGGCGCGGGCCAGGGCGGCGGCCTGCTCGCCGGAGAGGTCCAGGTGGACGTCGCGGGCCCGGACCGCGTCCGAGCCCTGGATCTCGAACGTCATCGTGCGTCCGACCCGGGCGCTGACACCGGAGACCCGGCCGCGCTGCGCCAGCTGCTTGGCCTTGCGCTCGCGGCCGCGCTCGGTGGTCTGCACCTCGATCGCGTCCAGGCGCAGCTGCGCCTGCTGCTTGACGGGGTGGCGGGAGCCGTCGACCCAGCGCTGCACGGTGCGCGGCGAGACGCCGTAGGCGGCGGCCATGGCCTTGGTGCTGCCGCCGTACTTGCGGTCGCGGACCTGCCCGGCCTGGGTGGTGGTCTGCACCGGGGCCTTGCGGGAGGGGAACAGCGCCTCGCGCACCCGCCCGAACATCCCCTTGAAGCCGGCCATCAGTTGTCGCCTTCCTGCTCGTCGTGTCCGGCGTGGGCCGGGGCGGCGTTGGTGCCGGGCTGCTCCTGGGCGATCGGGGTGCCGTCGGTGGCGTAGTCGTGGGTCAGCTTGGAGGGGTGCTCACGGCGGCCCATCACCTCGAGGGCGGCCTGCAGCGGGATCGAGGACTCGTGCTTGTGGCTGCCCGGCGCGATGCCCAGGCGCAGCGCGCCGGGGACGGGGGTGCCGTCGTCCTTGACCGGGAGGAACTCGATCGGGGACGGCTGGTCGGCCGTGTAGAGGTAGGAGTCGACGTTGACGGCGAAGGGGGCGCGGCCGGTGAGCTGCCAGGTTTTGCGCAGGCGGCGGTGGGCGGCGATGCGGGCTGCGGCGATGATGTGGAAGCGGATCTCGGGCCGGTAGGACCAGGACTTCGCGACCTTCTCCTGCCATGTCTCGTCGTCGAGGTGGCGGGCGGAGTCGGACCACTTGCCGATGCCGCCCTTGTAGATGTTCTTGTACAGGCCGGCGAGGACCAGGGCGTCCGCGCGGGCCGGGCCGTCGCCGGCGTCCTTGTGCACGGCGTAGGCGGCGAGGAACTCGGTCGGGGCCTGGCCGTCGGTCAGGCCGAGGTCGGCGTAGACCCGCTTGTACCCGGCCCTCACGTGCCCGGTCCACTCCTTGAGCAGCGGGACGGTGTGGGTGGACAGGTACGCCTCGGTGATGGTGGCCGGGTCGAAGCCGTAGGTGCTGGCCATGTAGGCCACCGTCGGAGTGGCGTACCAGCTGGGCCCGGTGGGCGGGCGGCCGTGGAAGGTGGCCGGGTGCGGCAGCAGCTCGTCCACCGGCGTGGTGGTGAAGTCGCACCACCACAGGCCGGCGGTCTTGCCACCGTTCCAGTCCGGGCCCTGCACCAGCTTGAGTGGTCCGGCGGGCAGGCGCAGGGAGTCGGTGACGGACAGGTAGGAGGCGCAGACGTCGACCGCGACTGCCCACGGCCGGACGGACTCCTGCTCGGTGAGTTCGCGGGCCCACCACTTATAGTCCTCCTCCTCGCAGACCGTCCCGCCCGCGGCGAGCAGCTGGCGGGTGGCCGGGTGGCGGGCTCCGGCGGCCGGCGGCACCGACACGTCGCCCTTGGGGAGGGCGCCCTCGCGGAGGAAGGAGGACCACTCCCCCGTCGCCGGGTTCTTCACCCACTCCTCGCGCGGGCGCACCGCCTCCAGCAGGTTCATGCCGGTGACAGCGGTCGTCGCACCCGGCGCGACCCCCAGATCGGTGGTGAAGGCCCGGAAGCGGCGCGCGAAGGTCGGCCCGTCCACGGTGCCGTCCGGGGCGGTGGCCAGCTGGACGGCGAGCGCGCTGGTGGCCTGCTGACGGCCGTCGCCCTGGCCGAGCCACGGCGCGACCACGACCCGGACCGAGGTCTTCTGGCCGCCGGCCGAACCGGCGCGGCGGAACGCGTGGAAGGCAGGGCCGACGTGCTCGGACACCTCCATGCCAACCGTAGCGGCGGCCTTCGCCAGCTTGGTCTGCAGCGCGGCCAGCGCCTTCTCGGTGGCCGGGAGCGCGGCGGGCAGGCCGAGCTGCTTGAGCGCGCCCGCGGTCAGGCACACCGTTCCGTCGCCGCCCTTGCCCGACGGGTGCGCGCGCTCGATGCGCAGCGGCAGCCCGGTGCCCAGCCACGCGAACCAGTCGCCGAGCTTGGTCCCGGCCGGGGCCGGGATCTGCGGGATGTCCAGCGCCCAGGTTCCGTCCGGCGCGGTGTCCAGCGCGACCATCGGCCACCACTTCGCAGCCGCCGGAGCAGCGGGAGCGGCAGGACGGGCGGGTGCCGGGCGGGCCGGGGTACGGGACGCGGCTGGGCGACGAGCGGCCGGGGCGGTGGTCGCCACCGGAGCCGCGGGCGCGGGCTGGACCGGCTCGGCAGCCGCCGGAACCGGCTCCGCCGGAGCGGGCGCGGGGATGGGCTCGGTCGGCTCGGGCTGGATGACCGGAGCCGGAGCGGGCTGCGGCGCGGCGGGGGCCGGGGCGGTCTGGGTGGTGGCGGGGCGGCAGAGTCCGCCGAGGTGCATCGGACGGCCCTGCGCCCGGTAGACCGAGGGCTGGCCGCACTGCACGCACGGCGCGGCCGGGCCCATCACCAGCGAGCCGTCCGGGTTCTGGTCCAGCATGACCAGCTGCGGCACTCCGCCGCCCTGCTCGGGAGCCGCCGCCACTGGGGCGGGTGCGGCCGGGGCAGCCGGGGTGGCGGGGAAGCGGGCGGCCAGGCCGTCCAGGAGACGCACGTAGGCCGGTGCGATCTCCGGACCGGGAACGGCGGTGCCGTCCTCCCAGCCCTTCACCAGCGCGGAGTTCACCCGCAGCGCGACCGCGACCTGAGTTACGGTCAGACCGGCTGCCAGGCGCAGCCGCTGACGCTCGGCCGGGTCGGGCAGACCGGTTCGCACGCCCGAGAGCAGGGCGTCGACCGAGTCGAAGAGCTCGTCGGACATCAGGCGCTCCTCAGCGTCCGTTGGATCGGGTCGGGTCGAGGCGGGGGTCGCCGAACAGCGCGTCGAAGACGATCCCGGAGACGCAGGCGGTCAGGCCGCGCTCGGCATCGCGCAGGGTGTAGCCGGCCGAACGGCCGAGGTCGGCCCGCGCGATCGGGACCTGCGGACGGTAGTAGAAGGTCAGCTCCCGGCCCGCGAACTTCGCTCCCGGATCGGTGTCCGGCGCGGGCGGCAGGGTGAACTCCGGCAGGCCGGTCACGTCCAGCTCGGGGTGCGGGTGGAGCGCCTCGTCGCCGTCCGCGCGGAAGGCGACGACCAGGTCGACGCCGCCGCTGCGCCGGTCCCGCGGGAGGCCGTGGCCCTCGAGGACCCGGGCGAGCTGGGAGGCAGACATGCCGGCCGCATCGCCCAGGGCACGGCGGTTGGAATAGCCGCCGGAAGCGTCCGCGCTGCACATCGCCAGCTCCTTCACCGTGGTCAGCTGCCGGGTCACCCCGCCGATCCGCTCCACCAGAACGGTCAGCTCGTCGAAGGACGATGCCTGCGGCGGCTGCACCCGCTCCTCCCGCAAGGCCGCGAGCAGCGCCCGGCCCAGATCGTCGGGCACGTCCACGCCCTCGTCGCCGAAGCTCACCCTCATGACACCACCCCTAAACAGTAGAAGTAAACTAAATAGTAGGGAAGTTCACTTTGGGTGTCAAAGGCGGAGGGGCGTGCGGCACTGCCGCACGCCCCTCCGAAGCTCGTATCGGGGTCAGGCCGCCGTCCGGACCGTCCGGCGGTCGCGCCAGTGGGCGAACAGGATCTTCCAGTGGTGGCGGGCCCGGCTGGGCGTCGCCCACTTCCGGTCGGGCAGGTCCTCGCCCAGGTCCTCCAGCACGATCCGCACCGCCAGGTCCAGCCAGCGCGGCAGGTAGCCGTAGCTCAGCAGCAACTCCTCCAGCTGCTCCGGCGTGCCCGGCATCGCCTCGTCATCGCGCCAGTGCGCGGAGGCGAACTGCTCGGCGGTCAGTGGCCGGCTGATCAATACCGGCACCGCCAGTTCCGCGAACGCCCGGTCCCGCTCGTCGGCCCACTCGGTGGAGGCCGGCGGCTTCGCCGCCCACAGCTCCCGCTGGTACTCACGGGCACCCTCGCTCCAGCCGCCGGCGACCACCAGGCCGCGCGGCACCGGGCTGTTCACCCCGTCATCCGGCTCCCGCGTCACCCGCACGTGCAGGTACGGCGGCCCCTCGGCCGCCAGCAAGCGGGCCCGGTGGCGCTCCGCCTCCTGGTCGTCGCACAACGGCCCGATCTTCGTCCACGGGCTCCGGCGGGTGACCCCCTCCGCTGTGACCGGCGTCCAGTAGAGGTGGGGCAGGGTCAGCACGGCGTGCACCGCACGCAGCCGCCGCTCGTACTCCGCCTCGTCCAGGCCCAGGTAGGCGATGGCCCGGGCGTAGCGGGTGAGGGCGACGGTGCCAGTCCGCCACAGCGCCCGGTGCAGGTCCCCGGCCCGGCTCTGGAACTCCCTCTCCGGTACCCGCAGCGCGGCCTCCAACGATCCGAGCTCACCGTTGCACTCCCGGCAGAGCGCACCCCTGACCTGGTCGGTTTCGTGGTCGTGGTCGACCTCCACCGACGGGCGGCCGCACACCTCGCACTGCGGGCGCTCCGCCAAGAACACGGCCTTCGCCTCGGACGACATCCGGCGGTAGTCCACGCTCGCCTCCAGTAACGGGATCTGACTATCCGTCACCACGGTGGCAGGTGGCACCGACAGCCTTCACCCGTTCGGCCAGCCACCGTGTACGGCCGTCAGGCCGGTAGTGGCGTGATCCTGCCTACCGTGCGAGCTCGACGTCGAAGAACTTGATCACCGACGTCACGAGCAGTACCGCGTACGTGGCGTTGACCCGCGAGTACTGACGCTTCGAGACGCCGTGCGCGCTGGCGTGCCGGCCGAAGGACCGGGGAATCGGATCACCCTCGTGCGGAAAGTACCGAGCGTGGGCGTACCAGACGGGCGCGAACGTGCAGGCGGCCTTGAACTTGTAGTCGTCCAGGTTGAACCGGACGCCGCTCTTCTTGAAGTCGTTCTTGGTGAGCTTGGTCCTGGCCTGCTTGCTGAAGTGCTTCTGCAGGACGGAGTCGAGCAGGTTCGCCGCCAGCGCCTGGGCCGCGCTGGGGTGGCCGGCGGTGAGTGCGTTGACCGCATCGAGCGCGAAGCGGCGCGCGTCGGCCAAGCCCGGGTGGTCGATCTGGGTGAGAACGGCCTCGCAGTCGGCGGTGGCCTCCTGCCAGCGTCGGCCGATGATCCTGCGCCGGGCCGGCGCGTCACTGGCGTCCAGGAGGGCCCGCACCATGGGCGGCCCCGGAACCCACATCAGCGGAACCCCCTCGTCGACCAAGAGCTTCTCGAGTTCCTCGAGCGTCGGCAACGCCTCGCTGACGTTCGGCGGGTAGTAGCTCTTCGCCAGCTCAGCCAAGGGGGCCAGGGAGGCGAAGACGCCCTCCCACTGCCGCTCGACCTGGGCCACCCACTGCTCGCTGAAGGAGGCAAAGCGGCTCGCCCACTGCTGCTCGAGCTGGGCGGCCGCCCCCTCACCGACCCACGCCAGCGACTCCGTCGCCTGCCTGACCGCCTCGTTGATCCCGGGCGTCTGCGCCAGGTCCCGGGCCCACCCGTCGAGCCAGGACATGTCCATCGTGGGGATCTGGATCTCGGGGAGTTTCGGCAGCCGGAATCGGGCGGCCATCAGGCCGGACAGTTCCTCGCCGTACTTCGCCACCCACGCCAGACCCTCAGCCCCGGTCGGATCCGGCGTCTCCTCCGAGTCCCGCTCGCTATCGTTGTCCACGAAGCACCTGCCGTTCGCTCAGCCTGGTTCCGGAGGCTACCGCCCGATCCGGGACCGGATCGAACGGTTATCACGACAGGGCCCCATCGAGGAGCGGCGGATCACCCCGTAGGTGCCTGCTCGGCAGATTGCGCTGGCAGCTTCTGCGAGCGCAGCGCCTTCGTGGTCTTGGCGGCCAGCCGAGGATCGCTGAGCACCCGGGCGATGACGGGCGCGACGCGTCGAAGGACGCCTGAGAGCCTGTTTTCAAGCCTCCGGGCAGTGTTTTCCCAGGTCGGGAATCGAACAGGGCTGATCTCAGGCGCCGCCGGCGAGCCGAATCGGCGTGGTGAGGAGGAACAGCTGGCCGGCCGTGGCGGCGGCCTGGAAGTTGAAGACGCTGGTGAACGGGCCAGTGATCAGCAGCAGGTTGCGGTGCGCGTGGACCGCCCGGATCCACTCGCGGGTGGCTTCGATCTCGCAGTCGAACCAGGTCAGGCCGCCGGGCCGGTGGATGGTCAGCCGGGCGCCGGCGAGGACGGCGGACCAGTCCGACCGGGGGCCTGCGGTCAGCGTGGGGACGGTGTCGCGGTCGGACCAGCCGTCTTCGAGGTCCAGGAGGCGGCCCGGGGCCGCGGGCAGAACCAGGACGGGGCGGTGGTCGGGCATCAGCTCGGGCCAGGGCCTGCCGCGCAGGTCAGGGCTGCTGATCATTTCCATGCGCGGTCCCTTCCCCCGGCCAGGCCCGCTCACCCGCAGCCGGACGAATCACATCATCTGCCAGGCGTCTGCTGCGGCGCGGGCGAATCCGCTGACGGGCCGCCCGGGGTCGTGGGAGAGTGAAGTTCCGGCCGGTGATTCGGGTTCCCCTGGCCGCGTTCCCGACGGGGAACTTGAGAATGATCAGTGCCCGATCGGGGCGCGGGGCTTGGGCTGGCCGGCCCGGCGTGACTGCCGTTGGGTGATGCGCCTGGTCATCAGGGTGATCGCCGCCCAAGTGATCAACGACTCCGAGTGCTGGATCAGCCGTTCGTAGTCTCTGGCGTGCCGGCGGGCGTGCATGATCCAGGCGATCGACCGCTCCACCACCCAACGGCGCTTGATCACGACGAAGCCCTTCACGCCCTTCGGCCGGCCGACCGTCTTGAGGGTCAGGTTCAGGTACTTCTTCGCCCAGCCGCCCAGCTTCGGGCCCGCGTAACCGGAGTCGGCCCAGACGATCGTGATCTCCGGGTGCATCAGCCGCAGCCGGAACAGCACTTCCTTCGCCGCGTCGCGGTCGGTCATGTCGGCCGGGGTGACCATGACGAACAGCGGCAGGCCGTGGGTGTCCACCACCAGGTGTCGCTTGCGGCCATTGATCTTCTTCGCGCCGTCGTAGCCGCGCGAGTCCTTCCCGACGGTGTCAGCGGCCTTCACCGACTGCGAGTCGATGACGGTGGCGACTGCCCCGGGCGCCCGTCCCATGTCGCGGCGGACCCGCTCGCGGAGCTGGTCACGGATCTGGCCGATCACCCCGGCCGCCGCCCAGCGGGCCATGAACCCGTAGGCCGTGCGCCAGGGCGGGAAGTCCTTCGGCAGGGCTCGCCACTTGCAGCCGGTGTCAACGACGTAGCGGATCGCGTCCACGATCTCTCGGCGCGGGTGCTTCTCGGGGCGTCCGCCGGCCTTCGTCTCGCAGGCCGGAGTGGGCAGCAGAGGTTCGATCAACGCCCACTCATCGTTCCAGGTGTCCGAGGGATAGCAGCGGCGCCGGGCCATGAACTTCCCTTCCCTGGTGCAGAGTTGGGGTCCGGCCGCCCGAAGGGCGGCCGGACCCCGGGATCGGTCAGCTGTCAGTGAAGTCGGAGATCAGTTCGAGCGTGGACTCCACCGATTTGAGCTGGTTGTTCAGGTGCTTGATCCACCGGCCCTTGGGCTGCAGGACGGCGTGCGGCGCGACGACCGCGGTGATGAAGCGGCGGATCTCGGTGAACTTCTCCCGGATCACCGCGACCTCGTATGCCTGCAGCTCAAGGGGGTCGGTGCAGAATCGGTAACCGTCCGCCCGGGTCCAGATCAGCGGCGGCCACTCCCTCTCCGTGATGATGTCCCGCAGGCAGGCCAGGCCCGAGCGGGTCTGGCTCTGGCTCAGCTTCGCGGCCCGGCCCAGCTGGTCGAAGGTCAGCCCGGCGGGCCTGGCCTCGAAGAGGACGAAGCGGACGGTGTTGGCGTGCCGCTCGGCAGCGGCAGACCTGCGCTCGGAGGCGCGGGGCATCGCCTACTCACCCTGCAGCAGGCGGGCCAGCTCGCCGTCGACGTCGACCTTGCCGGTGTCGACGGCCGTCTCGATCCAGTCGAGCGTCGCCCGGACGCGCGCAACGTTCTCGTGGACGATCACGCGCTCGTCGTCGCTGAGCTGGCGGTCGCGCAGGCCGGGGACGACCCGGCCGGAGGCGGCGACGAACGCGTGGCAGGCGGTGATCAGGTCCAGGAACTCCACCGACCGGTCGATCCCCCGGATCGCCGGGGCGACGGGACTGTTCTGCTCGAAGTGCTCGCGGGCCTGCCGGCCGCGCTCGTTCTGGGCGTTGTTGACCTGGTGACGGGCGGTGTCGTCCGCCATCGCCCGGAACGCGACGTCCGGGCGTCGCAGCAGGCCGGTGGTCACCTCCGCCGCGACCTGGTCGTCCCGGGTGAGCTCCTCGACCACCCGGACCTTGTCGGCCTGGGCGACCCGGGCGACCACTGCCGGCCTGCGCAGGAAGTCCGGAGCGACCGCGGCGGCCACCTTGTCGTCGCGGGTGAGCTCCTCGACGGCCCGGACCCGGTCCTCCTCCTTGACCTGGGCCACGACGGTCGGGCGCCGCAGGAAGTCGCCGGTCACGGTCGCCGCGACCTCCTCGTCCTGGGCGAGGGAGTGGATCGCGCTGACCTTTTCCTGGGGCGTGACCGGCTTCGCGACCTGCCATCCGACCCGCCGGTTCGCCGCGTCCGGCGACCACCTGGTCTTGCCGTCCGGAGGGGTGAGGACCGCGGCGAACCGCTCCTCCTCGTCGGCTATGGACGCCAGGGTCCGGTGGATCGTGAAGGACACTCCGGCCTGCCGGCGCTCCTTCGGCCACTTCGAGGCCGTCCACCTGGCGTTGTTCACCGCCGAGTACGACATCCCGATGTCCTCGGCCAGGCGGAACAGCGAGTCCTTCACCGTGAACAGCGCGTCGGCGCGCTCCTGGCCGCCCTGCTCGCGCATCGGCTCGACCTCCAGCGCGTAGTCGCCGATCGTGAACTGCACCCGGCTGGCCGTCTCGACCAGCTTCCGCAGCTCGGCGACGATCTCCGCATACCGGTTCGGGCTGACACTGCCGACCTTGTCGGCCGTTTCGATCTCCTCGGGCATGGTTCAACCACCAACCCGCGTGCCGGGCACGGCCGTTGGCCGCGACGGGATCCGACCCGCTTCCCGAGCAGAATCAAGCCGCCAGTGAGCTGATCACAACAACAACCGTTCAGATGATCGGAGTTGACCGACTTCGACCGACCTAGCCGTTCGCTCAACGGTCACTGTGACCGTTCGCCGAACGAATCTGTCCGGGCCCTCCAGGCCCTCATCACGCACCGCCGCGAGCAGTAGACCGCGTTCGAACGCCGATCCACCCCCGCCACCCACCACTCGCCGCACTCCGGACACTCGGCCCGGCCGGCACCCGTGATCTCGGCCGCCACCCGCTTCCGCAGACGACACTCCACCCGCCACTGCCTGGCACGACACGACGTCGAGCAGAACACGGCATCGGGCCGCGATGCCGGCCTCAGCCGATCACCGCAGCCCCTGCACTTCCGCTCCCCGGCCCGCCCGGCGCCCTGCGACACCAGACCAGGCTAGGCCTCCAGGCTACCCAAAACCGGGGTTCAGACACAGGCACTGACAGCGGGTCAGCCGGTACGCAGGGCGCTGCCGCAGGCCCGGCACACCCACTGCCGCTTGTTCGGCGGCCCCCGGTCCGGCCGACCGGTAGGTCTGCTTCTCCATGCCCAGGGTGTCCTTGCCGCAGAACGTCAGGTCGGCGCTCACCTCGTCCACGCTCTGCGGGTCGGCCAGGGTGTCGCACCAGATCACAGCCCGGGTCCCAGCGGGCGGCCGTGCTCGCGGGCGGCACCGCCGAGCCGCCGACGGGCAGCGGTCAGGTCAGCGAGCACCCGCCGATGTTCCCCTGCCCGACCGCCCCTGCGGGCGGGAACAGCCCAGAGGGCCCTCGATCGAGTGACCGTGCCCGTCGGGCGCAGGGGTGATGGGAGGCTGGGAAGACAGCCTTCGAGTCGAGGAGCGGCAGATGCCAGCGGACCACGTGCACGACCACGGCCAGGACGACGCCCGCAGGTACTCCGTCCCCTACCCCTCGCCCAGGCTGCCGGTGAACCTTGCGGCGGTGGTCGCGCTCTACGACGCGACGATCGACGACTGCAAGGCCTGCATCGAGAAGGGGCTGGAGCCGGTCGCCGCCGACCCGGCCACCACCGCCTGCCTGGTCGGCTGGGCCTGCCTGATCGTGTCCGAGACCTACGGCGGTTTCCCCGACGAACTGCTCGCCTACGACAGCCCCCAGAGCACCGCCTTCAACACCATGGCGTCCCTCTACCAGCGGGCCTGGGGCTCCGGCCTCCCGGACGAGGTCGTCCACCCCGTCGCGGTCGAACTCACCGAAGCCGAACGTCGCACGGCCTGCGTGTGGGCTCTGGGCTTGGTCCTCGCCCCCGACCCGTACGAAGCCGGCCTGCTCTCGGCCGAGGACTGCTGCCCCGACTGCGCCGGCCAGGACCAGGACGGCGACATCCTGATCGTCACCGACAACGGCGTCACCCTCATCCCGGCCGACCCAGCCTGACCCGACCCCGCGTCCACTTCACACCCCGACCAAGCCGGTTGCCTGTCCGAGTCGGCGGTCGGGATGGCCGGGCTGTGTACGGGCCCGGCCACCCCGAGGGGCTTCACCGTGCGATGCCCGGGCCGTGGGGGGGTGTACGTGCCGGGCGGTGTGGAGCAGGCGCAGCCGCGCGCCCTGGTCGGGGCGCTCGCGGTGGTCAACGACCAGGGCGCCGGGAGGGCACGCGCGGTCAGATCGGCTGGGCGGGGTCGTCCAGCCAGGCGCGCCAGCCGTCGGGGGTGACGGTGAGGCCGAGCCGGTCGACGCCGGGCTCGCCCGAGTTCTGCCACCAGGTGAGGGTGCGTTCGAAGTCGTCCCACAGGCGGCGGCCGCCGTACTGGCGGACCTGGTGGACGTTCTGGCCGTCGCGGAAGGTCGCGGCGGCCCAGGCCGGGGTGGTCAGGGAGTAGAGCCATAGGGTGCGGGCGCCGTCGTCGTGCGGCTGGACGGCGTGGACGACGTCGCGCAGGCGCAGGCCGGCGGCGAGCGGGAACGGGTCGAACTTGCCGTGGCCGGGCAGCGTGACGCCGGTGGTGTGTTCGGCGACGGTGCCGCCGTCGGCCGGGTTCTTCGGCCAGACCAGACGCTGGGAGCGCATCTTCATGAACTCCACCGGCTGGAGGAACGAGCCGGATGCGGTGCCGTCGCGGTGGACGGTGAGGCGGACCAGGGCGTCGGCATTGGAGTAGTGGGTGCCGAACGGGGCCAGGATCAGCCCGCCCGGGCTGGTCTGCTCGATCCAGGCCTGCGGGATGGCGCGCAGGCCGTAGGTGGCGGTGATCCGGTCGTACGGCGCCCCAGCCCGGTGGCCGAGCGCACCGTCCCCGCACACGACGTGCGGGTGGTAGCCGGCGGCGGTCAGCGCGGTGCGGGCGCGGGCGGAGACGGCCGGGTCGATCTCGATGGTGGTGACGTTGGTGTCGCCGAGGTGGTGGCTCAGCAGGGCGGCGTTCCAGCCGGTGCCGGTGCCCTGCTCCAGCACCCGCATCCCCGGCTCGGCCTGCAGGTCCTCCAGCATCGAGGCGACCAGCGAGGGCTGCGAGGCGGAGCTGGTGGGCACCGTGCCGGGCTCGGCGCCCTGGTGCTCGCCGTCGTCCCACTGGGTGACGATCGGGACGTCCGCTTCGGCGGCCGCCAGCCAGGCGGCCTCGTCCTCGGTCCGGTCGAGGGGCTGGCTCTTGCCGGTGGCCATGTCGTGCGCCCACACCAGGTCGGGAAGGAACAGCGAGCGCGGGACGGCGTCGAAGGCCGGCGCCCACGCTTCGGCGACCGGGAAGGAGCGCCCCGGCGCGGGGCGGTCCTCGCTCTCGGGTGCGAGCGTCACGTGCGGTGTCCCCCGTCTCCGGGCGGCGGGCCGCCGTCGGGCGAGGGTGGGTCCTGGGGCGGTGTCCACGGGGTGCCGGGGAGGTTGTCCCCCTCACCCCCACTGCCGTTGTGGGTCTGGTCGATGTCCATGACGGGCTCCTTGTCGTCGATCTGATGGTGCCCTCCCGGGGCCGGGAGGGGTGAAGGGCCGCCCCGGAGCACCGGGGCGCGGGTCATGCCGGTGCGAGGCCGGGGGGACGAGCGCGCAGGTCGGCGTGGACGGTCTTGCCGTAGGGCTCGGCGGTGGCGCCCCAGTGGCCGCCTGTGAGGTGGTGGACCAGGGCCAGGCCGCGGCCGGACTCGGCGGCGGGGCCCGCGTCGATCAGGCAGGGCAGGGTGCGGGAGCTGTCGCGGACGCTGATCCGTACGCATCGGGCGGTGATCCGTTCGACGGTTACGGCCATCTCCCGCTGGCAGCCGGTCTTCGCGGCGTTGCCGGCCAGCTCGCTGACGATGAGTTCGCCGGCCTCGACCAGGTCCTCCAGCTCCCACCCGAGCAGCGTGGTGCGCACCAGGCGGCGGGCCGCGGCGGCGGACTGCGGCTCATAGGGCAGTAGCGAGGTCGCGGTGTCCGCGACCGGTGGCCGTTCCTGGGTCCCGACGGCCACGGTCGCCGTGTGTCCCGCACACGCCGGTGCCGCCGCTGCCCGGGCCGCGGCCGGTGGGCGGGCTATGGGGTGCGTGGTCACGGCGGACTCCGCTCTCTCGTCGGCGGGTGACGGCTGCGCGGACCCGACGGGGGGACGGGTCCGCGCAGCGGCCCCAACTCGCCTGCACGCCGACGGGGCCGGGTGTCCGGTCCGTCACTGCGGGCGACGGTTCGACGGTAGGGAGTATGCGGCCGGGTCCTCAACGCGATTGCTTCCGATTGCGGAGGTTCACCCGAGGGCGTCGATCGCGGCGGTGATCAGGGCGCGGGCCGCGGCGCCGTGGACGGCCATCTTCGCCAGCTCGGCGAAGGCGCGGTGGTAGTCGGCGAGTTCGCGGGGCTGGGTCACGGTGACCTCGGCGGTCAGCGTCTCCACCGAGGCCCGCTCGTTGTCGAAGAGGTAGAACGCCTCCAACGGCCAGACGGTGCGCTGCGCCGTGAAGGGGATGATCCCGAGGGAGACGCGGGGCAGCGGCATCACCGCAAGGAGGTGGCCGAGCTGGCCGGCCGTCGTGGCGGCGTCGCCGATCCGGTAGCGCAG
>FTKL01000708.1_pt2 | contig 16344 bp, 17 predicted proteins | sample 2434061 | NCBI WGS metagenome assembly FTKL01 (sample SAMEA3914816, study PRJEB12502) | metagenome | biome: forest; material: soil | place: USA | collected 2011-09-16 | depth 0.3 m
TGGCGCGGGCTGGACCGGGTGCTGGGCCGCCAGGTCGCCGTCAAGGTGCTCAACGGCGGTCTCGCGGACGACCCGCGCTTCGCCGAGCGGTTCGGCCGGGAGGCCCAGCACGCGGCGATGCTGGTGCACCCGAGGATCGCGATGGTCTTCGACTCGGGCGTCGACCAGGGCTCGCCGTACATCGTCATGGAGCTCATCCACGGCCGGTCGCTCAGCACCCTGCTGGCCGAGCAGCCGGGGCTGCCGGTCGAGCGCGCGGTGGGCATCGGCGCGGCGGTCTGCGAGGCGCTGGAGGTCGCGCACGCCGCGGGCCTGGTGCACCGGGACATCAAGCCCGGCAACATCATGATCACGTACGACGGCGGAGTGAAGGTCGTCGACTTCGGCATCGCCCGGGCCGGCTCCTCCGGCGGCGGGCTGACCCAGGCCGCCACCGTCCTCGGCACCGCCGCCTACCTCTCGCCCGAGCAGGCCACCGCCGCCGACGTGGACGGCCGCTCCGACCTCTACGCGGTCGGCTGCGTGATGATGGAGATGCTCACCGGCGAGCCGCCCTTCACCGCCGACGCGCCCGTGGCCATCGCCTTCAAGCACGTCACCGAGCTGCCCCCGCCGCTCTCCGCCCGCCGCCCCGGACTGCCGCCCGCCCTGGACGCGGTCGTACAGCGGCTGCTCGCCAAGAACCCCGCAGACCGCCCGTACGACGCCGCCACCGCCCGCGCCGAACTCCTCGCCACCGTCCCCGCCACGGGCGGCGACCGGACGTCCGAGCTGCTGGCCGCCGCGCCGCCCGGCCCGGACGCGCCGGCACCGCAGGCTCCGCCCGCCCCCCAGGCCCCGCCGGGTTTCGCGGAGCAGCAGCACACCACCGTCCTGCCGCCCGTCCCCGCCGCCGGGTACGCGGCCGCCGGACACCCGGCCGCCGGGCCGGCCACCACGCTGATGCCGCCCGTGCAGGTGGGCCCGGCCGGGCCCGGCACGCCGTACGACGCCTCGTACGCCCCCTCTCACAGTGCCTCGTACCGGGACGAGGAGCCGGAGCGTGCCGCCCGGCCGGGCCGCCTCAGGCCGCTGCTGTTCGGGGCGCTGGGGGTGGCCGGACTGGCAGGTGTGGCGACGCTCGTCGTCGTCGCCCTCGACGGGCCGTCGTCCGCGACCTCGCCGCACGTGACGGCGAAGCCCGCCACGAGTGCGAGCGCCTCGCCGTCCGCCGCCAAGCCGTCACCGACTCCCACCCCCACCGCCTCGCCGTCGCCGACGCCCACCCGGGTGCAGGGGCCGGCGGCCGGGATCGCGGCACTGCGGCAGATGGTGGCGCAGGCCCAGATGCCCAAGGAACGCGACCGGCAGAACGACCTCCTGCAGTCCCTGGACGATGCCTCGCTGGCCCTCGGCGACGGTCAGGAGTCCGACGCCCAGCAGCAGTTGAAGGACGCTCAGAAGATCGTCCGGGACCTCGCCAAGAAGCACGCCGTCGACGCCGCCACGAGCCTGAACTGGCAGGGCCGGCTGACCGTGCTGATCAACTCGATCCACCTCCAGACCGCCGTCGACGGGAACGACGGCAACAGCTGAGCCCGGTCAGCCGTCGCCGTCGTGACCCCCTGCGGCCTGCCTGCGGCTGTCCACCCGACTGCCGAGCTGGCTGCGGACGCTGGTGCTGATGGTGCCGGCGGCGGTGGCCAGGAAGACGAAGTTGTAGAAGATCTGGAGCGTCACCACCAGCCGAGCCGTCTGGCCGACCGGTGCGACGTCCCCGTACCCGACGGTCGCCATGGTGACCACGGTGAAGTACATGGCGTCCAGCCGGGTGCGCAGGCCGGTGAACTCGTGCTGCATCGCGAAGTACGTCGTGGCGAAGACCACCAGCGACAGCTCGATCAGGAACAGCAGCCCCACGCCCGGCCGGCCACCTGTCCTCGTCAGGACCTGCCACATCTTGCGCAGCAGCAACCCGGCCAGCACGGTGACCGCGGTGCCGAACGCCAGCCAGCTGAGCACCGGCCGATCCGGGCCGAGGACGTCCAGCGGGATGGTGAAGTAGCAGACCAGCAGCAGGACCAGGCCGCCGACGACGAGGAGCCAGCTGCGGAGCACGGCGGGGTTCCGCAACTTCAAGGGGCACCATCCTGCTGCTGACGGGGCGGGGTGAGGGCGGGGCGGGGTGACGGTGACGCGGGCCGGGCCACGGGCATGTCGCTCTCCAGCCTGCTGCCGGCCGGGCGCCGCAGCGCGGGGGGCTGCTCCGTTCGGGGGCGGCCGGCCGGCGATGGCCGGGCGCCGCGAATGTCACCTGAACGGCCCTGTCGCGTTGCTGCCGTCCGGGTGTCCGGCAAGCGTGTGGTCCGGGCGGTGATGCCCTCCGGCCAGGGGACGGCCCGTGGCCGGCCGACGGTGGTGAGCAACAGGAGGGGCCCTCATGGCCTACACGCCCAAGCCCGCGACGCCCGCGACGAGCACGGCCAACCGCGAGGCGGTGGCCCGCTACGACATGGCCGACCGGCAGGACTTCGCCGACGCCGACCGCGGCTTCATCGCCCCGTTCCCGGACAAGCTGTACGCGGCGGACGGCCGGGTCATCTTCGACCAGGCCCGCTACGACTACATCGGCGACGACGTCCCCGCGCCGGACACCGTGCACCCGAGCCTGTGGAGGCAGTCCCAGCTGATCCGCAGGGGCGGCCTGTACAAGGTCGTCGACGGCGTCTACCAGGTCCGCAACAACGACATCGCCAACCTCACCGTCATCGAGGGCGACACCGGCCTGGCGGTCGTCGACTGCATGGCCTCGGTCGAGGCCGCGACCCAGGGCATGGCCATGATCCGCGAACACGTCAGCGACAAGCCGGTCGCCGCCGTGATCTACACCCACACCCACATCGACCACTACGGCGGCGTCAAGGGCATCGTCAGCGCCGAGGACGTGGCGTCCGGGAAGGTCCCGATCATCGCCCCCGGCACCATCGCCTCCTTCGACAAGCACGCGATCGGCGAGAACGTCATCGCCGGCAACGCCATGGCCCGTCGGGCCGGATACGCGTTCAACAGCCTCCTCGACCAGAACGCGACCGGTTGCGTCACCTGCGGCATCGGCATCGGTACCGTCCCCGGCGTCACGGTCTCGTACATCTCGCCCACCGACGGCATCACCAAGACCGGCACCAGGCGGGACCTCGCCGGGCTGGAGTTCGAGTTCCTCTACGCCCCGGACACCGAGGCCCCGGAGGAGATGCACATCTGGATCCCGCAGCTCGGCGCGCTGACCTGCGCGGAGAACGCCAACCACTCCCTGCACAACATCCAGACCCTGCGCGGTGCCCGCACCCGCGACGCCCGCAACTTCGCCCGCTACCTGGACGAGACGCTGGAGCGGTGGGGCGACGACGTCCAGGTGCACTACGGCCCGCACACCTGGCCGGTCTGGGAGAACGCCGCCGTCACCTCGTTCCTGGAGTCCCAGCGGGACACCTACAAGTACATCCACGACCAGGCCCTGCGGCTCGCCAACAAGGGCTACACGCCGCTGGAGGCCGCCGAGGTGATCGAGCTGCCCGAGGAGCTCGGCCGCAAGTGGTTCAACCGCGGCTACCACGGCACGCTCCACCACGACGTGCGCGCCGTGTTCACCAAGGAACTCGGGATGTGGGACGGCGACCCCGTCTCCCTCCACCCGCACCCGCCCGTGGAGACCGCCGAGCGGTTCGTCGAGCTGATCGGCGCCGACGGGATCCTCGCCGAGGGCCGGCGGGCCTTCGAGGCCGCCGACTACCGCTGGGCGGTGCAGATCCTGCACACCCTGGTCTTCGCCCAGCCCGACAACCAGGCGGCCCGCGACCTCCAGGCCGATGCCTACGAGCAGATGGGCTACCAGGCGGAGGGGCCGCAGTGGCGCGGCATCTTCCTGACCGCCGCCCGGGAACTGCGCGAGGGAGTGCTGCCCGCCGCGTTCGTCACCGCCAGCCCGGACAGCATCCTCGCGATGCCGATCGACATCCTCTTCGACTTCGCCGCCGTCCACCTGATCGGCGACAAGGCGGCCACGGCGGACCTGCGGATCGACTTCCGCTTCACCGACCTCGACGAGACCTGGACGATGTGGATCGCGCGCGGCGTGCTCAACGCCCGGCGCGGGGCGTCGCCGGACGCCGGGCTCACCGTCTCCGGCCCCAAGGCCGCTCTCGTCGGCGCACTGCTCAAGCCCGCCGGTGCGGGGCAGCTCGCGCAGGCCGGGGCGATCACCCTCGACGGGGACGAGCTCCTCCTGCAGACCCTTGCCGGGCTCCTGGACGACTTCGACCCGAACTTCGACATCGTCACGCCGTGAGGGGGGCTGACATTCCGACGCAGTCATCTGTCGGTTGTCGGCCGTCGTTCATTCTTCATCAGCTGAAATCTGAAATCTGAAATCTGTCAGCTGTTACTTGTCAGCTGTCAGTCGGCGGCCGCCGTGAAGGCCCGGGCCGAGGCGTTCTCCTGGGCGAGCCGGCGCAGCGTGGTGATCAGCGCGTCGCCGAGGACGGTGCCGAGTACGGCGCCCTCGACCATGCTGTCCGGGTCAGGCCGGCGGCCGACGGCGGCGACCTCGGCGGTGGCGAGCCGTTCGACGGCGGCGGCGTACTCGTCGAGCAGGACGAGCAGGTCCGCCTGTCCGAGGTCGCGGTAGGTGAGCACGATCCGGGCCAGCGACTCCCGGGCGGGGCTGCCGGGCTCGACCTGCCAGCCGCGCCCGGCGATCAGCCGGTCGGCGAGCTGCTGCGCGTCCTGGAGGTCGGTGGCGTCGGCGTCGGTCACGAGCGGCGGGGTGAGAGCCTGCTGGGCGATGCCGAGCACCTCGTGCAGGGAGCTGTCGGGCGCGTCGATGGAGTCGAGCACGGTGCGGGTGGCGGCGATGGAGAGCTTGCCGACGTCGAGCAGCGCCCGGACCAGCTTGAGCCGGCGGACGTGGCCGTCGCCGTACTGGGCCTGGTTGGGGCTGGTCAGCTCGCCGGAGTGGAGCAGGCCCTCGCGCAGGTAGTACTTGATCGTCGGCACCGGGACACCCGTCCGGGTGCTCAGTTCTCCGATGCGCATCGGCGCTCCTCCTGCTCCGGTCCTGCTCCGGTCCTGCTCCGGGATTATGGATAGCTTACATCTCCACTTTTCTCCGGTGTCAGGGCGCGGGTGAGTGGGGGCGGGGCCGTCGCGCCCGCCCCCATCCACCGCACGGTCGGCTCAGACGGTCAGCTCAGGACGGCCGGCAGCGTGAGGTGGCCGTTGGAGATGAACGACTCCACCGGCCGCAGGCCCTCGGCCGGTGCGGCCAGCGTGAGGCCCGGGAAGCGGTCGAACAGCCGGGGCAGGGCGATCGCCGCCTCCATCCGGGCCAGCGGCGCGCCGAGGCAGAAGTGCGCGCCGTGCCCGAAGGCGAGGTGCTCCTTGTTCGTCCGGGTCACGTCGAAGACGTCCGCGTCCGCCCCGTGCACCGCGCTGTCGCGCCCGGCGGCCGCGTACGCGGCGAGGATCGCCTCGCCCTTGCGGATCAGCACGTCGCCGGCCTGGATGTCCTCGACCGCGTAGCGCAGCGGCAGGCTGGCGACGGGCGAGCGCAGCCGCAGCACCTCCTCGATCACGTCGTTCCAGGAGGCCCGGCCGGCCCGGACGTGCGCGAGCTGCTCGGGGTGCGACAGCAGCAGGTGGATGGCGTTGTCGAGCAGGTTGACGGTGGTCTCGTGACCGGCGCTCAGCACCAGCAGCAGGGTGTCCACCAGCTCGCTCTCGCTGAGCTTCGCGCCGCCGGCCGCCGCACCCTCGGCCGCCTCCGCCTCGGCCTCCTCGTCGCGGACGGAGAGCAGCACGCTGGTCAGGTCGTCGCCCGGCTCCTTGCGCTTGAGCGCGACCAGCTCGGTCAGGATGCCGTAGACCGCGACGACGTTGGCCTGGGCCTCCTCGGGCGTCGCGTTGGTGTTGAAGATGCCGTCCACGCAGGCCCGCAGGGCCGGGTGGGTCTCCTCCGGCACGCCGAACAGCTCGCAGATCACCTGGATCGGCACCGGGTACGCGTACCCCTCGCGCAGGTCCACCTGCTGCCCGGCCGGAGTCGCGGCGAGGTCGTCGAGCAGCTCGGCGGTGATCTGCTCGATCCGCGGCCGGAGCGCCTCGGTGCGCCGCGCGGTGAACGCGTTGGCGACGAGCTTGCGCAGCCGCCGGTGCTCGGCGCCGTACGCGGTGAACATGTTCTCCACGGCGACCCAGAGGTTCAGCGACCAGTCCTCCGGTATCTCACCGTTGATGTACGCCGTCCAGTGCTGCCGCGCGCTCTTGGAGACCCGCGGGTCGGTGAGCAGCTGCTTCAGCAGTTCCTGGCTGCCTACCGACCACGCAACCACGCCACCAGGGAGCTCCACCTGGGCCACCGGCCCGTCCCGGTGGATGAGTTCGGCCTCGCCGTGGATGTCGCTGCCGGTCGGGTCGAGGGCGTAGGGGCAGGAAGGGGCTGAAGCGGTGGAAGGGGCTGCCATGTGGGCTCTCCTGAGTTCTCGGCTGGACGTCCGGGTACCGCGCTGCTCGGTGCGGTGGCGCCTGGTGCAGCGGTGTGCATGGCCGCGGGAGCCGACGCGGGTGTCGGTGAAGGTGCCGGTACGGGCGCGGGTGCGGCGGCCACGGGAACGGGGGGGAAGCGGACCGGGAGGGCGGCCAGCGCCCGGTGGAACGGGCCGGGGCGCCAGGGCAACTCGTCGGCAGGGAAAGCAAGTTCCAGGTCGGGCAGCCGGTCCAGCAGCTTCTCGACCGCGACGGTGGCGATCAGCCGGGCCGGGCTCTGCGCCGGGCAGGCGTGCGGGCCGGCACTCCAGGCCAGGTGGGCGCGGTTGCCCGCGCGGTGCTCGGCGGCAAGCGCCGGGTCGGTGTTGGCGGCGGAGAAGCTGATCACCACCGGATCGCCCTCCGGCAGCCGTACGCCTGCGAGTTCGACGTCCCGGACGGGGAAGTGCACCGCGTAGTTGGCCATCGGCGGGTCCGTCCAGAGCACCTCGTCGAGGGCGTCGTCGACGGGCAGGGTGCCGCCGGCCAGGCTGCCCGCGAAGCGGTCGTCGGACAGCAGCAGCCGCAACGCGTTGGTGATCAGGTTGAGTTGGGGCTCGGTGCCGGCGCCCATCAGCAGCACGAGCTGGTGCAGCATCTCCTCGTCGTTCAGCCGGGCCGGGTGGGCCATCAGCCAGGAGGTGATGTCGGCGCCGGGCCGGGCACGCTTGAGCGCGACCAGCTCCAGCATGCAGGCGGTGAGTTCCTGGTTGGCCCGCTCGGCGTCGACCCCGTCGAAGATCCCGGACATCCCGGCGACCAGCCGGTTGCCGAACTCGGCGGGGGAGCCGAAGAGTTCGTTGAACACCAGGAGCGGCAGCGTGCGTGCGTAGTCGGCCACCAGGTCGGCCTCGCCGAGCCCGGCGAACCGGTCGATCAGCAGGTCGGCGCTGCGCTCCACGTAGCCGCGCAGGGCGACCGGATCCACCTGGTCCAGGCTGTCGTTGATCGCGCTGCGCAGCCGGGCGTGCTCGGCGCCGTCGGTGAACAGCGCGTTCGGCCGGTACGCCATCATCGGCAGCGCCGGGCTGTCCGGGGCGATCGAGCCGCTGTTGAGGTCCCGCCACCGCCGTGGGTCCTTGGCGAAGGTCTCGGGCGTGCGCAGCACGTCCAGTGCGGCGGCGTACGAGGTGACCAGGGTCGCCCGCACGCCCGGGTAGAGCTCGACCGGGGCGGCGGCGCCGTACTGCCGGAGGTGGTCGTAGACCGCGTTCGGGTCGGTGGCGAACTCCTTGTCGTACAGCGGGAATCCGTAGGCCGGCGGGGTGTCGTCGCCGGCGTGCGCCGGGCAGCCCGGGGGAGGGGCGGGGTGGGTCACGCTGGCTCCAGTTCGGTGGGATCCTCGACGCGGCTGCTGAGGTACTCGACGAGCGTCACCAGGGCGCGGGTCGCCGATTCGGTGCTCCGGGCGTCGCAGCTGACCAGGGGGGTGTCCGGCAGCAGGTCGAGCGCTTCGCGCAGCTCGTCCTCGGCGAACTCCGGTGCGCCGTCGAAGCGGTTGACGGCGACGGCGTACGGCAGGTCGTGCTCCTCCAGCAGGTCCATCACGGCGAAGGACTGCTCCAGCCGGCGGGTGTCGGTCAGCACCAGGGCGCCGAGCGCGCCGTACGCCATGTCCCGCCAGATCGGGGTGAAGCGCTGCTGGCCGGGTGCGCCGAAGAGGTAGAGCACCAGGTTGTCGCTGAGGGTGAGCCGGCCGAAGTCCATCGCGACGGTGGTGGTGTCCTTGTCGTGCACTCCCGCCAGGTCGTCGACCAGGGCGCCGGCCTGGGTCATCCGCTCCTCGGTGCGCAGCGGCGGGATCTCGGAGAGGGTGCCGACGAAGGTGGTCTTGCCGACCGCGAAGTGGCCGACGACCAGCAGCTTCACGGCCGTGCGCACGGTCGGGGCGACGTAGATGTCAGAGACGTGGATGTCAGAGACGGGCCCGGAGGCCATGCAGTACCTCCCGCAGGAGCTGGGATTCGGGGAGCGGGGTGCGCGGTACGGCAGCCCGGGTGATGATGTGGCCGCTGTCGACGAGGTCGCCGAGCAGCACCTTGGTGACGCTCACCGGCAGGCGCAGGTGTCCGGCGACCTCGGCCACCGACAGCGCGCCGGCCAGGCAGAGTCCGACGATCCGGCGCGGCTCCGGGCCGAGGCCGGCGAGCGGCCGGTCCGGCATCGCGCTGACCAGGGTGATCAGGTCGAAGGTGTTGCGGGTGGGCTGCGACCGGCCGTCGGTCACCACGTACGGCCGGACCAGCCCCTGGCCGCGCCGGGGGGTGCTCATGCCGGACTGCCCACGTCGGTGCGCGGCGGGCTGGTGAGTTCCTTGCCGAGCCGGTCGACCAGCTTCTGCATCCGGTAGCTGACCGCCTCCATGTCGACGGCCTCGCTCGCGGACACCGCGAGGTAGGCGCCGGGCCCGGCCGCGACCAGGAAGACGTAGCCGTCGGCGAACTCGATCAGGGTCTGCCGCCAGCGGGTGCCCTCCCGGCCGGCGAAGCCGGAGGTCGACCGGCTGATCGACTGGAGCCCGGAGAGGGCGGCGGCCTGGCGGTCGGCCTCGTCGCGGGAGATGCCGCGGGAGTGCGCGCGCAGGAGGCCGTCGGCGGACAGCAGGATGGCGTGGCGGGCCTCGGGCACCAGCAGGACGTCGTCGAGCATCCACCCGAGTTCGTTGTTCAGGTGGCTGTTGAGCTGGCTGTTCATGCCTGGTCGGTCCCTTCGGGGTCGTGGGTGGCGGCGCGGCCCGCCCGGGTGCCGCGGGCGAAGGCGCCCATCCGGCGTGCGATGTCCTCGGCGGAGCGTCCCCAGGCGGCCTCCCAGTCGGCCTCGCCCCCGAGCGGGTCGCCCATGACCTGGGCGGGCACCCGCCGGGGTGCCTGCGCGTCGTCCGGCCGGTCGGTGCCGGCGGCCCGTCGCCGCCGTTTCGGGAGCCCGCCGGCGGTGTGCCGCAGCGGCTCGGGCGTGGCCGCTACGGACGGGGCGGCGGTCGGCACGGTCCTCGCGGTCGTGGAGGTCGCGGCGGGCGCGGGCACGGCTGCCGGTTCGGCGTCCGGCTCGGGCTGGGTGAGCAGGGCGCTCGGCAGGAACAGCACGGCCCGCACGCCGCCGTACGGCGACCGGGTGTCGACGGAGACGCTGAAGCCGTAGCGGGCGGCGAGCACGCCGATCACCGCGAACCCGAACTGCGGCGGGTCGCCGAGCCGGGTGACGTCCACCTCCTGCTGCCCGGAGAGCAGTTGGCCGGCCCGCTGCACCTCGCGGGCGTCCATGCCGACCCCCGCGTCGTCGATCACGATGCAGGCGCCGTTGTGGGCCGCCTGGAGGTTGACCTCGACGGTGGTGTTGGGCTGGGAGTGCCGGGCCGCGTTGTCGAGCAGTTCGGCGACGGCGAGCACGACCGGCTCCACCGCCCGGCTGACGACGGCGAGTTCGAGCTGCGTACGGACCTGGACCCGCCGGTAGTCGCGGACCCGGGACTTCGCGCCGCGCACCACGTCGGAGAGCGGGGAGACCCGGCGCTGGCGGCCCGGCCACGAGCCGCACAGCACGGCGATGGCCTGGGCCCGGCGCCCGAACTGGGAGTTGGCGTGGTCGATCTCCAGCAGGTCGCGCAGCACGTCGGGGTCGTCGTGGCGGTCCTGCATGTCCGAGATGGAGAGCTGCTGCTCGTTGGCCAGGCCCTGCAGCGCGCGGACGGCGCCCTTGAGCGCGGCCTTGGCGGACTGGTCGGCGCGGCCCCTGGCCCGCCCGGCGGCGGTCGAGCATTGCTCCAGGACGCTCCGCAGGTGCTGCGCGAAGTCCGTTCCGGCCAGCCGCCCGTCGGCGGGGACGGCGTCGGCGGGCGAGCCGGCCGGCAGTCCGGTGTGGGCGCCGTGGTGCCCGGCTGCGATCGCCGGCAGGTGGACGGTGGCCAGCAGGCGGGCTTCCTCGTCCCGTGCGCGGATGGCCTCCTCCAGGTGGCCGATCCGCTCGCGGAGGACGCCGCTCCGCCGCCACTGCCGGATCAGGAGCGCGACGAGGACGAGGGCGGCGGCCGCCAGGAACCACGAGGCAGCGTCCGGTATGTGTGGGGTCATCAGATCCTCGTGGCGGGGGTCGATCCGCCGATGGGTGACAGGCCTCGGACATCGTAGACGGACCGGCCACGCATTGTCAGAGGATCATCTCGCAAGGTGATCTGATGAACACTTCAATGATGGAACGTCAGACTCCTTTTCCGACAAAGGAGTCATCGGACGGAAGCGCCGATTCGCCCGGATCGTCCAGCAGCTCCAGAATGCCGAGCGCCAGCACCAGTACCACGGCCATCCAGAGCGCCACCACCGCCGTCGGGTAGCTCCACAGCAGGAACGCCAGTACGGCCGCCCCGACCGCCGCCCAGCCGAGCCCGGCCTTCCAGCGGTGCACGAACCGACCGACCGGGCCCAGGCGCAGCCCGGTGCGCTCAAGGGTGCTCCGCACCGCGCCGAAGCCGGCCTGCCACACCCCGCGTACGAGCGTCGCCGCGCGCCCGGTGCCGCTCAGCCAGGCGCCGACCGCGACCAGCAGGCCCAGCACGACCACCGTCCGGACGCCCGCTCGCAGGAAGTGCACCAGCGCGTCGTACACCGCCGAGGCCGCGGCCTGGTCGACCCCGGAGGGCAGCCTGTCGAGGTAGACGGCCCGGAAGACGCTCAGTCCCAGGCCGAGGAGCAGTGCCCCGGCCGCCATCCCCAGTGCGGCGGTGACCGTGGCCCGGCGCCGCCGCCCGGCCACGAGCACCCCGCCCACCGCGCACAGCACGGCGGCGACGGCCGGCCACCCGCCGGCCAGCTCCAGTGCGCGGAGCCCCGTCCGCGCCTTCGCGATGCTGTCGGACCGGATCAACGTGAAGTCGGTGTGCACCTCGGGAATCTTCGAGGCGAAGGGCAGCCCGTCGGCGACCAGGCGGGTCTTCACCTGGGCGATGACCGGGGCGAGGTCGAGGGAGACGGTGTCGTTGTCCACCTGGACGGCCCCGCCGCCCTCGCCGGTGACCACCCGTTCGACGGCCGCGTGCGCCGCCCGGTTGATGTCGATCCAGACGGTGTCGAAGGTGTCGCTCGCCACCACCTTTTCCACCTGGGAGTGAACGAGGCCGGTCAACCCACTGTTGATCGCGCCGCCGACCTGCCCGATCAGCGCGTCCAGCAGCGGCCGGTCCGCCGGGGTGATGTTGGTGATCAGGGCGTCCACCGGCAGGTTGGACATGATCGCGTTCGTCACCCGGTCGGTCACCGCGGCCTGGACGGCCGGGTCCTGGGCGAGCGGCCCCACCGTGGCGAGGTAGCGGTCGGTGTCCCCGACCTGGGACTTCGCCCAGAGGCCGACGATTCCCACCGGCGTCAGGACGCAGGCGAGCAGGACGAGCAGCACGGCGAGGAGGGACCGGCCCCGGTGGCGGCGCGGTGCCTCGCGGGTCTCCTGCGCCTCCAGGGCGGTGAGGCGTTCACGCAGCTCGGCGACGCCGGGCTCGGGGGCGGCCGCGGGGGCCGGCGTTGGGGCGGGCGTACCGGGCTCGGGGGCGGGCTCGTCCTGCGGCGGAACGCTGCTCGACATCCGTGCCTCCGGTCGCGGGCCCCGTGCGGCGGCAGGGCGGTGCATACCAGGAGATAACGGATCAAGCCGGTCGGCCATCCGGGTGTCGGCAGCAGGGGGACGAGCAACGGAGCCTGCGACCCGTCAGGTGACGGGTCGCAGGCTCCGGAGAAACGCGGGTGCCCGGTTCAGGCGCCGGTGGCCGACTTGCTGTTCTCGGCCGCCGTGGTGATGTTCGCCGGGGTCACGGCCGGACGCGGCTGCTCAGCGGCAGGCGACGCGGTGGACGCGGCGGTGGTGTTCTGGGCGGGGGCGGCGTCGGCCGGCGCGTCGTCCTCGCGCAGAGCCTTGGTCTCCGCCTTCAGAATGCGCATCGACTTGCCGAGGCCGCGTGCCATCTCGGGCAGCTTCTTCGAGCCGAAAAGCAGGATAATGACAGCCAGCACCACCAGGAGGTGCCAGGGCTCCAGACCGTTACGCAGCATCCCTGACCACCGGTCCCTTCGATTCTCGCCGCTACAGGGCCGGGCAAACCGCCCGACCTGGCCAGTATGCATGTCGAATGCGGCGAACGTATACACCGGCTGGGAAACGGTGGTCAAAGAGCCGGGGCCGTCCGGGTGGAACCGGTCTCATGGTCTGGACCAATTCCACCCGGACGGCCCCGGCCGCCGGAGGGTGTCAGACTGCGGCGGGCTCGGGCTCGGCCTGCTTCCGCACCGCGGCGGCCTGCACCGGAAGGTGCTTCAGCAGGCGGTAGGCCAGCACCGAGGCGCCGACCATGAAGAGCAGCCCGACGACGGCCGCGACATGCAGCCCGTCGGTGAACGCGGACCGGGTGACCGCCAGCAGCTCGCCGCCGAGGCTGCCCGGCAGCTGCCCGGCCGCCGCGACCGCGCCGCCGAGGGTGTCGTGCGCCGCCCGCGCCGCCCCGGCGGGCAGCCCGGCCGGCAGGCCGCCGTCCAGTCCGCTGCGGTAGACGGCGGCGCCGGCCGCGCCGAGCAGTGCGATCCCCAGCGAGCTGCCCAGCTCGACGGCCGTCTCCGAGGTCGCGGAGGCGGCGCCGGCCTGCTCGGCCGGTGCGGCGGAGACGACCATCTCGGCGGTGAGCGTCATGGTGCCGACGCTGCCGGCCGCCAGCACCCCGGCCGCGGTCAGGATCAGGGCGAGCGGGGAGTGCGGGCCGACCTGCGTCATCATCGCGAAACCGACGGCGCCGATCAGGAAGCCGCCGGCCATCAGGAACGCGGGGCGGACCTTGCCGGCCAGGGCGCCGGACACCCCGACGGCCGCGCCGACCCCGACGCTCGGCACCAGCGCCCAGAGCGCGGCGGTGAGCGGGCTCATGCCCTTGACCAGCTGCAGGTACTGCGAGGTGAAGAGGGTGAAACCCATCATGGCGAACATCGCGATCGTGTTGACGGTGATCGCGCCGCTGAAGGTGCGGATCCGGAACAGGCTCAGGTCGAGCAGCGGGTGGGTCGCCGTGCGCTGCCGCAGGAAGAACGCGAGCCCGAGGAGCAGCCCGGCCGGGACGGCCAGCGCGGGCAGCAGGCTCCAGCCCTCGACGGCGATGGTCTTGACGCCGTAGACGAGCGGCAGGATCGCCGCCATCGACAGCACGGCGCCGGGCAGGTCGAAGCGGCCGGCCTGCGGAGCGCGGTACTCGGGCAGCAGGACGGGTGCGACGAGCAGCACCAGGGCCATCACGGGGACGGCGATCAGGAAGGCCGAGCCCCACCAGAAGTGGCCGAGCATCAGCCCGCCGGCCACCGGCCCGAGCGTGGCGCCGCCGGTGAGGGCCCCGCCCCAGGCGCCGAGCGCGATCTGGCGCTGCTTCGGGTCGTGGAACATGTTGCGGATCAGCGCGAGGGTCGAGGGCATCACGGTGGCGCCGGTGATGCCGAGCAGGGCGCGGGCGGCGATCAGCTGGTCCGCGCTGCCGGACCGGGCGGCGAGGAGCGAGGCCCCGGCGAAGCCCGCCGCGCCGATCATCAGCAGCCGGCGGCGGCCGATCCGGTCGCCGAGCGCGCCCATGGTGATCAGGAAGCCGGCGAGCAGGAACGAGTAGATGTCCATGATCCACAGCTGCTCGGTGCCGCTCGGCGCCAGGCTCGTGCTGATGAACGGGACGGCGAAGAAGAGCACGCCCATGTCCATGGAGAGGACCAGGACGGGAAGCAGCAGGACGGCGAGGCCCGTCCACTCGCGGCGGCCGGCGAGGCCGTGGGTTGCGGTCATGGGGAAGACGGTACGGACGTGTCAGACGTTTGTCTAGTACATTTGTCTCACTCGATCGTCCAAGACATCTGTCCATGTGTGGCGTAGCATCCGGATCATGGGAAATCGAGAAGAACTGATGGCCGGCGCCAAGCGCTGTCTGTACGAGAAGGGCTACGGGCGCACCACCGCCCGTGACATCGCGTCCGCCTCGGGCGTCAGCCTGGCGGCCATCGGCTACCACTTCGGCTCCAAGGAGTCGCTGCTCAACCTGGCGCTGATCGAGGCGACGGGGGAGTGGGGCGACGCACTCACCAGGGCGGTCACGGCGGCGCGGGCGAGCTCCGACGACTCCGAGCAGCAGTTCGCCGCGCTCTGGGACGAGGTGCTGAAGACCTTCGTCGAGCACCGGGGCCTGTGGGCGTCCCAGATCGAGGCCATCGCCCAGGTCGAGCACTCGCCGGAGCTGCGGGACGAACTCGCCAAGGTGCAGCGGATGGGCCGGCTCGCGCTCTCCGCGCACTTCCAGGACCTGGACGAGGTGCCCGACAACGAGACCGAGCTGTCCCGGGGCATGTTCTACCAGGCGCTGCTCAGCGGCCTCGCCGTGCAGTGGCTGGCCTCCCCCGACCAGGCCCCCACCGGGCAGGACTTCCTGCGCGGGCTGAAGCTGGTGAGCGCCGCCGTACTGAAGCAGTAGGCGGTCGGAGGCGGCCGGCTGCGGCGGACGGTCAGTTGGTGACGGCGGTCAGCAGGACGACGGAGTCCACGTGGGCAAGCAGCCCGTGCCGCTCCTGCGGGATCGGGTGCAGCTGACCGGTGGACAGCTCCTCGCGCCGGCCCGCGATGGTCAGCGACACCCGGCCGCGCAGCACCTGAAGGCTCGCGGCGCTCGGCGCGTTGTGCTCGTCCAGCGAGGTGCCGGCGGTCAGCGCGATCACGGTCTGCCGCAGCACCCCGTCGTGGACCACCAGGTGGGCGCTGCGGCCGTGCGGGCTGGCGGCGGCCTTCGCGGCCTGGTCGTCGGCGAGCCGTACGAGATCGTCCATCGCGTCCTCCTGCTCCTGGCGGGCGCCCCGGAGAGGCTCCCCGTCCGCGACCCTAGATCCGACCGGCCCGGTCGCGCATGCCGGGCAGCGCCGGTGCCACCCCTTCGGCGCCGCCCGGGGTGCGGGATCGGACGGCCTCGCGGATGGTGGTCACATGGCGAATCAGAATGTCCTCAGCGGATTCCAGGTCAACCGGTCCCTGCTGGCCGGCGGCGCGGTGCTCACCGGCATCGGCGCGGTGCTCGGGCTGGCCGGCGCGGCGATGGTGGGCGTGGCGCTCGCCTCGGCCGGGCGCGGCTGGGTGCAGCAGCTGGACACTCCGCCCAGCGAGTTGGCGACCAGGACGTTGCGCGAGGCGAAGGTTGCCTCGATGGCGGGCTGGGAGGCCTGGCGGTCCGAACACGGCTCATCGAACTGACGGCCCGCAGGCGCGCCCTGGTGAAGGGCCGGCCGCCCCGGTGGCTCACCGCCTCAGGGGCGGCTTGGCCGTGAGCTCCTCGCGCAGGACCCGTTTGACCAGCTTCCCGGTGGGGTTGCGCGGTAGCGGTCCCGGGTGGAACACCAGGTGGGCGGGCACCTTGAAGGCCGCCAGCCGCCCCGCGACGTGCTCGCGCAGCGCCTCCCGGTCGGCCGCCCGGCCGGGGCGCAGCACGACCACCGCGGCGACCTCCTCGCCGAGCGCCGGGTGCGGCACGCCGAGGACGGCCGCGTCCGCGACCGCCGGGTGCCCGCACAGCACGCCCTCCACCTCGACGCAGTACACGTTCTCGCCGCCCCGGATCACCATGTCCTTGAGCCGGTCGACGATGTACACCTCGCCGTCCCGCAGCCGCGCCAGGTCGCCGGTGCGGAACCAGCCGTCGCGGAACGCGTCGGCGGTGGCCCCGGCATTGCCCCGGTAGCCGCGGAAGAGCGGCTGGCCGCGCAGCCACAGCTCGCCGACCTCGCCGTCCGGCAGCGCGGCGCCGGC